>Ga0193744_1000086_pt1 | contig 35758 bp, 16 predicted proteins | sample L1a1metaG_FD_143056 | JGI IMG/M metagenome (GOLD analysis project Ga0193744, IMG submission 143056) | Soil microbial communities from a riparian zone of the East river system, Colorado, United States - L1a1 | ecosystem: Environmental > Terrestrial > Soil > Riparian zone | place: USA: East River...
ACGCCCTTCGCCAACTGCGCAAATCACCGGTATTCACTCTCATCGCTGTTCTCACCCTCGCGCTCGGAATCGGCGCGAACACGGCGATCTTTAGCGTGATCAATGCCGTCTTGCTCCGGCCGCTCCCCTATCCGCAAGCCGATCGCATCGTCACTCTGAGCGAATCGACTCCGTCGCAGCCGGAGATTTCGATCTCATGGCAGAATTTTCTCGATTGGAAAACCGAGAGCACCGTCTTCGAATCTCTCGCCGTAGGGCGGCGTGAATCGTTCAATTTGAGCGGGGTCGAGGGCCGCGGACCCGAGAGGGTGTCCGGCTTCGTGGTCACGGCCCCGTTCTTCAAAGTCATCGGGCTCAATCCGCAGATCGGCCGCGCCTTTTCCGAGGCGGAAGACAACCCGGGCGGGAATCGGCTGGCGGTGATCAGCGATGGGCTTTGGCAGCGCGCGTTCAATCGCGATCCCGCGGTGCTCGGCCGTGAGATCAACCTGCATAATCAGCTTTACACTGTTCTCGGAGTGATGCCGCCGCAGATGACTTCGCCAAGCGGCGTCGATGTCTGGCTGCCGCTCATGCGCCGCGTGCCAGGGTGGACGCGTGGAATGCACCCGAGCCTTTATGCCTGGGGCAAACTCAAACCGGGCGTGAGCGTCGAGCAGGCCCAGAAACAGATGAAGGCGATCTCCGCCGGGCTCGAGAAGAGGTACTACTCCGATAACGCCGGCATTACCTCCAATGTCACTTCGCTTCTCGAAAATCAGGTCGGTCCCTATAAGAAAAATCTCGGCTTGTTGCTCGGCGCGGTTGGCTTGGTGCTGCTGATTGCCTGCGCAAATTTGGCGAATCTCCTGGCCGTGCGCGGCGCCGGGCGTGCCCGGGAATTTGCGGTGCGCGCCGCGTTGGGCGCCGATCGCGGCCAGATCATTCGCCAACTGCTGGTCGAGAGCATGCTCATCGCATTGCTCGGCGGTGTCCTCGGCTTCCTGATCGCGTTCTGGGGCCGCGACGCGATCGTTGCGCTCAGCCCCGCCGGCGTGCCGCGGTTGAAGGAAGTGACGCTCGATGGCTGGATCCTCGCTTTCACTCTCGGCCTTGCGTTGATCACAAATTTCCTCTTTGGCCTTTGGCCCGCGCGACTTTCCGCCAACACGGATATCGGACTCGCGTTGAAATCGGGCGCGCACGGGAGCTCCGACACGCTGGCTGCACGCCGGACGCGGAATTGGCTCGTCGTGGGCGAAATCGCGTTGACGCTCGTGCTCTTGATTTCGGCGGCCCTCGTGCTGAAAAGTTTCGCGCGCGCGCAATCGCTTTCTCTCGGGTTCGAGCCGCGCGGATTGGTCACGGCGAATCTCGATCTGCCTTTCCGGGTCTACACCACGCACGACAAGATCGCCGATTTTTCCGAGAAGATTCTCGAGAAGGTTCGTGTGCTGCCGGGTGTCACCGATGCCGCCCTTAATTCGAGCCCGCCTTTGAGTTCTCGCTGGCAGACCGGATACCTGCGGGAAGGCGAGCCCGAGCCGACGCCGGACCAGCAACTCTCGGCGGACACCGAAATTGTGACGGCGACTTATTTCGCGACGATGCGCGCTTCGCTGATGCGCGGCCGCGTCTTTAGCGAACGCGACACTTCCACTTCTCCGCCCGTGACGGTGATCGATCAGCTTCTCGCAGACAAAATTTTTCCGGGAGAAGATCCGATTGGCAAACGGCTTCGGATGGACCCGAGCGATACCGGCGAGGCCCAGATGTGGGAAATCGTCGGCGTGGTGGGGCGAATGAAAGCGCGCGCGTTTGATGACATCGACACGCTGCCAGTCGTTTATTTCCCCCAACGGCAGGTGGAGCGGACCAACTATACGTTGCTCTTGCGCACGAACGTTCCGCCCGGATCGCTCGAAAGAACGATCCGTGAAACCGTTGCCTCGATCGATCCGGCGCAGCCGGTTTTCGAAGTGCGCAGCATGCTTTCGCGTGTGGAGGAAACCTGGGCGCATTCCCGCTTCATGAGTTTTCTCCTGATCATCTTTGCCGGCTTGGCGCTTACGCTTTCCATGGTCGGACTCTATGGAGTCCTGGCCTTCAGCGCGCTGCGACGGCTGCGCGAAATTGGCGTGCGTCTCGCGCTTGGCGCCACCCGGTCGCACATTCACACGCTCATTCTGGGTCAGGGTGTGCGGCTGGTCGCCGTCGGATTGGTGATCGGAGTCGCGGGCGCGCTTGCCTGCTCGCGCGTGCTCGGAAGTTTTCTCTTCGAAGTGAAGGCGATCGATCCGGCGATCTATGCGGCCGTCAGCATTCTCCTGGCGGCGGCAGCGTTGCTGGCGGGCTGGATTCCGGCCCGGCGCGCTGCACGCGTAGATCCGATCGTCACCTTGCGCGCTGAGTGATTGCGATGATCTCAGAAATCGCCAATTCCGCTTGTAGCACGGGCATCTTGCCTGTGGGGCCGGCAGGCATCTTGCCTGTCGCGTTCGCCTTAACGGGCGAAATCCCCGTTGTCCCCCCAGCCAGGATGGCCGTGCTCCGAAAACTTTTATGAACGATCTTCGTTACGCGCTCCGCCTGCTCTGGAAATCGCCGGCCTTCAGCATCATTGCCGTTGCCACGCTCGCGCTCGGGATCGGCGCGAACACCGCGATCTTTTCCGTGATCGAAAGCGCCTTGCTCCGGCCGCTGCCCTTTCCGAAAGCGGATCGATTGGTCCGGCTTTATGAGACCTTCGATGAGAATGGAGTGCGGAGCAGCACGCTGAATCTGGCCGAGAAGACGGTCCGGCAATGGCGCGAGTACGGCGGTGATATTTTCGAAGGAATCGGCGCTGCCACCGGCGGCGCCGCGAGCGTCTCGAGCGTCGGTGAATCGACTCAAATCTTCCCGGCGGCGCGCATCACCGCAAACTTCCTGACCGTTCTCGGCCTTCAGCCGGCACTCGGACGCAATTTTACCGAAGCGGAGGACCAACCCGGTGGCCCGCACGTCGTGCTGATCGGTTACGAATTCTGGCAGCGACATCTCGGCGGACGTGACGATGTCCTGGGGCAGACGATTAAACTGGATGACGCGCCCTATACTGTCGTCGGCGTGACGCCGAAGACATTTCGTCATCCTTATCGCGCGGAATTTTGGCTGCCCATTGCCTTCAACTTCGCCGCCAGCTCCCAGCCGAATCATTATCTTTACGGCGTGGCCCGGTTGCGTTCCGGTCTGACCATCGATCAAGCCGATGCGGCCGTGCGCCGGATGTGCGCCGCGATCAATCAAGCTGCGCCCGATCCCGCCAACGCGCCGCGCGCCTGGCTCATTCCGTTGCGGGACAGCTTCATCATGGATCTGCGGCCGAAGCTTCTCATCATTGCCGGCGCAGCCCTCTGCGCCCTGCTCGTGGCTGCGGCCAACTTCGCCGGCTTGATGCTCGCGCGCGTGGTCGAGCGCGATGGCGAAATAGCGTTGCGCGCCGCGCTAGGCGCGACTCGCGGGCAGCTGATTCGGGAAGGTCTTGTGCAAACACTGGTCCTGGCGGCCTGCGGGACCGTCCTGGGATTACTCATCGCGGGGTGGCTCACGCCCGCGCTCGTCGCGCTCAGTCCCGAAGGCGCTGACGCGACCGGCAGCGCAATTCGTGAATTTGATCACGGCGTGCGGCTCGATTGGCCCGTGTTCGTTTTCGCCGCCGGCGTTATGCTCTTCATCGGCGTCGGCTTTGGTTTACTGCCCGCTTGGCGCGCTTCACGGACCGATTTGCGGAGCGCACTCGGAAGCATTGGCCGAGGATCGACTCTGGATGGAGGCACGCGCCGGCTTCTGGGAGGACTGATCGTGGTGGAGATCGCGATCGCTGCTGTTCTACTCATGGGCAGCCTGACCCTGACGCAATATTTCCGCAAAGTGGTTCAGGAACCGTGGGGATTTTCCACGAATCACCGGCTCGTTTTTAACGCAATGCTGTCCGACCGTTTGTTCGACTCGCCCGACGCGCGCGCGCGGATGATCGAGAAAACCCTGGTTGAGTTACGAGCGCTGCCTGGCATTCGTTCCGCTTCGGTCACCGCGCCTTCGCCGATGGATGCTTCGTGGGATCTAATCAGTTGCGTTCCGGAAGGGAGCCGCCCGCCGGAACCGCGTGGCGCTTACTCTGCCTACATGCGCGGAACGTCGCCCGGGTATTTCGCCACGATCGGACAACGCTTGCTCCGCGGACGCGATTTCGCCGAGACCGACCGGGCTGATGCGCCGCCGGTCTGCATCGTGAACGAATCGTTCGCGCACCGTTTTTGGCCGGGACAGAATCCCCTCGGCAAGAGAGTCAAACATGGCCGGACCGATAATCCGCGTCCGTGGTACACCGTCGTTGGTATTGTCGCGGATACGAAAGCGATCGCCGATTCACGCGATGGCGAAGTAGTCGGCACAGTCGCGCTTCCCTTATCGCGGTGGCTGGCCAATGGCGGGGATGAAATGACTTTCGTGACGGAGAGTGCCGGCGAACCAAAGTCTCTTGAGGCATCTCTGCGCAAGGCCCTTGCTCGCGTCGATAATCGACTGGCGGCTTACCGGATCACTTCGCTCGAAGATGCGGCGGCAGAGTCGTGGGTGACGGAGCGTTTCCTGTTTGTGCTTGTTTCGCTCTTCGGCGTGCTCGGACTCGTGCTCGCGTCGATCGGAGTTTATGGGCTGCTCGCACTCCAGGTGACGCGGCGCACGCGCGAATTTGGAATTCGTCTCGCGCTCGGCGCCACCGCGCAGGCGCTCATCCGTCTCGTTGCTGGGCAAGGCGTGCGATTGCTCGCGCTCGGATTTTTTGCAGGCGGCATCGCCGCGTGGGCTGCCATCCGGATCGTGCGCCACCAATGGCCGGTGATTCCGGCGAGCGATCCATCGATTTGGCTTGGCGCGATCGCTGTCCTTTCCGCCGGCGTCGCGCTCGCTTCCTGGTTGCCCGCGCGCCGGGCTTCACGTGTCGATCCCATGATCGCTCTTCGCGCCGAATGAATTTTCCCAATCGCAAATCGCAAATCCAAAATCGCAAATTCCCATGACCGACCTCCGTTTCGCCCTGAGACAACTGCTGAAATCCCCGGGCTTCACCTTCGTCGCGGTTCTCACGCTCGCGCTCGGGATCGGCGCAAACACGGCGATCTTCACCATCGTCCACGCGGTCTTCCTCGAGAAACTGCCGTATCGCGATGCGAACCGGATCGCCGTAATTTGGGAGACCAAAGCCGACAGACCGGGACATTCCAACGTCGCGGCCCCGGCGAATTTCATCCGTTGGAAAGAGCGTGCGCAGGCGTTCGAGAGTCTGGCCGCTTACGCCGAAACGCGCGCGAACCTGACCGATGACGGCAACCCGGAAGAATTGATCGCCCAGAATGTCACCGCGGAATATTTTTCGGTGATCGGCGTCGCGCCATTTCTGGGACGCGCTTTTACGCCCGCGGAAAGCGCGGACAAACAATCCTCGGCCGTCATTCTTAGTTACGAGTTGTGGCAGCGCCGCTTCGGCGCGGATCAATCGATTATCGGGCGCAACATCCAGTTGAACGGAAAGCCGCAGACCGTGGTTGGCGTCATGCCGGCCGGTATTCGCTTGTTCCTGAAGGCGGGCTCGCTCGTTAACAGGCCGGTCGAGTTCTGGTGGCCCTATGTTTTGGGACCGGAAGAACGTGAACCGAAGGGACGTTATCTGTCGGTGATCGGACGGCTCAAGCCGAACGTGACCATGGAGGCTGCGCGCACGGAAATGAACGCGATCTCGACCAGCCTGGCCACGGAACTACCGGAGTTCGATGCCGGCTGGAGCGTCAAGATCGTGCCGTTGCGTGAAGAATTGTCGGGAGAAATTCGGCCCGCGTTGCTTCTGTTGTCCGGCGCGGTCGGTTTCGTCTTGCTCATCGCCTGCGCCAACGTTGCCAATCTCCTGCTCGCACGCGGCGCCGCGCGCCGGCATGAAATGGCGATCCGGACTGCGCTCGGCGCCACCCGCGGGCAAATCATCAAGCAACTCCTGGTCGAGAGTCTCACGCTGGGAATACTCGGCGGTGTGGTCAGTCTGCTGGTCGCGCAATGGAGTCTCACCCTGCTCGAGGCGCTCAGCCCGGTGAATCTGACGACAGTCGGTCGCCTTTCGTTGAGCTATTCGGTCCTCGCCTTCACCGGGGCGATTTCGATCCTGACGGCAATGGCGTGCGGTCTGGTTTCCGCGCTGGAAGGATCGCGCCCCAATGTGCAGCAAGCGCTGGCTGATGGCGGACGCCAGATCGGTGGCGGTGTGCGTCATCGCCGATGGCGTCATGCGTTTGTGATCGCCGAGATCGCGCTGGCGGTGGTGCTTCTAGTCGGCGCCGGGTTGATGTTGCGCAGCTTCGCGGCCATGCGCCGGGTCGATCCTGGCTTCGATTCGGCCAACGTGCTGACGATGCGGATGCAATTGCCGCGCGCGAAATACACAGACGATGCCGCGCGAATTCGTTTCTTCCGTGAGCTGACGGCGCGCGTCGCCGTCGTCCCGGGCGTGATTTCAGCGGGAGCAGTCAGTTACTTGCCGATGGCCGGTCTGGGGGCGGGGACCGACTTCACGATCGAAGGCCAGCCGCCGAGCGCTCCGGGACAGGACAAGACCACGGCGGTCACTGTTTGCGACAACGGATATTTCCGGTCGCTCAAGATTCCTCTCTTGCGCGGCCGTTTCTTCACCGACCAGGAGATGCAAGAGAAGCGGGATGTTGTCATCATCAACGAAGCGCTCGCTCGGGAGTATTTTCCCAACCAGGATCCGATCGGCCAGCGGGTGACGATTAGCATGACCGCCCGGAATGTGCCGACGGAGATCATCGGAATAGTTCGCGGCACCAACGCGGTCGATCTAGTCACGCCGGCCCGGCCGGAAAGCTTTTGGCCGCATCCGCAGCTGGCCTACAGCTTGATGACACTGACGGTACGCACGGCCGGTAACCCGCTCGGGTTGGCCCAAGCCGTCGAAGCCCAGGTCCACGCGCTCGACAAAAACCTGCCGGTCTCTGATGTGCGGACGATGGAGCAATGGGTCGCAAAATCGCTCGCACAAACGCGTTTCAGTTCTTTGCTGCTGATGGCGTTCGCCGGGCTCGCGCTGGCCCTCGCGGCCGTGGGAATTTACGGCGTCATGTCGTACGCGGTCACGCAACGCACTTCTGAAATAGGTGTCCGCCTTGCGGTCGGCGCTGAAGGCAAAGACATCCTCAAAATGATCGTCAGGGATGGCGTTCGCCTCGCCTGCACCGGCCTCGCTCTCGGCTGCCTCCTCGCCGTCGCCTTGAGCCGCACGGTGACGAGCTTGCTTTTCCAGACCATGGCGGCTGATCCGCTCACGTATGCGCTCGTCATCGTTGCCTTGGGCGCGGTGGCCTTGGTGGCCAGTTATTTGCCCGCGCGCCGTGCCGCCCGGACGCCGCTCATTCAAGCTCTCAGATATCAGTAACAGCGAACCTCACTTCAAAAACCCAATGCCATGATGACCGATCTCCGTTTCGCCATTCGCCAACTTCTAAAATCTCCAGGGTTCACTCTCCTCGCCGTCCTCACGCTCGCGCTTGGGATCGGCATGAACACCGCGATCTTCAGTCTGATCCACGATTTATTCTTGCGCGGGTTGCCGTTTTCGGAACCGGATCGCCTCGTCATCATTCAAGCGGAAGCGAAGGATCGGAACCTCGAACAGCTGCCAATGTCGGTCCCGCGTTTCTGGCATTTCCGCGATGGCCAGACCGTTTTCTCCAGTCTGGCGGCGGATACTGGAACCGGCTTCATCATGACCGGCGTGGGCGATCCAGTGCAACTGAACGGCGACAACATGACCGCAAATTATATGGAGACGCTTGGCGTGCGCCCGATTCTTGGCCGGCTCTTTCTGCCCGAGGAAGAAATGAAGGCCGATGTCGCTCTGGTCAGCGCAAACTTCTGGCGTAACCGCCTTAACTCCGATCCGCAAGCAATCGGCCGCAGTGTCACGCTCAACGGCGTGCCGACGACGATTGTGGGCGTGATCCCAAATCCGTCTGTTGCCTGGTTCGGCCGGGATCTCGAAGTCATCACGGCCAAGCCGTTCGATTTGCCGGGATTGACGAAGGAGCGGCTGATGCGCGGAGTCAGCTTTCTGCGCGTGGTCGGGCGACTCAAACCCGGCGTGACCATCGAGCAGGCGCGCGCCGCGATGCCGTCTCTGCAACAGGGATACCGCCTGGAGCGCCCCGACAACGCGGATAATTCCTGGTCGCCCGTGGTCAAGTCGGCTGCGGAAGACGCGACCGGGGACTTGCGTCGTCCTTTTCAGACGCTGCTCGCCGCGGTCGCTTCCGTTTTGCTTATCGCCTGCAGCAACGTGGCAAATCTACTACTCGTTAGGTTTACCGGGCGCCGGCGCGAAATTGCTTTACGGATGGCGTTGGGCGCATCACGTCAAAGCGTCGTCCGTCTCTTCGTTTTCGAAAGTGTATTGGTCAGCCTGATCGCCGGCGTAGTCGGCACTTGCCTCGCGCTCTGGGTTGTTTCCGTCATCCCAAAACTTTCCCCGAATAATCTGCCGCTCGAAACGGGGCTGGAACTGAACACTTCCGTGCTCTTGTTCACCCTGGGAATTTCCCTGCTCACCGGCATGGCCATGGGGATGTATCCAGCCTGGCAAAGTTCGCGCGCGGATCTGGTGGAGGGATTGAAGGATGGCGGTCGCGCCATGACCGGCAGCCTTGGCCAACAGCGTTTTCGCCGCGGATTGGTCGCCGCGCAGGTCGGACTTTCCGTCGTGCTTCTCGCCGGCGCCGCGCTCCTCATCGCGAGTTTCGTTCGCTTGAGCCGGCAGCCTTCCGGGTTCAAAGCGGATAATCTTTGGGTTGGCGGAGTCGGTATGCCGCCCGCGCAATATCCCGATCCGGAAGCGCGCGCGCGTTTTGCCGAACGCCTTCTGGCCGAATTGAAAACAGAGCCGGGGGTTGACGCGTCAACCACCAGCGACAGCCTTCCTTTGAATGGAAGCCGATCCAGCTCGCCTTACGCCCGGGTCGATGGCAATCCCCTTCCGCTCAATCAACGCCCGCTTGGTTTGACTCGGAGCGTCGCGCCGGGCTTCTTGAAGACTTTCTCCATCCCGCTCCTGGCGGGCCGGGACTTCGACGAACGCGACGGAGTGGACAAGCCGCTCGTGGTGCTCCTGAGCAAGTCGACCGCGCAACATCTCTTCCCCAATGAAGATCCACTCGGGAAACGGATTTTTTTCGGCACGGACAATAACACGGGCCTGCCCGCGGAAGTTGTCGGAGTCGTGGGGGACGTTCGATCTCTCCGGCTGGATCGTGCGAACGACGTGGAGTTTTATCGGCCATGGTCGCAACGCTCGGGCGCATTCTTTTGGGTCACGGTCAAAACCGCGGTCAAGCCCGAAGCCGCGGCGGGAATGGTGCGAAGCGCGTTGAACAAACTTGATCCGGGCCTACCCATCATTCAGCCCAACACCATGAATCAAATCGTGGACGAGTCGTTAGGCCAACGCCGGCTTATTATGACACTGCTCGGTGTTTTCGCCGGTATCGCGCTCTTGCTCGCAATGGTCGGAATCTACGGCGCGGTCGCTTACACGGTGGAGCAACGCACCGGCGAAATTGGCGTGCGCATGGCGCTCGGCGCGCAAACCGCGGACGTCTTAGGGCTAGTGGTACGGCAGGGCATGACGCCGGTCATTCTCGGCCTGGGCCTCGGATTAGCGGCTGCGCTCGCGCTCGGCCGATTCCTCACCGCGCAACTTTACGAAGTCTCCGCGAACAATCCCACGCTCCTGGCCGCGACCTCCGCGACGCTCGCGATCGTCGCCCTTCTCGCCTGTTTGATTCCCGCGCGTCGCGCCAGCCTCGTCAACCCAATCGAAGCATTGCGCACGGAATGATCTCCTACGCGTCGCAGCAAGCCTGGGTAGCGCGCGCGTCTCGCCGAAACAATCTTTCCCCACGACACTGTATTCTCGACCTAACGATACTGAACGAAAAGTTCGCGACTCGCGAAAGCTTTCGGAGTCGCCAGCACGCGAGACGCATGCGCTACCCAATCCATAACGGACGCCCACTCGTATATGAATGATTTTCGATTCGCCTTTCGTCAGCTTTGGAAAGCGCCCGGTTTCACCATCGCCGCCGTCGCCGTTCTGGCTCTCGGCATTGGCGTGAACACCGCGATCTTCAGCCTCGTCAACGTGATGGTGTTCCAACCGCCCGCGTATGCTCGACCCGCGGAAATCCTGCAGCTTTTCTCGCAGGACAAGAAGGACCCGAAAAATTTCCGCGCCTTCTCTTACCCGACCTACTGCGACGTCCGGGACCAAAACACGGTCTTCTCCGGTCTGCTGGCGCACGACGACAGCTTGGTGGGGCTCGGTGAGAAGGGAAACTTTCGCCGCGCAGTCGTCGACATCGTCAGCTCCAATTACTTCTCGGTCCTCGGCGTGTTGCCGGCCTACGGACGTCCATTTCTTCCCGAGGAGGAAAAACCCGGCGCCGGCGCGCGCGTCGCGGTCGTGAGCTACAGCTATTGGCAGAGACATTCGCGCGATCCTTCAATCCTAGGCAGCTCGCTCCTCATCAACGGTCGGGTCTACACCATCGTTGGGATCATGCCGGAGGGATTTACCGGGACGGAGAGCGTGTTTTCGCGGGAAGCCTGGCTTCCACTCGGCGTTTACCACGAAATCATGAGCGATCAGGGTGCAGCGCGTAACAGCTCGCTGACCGAGCGCGGGAGCGACCGACTCCTGCTCATCGGCCGGCTCAAGCCCGGAGTCACCGCCGAAGCCGCGCAGCCGGCCTTGAAAGGTCTCGCGGCAAATCTTGAGGCTGCATTTCCGGTCGAACAAAAGGACCAAACGTTCATGACGGCGCCGCTCAACCGGTTTGGAACCAGCAGCGCTCCTTCCGAGAACGACCCGGTCCCGGCCATTGGCGCCGTGCTTACCGCAATGGCGGCCGTGGTCCTGCTCGTCGCCTGTTTGAACCTGGCGAATATGCTGCTCGCGCGCGGCACCGCGCGTCGCAAAGAAATCGCCATCCGTCTCGCGCTCGGTGGGACTCGCGCCCGCATCGTCAGGCAGCTTCTCATCGAGGGCTTTGTGCTCGCGCTGCTCGGCGGAGTTTGCGGTTTGCTCCTCGGCCTTTGGTCTTCCGATCTGCTTGTCGTCTCACTCAGCAAAATTTTGCCGATGGATGTCGTCTGGCTGAGCGGACCCAATCCGGTGATGCTGGGCGCGACGCTGGGCTTCTGCGTTCTGGGCACCATCTGTTTTGCGCTCGGGCCGGCGCTCAAGCTTTCGCGCGCGGCCGTCATCGAGGATTTGAAACAACAAGCCGGCGAAGATGCGCACCGCCCGCGTTGGAGATTTCTCCCGCGCAATCCACTCGTGGTCGTGCAGATCGCCTTCTCCCTGGCGCTGGTCACGGGCGCCGCGCTTTTCCTTCGCGGCGCTGCGAATGCGGCTTCGGTCGAAACGGGATTTCAGGCCAGGAACGTGTTCCTCGTGGAAGTGGATGCGAGCCTGGGCGGGTTCGAGCAAAAGCGCACGCTGGATCTTTACCGCATGGTCGGCGAAAAATTCTCGACCCTTCCAGGCGTGGAGCACGCCGGCATTTCGGCAACAGTTCCGTTCGGGATCAACACCGTGCGGAGGACAGTGCTGCGCGCCGGCGTTCCCCCGGCTGCCGATGAGAAGCCGGCCACCGCGGCGGAAGGACGAACTTTCACCCCGTTCTGGAACAGCGTCGGGGCGGATTATTTCGCGGCGGTGGGACTGCCGTTGCTCCGCGGCCGGACTTTCACCGCCGCCGAGGCGACCCAACCCGGCGGACCTGCGGTGGCCGTCATCGACGAAGTCCTGGCGAAAAAATTGTGGCCCGATGGTGACGCGCTCGGACAACAAATTCAGTTTCCCGTTCGTCCAGGCGCCGCACCGGAAAAGGCCGATGACGACAGTGGCCAGATCAGGCGCGGCGAGCCGATCGAAATTATCGGCATTGTGCCGGCGATCAGAAACAGATTGTTCGAAAAAGAGCCGGTCGGTTCGCTCTATTTGCCTTTCGCCCGCGGCTTTCAAACCGACGCTTTCTTTTTTGTGAAATTCGCTTCGCTTTCGCCGGGCAGCGAATCCGCCGCGGCTGAGCTGCTGCGCCGCACCGTCCGGAGCGTTGATCCGCTATTGCCGATTCTGGAGTTGAGATCTTTCACGAAACACATGGACGGCAATCCGCAGCTCTGGATTGTCCGCGCCGGGGCCGCGTTGTTCTCCATTTTCGGCGGACTGGCGCTGGGCCTTGCGGCGGTGGGCGTTTACGGCGTCAAAGCGTATTCGGTCGCGCGGCGGACACGCGAGATCGGGATCCGCATGGCGCTCGGGGCGCAAGGCAAGACGGTGCAATGGATGATTCTGCGCGAGGGCCTGGCCATGGTGGCGGCCGGTCTGGCGCTGGGCCTACTCCTCGCGTTGGGCACAGGAAAAATCGTGAGCAGCATTCTCTTCGACGTCAGCTCGACAGATCCACTCGCATTCACGCTGGCGCCCGCCGTCCTGGCGATGGCCGCGTTGCTCGCGACGTGGCTGCCTGCTCGCCGCGCGACAAAAATCAGCCCGATGGCGGCGTTGCGGACGGAATGAAAATTAATCCCTCGATCCAACAGATGGCAACGCCTCATCCCAACGGCTCCGCAGAGCGTCGCCCTACCACCAGAGGAGTAGCGACATTGGTAGGGCGAGACTCAATCGAGCCGTCGCCGGAGACAAATTCGAAATCCGAAACGGTATGCTAAACGATCTTCGTTACGCCTTTCGCCAGCTCATAAAATCTCCCGGGTTCGCCGCCGTCGCCATCCTCACCCTCGCGCTCGGGATCGGCGCGAACACCGCGGTCTTCAGCGTGGTTGATGCCGTGCTGCTGCGGGCGCTGCCCCATCACAACTCGGAGCGGCTGATCGATCTCTTCGCGACCAACCCGACGGGAGATCGCGACGGCGTCTCGATCCCGGAGTTCGAGGACCTGCGAAACCAGATGCGTTCGCTCGAGGACCTCACCGCATTCCAGTCCCAGAGCGTGAACCTGACCGGCGGTGAACGCCCGGACCGCATCCGCGGCGCGTTCGTCGCGGCGAATTTTTTTGAAGTCTTTCATCTCAGTCCCGTTCTCGGCCGCACCCTGGCGAAGGGAGAAGACCAGCCCGGCGGCCCGCGCATCGCGGTCGTGAACGAGAAGCTTTGGCGCGAGCGCTTAAACAGCAGTGCGGATCTTGCCGACAAGAAACTGATCCTCAACGGCGAGCCCTACAGCGTCATCGGAGTCATTTCCTCTGAGTTTACGAACCCGTTCGATCCGGACGTGCAGGTCTGGCTTCCGATGGTGCGTTATCCGGGAATTGCACCTCGTCGCGATTCACGATTTCTCACTCTGGTCGGTTACTTAAAGGCGGAGAGCGGCCTGGCCCAGGCGCAGGCGGAAGCGAACACGATCGCGAGCCAGTTCGCCGCCGCGTATCCGAAAGAGAACGCGGGCCGCGGCCTGAAGATCGATTTCTACCGCGAGTTCGTCGTCGGCCATGTGCGCTCGATGCTCCTGCTGCTCTTTGCCGCGGCCGGAGCGATTCTCCTGATCGCGTGTGCGAATCTGGCGAATCTGCTGCTGGCCCGCGGCCTCGCGCGGCAAAGAGAAATGTCGGTGCGTGCCGCGCTCGGCGCGAGCCGCTGGCGACTCGTCAGGCAACTTTTGACGGAAACGACCGTGCTCGGGGTGGCGGGCGGCGGCGCGGGCGTGCTCCTGGCGCATTGGGGCCTGTGGGGATTGCTGAAGTTGTCGCAGAATTTTGTGACCGCGAAAGAGACCGTGATCGATACCCGAGTCTTTCTCTTCGCGCTTGCGCTCGCGATCCTCACCGGCTGGTTATTCGGTCTCGTGCCGGCGCTGCAATTAGCGCGGACGGAGTTGCAAACTGGATTGAAAGAAGGTGGACGTGGCAGCGGTGGCGGAGCGCGGTGGAATCGGATGCGGGGCGGATTCGTTGTGGCGCAGGTCGCGTTCTCGATCCTGCTCCTGATCGCGGCGGGCCTGCTCATTCGCAGTTTCGGCAAACTGCTCCAGGCCGATGTCGGGTTCGAGTCGAAGAACCTGCTCACCTTGGAATATCGTCTGCCACGAGCTAAGTACACCCAACCGGACGCGCCTTGGAATTTCCATCAGCAAGTCCTTGATCGGGTCCAGCAAATTCCTGGTGTGAAATCCGCGGCGCTGGTCCGGGGCCTGCCCTTTACCGGAAACACCGGAGCGACCGGGATCGCTCTTCTCGACCGGGCTGCTCCTCCGGCGGGACGCGAACCTCAGGTCCTCCTCAATCTCGCGACGGGAAGCTATTTCAGCACAGCCCAGATCCCGCTCCTGCGCGGCCGGCTTTTCGGCGACGAGAATCGCGCCAACGCGCCGCCCGTTTTCATCATCAATCAGACGATGGCGAGAAAATTTTGGGCGGACCAGGACCCGATCGGAAAACAAATCAAGGTGCTCGAAGAAGAAGGAGTGACCGGCACGGTCATTGGCGTCGTCGGCGATACGAAACAATTCGGGCTGAAGGACGAACCCACGCCGCAGCTTTACGGCGCCTATAGCCAGCAGCCGATTTATTTCGCCACGCTCGTGGTCCGGACCACGGTCGAGCCGATGACTCTCGCGGAATCCGTCCGGCAGGCGATCTGGCGCGTCGATGCGGATCAACCAATGTGGAAAATCCGTTCGTTCCAATTGCTGGTCGAGCGGAGCGTGGCCGATCGGAAGTTTGTTCTCGCGCTGATGATGGTTTTCGCGGCGCTCGCCCTCGCGCTCACCGTGATCGGCTTGTACGGCGTTATCAGTTATCTGGTGAACCAGCGCACGCAGGAGATCGGGATTCGGATGGCGCTCGGCGCGCAGATCCACCACATCATGCGACTAATCCTGAAACAGGGCGTCGTCTTGGTGATGCTCGGCGTCGTTGTCGGCTTGGTTGCGGCCGTCGTCCTGACGCGTTTGATGGCGCATATGCTCTACGGTGTCACCGCGACCGATCCACTGACTTTCACCGCGGTTGGATTTCTTCTCACCCTGGTTGCGCTCCTGGCCTGCTACCTCCCGGCACGCCGCGCGGCGCAAGTCGATCCCGTAATCGCACTCCGCTCCGAATGAAGACCAGATCGCATTGCGTGTGGAATGACGAGGTATGATGAATGATCTCCGTTACGCTTTTCGGCAACTGATCAAGTCTCCGAGCTTCAGCGGGACGGCGATCTTTGCTCTCGCGCTCGGGATCGGCGCCACCACCGCGATGTTCGCGATCATCTACGCTTTCCTGTTGCGGCCGCTTCCGTTCGCCGGTCCGCAAAAACTGGTCATGCTCCAGTCGCGGAGCACGCGATCCGGCAGCGATCTTGGGGCGAACTATCTCGACTTTGTCGATTGGCAGAAACAAAGCCGCAGTTTTTCCGACCTGGCGTTTTTCAATCTGCGCTGGAACGGAAATCTGGAGTCGCCCGACGGCGCGACGGAAACGCTCAAGACTACGTTTACGACAGCCAACCTTTTCACTTTGCTCGGAGTGGAACCGGTGGCCGGCCGCAATCTGATGCGCGCGGACGATGAACCGAGCGCACCTAAAGTGGTCCTCATCAGCGAGCGGCTTTGGCGGAAAACCTTTGGCGGGAATCCGAGCATCATCGGCCGTGAGGTTCGTCTTGACGGCGCTTCGCGGACGGTGGTGGGGGTAATGCCGGCTGGCTTTCGCTTCCCGTCACAAACGGATCTTTGGGTTCCGATGGCTTCGGTTTTTGGCAAAAGCGACAACCGTTCGTGGCGCGCTGACCAGGCGATTGGTCGACTAAAGTCCGGCGTGACCGTAGCTCAGGCGCAGGCCGAAATGACGTTGATCGCGGAGCGACTCGCCCGGCAATATCCTGATACAAACAAAGAGATCGGCGCGGCCGTGGTTCCGTTGCGAGATCACTGGACGGGAGGCGTCCGTTTTTCGTTGCTCTTGCTTCTGGCCGGTTGTGGCGGCGTCCTGCTCATCGCCTGCGCAAACGTGAGCCAGCTTTTGCTGGCCCGCGCTACCACGCGCGAGCGCGAACTCGCAGTCCGCGCGGCGCTCGGTGCGAGCCGTTGGCGACTCGCGCGACAGGTTTTGATCGAGAGCGCGTTGCTTGCGTTCATCGGCAGCGTGGCCGGCGCGCTCATGGCATTTTGGCTGGTTGATTTTGTCGCGGCCTCAATCCCGATCGAGCTGCCGTTTTGGATCAAGATCGACGTCAGCCCAAGCGTTCTGGTTTTCGCGGTGATCGTTTCGGGCTTCACCGCCTTGCTTGCCGGATTACTCCCCGCGTGGCAATCGACGCGCGCTGGCCTTTCCCAATCCCTCAAGGCCGCGGGCGCCGGCAACACCGGTGGCACCGGCGTCGGTGCGCGTTCGCGCGAAATCCTGACAGTCGCGCAGGTGGCCGTATCGGTCGTTCTGCTCGTGGGCGCTAGTTTGGTTTTGCGGAGCATGCTCAAATTGAAGGAGGTCAATCCCGGTTTCGATGCGCGCAACGTTTTGATGATGGAAGTGAATCCGACCTACAACGCGGAGGAAACCGCCCAGACTCGAGCAGATCGTTTCGCGCGATTGCTCGAGCGGATCAGTGAGATGCCTGGTGTCGAAGCGGTCGCGGCAAATAATAGTCCGCCCTTCGTCCCGCAACGGCCGTGGAACCGCGCGGAATTTTCGGCGGAGCATCAATCAGTTGACCAACAAAGCCGTAACCCGCGCGCGAACTTTCAGACCGTCAGCTCCCATTATTTTCAGGCTCTTCGAATTCCACTCCTGCACGGCCGCGTTTTCGACGAGCGCGATAAATTGGACGCGCCACGTGTTTGCATGATCAGTGAACGACTCGCCCTGCGAATTTGGCCCACCGAAGACGCGATCGGGAAGCGCGTGAAATTTGGCAAACCGGAAGGCGGTCCAAATCCAGATTGGATGACTGTGGTCGGCGTCGTCGGGGATGTCCGTCACCAGGCACTCGAAGGCGAGGCTGGCCCGGATATTTACAACCCGAGTTTGCAGCTGGCCTGGAAACAGATGCATTTCCTGGTCCGGGTGCGTGAGGGAATCAAGCCGCTGAGTCTTGTCCCATCACTGCGAAAGGAGATCGCGGTGGTCGCGCCAGAGGTCGGCGTTTTTAATTTTGTCTCGCTCGGCGACGAGGTGGCCAATTCACTCTGGCAACAGCGGTTGCGGGGATGGCTGCTGGGATTCTTTTCGATTGTAGCGCTTTCCTTGTCGGCGGCGGGACTCTACGGAGCGGTTGCTTACGGTGTGGCGCAACGCACGCGCGAAATCGGAATTCGCATGGCACTGGGCGCGACGCGAAGCTCGGTTCTGCACCTTGTCCTCAGCCACGGAATGCGGGCTGTGGGGATCGGTCTAGCTCTCGGCCTTGGCGGCGCCCTTGTGGTGTCACGTCTTCTGAATGCTTCGCTCTTCGGCGTGATCGGACACGATCTCGTCAGCTACGGCGCCGCATGTTTGCTGCTCGCGCTTACCGCCACCGTGGCCAGCCTGATCCCCGCCCGGCGCGCGAGTCTCGTTAACCCCATGGAAGCGTTGCGCACGGAATGAACATGAATGCCTCGGTCCAACTGATAGCACCGCCTCATCCCAACGGCTCCGCGGAGCGTCGCCCTACCAACAAATCAGTTGCGGCCCTGGTAGGGCGAGACTCCGTCGAGCCGTCACCGCGCGTAAGTTAGAAACCCGAAATCTTATGCTAAACGATATCCGCTACGGCTTGCGCCAACTCTGGAAATATCCAGCCTTCACTCTGATCGCCGTGCTCACGCTCGCGCTCGGGATCGGCGCGAACACCGCCATCTTCAGCGTGGTCAACGCAGTCCTCCTGAAACCGCTCCCATTTCCCGAGCCCGAACAACTCATCGCGGTCGGGATGACCGATACCCGACAGAAAGGAACGCAAACCGATCTTGGTTCACTTTCGTATCCTGATTTCTTCGACTTCCGCGACCAGAACCGCACGCTGACCAGCGTCGCGATGTATCGCGACCCACTTTTCGCGCTCGCGGCCGCGGAAGGCGCGCAAAGCATTCACGGCGTGACGTGTAGTGCGGAATTTTTCGACGTGCTCGGCATCCAGCCGATCATGGGCCACGCGTTTTCCCGCGCTGATGAGCAGGCCGGCGGCGGCCCCGGCGGACCCAAGGTGATTCTGAGCCACGACTTTTGGCAGAAACAATTCGGTGGCGACAAGAACGTGCTCGGACGCACCATGGAACTCGATCGGCGGCAATTCACGGTCATCGGCGTCATGCCGGCTCGATTCCAATTTCCGATTCAAACCGATCCGATCGAGCTCTACGCCACTTTCGCGCAAGACGCGGAAGGCACTAGTCCCGCCACCGCGCAACGCGGGAGTCACTTTTTGAAAGCGATCGCGCGTCTGAAACCCGGCGCCACGACCGCCCAGGCGCAGGTCGACCTTTCCGCCATCGCGGAAAATTTGGCGAAGCTCTATCCGACCACGAATACGCATTTCGGCGTCGCGGCGAGGCCGCTCCGCGAGGATCTGATCGGCGATGTGCGCGTCGCTCTTTACATCCTGTTCGGCGCGGTCGTTTGCGTGCTTCTAATCGCGAACGCGAATGTCGCTAATTTGCTTCTCGCGCGTGCCTCGGTCCGTGGAAAGGAAATGGCGTTGCGCGCCGCGTTGGGCGCGAGTCGCCTGCGCATCGTGCGTCAATTACTCACGGAGAGCTTGCTCCTCTCCGGCCTGGGCGGTCTGCTCGGCTTGCTCTTTGCGCAATGGGGAACCGAGGCGCTCATCACCGCGATTCCAAACAACATTCCACGCATCGGCGAAATCCAGCTGGATGCAGCGGTCCTGGGTTTCACTTTGCTCGTCTCCCTTGCCACCGGGGTGATCTTCGGTCTCGTCCCCGCCTGGCAGGCTTCACACGTCGATCTCAATTCCTCGTTGAAATCCGGGAGTCGCACTGGTGGCGGCGGAGAAAGCAAAGGCCGGCTCCGGAACGGGCTCGTTATGACGGAGGTCGCGCTCGCACTCGTCCTCCTCATCTGCGCCGGCCTGCTCATCCAGAGTTTCGCTCGACTCGGCCAGGTCCAACCGGGAGTGCGGACAGAGCGGCTTTTGACCGCGCGCATCGGCCTGCCGGAGTCTGCCTATTCGAAAAACGAACAGATCATCGCTTTCTTTAATCAATTCCTGACGCGGATCCGCTCTCTTCCCGGGGTTGAATCAGCAAGCACCATCGTGCCGTTGCCGCTGAGCGAGAGCAATATGGTCACCACCTACGACGTGGAAGAACGGCCACTGCCGGAGGGACAGCAGGCGGCCGCGCCAGTCCGCATTATCGACAACGATTATTTCAAGACGACGGGCGTTCCACTGCGGCAAGGACGCGCCTTCAATGAGAACGATCGGTTCGACTCCGCGCCGGTCGTGATCGTAAACGAGCGCTTTGCCGCGAAGGTCTTCCCAGGGCAAAACGCGGTGGGCAAGCGGATCAAACCCGGCTTTGCCGCGGATGAGGGGCCCGAGAAAATGCGCGAGATCGTTGGCGTCGCCGGCAACGTCAAACACCGTTCGCTGCGGAACGACGACACGCCCGAGATGTACCTGCCGCAAACCCAGATTCCTTTTAACATCATGACGCTGGTCGTTCGCACCAGCGTCTCAAATCCGGGGAATCTTACCTCGGCGATCCGGAGCGAGTTGGCCGCGCTCGACCACAATATCCCTCTCGTCAGTGTGCGCCTGTTCGACGAATACATCTCACTTTCGCTCGCGCGGCCGCGCTTCAACGCGCTTCTTCTCTCGATTTTTGCTGGCACGGCGTTGCTCCTTACCGCGATCGGCATTTACGGCGTGATGGCCTATTCCGTGGCACAACGCACGAACGAAATCGGGATTCGGATTGCGTTGGGCGCGGGGAAAAACTCCATCTTCCGGCTGGTCGTTGGTCAGGCCATGCTGCTGGTCGCAATCAGTCTGGGCGTGGGGCTCGTCGGCGCGTTTGCCGCCACGCGCTTGTTGAACAGCCTCCTCTTCGGCGTCGGCGCGTCGGATCCGTTCACGTTTATTTCCATTGCGTTCCTCGTCTCACTCGTCGCCTTCCTGGCTGCGTGGTTGCCGGCCCGGCGCGCCACGCGGGTGGATCCCATTATCGCGTTACGCGCCGAATGAGTATGAATCCGTTCTTTCAACTATCGCCTCACAACGGCTCCGCAGAGCGTCGCCCTACCAACAGATTAGCTGCCGCGATGGTAGGGCGAGACTCCGTCGAGCTGTCGTTGTTTATCCTTAACGCCCCGCACACATATATATGATGAACGACATTCGTTACGGAATACGCCAGCTGATTAAACATCCCGGTTTCACCCTGATCGCCGTGCTCACGCTCGCGCTCGGGATCGGCGCCAATACCGCCATCTTCAGCGTGGTTAATGCGGTCCTGTTGAAACCACTGCCCTTCCCGGCGCCGGAGGAACTCGTGGCCATCGGCGGCATCGATCTGACCGAGACCGTGTCGCCTCCCAAACTTTCCTCGATGTGCTATCCTGATTTCTTCGATTTCCGGGAACAGAACCGCAGCTTTTCGAGCATGGCGGTTTATCGCGACCGCAGTCTCGCGCTGGTTGAAGGCCAGGAGGCGCAAAGCATACGCGGGCAAAAGGTCAGTGGAGAATTCTTCGACGTGCTGGGCATCAAGCCGATTCTTGGGCGCGGCTTTACCCGCGCCGACGAGCAGGCGGGCGGTGGACCCGGCGGCTTCAAAGTTGTCCTGAGTGACAGCTTTTGGCAGAGCCATTTCAATCGCGCCGATAATGTGATTGGCCGCGTCCTGATGCTGGATGGCCGTCCCCACACGGTGATCGGCGTGATGCCGCAAGGCTTCCAATTTCCTATCCAAACCGACTTGATCGAGCTTTACACCACCATCGCCGATGACGCGTCCACTCCCGATGGAAGCGCCCCTATGACGCAACAGCGTGGCAGCCATAGCCTGCTGGGAATCGGGCGAATTAAAACGGACGTGCCTTTGGCCCAGGCGAATGCGGAGCTGCGGGCCCTTGCCGGCGCGCTCGAAAAAAAATATCCGGACACGAATACAAGATGGAGCGCCGGATCGCAGCCGCTTCGTGATGAAATCGTCGGTGACGTCCGAACTGGGCTCTATGTCCTTTTTGGCGCAGTCGCCTGCCTGTTGCTCATCGCAAATGCCAATGTCGCCAATCTCATGCTCGCGCGCGCCTCGGTGCGCGGAAAAGAGATTGCGTTGCGCGCGGCGCTCGGCGCCAGCCGCGGAAGGATCATTCGCCAGCTCCTGACGGAGAGCGTGCTGTTGGCCGGACTCGGCGGTTTGCTCGGGTTGCTCATCGCGCAATGGGGCACGGAAGCCCTCATCGCCGCAGTGCCGCAAAATATTCCGCGAGCCGGCACGATCCAGCTCGATGCGGCGGTGCTGGGATTCACGCTTCTCATTTCCCTCGGGACCGGAATTATTTTCGGACTGGTCCCTGCCTGGCAGGCTTCACATGTCGATCTGAACACCGCGCTGAAATCTGGAACGCGCGGCGGCGGTGGCGTGGAAGGGAAACACCGTGCGCGGAACGCGCTGGTTATGACGGAGGTGGCGCTCGCCTTGATCCTGCTCATTTGCGCGAGCCTGTTGATTCAAAGCTTCGCGCGCCTCGGCCGCGTCCAGACCGGCATGCGGACCGAGCGTCTTTTCACGGCGCGCATTGGCCTTCCGGAAGCGGCCTATCCCAAACCGGAAAGCATCATCGCGTTTTTCGATCAGCTCATGCCGCGGCTCCGGGCGATTCCCGGCGTCGAATCCGTCACGGCGGTCTGGCCACTTCCGCTCAGCGGAAGCAACAACGTCAGTTCTTTCGACATCGAGGAGCATCCAATGCCCGAGGGACAACAGCCGGATAGTCCCATGCGGATCGTGGGCTCGGATTATTTCAAGACCATGGGCGTTCCAGTCCGGCAAGGCCGCGGCTTCGAGCAGACCGATCAGTTCAAATCCACGCCAGTGGTGATCGTGAACGAACAGTTCGTCCAAAAATTCTTTCCGGGACAAAATGTGGTAGGCAAACACATCAAACCGAGCTGGGGGATCGGCGATGAGAAACCGCTAATGCGCACGATCGTGGGTGTCGTCGGCAACGTGAAGCACCGCACGCTTAACATGGAGTTTACGCCGGAGGTCTATTTGTCCGCGTCGCAAATCCCGATGGATTCGATGTCGATCGTCGCGCGCACGAACATATCTAATCCCGCGGCCATTACTTCCGCGGTCCGTTCCGAGCTTGCCGCCGTCGATCGCAACATCCCGCTGGTGCGCGTCCGTGTTTTTGACGAATACCTCGCCCGCGCGCTGGCCCGGCCGCGCTTCAATGCGCTGTTGCTTTCGATCTTCGCCGGCACGGCCTTGCTGCTCACGGCGATTGGAATTTACGGCGTGATGGCTTATTCGGTTTCGCAGCGCACGAGCGAGATCGGGATTCGCATCGCCTTGGGCGCGGGGAAAAATTCCATCTTCCGGCTCGTGGTCGGTCAGGCCATGGCCATCGTCGCGATTAGTCTGGTGGTCGGGCTTGTGGGCGCGTTTGCCGCCACGCGATTGCTGAACAGCCTTCTCTTTGGAGTTGGCGCATCGGATCCGATCACGTTCCTCGCCATCGTTCTGCTCGTCTCGATCGTCGCCTTTCTGGCCGCGTGGCTCCCGGCCCGCCGCGCCACTCGCGTCGATCCCATCGTAGCCTTGCGCGCGGAATGATAAAATGAATCCCTCATCGAGCGGCAATGCACTCATCCCAACGGCTCCGCGGAGCGTCGCCCTACCAATTTATCTGCGCTGGTAGGGCGAGACTCAGTCGAGCCGTCGTCGATCCAGGATGCACCGCATCTAGCCTAACGAGTTAAAACTCCATGCCTACACTCCTCCAAGACATCCGCTACGCGTTTCGAATGATCGCGAAATCACCGGGCTTCGCCGCGCTTGCCGTCCTTGCCTTTGCCCTCGGCATTGGCGCGAACACCGCGATCTTCAGCGTAGTCAACGCCGTCCTGCTCCGGCCGCTGCCATATCCGCATTCGGAACGTCTCATCAGCCTCCGGGAAAGCACCCCGACGTTTCCTTCCGGTTCCGTCAGTTATCCAAATTTTCTCGACTGGCGCGCGTCGCAACACAGTTTCACCGACCTCGCTCTTTTCCGGCGTGAATCCTTCAACCTTTCGACCGCCAGGGGAGATACGGCGCCGGAGCGCGTCGGTGGCGGCCGCGTGACCTCGAATTTCCTCACTGTTCTTGGAATGACCCCGCCGCTCGGCCGGGATTTCACAGAGGCCGACGACGTGCCGCACGGCGCGAAGGTCGCGCTGATCAGCGATAAAATGTGGCGCCGTCGCTTCGGCGCGTCCCGCGAAGTTCTCGGCCAGCAAATCATGATCGATGGCGTTTCTCGCGAGATCATTGGGGTTCTGCCGGCGGAGGTCCGGCTCCCGCGAATGGCGGAAATCTATGTGCCCCTCGGCGATGTCCGGACCGAGCCGGGCGTGTTGCTGCGCGACAATCATCCCGGCTTCGGCGCGCTCGGCCGCTTGAAACCGGGCGTGTCGCTCGAACAAGCGTGCGCCGATCTCGATACCATCGCGATCGCGCTCGAGAAAAAATATCCGGAGTCGAACACCGGCCGCCGGATCACCACGCAACTGCTTTTGGAATCGTCCGTCGGCACTTATCGGCAAAGTCTTTACCTGCTGCTCGGCGCGGTCGTGTGTGTGTTGCTCATCGCGTGCGCCAACGTGGCGAACCTCCAGCTCGCCCGAATGCTCGTGCACGGGAAAGAACTGGCGGTGCGGAGCGCGCTCGGCGCGAGCGGCTGGCGGTTGACCCGGCAGGTGTTGACCGAAAGCGCGGTCCTCGCGCTTCTCGGGGCTGTTGCCGGAGTGCTCCTCGCGATTTGGAGTCTTGACGCGATCCTGGCGCTGAGTCCAGCGACCGTCCCGCGTTTCCAGGAAACCCGGATCGATTTCGCCGCGCTCGCGTTTACTATCGCGATCGCGATCGTTTCCGGCGTACTTGTGGGAATCTGGCCGGCCTGGCGAATATCGAAGAGCAGCTCGCTCGCTCTCGCCCTGCACGAAAGCGCGCGGGGGAGCAGCGATGGCGTGAACAAGCAGCGCGCGCGTTCGGGACTGGTCGTTACGCAGGTCGCGCTCGCGGTGGTTCTTCTCGCGGCCGGAGGATTGATGCTGAAAAGTTTCTGGCGCGCGCAACAGGCGCCACTCGGCTTTGAACCGCGTGGCATTCTCACCATGGCCATCGCGTTGCCGCGGGCGCGTTATGACAAGGAGGAGAAGATCAACGCTTTTTACGACCGGCTCCTCGCGAAAGTCTCGGCGCTTCCGTCGGTCACGGCCGCGGGCATCGGCGTGAACGTGCCTTTCGACGAAAATGAGTGGGACAGCTCGTTTCACATCACCGGAACGCCGCCGCACCAGCACGGTCAGGAACCGTCCGCGGAGATGAATTACATCTCGCCCGATTATTTTCGCGTAATGGGAATGCCGGTCCTGCGCGGTCGGGCCTTTGGGCCTGATGATGTCATGGAAAAGCCCGGCACGGTGATCATCGATGAAAGTCTCGCCGCGCGTTATTTTCCGAACCAGGACCCGATTGGGAAACAGCTCGATAACAACCAGACGCTCAAGCCGAATCCGCCGCCGTTGACCATCATCGGCATCGTGCCGCGGACGAGGAATGAAGCGCCAGGCGAAGAGAACGTCGAGAAACTGAATTTTCCGCAGATCTATCTGCCGTTCCCGCAGTTTTCGGATGAAAACGTGACGTTGCTGGTACGCGTCGCCTCGGGCGATCCACTCACGCTTGCCGCCGCAGTGAAGCGCGAAATCCAGGCGATCGATCCCGATCAGCCGGTCTCCTCCGTCTCGACCATGGAAAAAAACATCGACGCCAGCCTTGCCGCGCGGCGCCTGACGATGACCCTGCTGGGTGCGTTTGCCGGTCTCGCTCTCGTCCTGGCCAGCGTCGGCATTTATGGTGTCATGGCGTTGAGCACAACCCAACGCACTCGGGAAATGGGCATCCGCTTCGCCTTGGGAGCCAGCCGCGCGGATGTTTTGCGCCTGATCCTTGGCCAAGGCATTTCACTTATTGGCGTCGGACTCCTGGCGGGCCTGGTTGGAGCGTTCGCCGCCAGCCGTGCGCTCAACAGCTTGCTCTACGGCGTCGGGTCGCTCGACGCCGCGGCGCTCATCGGTGCACTGGTCACGCTCGCTGCGGTTGCCTTCATTGCCTGCTATTTGCCGGCGCGCCGCGCCAGCATGGTGAATCCCATCGAAGCGCTGCGGACGGAGTAGTCACACATCCCTGTAGCCGCCGCCCTGTGGGCGGCGCAGGCGCGTAGTTAGCGCCTTTACCAAATCATCTTCGCTGTAGCCACAGCCCTGTGGGCCGTGCGCGCGCGTCCCACAAGACGCGGCTACAGTAATTCCTTCCCCATCACCTCCCATCTTCCGACATCTCTCCTCGGCCCCGACGCGGCCCAGGCGATGTCGCGCACGAACAAATTGTAAGGCAGCTTCAATTTCGGATGGCGCGCGGCCGTCCCACTGAGCGGCAGATATTCCACTTTCTCGAAATAAAAACGCAGGAGCCGATCGAGCTCGCGAAAGGAAAAATGGTGCACGTGCGTCTGCTCTCCCGAAAGTCGCTTACCCCGCAATACTTTCCAGCGCCGATGCAGATGATAGTCCAATGGAGCCGACCCGACATAGGTGCTGCCCGGCTTCTTCTTCAGAATCCGATGAACTTCGCTCACCGTGATCGAAGGATAAGGCAAGTGCTCCAGCACCTCGGTCATCATGACCACGTCGAAGCTTTCATCACGGAAATTAATGGCCGACGTGAAATCCATCTCGTGACAGGCCACACCCGCTGCGCGCGCGGCGTGGAGCGCGAGTTGATCGATGTCCACGCCCACCCACGAAATGATCTTGACGAAGTTGATCAACACTCCGCCCTGGCATCCGATGTCCACTCCCAGGCTCTCTTCATTGTGGCCATTCGCGGCGATGCTCTCGCGATAAAAAGCGGTCTTGGCCTCCTCGTGCTGGCGGCCCCAGGCGTAGTAACCTTCCGGCCTGCTTTCGCCGTATTGCTGGTAGAACTCAGAAATTAACCGGGCTCTTCGCTCGGGTTGGTTCAAGAGAAGCTCTTCCGGGAATCTGCTTTCCGTGGTCATCGAATCGATACGAAAGTTCCATGCGCGTGAGCCAGATCAACTCCGTTATATTCGGAGCGACAGCTTCCGGATGTCCGAAGTTTTCTCCACCCTGTAGCCGCCGGCCTGTGGTCGGCGCCGAAGTAAGACGAGGACGGGCGGGCGGCGCGGGACCGCTTGTTGCTCGGAGCGACGCACGTAATCTTCCTACAGCGCGATGACTTCCGGGCAAACATCCACGCTCGCCGCCGCTGATTGCGAGGTCGCTTTCGACGATCTCACGCGAAGACTCTACGCCACCGACGCTTCGCTTTATCAGCTCGAGCCGGCCGCCGTCGCGTTTCCGCGCAGCGCGCGGCAAGCCAGTTCCATCATCAGGGCCGCAGCGGATGCGGGCATTCCCATTACGCCGCGCGGCGCCGGTACTGGTCTGTCCGGCGGCGCAATCGGCGATGGATTGATCGTCGAGTTCTCCCGCTACAATCGCCAGATCACGGAGCTGAATTTGGAATCTCGCAGCATTCGGACCGGCGCGGGCGTTGTCCTCGATCAACTGAACGCATTTCTCAAGCCTCACGGATTTTGTTTCGGCCCCGATGTCGCCACGAGTTCGCGCGCCACCATCGGTGGCATGATCGCGAATGATTCTTCCGGGGCGCGCGTCCCGGTTTACGGCACTACAGCCGATCACGTCATCTCGCAGGAACTTGTTTTGGCGAATGGCGCGATCGAACAAATCGGGCCTGCTCACGACACGTTGCGAGCGGAGCGAGAACTGATCGCGAACCTCATCGCCGCGCACGCTACTGAAGTGGGCGAGAGAATGCCGCCTGGATTGCGGAAGCGCTGGTCCGGCTATGCACTGGCACGCTGGCTGCGCGATCCGGGAAACCTGAACAACATGCTTTGCGGCAGTGAGGGGACGCTGGCGGCCATCTTTTCCGCGGAGCTGAAGATCGTCCCGCTTCCGCGCGAAAAAGGCCTCGGCCTTATCTTCTTCGCCTCGGTCGCGGAAGCAATGCAGGCTACGGTGGAGTTGCTAGACTTAAAGCCGTCGGCAATTGAACACATCGACCGCCCCCTGTTCGATCAAACCAAGGGGCAGTTGAACTTCGCAGCCGCGCGGCAGTTACTCCAGTTGCAGGCAAAGCCATGTGAATCCATTCTCATCGTCGAGTTCTACGACGATGTAACCGAGCGGCTCTCTCTCTTGTCCGCGCGCCAGCTAGGTCTGAGGACAACCATCTGCACCGATCCGGTTGAGATGAATTGGGTCTGGTCGATGCGCAAAGCCGGCCTCTCACTTCTGACCGGTCGCAAAGGCGCGGCCAAACCAGTCGCGTTCATTGAGGACGCGGCGGTGCGGCCCGCGCAGTTACCGGCATATGTGGCCGGCCTCGATTCTATCATGCAACCACTTGGTCTCGAAGTTTGCTACTATGGCCATGCCGCGACCGGCCTCCTTCATGTCCGCCCCGTGCTAGACCTGCACACTGCCGGCGACCTCAGGAAGTATCGCCTCGTGGCCGACCAAGTCTCATCCCTCGTCCGGCAATTCAAAGGATCGCTTGCCGCCGAGCATGGCGTAGGCATGGCCCGGACCGAATACATGGAGGCGCAGGTAGGTCGGGAGTTACTTGGAGTCATGCGCGAGATCAAGGCCTCCTTCGATCCCAAGAACCTGTTCAATCCCGGCAAAATCATCAGCGATGGCCGTTTCAAGATCGATAACTACCTTCGCGTCGAGTCTGAAACCCGGCTCATCCTTCCATTCGAACCTGTCCTCGCCTTTGCTTTCAAGGATGAATCTTTCATTGGCAACCTGGAGCAATGCAATGGCTGCGGAGGCTGCCGAAAGGATGCTCCCACCATGTGCCCTACCTTCCTTGCTACCGGCGAGGAGTACATGTCCACTCGCGGCCGGGCCAACGCCATCCGCGCCGCTTTGGAATTGCGCTTCAACGACGATCCCTTACGCGCCACGGAGCTCGATGCGGCGCTAAGCAATTGTCTCTCCTGCAAAGCTTGCACCACGGAATGTCCGTCTAACGTTAATCTCGCATTACTTAAGGCCGAGCTAACCCACGCCCGCCACCAGCGCGATGGGCTGTCGTTGCGTGAGAGAATACTAAGCGCTCTCGACTTGTTAGGCCGGCTAGGCTGCGCCATGCCTTTGCTGGCGAACGCTGCCTTGGATTCGCCTTTGATTCGGCGCTTGATGCGCAAGGCTCTAGGTCTAACCAACAAGCGTCCGCTTCCGCATTATGCCAGACAACGATTCGATCACTGGTTCGCCCGGCGCGCGTCTCTGGTAGGGCGAGACTCTGTCGAGCCTCGATCCAACGGCTCAGCAGAGCTTCGCCCTCCCACCCGCGGCGACGTCATCCTCTGGGACGACACCTTCGTCCGTTACCACGAACCGCATATTGGAATAGCTGCCGTCAAGGTCCTCGAAGCGCTCGGCTTCTCGGTGTCGCTAGTAGAAGGACGCAAATGCTGCGGCCGCCCTGCCTTCAGTCAGGGCAACCTCGAAGCCGCTGCCAGCGTGGGCCGGCACAACCTCGATCGCCTTCGCGCGACCGAGAGTGATGCTTCGATTCTCTTCCTAGAACCATCCTGCTACTCGATGTTTGTCGAAGACTACCGGGAGCTGAAGCTGCCAGGCACGGAGAGCATCGCGAACCGTTGCGTCCTCTTTGAGAAATTCGTGGACGACGTGCTCGAGCGGGAACCGGAGGCAATCCAGTTCAACCACGATCCTGCACACGTAGCCATTCACGCGCATTGCCACGCGAAAGCGCTAACGAAGTTAGGTTACATGGCTCGACTAGCCAATCGATTGCCAGGCCGAACGGCCACGCTGCTTGATACCGGCTGTTGCGGCATGGCCGGCGCCTTTGGCGCCCTTGAGTCCAAGTATGAGTTATCGCTCAAGGTGGCAGCTCCACTCGTCCAACAGATCGGCGCTCAACCTCACGGCACCACGATCATCGCCTCCGGCACGAGTTGCCGCCATCAGATCGAGCATCTAACTCCCGTCCATCCCAAACACATGGCCGAATTATTGGCCGATGCCCTCGGGTCTTGACCGCCGGTTCCAGACATGAACTCCCCAGTTGGTCTGAACCGTCCTTGCCCGGATTCACCGGCGCTACGTAAACACGCGAAAGTTGATCTCCTTGGCATTTCGGATTTCTGGGCAATACGACGGACTTCATTTTCTTGCGCGGTGATCCAATCAGCCTGTCCCTCCGACACGATTCAGTGTCGTACCATGGCACGAAAACGCGCGCGCTCGTCGCATTGGCTGAACCAGCGTTGGTGGAAGCTCGCGGCCGGTGAGTGGATCGCGATGTCCCTCAGCTTCCTGGTGATCGTCCTGATCTTTTGCCTCTTCCTCATCCGGCGGCATACCCTCGAATATCGCCTCGATCACACCTTTGCCGTGAGCGATCCGGAATTTTTCGGTTCCGCGCTGGCTCTTTCCGATCCCGTCCCGATTTCGGGGAACAAGATCGAACTGCTCGCCAATGGTGATGAGTATTTTCCCGCGATGTTGAAAGCGATCCGCTCCGCTCAACATACGGTTAACTTCGGGGCCTACATTCTGCACTCGGATGAAGTGGGCCGTCAGTTTCGAGACGCTTTTTGCGAACGCGCCCGCGCCGGAGTGGAAGTGCGTGTCCTGCTCGATGGGATCGGCTCCGGATGGAGTCTCGATAACTCCGATGTCCGCATGATGACCGACGCGGGATGCAAATTCGCCTACTACCATCCCACCGCTTCGTGGCGGGTGGATCGCACGAATCGCCGGTCGCACCGGCGAGTGCTCGTAGTCGATGGGAAAGTGGCGTTCACCGGGTCGGCTGGGTTTTCGCGCAGGTGGGGCGGGCATGCTCAGGATAAGGATCACTGGCGCGATTCCCAGGCTCGGATCGAAGGGCCGCTCGTGGCAAAGTTCCAGTTGGCTTTTGAAGAGCATTGGGTCAAGACGTTTGGTGAAACTTTAAGCGGCGCCGGACAATTTCCCCCCTTGACCAGTGCCGGCGATTTGAAGGCCCAGGTCGTCGCGTCCCATTCATTCTCCATGGCGCCGATACCACTGGTGCAAGCGATCGCGTTCGCTTCAGCGGAAAAACGCATCTGGATCACGAACCCGTATTGCACGCCGACCGACGACCAGGTGGACCTCCTCGTCAAAGCCGTGCAGCGCCGCGTCGATGTTAGATTGCTCTTACCAGGAGTGAATAACGATCAGCCCCTCACGAAATCCGCGGGGCGCGCCGCCTATGGACGAATGCTGGAAGGCGGCGTGAAGATCTTTGAATATCAACCGACCATGATCCACGAGAAAGCCATGGTCGTGGACGGACTGTTCTCGATGTTCGGCTCTTCCAACTTCGATGCCCGCTCATCCGAGATAAACGAGGAGCTCGATGTGGTGGTCCATGACGAGAATTTTGGCCGCGAAATGGAAGCGGTCTTCGAGAAAGATCTGCAAGAATCCCGGGAGTATACCTTGCAGGAGTTCAAGAGCCGCTCCTGGTGGGAACGCACCACCGAATGGCTCATGTTGCCTTTCCGATCGCAACTCTAGCACGGCCACGCGCGCCAGTAGCTGCGATCTCTCAGCACTGATGTTGCCTTCGCGATCCGCTCAACTCTTCCTCTGCGCCGCAATTATCGCGTCGTTCTCCCACCTCAGCCGCGCGGCCGATGTCGTTGTGCCGAATGTTTTGCGCACAGTCCAGGGCGATACGGGAAATCTCCTTCCGATTCTTTCGAAACTGCCGATCCGATACCAGCAAGTTTACGATCACTCCCAATTCGCGAGTTTCGCCGCGGGCGGCGAATACATCACGCAGATCGCGTTTCGCGTCCACTCCCCCGGTCTCCCGTTTACCGCGAGCATCAGCGACTTGCAGGTAAACCTATCGACCACGAGCAAAACGCCCGAGAATCTCAGCACCACTTTCTCGGACAATGTCGGCGACGACGACACGGTCGTGTTTCCCTCCGCCGCGGTGCAATTCGAGACCTCACTCGCTGGACCGCCCGATGGCCCGCAGGCCTTCGATCTGGTCGTTACCTTACCCGCGCCATTTCACTACGACCCAGCCCAGGGCAATTTGCTTCTTGATGTTCGGAACGCATCGGGCACCACGCACGATCCCGCGAACGAGCAAGAGATCGATGCCCTCAGCACGGGCGGCGATAGCGTAAGCCGTGTCTATAACGTCGGCGATGTTACCGCCGCTACGGCGGGCCCCACCGGCGGAGGTTTCCAGGTGGATACGTTCGGTGCCGTCACTCGTTTTATCTCCACGCTCGATCTGCCACCGGCCACTCCACCGCACACTCTCCTGAACAGCGCCACCCGGATGCGCGTGGAGACCGGCGATAACGTTCTCATTGGAGGCTTCATCGTTCACGGCGGATCGAAGAAAGTTATTATCCGCGCGATTGGACCCTCGTTGCGCCAAGCTGGAGTACCGAACGTTCTCGACAATCCTACTCTCGAGCTCCACGGCAACTCGGGCCAGCTCATTACGTCGAACGACGATTGGGTCACAAGCACGCAGCAGCAGGAGATTATCAATAGCGGACTCGCTCCGAACGATCCTCACGAATCCGCCATCGTAGCTACGTTGCCCGAGGGGAGTTACACCTCCATCGTGGCGGGGGCCGGCGGAACAAGCGGCGTAGGTTTAGTCGAGATCTACGATCTTGATCTCAATGCCGCCGGTCGGTTGCTCAATCTGGGCACGCGCGGAAAGGTCCAGACCGGTGACGACGTCATGATCGGCGGGTTCATCGTAGGCGGAATGCAGAACACCAGAATGGTCGTGCGCGCCATCGGGCCGTCGCTCGCCACGGCCACGCCTCCGGTGCCCGGCGCACTGCCAGATCCGATCCTGGAGTTGCGCGATTCGCAAGGGACCCTGCTCGAGAGTAATGACGATTGGATTGAGAGCAGGCATAAACAAGATCTTATCGACAACGGTCTTGCGCCTCCTAACGGCAAAGAGCCGGCAATCATCCTTACTCTGCCGCCCGCCAGCTACACAGCTATCGTCCGTGGGGTAAACGGCGCCACCGGCATCGGCCTGGTGGAAATCTACGACCTCGATTGACATGAGTATACGCCTTTCACTCTGCGCTCTGCTGGCCCTGCACCTAAGTGCCAGATCGGGACCAGGCCAGACGCCGGTGCTACCCACGCCAGATCGCTCCGGGATTGAGCATGTCGTCGTGGTTACGATGGAGAACCGCTCGTTCGACCATTTTCTCGGTTGGCTGGCTGGCGCGAACGGCCAACAAGCGGGCCTGAGCTACAGCGACAGTGCGGGCGCGTCGCATCCCACCTATCACCTGACCGATTACCAGGGCTGCAGCTTCCTTGATCCAGGCCACACCTATTCCGATGGCCGTGTGCAGTTCAACGGCGGTGCCGCGAACGGCTGGCTCCTCGACGGATCCAATTCCTTGAGTGGCACCGCCAATCAGGCCAACGACATTTTCGCCATCGGTTACTACACCCAAACTGACCTTGCCTTCCTTGGGAGCGCGGCGCCGGCGTGGACTGCTTGTGACAATTATTTCGCTTCCATCATGGCTGAGACCCGGCCCAACCGCATCTACCTCCACGCAGCTCAAACTGATCGGCTGGATAACTCGTCCGTTCTCTCAGGCTTACCGACAATTTGGGACCGCCTCTCGGAGCATGGCCAGACCGGTCGCTATTACTACTCCGATGTTTCGTTCCTGGACCTTTGGGGAACGAAATACGCCGGGATCGTGCATCCACTCGTTAGGTTCATGGAAGACTGCTCCGCGGGAACGCTTCCGAATGTAGCTTTCGTTGACCCACAGTTTTTGGGCGAAGCATCGGGCGCGAGCAACGATGATCATCCTCACGCCGATGTCAGAAACGGCGAAGTGTTTCTCAATCAGATTTACCAGGCGGTCGTCGCCAGCCCCAATTGGAAACACACGGTACTCATCATTACCTGTGATGAGTGGGGCGGCTTCTTCGATCACGTCGCACCGCCGCTGGCGCCGATTCCGGCCGCCACGGCTGCCGCTGGTGATACCGATGGCCGACTCGGATTTCGAGTCCCATGTGTCGTTATCTCTCCCATGGCGCAGCGTGGTTTCGTCGCGCACGAGCAATTCGATCACACCTCCATTCTCCGGATGATCGAGTGGCGCTGGAGTCTTCCTGCGCTAAGCAACCGCGACCTGGGCGCAAACAACCTGGCTGACGTGCTCGACTTCGTTGCCACGCCAAACCTGACCGCGCCCACCTTTAATGTCCCGGGCGGACCTTTCGGCGCCGCTTGTCCTTAGCAGGATAAGTCCTCGGCAATTCGAAGCTGCAAGAAGTGTCATAAGACCACACGGCGCTCCTATCCTTCAGCTCGCTGTTTGATCGCCCGCAACCACATGCGGCGAATGACGTCGCTTCCGGGATGAATGATCCGCCAGTAAACGACAAATTGCCGGAGGGCCGCAGGCGTGTTCGCGTAAATGCGTGTCTCGGTCGAAATCGTCGATCCTCCATGGTTGTCCGGCCGAGCGAGAAAATTCATGGTGGCAAGCGCGAAGCCGGGTGGAAGTGTCTCGTGGAATACTTCCGGTGTAAGCCGTCGTCCTGACGCCCACACCGTGGCGGGGGCACTTACGACCGTTCCGATAACGAGCTCATGCGGCGCTTCCTCTCCGAGGAGCACAAACGACGTCTGCGTCGCTACGTCGAGAATCGATTTCTCTTCCGGTGCGTCCAGGATGCTTTCCGGTCCTTTCTGTCCGCATCGGCGAATAGCTGTCAGGGTGCGAAAAAGGAATATCTCATTGGCCCGCACAGCGTGAATCGCCTCAAACACTTTTTCGGGCGACGCCGTGACATAAATAGTATGCTGCTCACCGACCTGCCAGCGTGGCATCCAGTCGTCGAGTCTTGTCGCAGGAACAGTTACCTCTTTGCCGCTCACTGGCAGCACTAGAACGATCACCGCCAGAAGTAACCCGCCCGCCGCGACCACAGCTCCTACTGGTCGCGTCCGAATGGCGAGAAACCTGATCGGCAAAATGAGCGAAAATAACCCGACTAGGAAAAGAATGAGACCTAAATAGACAAGATAGGAGTCGATCATCTCGCCCGCGATAAATTCGAGAGCAGCCCCAACCGCGACTATCATTGTCGCCACCAGTCGCGTCCGGATGCCGAGAAATCGAAGCGGCCAAACAAGCGAGACCGAGCCGGCCGCAATGATTGCGAAGCCTGCATAAACCAGAAAGGAATCAAACATATCCGCTGCAATACGGGAGGGACGGGCTCGCACCGCCGCCGCAGTGTCGGCGCTTAGAAGACTGTCCGTCCCACTTCGGGACTCTTGGTGTAGAGGCGCTTGTGTCAAGCGCCTAACCGATTCGACAGGCGTTTGGCGCAAGCGCCTCTTCCGCTAATTCACATTAACAGGATTGCGGAGTCTCGCCGGTTACGGACCCCGGTCGTAGATCTCGACCAGACCTATACCGGTGCCGTTGTTCAATCCCGCCAGCAACACGGTGTAGAACCCGGGCGGCAGCGTCGCCGCTATCGCTGACTCGAGGTTGTTCGTCGGTGCCAGGTTCGCGGCGGTAAGTTCTGCCGCTTGGAGCGAGTCATCCTGCCAGTCGTTATTCGCCAGCACCAGCGTTCCATTTTCGTCCCGCAGCTCCAAGGTCGGGTTGGCCAGCACCGCACTGGCCGGGAACGATCCCGGGGCCAGGCTCGGTCCAATCCCGCGCAGCACGATTCTGTCGTCCAGGTTGCCGTCGCTCAGCACCACACCGGCGATCACGATGTTATCTCCCGTGCTGACAAACGCCCGGGTGCTGATGTTGCCCAGCTTCCCGGTTGGTTGGTCCAGATCGTACAACTCGATCAAGGCGACCCCCGAGGTGTTATTCTTCCCTCGGACCACCGCCGTATAGGATCCGGGCGCCAGCGTCATGTCGATGGCCGACTCGGCGTCGTCGGTCGGCGCCAGGCCAGTGGCCGTGATGTCCATCTCCTGGGTATCTCTCCAGTTATCGTTGATCACCGTGGTGAAGCTACCAGTTCCGTGCAGTTCGAGCACCGGATCAACCAACACGTCGGTGATGTTGAACCGAGTCAAGGACGGTCCGATGGCCCGCAAGAGCACGTGCTTCGGAGAGCTTCCCGTGATGATGAAGCCGCCGATGCCCACGTTGTCACCCACTTGCACTCGCATGCGCGTCGACAGATTGATGGGCTGCGTTATCCCGTTCGGAGTCGCTGTCGGTGTCGGGCTAGCGGTAGGTGCCGGAGTTGCTGTCGGTGTAGCCGTAGCAGTTGCCGTCGGTGTGGCCGTAGCAGTTGCGGTCGGTGTAGCCGTGGCAGTAG
>Ga0193744_1000087_pt1 | contig 35733 bp, 27 predicted proteins | sample L1a1metaG_FD_143056 | JGI IMG/M metagenome (GOLD analysis project Ga0193744, IMG submission 143056) | Soil microbial communities from a riparian zone of the East river system, Colorado, United States - L1a1 | ecosystem: Environmental > Terrestrial > Soil > Riparian zone | place: USA: East River...
TTCTAAGAAGAGTGATGAAACCAAGACGGACAAGCCTAGCAAGCAGAGCAGTCAAGAGGACTCGGAAGACGACACCGAGAAATCAACAAGCAAGCCGGCGAAGGATCAACTCAAGGTCAAGGACCTGGCGGTTACGAAAGATGCGACGAACGTCGAATACAAGGCGGTAGTTGAGCACGTTCTCTTCAAGAGCAAATCCAACACGAAAGCGGCCTGCGCCGAACTGACCGCGAATCTCAAGGCCCAAGGCTGGACCAATGATGGGAGCGACTTGATTACGCCGGCGTCGTCGATTCTCAAGCGGAAGCGAGGGGAAGCTGCACTGACGATTTTCGTGAAGCCGGATGGCGGAGGGAGTCAGGTGCAGATCTTTACCGAAGGGCTCTCCTGGGACGAGAAGTAGAAGGCGGAAGGCGCCCGTCGAAACGCGATTATTCCGTGGTTTTGCTGTATAAGATCATGTTGAGGTCGTTTCCCCAGCCCTGGATGATTTGTTGAGTGCCGGTGCCATTGATGTCGGCCACAAGCCACGTGACAGCACCGGAGCCCTGTCCCATATCTCCTGTCCAGAGGGTCTGGAGTCCCCCTGCGCCGTTGCTACCGTACATGATGAAGTTAAGGTCATCGCCCCACGCCTGAACGATCTCCGATTTGCCATCGCCATTAAAGTCGCCGACCAACCACCTGACAGCACCCGAACCCTGGCCCATGTCTCCTGTCCAGAGGACCTTCATGCCGTTGGCACTGTCATTGCCGTACATGATGAAGTTGAGGTCGTTGCCCCAGGCCTGAACGATCTCCGCTTTGCCATCGCCATTGAAGTCGCCGACCAACCACCTGACAGCACCCGAACCCTGGCCCATGTCTCCTGTCCATTGGGTGGTGAGTCCGCCTGCCCCGTCGCTATCATACACAATAAAGTTGAGATCTTGGCCCCAGGCCTGGATGATCTCCGCCTGGCCGTCGCCATCGAAGTCGCCGACCAACCACCTGACAGCACCCGAACCCTGGCCCATGTCTCTTGTCCAGAGAACCTTCATCCCGCCAGCACCGTCGCTGCCGTACATGATGAAGTTGAGGTCATCGCCCCACGCCTGCACGATCTCCGATTTGCCATCGCCATTGAAGTCGCCGACCAGCCACCTGACTGCGCCCGAGCCCTGGCCCATGTCTCCTGTCCAGAGAACCTTCATCCCGCCAGCACCGTCGCTGCCGTACATGATGAAGTTGAGGTCATCGCCCCAGCCCTGCACGATCTCCGACTTGCCATCGCCATTGAAGTCGCCGACCAGCCACGTGACAGCGCCCGAGCCCTGGCCCATGTCTCCCGTCCAGAGGGTCTTGAGTCCGCCGTAACCGTCGCTGCCGTACATGATGAAATTGAGGTCGTCACCCCAGGCCTGAACGATCTCCGATTTGCCATCGCCATTGAAGTCGCCGACCAGCCACCTGACAGCACCCGAGCCCTGGCCCATGTCTCCCGTCCACTCGGCAGAAAGGCCGCTCAAAGTATGGGCTACGGGACCTTCTGGACCGGATTCGACCGATTTGTAGGTGTAGGAATAGTCCCCATAGATAGGAATTTTCACAGTGACGGTATCGAGTTCCTTCGTGTATTGACCCCACCGGGCATCGTAATTCCACCACGCCGGAGGTGTGATGTGATGCTCCTCATACGCCGAAAAGACGATGTCAAAATTCCCATCTACTGATGCATCGAACTGGGAGCCTTGATCCGCTGCCAAGTCGAACAGGTCCACGTCGAGATGGCCGACGCCGTAGTCTTTGTGGGCGACACGCTTGTAGTTGTGCTGCCCGGCGGACTCATAGTGTGCGTGGGAGTCTCTTGCCACGTAGATGATGGGGTGGAGACCTTGGAAGGCCAGCTTCGAGAGATCCTGCACCCAGATGGTCAGATCGTGGCGGGAGAGGTAAACCTTCACAATCTTCCACCCACCGGGAGCGCTGGCATCACGGCCGACGACCAAAGTCACATGTTCCCAGTCGCCGAAATGGCTGCCACTTTCTTTAAAGTACGTAATCTGATCGATGATGGAGCCGAAGGTGATGTGAGCTTTGCCAGGGCCGTTGTACCCATAAAAGAGCCAGAACTGAATGTTCACGACGTCGTCATTGACGCCGCGCTTCACACAAACCTGCGCTGACGCCCTTTGCAGGTCGCCGGGCTCGAGACTGTCAGGAATATTGAGCCAATAACGGAAAGAGGCGCTCTTCGCGTTTGGATCTGCCTTGGCCTGAGCCACGGCCGCCAGCAGCGACTCTCCCGAGGACACACTCGCGATGCCCAAATCCTGTTGGTTGAAGGAATCATAGTCGTCTTCACCGGATATCAAACCCCATTTCAACGAGCACGCCCCCGAGGCCAGAAATGGGACCGGCGCATCGGGAAGGAATTTCTCCTCGGGATGGATTCGGAAAATGGGTCCGAACTGATGAATGATACTGTTTACTTCTTCGATTGTGATCATAGTCAAATGCCTGTTATTGGCAACGAGGTCCGGTCTGGATTTGGATAGGCAAAGGCGGGATTTGATTCGGCGAATCCGCCCACCCATCCGGGAGGGACAACGTCCAGGGGTTGATTTGGTTTTATAGGGGTTTCAGCGGGTAGGGGTTAATCGAATTGCGATCGATCCGGCTCCCGACGAGCCGACTAACCGATATGCTAGCCACCAGCGGCAGCAGGGGTAAAGCACATTCCCCGGTGCGGCGTCGTCCGCCGCGGCGTCTCGGCTTCGAGGAGAGGAACTTGGACAGGATTAACGGGATTGAAATGGATTGGGGGAACCTGAGGTAGATGCTTCTAATGTTCTCGTCCAAATCCTGTTCATCCTGTTAATCCTGTCAAAAGGCGTCTGACACAGACGCCCTACAGTTATTGGATGAACCGGATCGTCATCGGGTAACGATAGAATTTTCCTTCGCTCGCCTGGATGGAGGCGATGATGGCGAAGACAACGTTCAGGACCCAAAGGATGGCCAGGAAAACGAAGCCGATCAGAACCAGGCAAAAGACCGCGGAGACCACGTTGTAGATGAGCATCGAGATTTGGAAATTGAGCGATTCCTTCCCGTGCGCGTCGATCTCCGGCGAGTCACCACGCTTGACCAGCCAGACGACGAGCGGCCCGAGCAGGTGGCCGGGGAAATGAAAAAAGATGCCGAGCAAGGAGCTGGCGTGGCAAAGCGCGTTCCAAGTGCGCACGTTGGTGAGGGCGGTCGGGGCGGCGAGAGGCGGTGGTGTTGGGTATGAAGTTTCCATGGCGTCTAGGGAATGGATGCGGCCGGACCGAGATTTGGATTCAAGAAAATCGGAAAAATTGCGCGGCTTAGCAAGGTGCATTTGTAGGGCGGTTCTGTGAACCGCCACTTCCCACGATCCGGCGTCTGACACAGACGCCCTACAATCCTCCGCCTTCACCGCCTGGCCGCCACTCAATCCGGAATCTCGGCCTCGACGAGCTGCGCCAAGAGAATGAGCGACTCTTGCCAGCCGAGGTAGCAGGCCTCCGGCGGAATGGCCGCGGGCAATCCTTTCTGCACAATGCTCAACTCCGTGCCGCAGGAGACTTCATTCAGGTTAATGGTCGTTTCGATTTCCCCGGGCAGGTTTGGGTCGTCAAACTTGTCGGTGTAGCGGATGCGTTCGTGTGGCGTTAGCTCGAGGTATTCTCCACCAAAGGAATGACTCGCGCCGGTGGTGAAGTTAGTGAACGACATCTTGAAGGTGCCGCCGACTTTCGCCTCCAGGTGGTGCACCTTGCCGGTGAATCCATTCGGCGGAAGCCATTTGGCCTTGGCGTCGGCATCCAGGAACGCCCGATAGATCTTCTCGGGTGTAGCACGGATGACACGATGAAGGCGGATGGTGTTCGTAGACATGATGACTACTCCTTTCGTTTGGTCTTGCGTGCAAGTTTGCTATGCGAAGGTCGTTGTTGCCTCACACAACGGGCACAAAGGAACACCACGGAAAAACGTAGGAAAAAGGATGAAGAATGAAGGATGAAAAGCGGAAGCAAACGAGCCGTTCGGCCTCGCCTTTGATGCTGGATGATTTGCGGCGGTTTGCCGTAGCGCGTTCGCTCTTTGCGCCGACGACTCTGTGGCGGGCGATCGCGCGGATGGGGTTCGTGCAGGCCGATCCGATTCGGGCGCCGGCGCGGGCGCAGGATCTGATTCTACGGCCGCGGGTAAACGGTTATCGGGCGGGAGATTTGGAACGACACTATGAGTCACTCGGGGTCGAGGAGGATTTCTTCGTCAACTATGGATTCGTGACGGCGGCGGTACAGTCGTTGATGCATCCCCGACTCGATCTCCGCGGGCCGGCGCCGCCCGCGGCGCAGCGGAAGAGAGAGCAGTTGCTGCTGGAGTTTGTGGCGAAGCGCGGCGCGGTGCATCCGCGCGAGGTGGAGGAGCATTTCGCGCACGGCACGGTGCGGAATTACTGGGGCGGCTCGTCGCTTGCGACCACGCAAATGCTCGGAGTGATGCATTATCGTGGACTGCTCCGGGTGGCGCGGCGCGAGAAAGGCATCCGGATTTATCGGACTCATCGTCATGAACGGGGTCCGCTGGATGACGCGGCGCGCCGGGCGCGGATCGATGCGCTGGTCGATGTAGTGGTGAACCTGTATGCGCCGTTGCCCGGAGTGAGTCTGTCGTACTACGTGCGCCGGTTACGCTACGCGGCGCCGCAATGGGAGGAGGAAATCACCGGAGCGTTGCGCCGGGCCCGGGAGCGGCTCGCACACGCGCGCGTGGAAGGAGTGGACTGGTATTGGCCTAACGAGGAGAACCCGCGGCGGGCGGTCGCGCCGGAAACGGTGCGGTTACTGGCGCCGTTCGATCCGGTGGTGCACGACCGATCCCGCTTCGAGCTTTTGTGGGGCTGGGTTTATCGTTTCGAGGCCTATACGCCGGCGCCGAAACGGAAACTGGGCTACTACGCGCTCCCGCTGCTCTGGCGCGATCGCGTGATCGGCTGGAGCAATCTCGCGGTCAAGAGTGACATCGTTCCCAAGTCCAACTTGGGAACGAGGACGTTGAGCCTCACGAGTGATCTCGGTTACGTGGCTGGAGCGCCGCCGCGGGCTCGTGCGTTCAAACGCGAGCTCGAAGCGGAGCTGGAGCGGATGCGGGTCTTTCTCGTCGCGAACGCTTAGCTGCGTCTAGGGTTCATTTGTAGGGCGTTTCTGTGAAACGCCATCTCCAGGCGATCGGCGGCGTCTGACACAGACGCCCTACAATTCGCGATTAGCATTTCGCTGATTTGCGCTTCTTCCCGATAGCACCACGTTTCTGCACCTTGCGGATGGAGTCGGGCGCGAAGGGTACCTGACATGAGGTATTGCCCATGTCCACGTTAACCGGGCCGATCTTTTGGGCGATCTGGATGGCAGTGTCGGTCAGCGGTTTCACATAGGAACCGACCGCAATGACAAACGAGTTCATTGAGGAACGCACGTCGTTGGGTGCCTGATGAATGGTCTTTTGCACCCGGTCCAGGAGCCGTTTCAACTTTGGCAGATCGAGCTCGGAGTCATCCTTGATGGAGACAAGGGTCCGCAACGTCGCCCAGCCGGCTTCGGCGGTTAGAGGTGTCTTCGAGTCGATCCACTCCAGCGCAAGTTCCCAGCCATGCGGGCTGCCCGCGGCGACCCACGGCACACTGAAACTGGCGAGCGGGCTGTGGGTCGCATTCGCAATCCAGTGTTGCAGGTCCTTCTTCGTCATCTGCGCGTCGTCGGCAATCAACCCGGCCAGATACATCGCGTCGTAGTTGCCGGTATCGTAAAGGTCGAGCGCAAGCTGGTAATCCTTCTTGATCCGCTTCTGGATTTTTTGCAGGTCGCTGATCTTGACGCCAAAGAACGGCTCCTTCACGCCATGGTTCAACATTACCTTCTTGTAGCTGTCGCTGCCCAGCGGTTTCAGTTCTGCCAGAATTTCTTTTGCGGTCATAAGGTTTCTTCGCGCGAAACGCTGATGTAATTGGACAGGATTACCAGGATTAAACTGGATTTGGGAGGAGGGAGAAATTCTTTTCGGCCTTTGAATCCATGAAACCCGTTGATCCTGTCCGATCAGCTTCTGTAGCGGCGGTCTATGACCGCCGAGGGGAGTGTCGCTAGAGCGAGCAATATCATTTGGCCGTGCGTTCGGCGGTCATAGACCGCCGCTACAGTGTTTGATCGACGATCAGAGGCAATTGCGCGGCCTCGATTTTTATCTGATCCAGAGATTCCGGCAAAATCTTTGAGCGCACGCCTTGGGCAGACGTGCGGCTCCTTTCGGACATTCAGGGAACGTCACCGCGAATCCATTTCACCATGTGAGGGAAAGGCTTTACGCCACGTAAGAGTGCATTCGGCTCGTCGAATGCCATCTCCCATGCCTGCAGGAGCGGGAAACCGATATAGATCCCACGGCGCCCGCAATCGATGATGTTAGCCGAGTCGCCGGCCTTGTAGGCGGTGCCGTGGAAGACATCCTCCGGCTCCAGGTCGAGTTCCAGAAGCGCGGCCCAAGACCAGGAAATCGTTGTCAATTCCTCGCCCCCTGTCGCGGTTTCGAGCAACCCTACGTCCGCTGACCGGCGCTCGGGCGGCGAGAGCGCGATATGCGCGGCCTCGTGCAGCGCGTCGCCCGGCGCGACGAGGATTGACTCGTCCACGATAAGCGACCCGCCGGAGATGAGACTTCCCGGGAAGAGCGTCGGCACGTCGGCGGCGCCGGCTCGCATTTCGATACCGATCGACGCGAGGAATGCGGCCATACGGGATAGGCGCGGATCGCGGAACATCGGCTTTGTGAGTAGAGGTGAGTTGGTCACGATTACCCGCTTTACTTTATGCAGGTCCAGTTGAAATGAAGCGCCTTTTCTCGGACCGCAACATGTTCAACAAGAACTTAACGAGAAGGAGGCAGAATTATCCCGCCTTAGTCTGCAGGAAGTTCCGCATGGTCGGCCCGGTGCTGGGTAGAGGAAACACCGCATTCGATGAGGCCGGTAGGGACGTGCTTCTGCACGTCCGGACTGAGGCGCGCGCAAATCACATAATGGGACTCGCCGCGGCGAGTCCTCCGAGTGGGGCCAAAACCAGTTTTCGTGTTCAGTCTTGCCTCGCCGCATGCTAACTGGGAAGCTATGAGGACTTCTAGCTTCTAGCTGTAGAAGCGGGGTAGAGAGAGAAGGTTGTTGGTCGTCGTGGCATCAGGGGAGGTGGACAGGTACTCCCTGGGATGGAGATGGTCGGGCTCGAGCGCCCGGACCCTGGCCCGAGTCCCATCCGGCCCCACGGTGTAAACTTCCGTGCCGGCCTGGATTCGCCGGATCACTTCCTGGCGCGTCATGGTGTAGATCGCCGAGCCGTCCGTTAGCCGCAGGCTTATGATTCCTGAGGGATGCGGGAACTCATGCTGCAACCGGACATGAGTAGCACGCATCGAAACAATGCCGGTGGCCTGGGTGTAATACAAGCCTCGTCCCATCGTAGAGGCGTAGAGCCGGTGGGTCGGCGGGTGGATCGCGAGTCCGGTCACTGGCACTCGCGGAAGGTCGTTCTCTTCGAAGCTGTCATTCGCCCAATACCAGGTTGATCCGCGATCGTTGCTGCGGAAGACGCCGATGTCGGATCCAGCGTAAAGGACATCAGGGTTCTCCGTATCGACGACGAGATCGAGCAGGGCGATATTTGGGAGTCGCATCGCCGGGTCAGTGCCGTTGCACGCAGCCCAGGTCGCGCCGCCATCGGTCGAGCGGTAGATGTGCGGGTTCACGCTGCCGTAGGTGATGTAGACCCGATTCTTGTTGAACGGATCCACGGTGATGGCGGTGATGTATGCAGCCGGCGGCCGGTTCGCGGCGCTCGCGGGCTCGGTCCAGCCACTGCCGCCCGAAGCGCTGCTGCGATACACCCGCCCCTCCGAAGTCGCTACATAGACTCGGCTCGGGTCGCTCGGCGCGAATGCGATCCGGGAAGCTCGATGGGGAAGAGTGAAAGCCGCGCTCCAGTCCACCCCGCCGTTGCTGCTATAATAAATCCGGTGCTTGGCGGGATAGCTATCGGTCACGTTGCCGTCGTCGTCCTTCACTACCTCGGACACCGTCGCAGGACCGACCACCACTCCGGAATCGCCGGGCTTGACTGCGGCATGCGCAAAGGACGCGGCGACGGTGTTTCGGTTCTGGCTCGCCCACCAATCCGACAGACCGTTCGTCGGAGCGGTGTAGGACACGCCACGGTCGGTGCTCCGGCGAATCTGGCCGTCTCCGGGCGAGATAAAAATGTTTCGGGAGTCGTTGGGATCGACCACGAACATTCCCCACTCGTTTCCCCCGCCGTGGTCCACCCACGTCGAAGATCCGTCGGTCTGGATGATGCCCTGGTCTTGCGTAGCGGAACCGATGACCAACTCACCAGCCTTGGTAACGCCGAGGCTCATCAGCTGTGTTGCCGTGAGGAAATCGCTGCGCAGATGCCAGCTCGCGCCGTTGTCGGTGGTGCGGTAGACGCCGCCGTCGCAACAGACATAGGCGACGTCATCATCGGAGTGATGGAAAACCATCTGGTGATGGTCCGAGTGCGTGTTGGGTGAGCCGGCGTAGTTCCAGCCATCGGTGGAGTGCTGCATATCGACGCTGGCCAGATAGATGTGCCGGTTCTGCCGTGGATGCACAGCGACCATGCTGCACCACTCGTCGTAGTCAGCGCCTACACTGCCGGGGGTCTTGAGCCAATCGCCGCCGGCGTCGGCGCTGATGAGGGTGGTGGCCGAGTTCTTGCCGAGCTTGGCCACGACGAAGTTCGAACCGCCTTCACCCGAGCGACCCATGGCCAGCTTGATCCAGCCGGCGTTGCCGTCGATCGGGAAGTTTTCGCGGAAGGCGAAGATGATGGCGAACACGGCCACCTTCTCGCCCTCGATGCGGGTCCAGTGATCGCCGGCGTCGACGGTCTTGTAGACGCCTTTGTTGCTTATGCCAGCGAGCAGGACGTTGGGGTGGTCGTGCTGCATGACAATGTCCGTTGCGTGTCCCGCCAACACCTTTGTCCACGTGATGGACGGCGGGCCACCGAGCTCTACGGGAAAACCGATGTCGGCCCGGTGCACACCTGTGTCGCTAGCGACGTAAACCTTGCGACTGTTAGTCGGGTGCACCACGATCTTGTTGCAGCGCGTACCCACTTCGGTCGTGTCGGCCAGCAGGGCCCACGTGTTGCCGGCATCGGTGGATTTGTACAACCCCACGCCGCCGTACGACGGGTTCCAACCCGGCGTGTCTTCACCGGTGGCGGCATACACGACGTTGCCATTGCTCGGCGCGGTGGCGATTGCGCCTACGGCGAGGCTGTCCTGGAACTTCCACTTAGCGGACCACGAATCGCCGCCATTGGTCGATTTCCAAACACCTCCGTTGGCCGAGCCGGCGAACAACACGTTGCTGTTCGTCGGGTGCATCGCGAGCGATTTCACCCGGCCATTGATGTTGGTGGGCCCGAGCGGGAACCACGGCCCGACCCGGTTGGCTACACGCGCGAAGAGGGGCCAAAAGGTGATGGCCCGTTCGAGGTCGATCGCTTTCCCCACGTCGGGCAGCTTCTGCAAGATGTCGTCGAGAACCGCCCATTGCGGCTTGCCGCCCAGCGGCTCGGCTTCCCACCTGCGGCCGAGTTCCCGCATGATCGTGCGATGGGTCTTTAACGCCAGGCCGATGTCTTTCTTCGCGGCGACGGAATTTTCGTCCAGGCCGTTGCTCTCGACGAAAAAATCATGGAAGACGCCTCGATCCGCGAAGTCAGCGGCCTTGCCGAAGTGGCCGGTGGCTATCGCTGAACGGATGGTCCGCCGGGCGAGGGACTCCAGGCCCAAGCGCCGCAGGCCGGCCTTCCCCTTCGGCAGTGCGACGGCTGCGTAGATTCCAGGCCGGTCGACCCGGCCCCACACATATTTGTCCTTTGCATTCCACCCTGAGGCGTCGACCAGGACCCAGGTCTCGCGCTCCGTGTCGTACCGGAACATCCGTGCCGTGCGCGGGTCCAACTTCGAGATTGCGCCGCGACGCAGCCGCTGTTTCAACGTCGCGCCGAACTCCTCTTTCGAGGAGCAGACTTCCACCGCGCCGGTGATAAACCCCTCGTCCACGTGGCCCGGCAGCTCGACGCTGGCAGTCTTCGCTCGACGTCCAGCGCCTAAAAGCACCGCTGCCTTGGCGATCGCCCCGCCGCCCGGGTCGAGACGGCTCACCCGTGCTTCGCGCATCACCTCGACGTGCGCCACGGCCCGGTCGCGGATGAGATCCAAGGCCGCGTAGTCGTCCGATCCGTGGATCTCCCGGAACCACTTGGCCTTTCGACCCATGTCCTCGTAGAACGGCTTTGGCATGGCGATTCACTCCTCCGTCGCGGATAGCACTGCGAAGAGTGCAGTTTGCTTTTTCACAGCGACCGCAGGATAGCCCCCCCGACGGCGCGGGGACAATGTAATAATCCGATTAGATTCCCCGTTTTCCTTTCTGCTTTTTTTTGACCCGACGAGGTGACTGTCGCCGCGTGTGAAAGGCCCGGCTCATTCCGGAGGGACGTGCTTCCGCACGTCCAGGCTGAGGGCGGGTAAGTCAGATGATGGGGACTCGCCGTGGCGAGTCCTTCCGAGAGCGAAAAGGGGCGGCGGAGAAAAGCTCCCGCCGCTCTAGACAAAATACGCGGTTGGCGGCGTCTCCATTATGAAAGACCCTCAAAGAGGTCATGGACAATGTCGTCACTCATGAAGATTGGAAAGTTTGTTTCTCGGAACTTGCGCCTGGGCTCGTGCTCTTCGCCCGCCAGTTCGTCCGCACCAGCGCGGACGCCGAGGACATCGTGCAGGACGCTTTCGTTCGCTTTTGGCGCAAGGAACATTCGATCGAGAATCGCGGACTGCTTTACGCGACTGTCCGTTCGGTCGCGCTCGATCTTCTCCGGCGCGACACGCGCCGCGCTCGCCGGGAAGCAAACGCAGCTCTCGAGGTGGAGCAATTCACTCCGCCGCAATTTGATTTCGACGATGGGTCGCAACAGGAGCTGGCGGCCGCGATCGATCGGCTGCCCATCGAGCAACGCGAGGTGCTGGTCATGAAGATCTGGAACGAGTTGACCTTCGCGGAAATTGCCGGCGCGCTGGGGATTTCACAAAACACCGCGGCCTCGCGTTATCGCTACGCGCTCGCCGCGTTGAAAAAGAATTTCGTTCTCCATGAATGATTTCTCCGAGCTCGAAGCGGAACTGAAGAAGCTGCGTCCGCACAGCGCGTCGCCTGAACTTGCGACGCGAGTCGAGCGGGCCCTGGCCGCCGAGGTGTCGGGTCGGACAGCCACCGCGGGAGTGTTACCAACGCGCCGCCGGAACTTTCGCTTCAACTGGTCGGCGCTGGGGCTTGGGCTCGCGGCCGCCGCCGCTCTCCTTTTGCTGGCCCGGGTCAATGTCGATCAACTACCCGATAAAGGACGAAGCCTTGGAGCGATGACGCCTTCGCCTTCCAGGCCGCCGAAGGATGCGAAGGACAGTTTCGTGCCGTCCGGTCTGACCGAGGTGGTCTATGATACTCGCGACGAAGGTTTGCATTTCGCCGAGGGCGCGGAAGAGCCGGTGCGCCGGATGCGGTCGCGCAAACGCGAGACCCTGGCGTGGAACAACCCCCAAACGGGGGCATCTCTTCGGGTCTCGTATCCTACAGAGGAAGTAACCCTCATCCCCGCTGGAGGTCAGTAACCAATGAACCCTTCCGATCACATTCCTCCTGCTCCTACTCGTGCTCGTGATCGAAGGCAGTCGAGCACGAGCACGATTATGAGACAAGAGAAGCCTTAACCAAAACAAACATGAAAACAAAAACCATCGCAGTAATCGCAGCCCTCGGTCTGCTTCCAGCCATCAGCTTTGCGCAGCCTCCGCCGGCGCCGCCGAATCCACCCAACCCACCGAACTCGCCGATCCCACCCGTTCCGCCTAATCCTCCGAAAGACCGCGACCACGAACGCGATAAGGGCCCGAAAATTCCGGTGACCTTTCTCGGGGTGGAAACGTCGGAAGTGCCGCGGGTCGTGTGCGAGCAACTGGGGCTTGCGAAAGGTTTCGGTCTCGTGGTGGATTACGTGGTTCCGGACGGTCCGGCCGCGGCAGCCGGAGTGCAGCAAAGCGACATCTTGAAGATGTTGAACGACCAGATCCTGATGCAACCCGACCAGCTGGCCAAGCTTGTGCGCAGCTATTCGGAAGGCACGAGCATTACGCTCACGATCCTGCGTAAAGGCGCGGAGTCGAAGGTCACGGTGAAGCTGGGCAAACGCGAAGTCTCTTCGCGGAACAACTTCTTTGGCCCTGATCCCGGAAGAGACCGGCACCGCCATGACAAGGACATGGGGTTCAATTACCAATTTAACATGCCGGACATGTCCGCGATGGAAAGCCTGAAGGACGAGATGGGCAATCTCAACATCGGCCCGATGATTCATGATGCGGTCAAGGACGCGCGGCGCGAAGCGATGCGCGCTCGCGCCGAGGCGTTGAAGGCGGCGCGCCAGGTCCGCGTGATGACGAGCGATGCGGCCGCGAAGAGATCGACCACGATCGACTTGGACAAAGCGGTCATCGTCTCGACCGATCCGCAGGGCGAGCTAAAGATCGAGAAGGCGAACGGCAAGAGAATGCTGACGGCGAAAGATCCGCAGGGGCGCCTTCTCTTCAGTGGTCCGGTCGATTCGAAGGAAGAGCTCGACAAAGTGCCGGCGGATGTGCGCCAGCGCTACGAAAAGCTCGAACACAAAGACCTTCCCGGCGTCTTGCCCTTCGCGTCGAACAATAAGAGCGAGGAGATGGATGACGAAGACAATGACAACGACAACGATAATGACAACGATTCCGATGACAACGACAACGATGACGAAGATGGCCCTTCGGCGGACGCTTCCATGCAACAGGTATCGTTCCAGGCCTTCCCGCGTTCCTTCCGCCTGCTGAACGCGGTTTCGCTCTAAGAATTGCGACTCAGGGAAATGGAGTAATGGGGTGAGGGAGTAATGGTTCGCACTCCAATAGTTGGGGCACGATTGGGAGCGGCTCTTAGCCTAATTGCAATCCTGTCTGCCAGCGGGCAAGGTGTCCCGGCTGAAGGCTCAGCCAAGAGTGAGAGTAGCGTAGCGAAAGAGCTGGATAGTTATCTCAGCTCTCTCGTAGCCGAGAACAAGCTTTCCGGCGCAGTGCTAGTGGCCAAGGACGGCGTCACGGTCGCGAGCAAGGCCGCCGGCCTTGCGAATAAAGCTACCGGCGCTCCTATCGCCCTGGATACCAAGTTCAACCTTGGTTCCATGAATAAGATGTTTACCGGTGTAGCTGTAGCACAACTGGTGCAGGCTGGGCGGCTCTCCTTTACCGATACTATCAGCAAGCATCTCCCGGATTACCCGAACAAGGAGGTAGCCGACAAGGTAACCATTGACCAACTCCTCACGCACACTTCCGGGATGGGTTTGTATTGGAACGAGAAGTTCATGCAGCAGCGCGACAAGCTCTTGACCGTGGCCGCGCACCTTCCCCTTTTCGTCAACGACCCTCTCTCCTTTCCACCGGGGGAAAAGTTTCAATACAGCAACTCTGGCTACATGGTGCTGGGCGCTATTATCGAGAGAGTCTCGGGCCAGGATTATTATAGCTACGTTCAGGAACACATCTACAAAACGGCCGGCATGACTAACACCGGCTTCTACGAACCAGGGAAGGAGATACCAAATCTTGCTATTGGTTATTCCAAGATGGGCCTGGACGGAAAGCCGTTGGCAGAGGCCCGGGATAATACAAACACACGGGAGGTAAGAGGCGGCCCGGCAGGCGGCGGTTATTCGACTGTGGAGGACCTGGTCAAGTTTCATATGGCGCTCCGGAGCTACAAGCTCCTTAACGAGGAATACACGAAGATCGTGACCACGGGCAAAGTAGAAGCCGCCGGCCCGATGGGCCGATACGGTTATGGATTTGGCGATAAAGTGTTTGGCGGAAAACATATCGTGGGGAATAACGGCGGCTCGGGTGGTATTGCCGCCAACTTCGAGATGTATCCCGAGCTGGGTTACACCAGCGTCATGCTGATGAATGCCGACCCGCCGGCGATGATGCCGGTGATCATGGGCATCCGCCAACGGATTCCGGCGAAGTAACTTTCGAAGAAACAGTCCGCCGGGGCTTAACCCAGCTTCGGCAGCCCCGATCGTTGAGGGCATAACGCTGCCCGGCGGACTGTTTCGAACTCATTTTCCGGGCGCGATCATATCTGCCTGTCATCCCGAGCCGCGCAGACGGCGAGGGACCTCACAACCGAAGACGTGATTTCCTCAAGGCCTGAAGTGAGCCACGCAATTGGGTGGTGGAACTTCTTCCGTTTGCGATAGCGCAAGATTTCGTTGGGAGGTCCCTCGCCGTCTGTGCGGCTCGGGATGACACGAGTTCCCCCTTCACGAACGCCGAACCGGCCGCTTGAGACCTTCAATAGCTAAAAGATCCGCACTTCTTCCCCACAAGAGGAAGAGGGAGAGGAAGAGGAGCTGCCACATCGTCAGGGCAAAACGCGGCTCGTAATCATGGAGCAGGGAGGTAGCTGCGAATATCAATAACCCGACTGCTGTCATTGCGATCCCAAGCGCGGCGATTCCGTTTGTCCTTGCGTTTGTTCGGCGCGCCACGACCACAAAGAGCAGCTGGCTGATGAGCCAGACCACTGAAGCCTTATTGTAGCTCAGGCCTCGCCAGAGCTCAAAATATGGGTGCTGGAAGGGAAGCTGGCGTATTTGATCGGCGCTGCTGTTTCGGAATGTCCGGAGGTTCGCCCAGGCAGGCATTCGCTCTTTGTGCTGGAAGTAGTAAGTGGTGCTTTCGAACAGGTAGGACGAGATAGCAGTCGAAGGCTTCCTTAGCGCGGCGTCGAACTCTGTCCGGGCAGCATGAAAATGTTCCGGCGTCGGCGGCAGAAGGAAGGTAAACGCCATTTGGTTGAGCGCGGCGTCCAGTTTTTCCCAGTGGTGGGAGCCACCAAATAGTGGGATTGCCCTCTGCATGAACGGCTCCCAATCTATGAGGTCCACTTCCTCGGTATGCATTTGTTCCAGCAGCACGAGGAGCTTGTGGACTTCGGGCGACTGCGTCCGGGCGGCCACTCTCCGCAAGAGAGCACCGCGCGATTCGGGTGAAATATGCTTTAGAAAATGAAGCCGCCAGAGGAAGGCAAACCCGATTCTGGAGTGCGGATGAGCCTTGCTCTTTCGGGCCAGGCTTTGGGTCGCAAAATTCGCGATCGTGACACAGGCAATTCCGATAGCTATCGCGATCACAGCCTGACGAAGATCTCTGGCGGTGAGTCTTCGCAGCCAGAGTCGTCGCTTGTCGCCAGACGCAAAGAGCAGCGACATGCGGTTCTGGGCCGAGGAAAACAGAAACGCTGCGGGAAGGAGCGAGATAAGAGCCAAATTCAGATGTCTCGAGAGAAGGCAAAAGCACAGAATGAGAGCGAAAACGTACCAGTCGACCCACCGGGGTTCGCGACGACTCTGAACCAGGCGCAATGCCTTACCCGCGAGCAGAACTATCAGAATCAGGCCGAGAGTCTCAGACCCAACACAGTGCGCAAAAGTGTAGAAAAGTGCGTTGCTTGCCCAAGCCAGGGCCAGCCCGAGGCGGATCCAAAAAAAATGAGTGACCGCGATGATAAAATAAAAGGCGGCGCCGCACAGAGCCAGGTGCTGGCCAATGATCAGCAGCGAAATTCCGGAATCGGTCAGGCCCGGTTGGGATGAATCAGTTCCGCGGCTGGATGGAGCGTTTCCTCGCAATCGCTCGAACTGTTCTCCGGCGAAAAGGGGGACCTTCACGATATAACAGTAGGCGGGAGCATGGCTCCAAAAGGTCGCGATCAATGGGTCTTCCGTGACCTGGACATAGGCGTCCGCGTCCCGCCAAAGGGGAGGTATGGTCGCGATCATCCAAGCCGATGGCGCGAAGAGCCAAAGAAGAAGTGCGCTGTTCTTGAGGAAGCGAAAAGTCGATGCGCGCATTCGCGGATTAATAACAGGGCCTTTGGTTAGTGGTGACAATGATTATCGCGCGACCACCGTCCACCTCATCTTCGCTTTTGCTTGTTCTCGACAGCCTCCTCCTCGATATAAAGCAACGATGGCGCACGACGACTCCCGAATTCCTCAGGATGCCACGCCGATCGTGGGCGCTGCGACGGATATCGCGCCGCTGGGTGGCCCGAAGCCACCGCACGAACGCACCGCCGACGAAGAACCCGATGTGATTGATTGGGAACGACTCGCGGCGAGCGATCGATTCCGGAACCTGCTCAAAGCCAAGCGGCGTTTCGTGGTGCCGGCGATGATCTTTTTCATCGTCTATTATTTTGCGCTGCCGGTCCTGATCGGTTACGCGCGCCCTTTCATGGAGAAACGCGTGCTCGGGCCGGTGAATCTCGCTTATCTCTTCGCGCTCTCCCAGTTTTTCATGGCGTGGATCATTGCCGCCCTTTACGTGCGCGCCGCCGCCCGGTTCGACAAGATGGCCGCGGACGTTCTGTCGCAATCCGAAAGCGGCGGCAAATAGCGCGACCGGTATGCGCCACCAGTTTTCGTTGTCGAACGTGCTTCATGCGCAAGGGAGGGCGAGGCTCCAGCCGAGCCGTCGCACGACCTATTCGTTTCGGCTCGGCGGGAGCCTCGCCCTCCCTTTCTATCGATTGCGAGCACGAGTAGGAGTTGGAGAAGGGAAATCATGACACCCGCGCTCGGAATGTTCCTGCTCTTCGTGCTGATCACACTGGCGATCACTTACTGGGCGGCACGGAAATCACAAAGCGCGGCGGCGTTCTTCACCGCGAGCCGGCGGATCACCGGTTGGCAAAATGGTGTGGCCGTGGCCGGCGATTACATGAGCGCCGCATCTTTCCTTGGCATCGCTGGCCTGATCGCTTTCTTCGGCTACGACGGATTCATGTTTTCCGTCGGATGGCTCGTGGCTTATCTCACCGTGTTGCTGGTAGTGGCGGAGCCGCTGCGCAACGCGGGCAAATACACCATGGCGGATGTGCTGGCCTACCGGCTCAATCCGCGGCCGGTGCGGGCCATGGCGGCGTTGAGCACGATCACGGTCAGCACCTTTTACATGATTGCGCAGATGGTGGGCGCGGGCGCTCTCGTCACTGGGCTGCTCGGGAGTTCGCATGTGAGCTACGAACTCGCGGTCATTTGTGTCGGCGTGCTCATGATCACCTACGTGATTTTCGGCGGCATGCTCGCCACCACCTGGGTTCAGATCATCAAGGCGATCCTGCTCATGGCGGGAACGATTCTGCTCAGCCTGCTCGTGCTCGCGCATTTCGGCTGGAGCTTGGCGAACTTTTTCGACGCCGTAACGCGCGTCACCTATCACGAAAAGGGAGTACTGGTGACGAAGAACTTTCTCGAGCCAGGGTTGCGCTACACCGCGGCGAATCACGGCGCGCTCGATCTGATCTCGTTAGGCATGGCGCTGGTCTTTGGGACGGCGGGATTGCCGCACATCCTCGTCCGGTTCTATACTGTGCCGGACGCGAAAACGGCACGGATCAGTGTCGTGTGGGCCATGGTCTTGATCGGAAGTTTTTATATCATGACCACGTTTCTCGGTTTCGGCGCCGCCACGATCGTGGGCCGAGACCAGATCGCAATCAACGGCGGCAACAACATGAGCGCACCGCTCCTGGCTCAGGCCCTGGCGGGCGACATCTTTTTCGCCTTCATCGCCGCCATTGCGTTCGCCACGATCCTGGCGGTCGTCGCCGGCCTAACGATCAGTGCTTCGACTTCTTTCGCGCACGATTTCTACACGGCCGTGCTCCACAAAGGCACCGAGCGGCGCCCTGGAGAGGAAGTGCGGGTGGCGCGGTTCACTGCGCTCGTGGTGGGCGCGATCGCGATAGGGATTGCAATCCTGCTGGGCAAGGACGCCAACGTTGCCTTCCTGGTCGCGCTCGCGTTTGCCGTCGCCGCCTCGGCGAATTTGCCGGTCATCGTGTTCGCCCTTTTCTGGAAGCGGTTCAATACCACTGGAGCGGTGGTTGGGTTGGCCACCGGTTTGGTCGCGTCGCTCGCCTTGATCATTATCAGCCCGAGCATCATGAAGGTGGATCCGCCCAGCGTGGTCGGCGCGGCGCGACATTTCATTCAGCACGCGCCGATCTTTCCGCTGGAAAATCCAGGCATCCTTAGCATTCCGCTCGGATTTCTCGGCGCAATTCTCGGCACTTTCCTGAGCCGGGAGCCGCGCGCCGAAGCGAGGTTCGCGGAGTTGAGCGTTCGCGCGAATACGGGATTAGGCGCGGAGAAAGCGACGCCGGAGTAAGCAAAATGGCCTCTACCTCGAGAGTCATGAAAAGGCAGATTCTTCTAATCGTCACGATCGCTGTTTTTGGAGTTTCTTGTGAGAAGAAGGGACCGCCGGTTGACTCAGGAACGGAAGACGCGAGCCTTCGGCCCGAAGTCGCAGCCGCGCGCAAAGGGATAAGTCCAGGCCCCACGGTCGAACAGCCCAAAGTTGACCCGGCGCCGTCTCCTTAGTTCTTCGTCGGTTTGCCAGGCGCCTAACCGAAAAAACAGGCGTTCGGGCCAGGCGTCTCTACATTGCTCCCTATGAAACAGATTTCCTTTATTGTCACGCTCATTGGCGCGCTCGTTTCACAGGCGGCATTCGCGGACGCTCCCACGCCGGAGCAGATCGCGGCGGAATCGAAACGCGCGAACGAATTTCTCGACAAGGTGTTCGACGAATTCGTCGCCACTCATCCGCAAATTGAGTCGTCGCTTGGAATCAAGACGCATTACGATCAGTGGAACGATATTTCCGACGAAGCTGCGAAACGCGATCTGGAGACGGAGCAGAAAAACCTGGCGGAGCTGAAGAAGGAATTCCCGAAAGAGAAGCTCGACGCGCAAACGAAGCTCAGTTGCGAGCTGTTTGAATTCAACACCGTGCGGGACATCGAGGCCTATCAATTCCGGCTCGACAGTTATCCGGTGAACCAAATGTTCGGCGTTCATTCTGAGACGCCCACCTTTCTGATTAATATTCACAAGATCGACAGCGAAAAAGACGCGCAGGCTTACATCGCGCGGCTGAACGGCGTGCCGAAGTTGTTCGATCAGTTGATCGTGAATCTGAAGGAACGGGAGGAGCATGGGGTGATCCCGCCTAAGTTCGTTTTCCCGCTCGTGCTCGAAGCCTGCGCCAACGTGACCAAGGGACAACCGTTCGACGAGTCCGGCCCCAACAGCCCGCTCTTCGAAGACTTCTCGAAGAAGGTCGGCGCGCTGAAGAATGTCGATCAGCCCGTGCGAGATCGCTTGCTCGCAGATGCGCGCAAAGCGCTGACCGATTCAGTGAAGCCAGCCTATGCGAAATTGGTCGGCACATTGCAGGCCCTGGAAAAGAAAGCGAATGACGACGCGGGTGTGTGGAAGTTCCCCGACGGTGCTGCGTTCTATGCCTCGGCCCTTCGCCGCACCACCACGACGAAACTGACGGCGGACCAGATTCACGAAACCGGTCTGAAAGAAGTCGCGCGCATCCACGGCGAGATGCGCAAGATCATGGAGAAAGTTGCCTTTAAGGGCGACCTTCAGGCTTTCTTCAAATTCATGCGGGAAGATCCGCAGTTTTACTTGCCCCAGACCGAGGAAGGTCAGCAGAAGTATCTCGCGATGGCGACGAAGATCGTCGACGAGATGAAGAAGCGGCTCGACGAATTGTTCATCACGAAGCCGAAGGCGGACATCGTGGTGAAAGCCGTGGAGAAATTCCGGGAGAGTTCGGCGGGCAAGGCCTTCTACAATCAGCCCGCGCCGGACGGCTCACGGCCCGGCATGTTCTACGTGAACCTGGCCAACATGAAGGACAACCCGACCTATGAGCTCGAATCGCTCGCGCATCATGAAGGAATTCCGGGCCATCACATGCAGATCGCGATCGCGCAGGAATTGAAGGGCATTCCAAAATTCCGAAAGTTCGGCGGCCGTTACACCGCCTACAGCGAAGGTTGGGGGCTCTACAGCGAGCTGACTCCGAAAGAGATCGGCATGTATCAGGATCCGTATTCCGATTTCGGCCGACTCTCTCTCGAGCTCTGGCGCGCGGGGCGGCTCGTGGTTGACACCGGCATCCATGCGAAACGCTGGACGCGCCAGCAGGCGATCGATTATTTGAAACAGAACACGCCGAACGCTGAGACCGATTGCATCGACTCAATCAATCGCTACATCGTCATGCCGAGCCAGGCGACCGCTTATAAGATCGGGATGCTGAAGATTCTGGAGTTGCGCGAGAAAGCGAAGAAGGAGCTCGGCGCGAAATTCGATCTCCGGCAATTCCACGAAGTGGTCCTGACCAACGGACCGGTCCCGCTCGACATCCTGGAGGAACTCGTGAACGCCTGGGTGAAATCGAAGGGCTCCGGCTAGTCCCGAGCGCACCGGGCGCGGCTACAATCCTTTGCGGAGCCAGCGGAGCCCTTCGAGCAACCGGGCGGGTGGCAGCTCATGCCCGCCCGGGAAGCTCGTGTGCCGGATGTTTTCGAATCCCGTGCGTCGCATCGACTTCTCCACCGCGTTTTGCTGCTCGGGCGTGGCGACCATGTCGTACATTCCGCTGTTTAAGAAAATAGGAGTGCGGAGAAAGTCGCGGCCTGGTTTAAATCGGTGGTAGGCTTCCGTGATCCTCTCTTCGTTCATTCCCGAGAGAAAAATTCCCGCGACCCGATAGCCGCCGGCGGCGAGTAGCGGCGCGAGATAAGTTGCCCGTTTCGCGCCGCCGGATTGACCGGCGCACACGATCGGCCAATTTTTCGAGCCGGAGAAGCTGCGGTTCAAGGCATCCAGCGCTGCCAGAGTGTGACCTGCACGCCAGCCGGAGCTGTCGATGCGTGGAGCTGGCTGCGGTCCATCGCCAGCGAGCAAGACCCAGCCTTCCGCAAGCGCAGTCGCGCGGTAAATGACCATTAGGTCGAACCAGCTCGGATGTTGGTTCTGGCTCGACGAGAACACGATCAGCACCGGCCACGTTTTCTTCGGATCAAACCCGCGCGGGACAGCCAGCGTGGCCACGGTGTAGGGCGGCACGGCGTTGCCCCCTTCCGCGACATACGATTTCTCGATCTCACTCAAGGGCACGCTCACGCGGACCGTGGCGCCAGGGGTAAGAGGTGCACCAGCAAAGCTCAAACCTGCGGGGAATGCGCTCGCAGAAAATGCGAGCCACGCGAGAGCGCAGAAGATCTTCGCCACCCGTGAGCGCAGATTTTTTGACGCGCGCGTCACATCGGATGCTACCACAACCCGATCTGGAAACAGTGAGTTTTTTGCTGGGCTTGGACGAAGGTGGAGGTTAAACTCTGAAGTCATGAAGCACATGACGCGTAGTATCGTTTTTTTGCTCGTCGCTCTTGCGGCGCCAGTTATTTACGGCGGCGAGCCCGGTCGCGGGGTAGCCGGAGTGGACGTGATCGTGAAACAAAGGCCCCGCGACCATAAGGTCACGGATGCCCGCGGCAACTTCAACCTGGAGGCTTTAGCCCCTGGTTCCTACACGCTGACGTTTCGCGCGCTGAAAGCAGCGGACCTCCACCACAGCACATACGATAGGGTCCTCGTTGCCCAGTTGTATTCGATCAAGATTGAAGGGACAAAACGTGCGGTGAATATAAGCAACCTGACGACCGACGACCTTTTGGCCGGGTACGAGATCAATGTCGATCTCGGAGCGGCCACGAGGATCCGCGGCCAAGTCGCGGCGGCTGCTTTGAAGAACATGGTTTGGATCCCGCAGGAAACCGGCAGCCGTATCCCGGGGCATTGGGCGGAGGAACGCTCGGCGGAAGCCATGGCCGCTGTCCATCACAATGCGGGAGAGGCGCTCGCTGCGCTCCCGACGTCGCCCGGACGATGATCTCGTTCACGTCCACCTCGGTGGGTTGGTCGATCGCATAGGCCATCGCCCGAGCGATGGCGTCGGGTGTGAGCGCGGAGGAACTGCTGAGACAGGCGATAGCGCGGGGGAGGTGCTCTCGGAAGGATCCCTTAGGAGTCCTCTATCGCGAAGGCCCCGGAGTTTTTCGCTGGGCTGAGATGAAGCTGGAGGTTATTGTCCGGAGTCATGAAAGACATCACGCGAAATACTTTCGCAGCCCTCGCCTTTTTCGCCTGCTCTTCCCTCTGCGGCGCTGCCGGGCTTCCCGGAATTGATATCTCCGTAATACCAGCCGGGGGTAAAGCACTTAAGCACTTAAGCAAACCAAGACGGACAGCGTAGGAAATTTCGCCCTTGGTAGTCTGCCAGAAGGTCCCTACACGATCGAGTTTCGGGCGAAAAATTCGCCGGAGTTGAAGAAAAAGCAGGTCGCGATCACGGTGACAGGCGCGAAAAAGTCGGGGTCACTCGAGCATGTTTCGGGCGATCATCTCGTAGCGGGGGTCGCGCTCAAGATCGAAGTAGCGCGCGGCGCGAATGTGACCGGACAAGTCGGAGTTGGTCCGAAGATGGTTTGGATACCGCCAATTCTGGGCAGTCATCGAACGGGGCATTGGGTGGAGGAAGATTCAGCCGAAGCCAAGGTATCGAAAACCAGAGGAGACGTGAGCAAGCAAAGGATTCAGCAATTGCAGGAGAAGTCTTACAACCCGCAGGGGTAAAAGGGACGCACTTCATCTCCCCAGAGGCACGGTTGGGAAAGTTTTTGTGCTCGACCTCAACAACAGCGGTCGTTATTCTCTGAAGTCATGAAGAACATGACCCGCAGTGTGCTGCTGTTACTCGGGATTTTCGCGGCGTCTGCCATTTACGGCGGCGAGCCTCCCGGAGTTGCCGGAGTGGACGTGACCGTGAAACAAAACCCTGCGAAACGCGGGGTAACGGATGCCCGAGGCAACTTCGCGTTGGACGCACTTCCGCCTGGCCCCTGCACCCTGGCGTTTCACGCGCGAAAGGCCAACGACACGAAGGCTGCCACAACTAACAAAGTCACCGTGGCCACCTCGTATTCGATCAAAATCGAAGGAACAAAACACTCAGTGAATCAAAGTGGCCTCACGAGCGAAAAGTTAATCGCCGGAGTTGAGATCCCGGTCCAGTTGGGACCTGGCGCGAAGGTTCGCGGGCGAGTCCTGGCGGGCGAGACGAAGAAAATGGTTTGGATCGCACAAGAACCGGGTAGCCATATACCGGGGCATTGGGCCCCTGCGGACTCACCGGAAGCTTCCCATCGCAACGCGCAGGGGATGAGCCAGGACGATTTGCGCGACATGAAGGACAAGAGTGGCGGTTTCCATCAGGAAGGTTGGAAACAGAATACGCCGATCCGCCCGTAGCACGCGAGCGGGAGGTTGGTCCTTTTTCGCCTGTAGTTTCGGGAAGACAACGTCCTGAGTGCTCGGGCGAGACGTACGGTTCACTTTTTTTTTGCTGGCGAATCAAGGTGGCCCTGATATTCTATTGCAAATGAAGAAAATGATCTGCAGCTCTGCCCTGTCCTTCCTTCTCGCATCGGCCATTTATGCGGCATCGCCAGTTATTAATATCTCGGTCAAGCAGAAGGCCGGAGGCAAGGTCATCAAGCAGGTTTCGACCGACGCTAGCGGCAGCTTTTCCGTTGGCACTCTTCCGGCCGGCGCCTACACGCTCGAGTTCCGTTCGCGAAATGCGGAAGAGGTGAAGGACAAGGGATTCTCGCTCTCCGTTAACGGAACGAAGACCACAGGCAAGCAAACTGTCACGGGTAAGAGCCTGGTCACCGGCGTTGCGCTCACCATTGAAGTGGCGCCTGCTTCGACGGTCACCGGACAAATTGCCACCGGAGCGAATGTGAAGAAAAAGATGGTCTGGGTCCCGCCCGCTCTTGGCAGCAATCAACCCGGCCACTGGGTGGAAGAAGGATCGGCCGAAGAAATCTCGTCCCGAACACGCGGCACGATCAGGAAGGATCGGATTCAAAATTTGCAGGAAAAGTCCTACAATCCGCAGGGTTAGTTAATTTCTCAGAGTTAATCGTGCGGCGTAAGCTGGAGCCAGCGTGAGGGGTGCCAGCTAGTTTGCCGACATGATCTTCGGCTTTCTGAAGAAGCGGCGCCGGAAGCGATTGCGCGCCCAGGCCATTCCATCAGAGTGGAGATCTGTTCTTGCGCGGAGTCTTCCCTTGTTCCAAAGACTTCCGCCCGACGACCAAAGCGAACTCCTGGCCCATGTCCAGGTCTTCCTGGCTGAGAAGCGATTCGAAGGCTGTGGCGGTCTCGAGCTGACCGATGAAATGCGCCTGACCATTGCGGCTCAGGCGTGCCTTCTCCTGCTCCATCGTGAGACGGATTACTATCCTCAACTGAGCACCGTTCTTGTCTATCCGTCGAGCTACGTAATGCCCGACGAAAGGCATCTCGAGGGGCCCATCTGGGAGGAAGGCGGGTTGAGCCTGCTCGGTCATACGGCTCGGCGACTCGGAACAATCGTTTTGGCTTGGGACGCGGCGAAGCACGGGGCAAATAATTCGGCGGATGGCCAGAACGTGGTCTTGCACGAGTTTGCCCATCAACTCGATTTCGAGGATTTCGCAACCGACGGCGCGCCGGCGCTGGCGACCCGAGCTGACTACGTGACCTGGGCCCGCGTGATGAGCCGGGAGTTCAAGGCCTTGCGCGCTGCCGATGAAGCCGGACGTCCCGCCTTGCTCGATACCTATGGCGCCACTAATCCGGCGGAATTCTTCGCGGTGGCAACAGAAGCGTTCTTCGAGCGCCCGCGCTCTCTTCGAGACAGGCATTCGGAATTGTATGCCGAGCTCGAACAATTTTACCGCCAGGATCCAGCGCGCGATTTTGCCGAGAGCGCGACGAGCGATTGAGCGGTAGAAGAGAGCTGGACCACCTACCGGCGGAGGGGTTCGAACCCACACACTCTTGCGAGTACTGGATTTTGAGTCCAGCGCGTCTGCCAGTTCCGCCACGCCGGCTGGTGTGGCTATCGTTTCGCATCGGATGCGAAGCGTGCAAGTGAAATTGCAGCGGCGGTTCTCGCCTTCGCTTTGCAGCCGCTTTGCTGTGCGAAGCGTGGGAAGGATAGGGCGTGGCATTTGAGCCTGCGCCGCCCACAGGGCGGCGGCTACAGGCTCCGCCCGAGAATTGAGTTGAAGTCGAGACGGCTGGGCATGGTAGGCTCCGCTCCCAAGATGATACGCTCATTTTGGTTCGCGCTGATTTTTCTCTTTGTCTCCAGCGCCGTTGCGGAGGAACGCGCGGTGCAGTTGCTTCTGCCTTCCCGGCAGCTCGACTCCACCAGCACTTTCGAATTGCGCTTCGCCAGTGAAATGGTCGCGGCAGATCAGGTGGGCAAGACGGGCGTAATCTCCCCGTTGGTTTTTGCGCCGGCGATGGAAGGGCAGTTTGTCTGGCTCACCACTCGCAGTGGATCTTTCGCTCCCAAAGGAGTGTTGCCGCTCGGCACCAAATATCAGATTTCCCTAAGCCCCGGACTGAAGGATGCGGCCGGCCGCGCGGTGACGGCGACCTTGAAGGAAACCGCGGAGACTCCGCCGATGCGGGTGAAAGGAGTATCCTGGTTCGGCGGTGGAGATGCCGAGGGCGTTTCGGCGACGCAGCGTTTTCTGATCCTCTTCAACGCCAACGTGAAGGCGGAGGCAGCGGCGAAATTTTTCCGGTTCATAAATGCATCGGGGGTGAAGATCGAGGCGCGGGTTGAGCAATCCACCGCGTCGAAAGGCGAACGCGCGTTCCCGACTTACCGAAGCGACGATCGCTCGCTTTCCATTTGGGGCGAAGCGCCGCCCTCCCCGTCCGAGTCCAGCGAGTCCAGCGAAGAGGACATCGAAAAGGACAAGTCCGCGCCTCCCCGGCAAAACATTTTGATGGTGGCTCCCGCGAAACCGCTCCCGGTCGGGAATGATTGGAAGCTGGTGATCGAAGCTGGTCTGCCGGCGACGGAATGGAAGGCGACTTTGCCCACGCGCAAGGAAGTCGTTGTCGGCAACGTAATGCCGTTCGTGGTCAGGAGCGTCGCCGCGGAAAGCAATCGAATTGCGGGCCGGCGCGTCATCGTCGATTTCTCGAAATCGCTGGCGCAAGAGATCACTCCTGAAACGGTTGCCCAATGGATTTCCATCGCGCCCCCGCCGGAAAATCTGAAGGCGGACGTGCAGGAGTCGACGGTCACCTTCAGGGGTAAATTCGCGCTCGGCGTCCGCTATCGCGTCACGTTCAAGGCGGGGCTGGCCGCGCGCCAGCCGTTCAAGCTTGATCGCGCGCAGACGAAAGAAATCGTCTTCAAGGAAATTGCGCCGCGCCTTTACTTCGAGGATTTCGCCACGCACCAACATCTCGCCGGGACACGCCGCTTCCGCTTGCTTTCGGTCAACGTGCCTCGCATTCGCGTGACGGCGCGGCTCTTCACCGGCGACACAACGCCAGTGGCGGTGAAAGCGTACGATCATTACGAAGAGCACTCCGACGAGATGCCGGCGGACGAAATGTACAACCGGGTCGACGTCGAGAAGTTGCCGGGAAAAATAATCTGGGAACGCGAGCTCGCCGCGAACGCGGGAGTCGATCAATCGCAAATGCTTCCGTTGAATTGGGATGAAATTCTCGGCGAGCACAAGACCGGCGCCGTTTTGTTGACGGCGGAATCGGTCGATCCGGTAAGCGCGGAACACAAGCGCGTGGGGACCCAGGCCGTTGTTCAACTCACCGACCTTGGCGCGGTCTGGAAACGCGATCGGACCGGTTTCTCCGTTCACATCTTCTCGCTCACGAAAGGAGAGAGCATCGCGGGCGCGAAACTTCGCCTGCTCGATACTGAAACCAAGCCAGTCGATAAAGGCGAAGCCACGACTGACAAGGAGGGCAACGCCCGTTTGCCGGCCGGGAATGAGGAGCGGTGGCTGTTCGTCGAGCACGAAGGCGACGGGCATCTCATCGCCATCCGCAACAGCGACACGACGGTGCCGCTCTATCGCCTTGGCGTGACGGAGAGCGAAGAGGGAGAAGCGGAAGTGAAATCAGTTTTTCTCTTCACGGAGCGCGGAGTTTATAAGCCGGGCGATGTCGTTCACCTGAAGGGTTTCGCGCGGAATCTCGATGAGGAGGAATCCAGCCTTCCGGCCGGCAAGACGCTTAAGGTGACGGTGACCGATGCGAAAGACCGGGAAGTTTTCAACAAGGAGATAACTCTTTCTGAGTTCGGCGCCTTCGCGGAGGAGATCAAGCTCCCGTCCGAAACGCTCGGAAGATATCGCGTCGCCGCGGCGGGCGAGGAAGGGGAAGGCCTGACCGGGAACTGCAATTTCCAGGTGCAGCAATATCGGCCGAACGCGTTCGAGATTACCATTCCACCACCACCCTCGGGGACCGGACCGGTGCAGCTCGATCTCGCGATCGCGGCGAAATATTTCATGGGCAAACCGCTCGTGAAAGCGAAGCTCACCTGGTCGCTCGTCGCGCGCGACGATTCTTTCAGGCCTGAAGGTCTTGAGGACTACGTTTTCTGCAACGCGGTCGAAGATTTCCGGTTGAACCGCGCGCTCGATCGTATCTCGCAATTCAACGCGCAAGGAGAAGCGGAGGTCGATCCGAGCGGCAACGCTAGAATCGCCACGCCCTTGCCGATCAATCCGAAAGCGCCCCAGCCGCGCGCGGCCAAGCTGCTGTGCGAAGTCACCGACCTGAACCAGCAAACTGTTTCGGAGTCGCGCGCGTTTGTGCAGCACAGCTCAGATTTTTATTTCGGTTTTCGCCGGCTCGACGGCGTCTTCAAAGAAGGTACCCCTTTGCCTATCGAGCTCATCGCGGTAGCGCCTGACGGCAAGGCATTGCCCGCGCCGGTTAAGGCGACGATTCGTTTGACGCGCATCACCTGGCAGACGAACCGGCTCGCGACCGCGGGCGATACGACGGAGTTCGACAGCAAAGCGCTGCTCGAAGTCGCGTGGGAGCGTGAAGTGTCGACGACACCCGGATTGGGGACGGATCGGAAACCGATCGCAGCGATGCTAAACGATGCGATCGCAGGGAAAGCCGGCGAATATTTGCTCGAAGCCAGATCGAAGGACTCACACGACCACGACGTTCTGACCTCGATTGGCTTCGAAGTCGCCGGTCCGGGGGAAGCAGTTTGGAATTACCGGAATCGTTACGCGATCGATTTGGTGTCGGACAAGGACAGCTACGAACCGGGGCAGACAGCGACGATCCTGGTCAAAACGCCGATCGCGGGAGACGCACTCGTGACGGTCGAGCGCGATTCCGTCCTGCGTTCCTTTGTCACGCGCTTGAGCGGCAACGCCCCTTCCGTTCAGGTGCCGATCGCGGAAACGGACGCGCCGAATGTTTTCGTCTCGGTCATGCTCCTGCGCGGCGCGAACGAGAGCACCAAAAAAATCAAAGAGCCCGAATACCGGATCGGCTATTGCGAGCTAAGAGTCGCGCGGCCAGGCGACAAGCTCACCATCCAGGTAAAACCATTGAGCGCCGCCTCCAAACCCGGCGACAAAGTCGAGATCGAAGCGGACGTGCGCGATGCGAAAGGGAAGCCGGTCTTGAATTCCGAGGTCGTTCTCTACGCGGTCGATGAAGGAGTGCTTTCTCTCACTGGCTACAAGACGCCCGATCCACTCGCCTTTTTCGGTCAGCGGCGCACGCTCGGTGTGCAAACGAATCTGACCTTGCCGACCCTGTTGAAGGAAGACGCCGAGGAATCCGATTTCGCGAACAAAGGATATTTGATTGGCGATGGCAAAGGCGGGCCTCCCTTGCTCGATGGGCTGAGAAAAAACTTTCTCGCTTGCGCCTTCTGGAACGCAACGCTCCGGACCGACGCGCAAGGACACCTTCGCGCGGAGTTTGTCGCGCCGGACAGTCTCACGCGCTATCGCGTCATGGCCATTGCCGCGACAAAGCAAAATCAATTCGGCGCGGGGGAGTCGGCCTTCGAAATCAACAAGCCGGTGATGGTGGAAGCCTCATTGCCTCACTTCGCCAATCTCGGTGACAAACTGGTTTTGCGGGGCGTGTTGCATAACATGACCGATCTCGCGGGCGAGGCCGACGTCGAGCTTCAACTCGATGCCACGGCGAAAGCGGCGGAGGTAAAACGCCATGTCACGCTGCCGGCGCGCGGCTCGGTCCCGGTCGATTTTCCCACGGAGATCGTCGCTACCGGAAAAGCGCAATGGCGTTGGAGCGTCAGCTTCGTTTCGAGCGATAGGAAAACGGAGTTTCACGACGCGGTGCAATCGGAAGTGAACGTCGGGTATCCCGCGCCCATGTTGCGCGAGGTCGAGACGAAACGAGTTGAGACCAGCGAAGCGGAATTGAAACGCATCGCTGATCCGCAAATTCTCGAAGGCACTGGGCAGGCGACGGTGGATATCGCCAACACGCGTGTGATCGAGCTGCGCGAATCGCTCAGGTATTTGCTGCACTATCCTTATGGCTGCGTCGAACAGACGACTTCGAGCCTTCTCCCCTGGCTGTTCGTGCGCGATTTGCGCGCGACGCTGCCGGAGCTGGCGAAGACCGACGCCGAGATCGCCGCCGCGGTGAACCGCGGCGTCAATCTGCTCATGTCCATGCAAACGAGCAACGGCGGACTCAGCTTCTGGCCCGGTGGCAGCGACACCACGCTTTGGGGCAGCGCCTACGGCGGCCTCGCGCTCGCTGTGGCGCAGAAGCAAAAATTTTCCGTGCCGGAAGCGGAGACGAAAAAATTGTTCGCTTATTTAAGCAGTCAGCTTCGCGGCATGGCGAAAGACGCGACGGGTTACGGACTCTCTGCCCAATGTCTCGCGGTTTACACGCTCGCGGTGGCGGGGCAACCGGAACCCGCCTATCACGATCTCCTTTTTCAGAAACGCGCGAAGTTGAGCGCGGAAGATCGGGCCCTGGTCGCCCTCGCGGTGATCGAGAGCAAAGGCCCGAAAGCAACCATCGAGGAACTCTTGCGGCCGCCCGCGGCAAACGAAGCCTACGTCGATCAATTTTTTGGATCGATCGCGCGCGAGAACGCCTTGCACTTAATGGCATGGACACTGCACGACCCGCGGTCTCCGCGTGTGGACGAACTCGCGGTCGAACTTTTCCGGCGACGCAGCAACGGCCACTGGAGCACAACCCAGGCAAACGCGTGGGCGTTGCTCTCGCTCGCCTCCTATTTGCGTCAGGTTGAAACTGGCGATAAGAATGCGACCGGCCAGATCCTCTGGGACAAAGCCGCTGCTCCGTTCGCCGTGAGCAAAGACAAGCCGCTCGTGACCGCGACCTTTCCGATCGTGAACAAGACGGCCGCGGAACCGATCCGCGTGACCAAGAGCGGCGGAACGATTTTCTCCGACGTGACGGTCGAAGCCAGGTCGAAGCTGATTGAGCGGCCGCGGCAGGATCGTGGCTACTCGATTACGCGGCGTTACTCAAAACTCGGAGATGACGGCCGCCTCTCGGCCGCGGAAAACTTGCGGGTAGGCGATCGCGTCTTGATCACACTCGACGTCCAGGTGCCTCGGCGCGCGACCTATCTCGCGGTGGAAGACCCGCTGCCCGGCGTATTTGAAGCGATCAATCCCGAGTTTGAGTCGCAGGAAGTTGTGGGGGGTGAAACGCTCGGAACCGAGTGGGTGAGCGACTACCACGAATTGCGCGAAGACCGTGCGGTCTTCTTTTGTGATCTTCTTTATCCTGGCCGATACAGTTTGCGATATCTCGCCCGGGTGATTTCTGCGGGGGAAGCCATCGCCGGTTCGGCGAAGATCGAGGAGATGTATCACCCGGAACGTTTTGGCCTGACAGAGACGGTGCATGTCCGCGCCGAATCGCTGAAGTGAGCCCGTGTTCGAACACGAGATTGCGCTCCGCGCCCTCGCTCCGGGTAGCGCACGCGTCTCGCGTGCTGGTTTCGGCGTCCCGCCGAAACAATCTTTTCCAGGCATGACGCTGTCCTCGAAGCGTCCAAAGAAGAAAGTTCGCGGTGGCGAGACGCCACCGCCAGCACGCGAGACGCGCGCGCTACCCAGGCAAGCCAAAGGGGCGTTGATCCTCGCTGCATTGGCGTTGTTGTTTGCGATGGCCGGCTATTTCGGTCTTCGGCTCATTCCGATTCCCACCGCGCTCTTGCTTCCGCCGGTGCAAAGCATTGCCTTGCTCGACCGGAATGGAATTCCGTTGCGCGAAGCGCGCGTCGCGGAGCGTTTCAGCCACGAGCTGAGCCTGGAGGAAGTGCCGCGTCAGGTCATCGATGCCGTCCTCGCCGCGGAGGACAAACGTTTCTTCCGCCATCATGGGATCGACTGGCTCGCGACCGTTCGCGCCTCCGTCACGGGATTAAGCCACGGACGAATTACGTCTGGCGCCTCGACGATCACGCAACAGTTGGTAAAAATTTCCGAACGCCGGCCGCGCACGCTTCGAGCAAAGGTGATCGAGAGCGCGATCGCACTGCGCCTCGAGCAGCTCTGGTCGAAAAACCAGATTCTCGCCGCCTATCTCAATCGAATCGATTTTGGAAACCTGAACATCGGGCTTGCCTCCGCCGCTGATTATTATTTCGACAAGCCAGTCGGAGATTTGAGCGACGCGGAAGCGGCGTTTCTGGCCGGGCTTCCAAAAAATCCGCGGAAACTCAATCCGCATGTCGCGCTGGAGGCAGCGCGACATCGGCAGGAAATCGTGCTGCGCCGAATGCGAGCGAACGGCTGGCTCGACGCGGCGCGCTCGGAGCGGGCGGGGAGCGAGCCGCTCGCGCTCCATCCACCGCTCCGGCGTTTTCGTGCGCCCCATTTTGTGGAGCTGGTTTTGCAACAGCCGCAGGAAAGCCCGCGCGCTGAGCTACACACCACGCTCGATTTTCGTCTGAACGAGCAGGTGGAGAAAATCCTGCGCGAACGGCTCTCGCAACTGCGCGAACAGAACGTGCACAACGGCGCGGCCGTCGTGATCGATAACGCGACGGGCGACGTGATCGCGCTCGTCGGTTCCGAAAATTATTTCGCGGCCGGCGCAGGGCAGGTGAATGGCGCCTGGGCCCAACGCTCCGCCGGCTCCACGCTAAAGCCGTTCACCTACCTGCTCGCGCTCGAACGCGGCGCGACTCCCGCCACCGTGATTGCGGACGTCCGCACCAGTTTTCCTTCCGCGGATGGTTTTTACCGCCCGGAGAATTACAATCGCCGCTGTTACGGTCCCGTGCGTTACCGGACTGCGCTCGCCAGCTCCCTGAACATTCCGGCGGTAAAAGTTCTGCTCGCCGCCGGCGGTCCCGCCGCCTTGCACGAGCGCCTGCGGGTCTGCGGCCTAACGACACTGAACCGGTCCGCCGAAATTTACGGCCTGGGCCTCACGCTGGGAAACTGCGAGGGGCGTCTGCTCGAAATCACCAATGCCTATGCGAGCCTCGCCCGCCTAGGCGAATACCGGCCCTGGCGTGTTCTCACCACCAGCCCGACCTCGGCCCATCGTTATTCACGACCGGAGTTGGTCTGGCAGATAGCGGATATCATGAGCGATAATTCCGCGCGCACGCTCGCGTTCGGGATGAATTCGGCGCTTCGTTTCGATTACCCGGTCGCTTGCAAGACTGGAACCAGCACCGACTTTCGCGACAACTGGACCATTGGATTCACTCCCGAATTTTCCGTCGGTGTCTGGGTGGGAAATTTTGACGGCGCGCCCATGCGTGAAGTTTCTGGCGTGACTGGCGCTGGGCCGATTCTCCACGCAGTCTTCGATTATCTCCACGCGAATCGCGGCACTAGCTGGTACCGCACACCAGCGGAAATCGTCGAGCGCAATGTGCATCCGCTCAGCGGCAAATTGCTGGCCGATTCGGATCCGCGCGGTGTTCGCGAAAAATTCCTGCGCGACCGGTTACCCGCGGCGGAGTCGACGGAGGATTACGACGCGGCTGGCAACGTTCAGCTTGGGCCGGAGTACGCGGATTGGTTCAAGAGCGCGGAGAACGGTATTCGCGATCGCGCCGTTCTTGCGTCGACGAACGGGGAATTGCGGATCACCTCGCCATTGCCCGGCAGTGTTTATGTGCTTGATCCTGATGTGCCCTCTACGCGCAGAATTCCATTGGCTGCAAACGGCGGAACACAAATGAAGTGGGAAAGCGAATCGTTGACTTGCCGTTCCGAACCCGGCCTCGATTTCGCCCTGGCGACGGAAGGCGAGCACCGAATCGTTGTGACCGATCTCGTCAGCGGCCGGCATGCGGAAACATGGATTCGCATCCGTTCGCTGTGACGAGCCGCCGCGCTGGTTTTAAGTGCAGATCGCAGGCCGGCCAGGCTCAAAGCTTGACCCGAAGTCTTGAACGCGCGCATTCTCGGAGACGCGATGAAGAAGTTTACTTCGCTGATTTTATTGCTCGTCGTTGCCGTTTCTCTCGGACTCACTTCCACTCTGAGCGCGGCCGACCAGTATGGGGCGGTCGCCTACTGCAGGCGCACCGCCGGTTCGGGTTCCGCCAACGGATGCTCCACGAAAGGGGAGGCGATTGCGCGCGCGATCGCGCAGTGCGGCCAACGCGATGTCGTTACTCGCGCTTGTCAGGGGAATGAGTGGATTGCCCTGGCGGTGTCCTACGACAACCACGGAGGGTTCGGGTGGGCAACGGCTTCCACCGCTGCCGTCGCGAGCAGTAACGCCCTCGCGCAATGCCGTGTGCGCAATCCGGACGCGCACATCGTTCTCTGCATTTCCGCTCACAAGTAGCCGTGGGCGTCCGTTGCCAAACTAGAAACCGCTGATCGGGTCGAGCGGCTGCAAACTGCGCGGCGGTCCGAAAATCTCCCGCAGAATAATCGCGCTGCGCAAACCATCGCGCGACGCGAGTCCGGACATAAGACCTGGTTGATTCGCCAGAGTTCGGCGGCTCTCCGGAGGCTGGTCGCCGAACGCAGGCGCGCTGATATCTCTTACTTCGAAGCCCATTTCTTGCGGAGGTGCGGGCGTGAAGATTGAACGCTGAATCGGAAGGGGAGGGAGCATTTGTGCCGCCGCCGGTGCGGGGGGCAATGGAGGGGGCACAGTCGTGAGCGGAGGTAGTGGTGTGGGAAAGACGCGCGGACGCGCCTCGCGTTTCGGCGCTACCCTGGGCGGAGGCGCGGAGCCGGCCGGTTGGCCGAGTGCTTCCAGAAAACGGCGAATACGCTCTTCCTCGGTCTGGGATTCACCTCGAGGAATTGGCGGCGGTGCAGCGGTAGGTTGCGCCGAATCCTGCTTTGCCGCGTCCGCCTTTTGTGAAAGCCAACGCAGGAACCCGGCGAAGAGGACGATGACTACGATCCAGGGATGATCGAACATTTAGCGATTTAGCGATTCACGGAGTGAATTAGCGAATCAGAACTCCTTCGACTATGTCGCTCCTTCCGTCCGCGGCTTGTCTCCGCCGGCGATTGATTCCCGCATCGAAGTATCCGCCTGCACGTTTTTCATTCGCACGTAATCCATGATGCCAAGATTGCCGGAGCGAAAAGCGTCGGCCATCGCCTGCGGCACGAGCGCTTCGGCCTCGACGACTTTCGCCCGCATCTCCTGGGTGCGCGCGCGCATCTCCTGTTCGACCGCGACTGCGGCGGCACGTCGCACTTCCGCCTTGGCTTGGGCGACGCGTTTGTCGGCTTCGGCCTGCTCGGTCTGGAGTTTTGCGCCGATGTTTTCGCCTACATCCACATCCGCGATATCGATCGACAAGATTTCAAAGGCCGTTCCGCTATCCAGGCCTTTGGCCAGGACGGTTTTCGAAATCCGATCGGGATTTTCCAGCACATCTTTATAAGAAGCAGCCGTCCCGATCGAGCTGACGATACCTTCGCCAACGCGCGCGATGATCGTCTCTTCCGTGGCGCCGCCGACGAACCGGTCGAGGTGCGAACGCACCGTGACACGCGCTTTGACCTTCACGCCGATTCCATCCTGTGCGACGCCATCGATGGTGGTGCGTCCCATGGCCACGTTCGGGCAATCAATCACTTTTGGATTGATGCTCGTGCGCACGGCTTCGAGCACGGTCTTGCCGGTTCCTTTTGTGGCCAGGTCGATCGCGCAGGCGCGGTTGAAATCGAGCGAAATGCCAGCCTTGTCCGCCGCGATCAAAGAGAGAATGACATGGTTCACGTCGCCGCCCGCGAGATAATGCGCTTCGAGCGGATCGCTCGGAATGTCGATGCCGGCTTTGACCGCGGTGATCCGGTTGTCGACGATCATTCCGACCGGCACTTTCCGCAGCCTCATTCCGACCATTTTCCCGAGAGAGACCGGCGCATTCGCGATCTTCGCGCGAATCCAGAGGCCGAAGAAATTGAAGAGAACGATGCAAAGAATAAAGGCGATCAGCGCGATGACCGCGACGCCAACGAAATAGAGCGAGTCCATGGAGTGGAGTTTAGCGGAGGGGAATCAGCGCGGATAGTCTAATCGCTCCAACCGAGCTTTTCGTTGCAATCGAGGCAGGACGTAATACGCATTGCGCGATGCTGCTGGAAATCCCATACCGATACCAATGGAAGGAACGGAAATTGTGTTGTGAACATTGAACTGACAGGAGGGCTCGAGGCGTCCACCACGGATCGACTCAGTGAAATCAGAAAGCTGTTCCTGCGAAATG
>Ga0193744_1000088_pt1 | contig 35634 bp, 29 predicted proteins | sample L1a1metaG_FD_143056 | JGI IMG/M metagenome (GOLD analysis project Ga0193744, IMG submission 143056) | Soil microbial communities from a riparian zone of the East river system, Colorado, United States - L1a1 | ecosystem: Environmental > Terrestrial > Soil > Riparian zone | place: USA: East River...
CTCAAAAGGAGTTGAATAAAATCCCGGGAATAGGATCATTTTTATTAAAGACGCTCAAGGAAAAAACTGTATTTGAAAAGGCAGACAGGGAAATAAGCTTTATTGAAGAAAATAATATTAAACCCTTATTTTTTTTGGACCCTGACTATCCAAAAGCATTATTACCTATGCCTGATTCTCCGGTAATGTTATACCTGAAAGGCAATACAAAATTAAATGGATATAGAACTGTAGGAATTGTAGGTACAAGAAAACCCACCCCTGAAGGTATTGCCAATTGTGAAGCAATAGTAGAATATCTTAAATCGTATGGAGTACAGATAATAAGTGGATTAGCATATGGTATAGATGCAACTGCTCACCGCAAAGCAGTAGAATACGGTATACCTAATATTGGAGTATTGGGTCATGGCCTGGATATGATATATCCACATAATCATCGCTCACTTGCAAAATCCATGGAAAATTGTGGTGGCTTATTATCTGAATTCCCAAGTAAAACTGAACCTGATAAAGAAAGATTCCCAATGCGAAATAGAATTATTGCAGGGCTTTCTGATGCAGTAATTGTAGTAGAAACAGCTTCCTCGGGCGGATCAATGATTACCGCAGATATGGCTTTCAATTATAACAAAGATGTATTTGCGGTTCCAGGCAGGCCTAAAGATAAATATTCACAAGGATGTAATCTTTTGATTAAACAAAACAAAGCAGCCTTAATTGATAATGCAAAAGATTTTATTCATCAAATGATGTGGGACCAACTAGATAAGACAAAAGAAATACAAACTCAATTATTTACTGATTTAGATTCTAAAGAAACAGTAATCGTAGAAAACATCAAACAAAAACAGAAAGCAACAATAGATGAACTTGCTTTTACATTAAACACTTCCCAAAGTGAAATGGCAGCATTGCTATTAAACTTAGAATTTAAGGGTATAATAAAATCTATCCCCGGTAAAAGATTCATTCTTTCATGAGCATAATAGTTGTAAACTTGCGTAATGAAAAGATCATTTTTTGTAAACCTTCTATTGCTGATTGCTATCAATCTGATTATAAAACCTATTTATATTTTCGGCATAGATAGAAATGTTCAGAACCTGGTTGGGGAACACAATTATGGTCTTTATTTTACTTTTTTTACCCTTTGCATGATATTCATGGTAATAGGGGATGCAGGACTTCAAAACTATAATAGTACCCAGGTAGCGTCAGGAAAAGTTCAATATGCCAGTTTTTTCCCCAACATATTGGTTGCAAGACTATTGACCAGTTTTTTATTTATTGTAATCATTATGAGTCTATCCCTTTTTGGGATTTATAATAAAGAGGACATGTCATTATTATATCTAGTTATGGCAGGTCAAATAATGTCCAGTTTTCTGCTTTTAATACGTACCAATATATCAGGTCATGGTTATTTCAAAGTTGATAGTATATTTAGTTCATTAGATAGATTATTTCTAATATTTCTATGTGGGTTTTTCATGTGGAACGAGACTTTAAGAAGCAGCTTTACCATTTATAAATTTGCTTCGCTTCAGTTAATTTCATACTTAATAGTCATTGTAATATGTGTTGTATGGATGGCAATAGTCTTACCTAAATTAGATTTTAGTTTAAGTAACATCAATATTAAAAAGATTTTAAAATCGAGTTTACCTTATGCTTTAGTAATCTTCCTAATGATCATTTACTCCAGATCTGATATTATTATTTTAGAAAGAATGTTACCAGATGGGGCAAAGCAAGCCGGAATATACGCAGCAAGTTTCAGGATATTAGATGCTTTAAATATGATAGGGTATTTAGCAGGAACATTATTATTACCAATGTTTTCTAAAATCAGTAATGACAAAAAGCAGTTGGAGGAACTTTATATGTTAAGTCTAAAACTGCTTTCGGTTTTCACTAGCTTATTTTCAATAGTAGTGATTTTTTACAGGCATGAAATCATGCATATGCTATATAATAATGCGGATGAAGTATGGGGAAATGTGTTAGGTATTCTTATGTTTTCATTTATAGGGATAACGCTTTCCTATATATCAGGATGTCATTTAACAGCTAATGGACATTTAAGAAGTATGATAAGATCATTTTCTATTGCAATTGCTTTTAATATAGTTTTGAATCTTCTTGTGATACCTCATTTTAAAGTTATTGGAGTAGCAATTGTGGCCGCAATAACTCAAATATTCATATTGATTATTCAAACAAAGTGGAGTATGAAATTATCAGGACTCCATATTAATAGAACTAACTGGATCAGGTTTCTGAGCTTTATTAGTCTTTTTATAGTTATTTGTATGGTTTTCAAAAAGATTTTACCCTTGTTATGGTACTATAAAGCAGGAATTACTTCTATTTTTGGCCTTTTAATTTCTGGAATGGTTGGATTCTTTTCTTTTGAAAAAATACCAGACCCAATTAAAAGATTTTTTATAAAAGCACGTTAAAGCCATAACTCTCAATATACAAACCAAATTATTAAATGAATAACAGAGAAAATCTTGTTGGAATTATTGCTACATTATATAGATGGAGAAGGCAGATCCTTACAATTGTTATAGGGGCAGCAATTATAAGTCTTGTAGTATCTTTGTTTCTTCCAAATTATTATAGTTCTACAACCTCTTTTTATGCTGCCAGTACTGATCTTGCAAAGCCAGAAATGATGTATGGCCTTACAGATAAGGCAATGGAATATTATGGTGGAGATGCTGATATTGATCGACTACTCACTATTGCAGAATCTAATGAACTAAAGGATTTTTTGGTTGATAGCTTTAAGCTTTTTTCGCACTATGAGATTGATTCAAGTGGTATAAAATCCAGAGTTAAAGTACGGGATATATTAGATGATCTATTTGAAGTTAAAAAGACAAAATATGATGCTATTGAAATCACCATAGAAGATAAAGACAGATTTTTTGCAGCTAAGATGACCAATGCTGCAAGAGAAAAAATCAATCATTTTGCTATAGGCTTAATCAAGGACAATCAAAAAAAGATATTAAAATCTTATGATTTAGGATTATTTCAGAAACAAAAAGAGTTAAATCATTTGGATGATAGTTTAATTCAGGCAAGAAACAAATATGCAATTTATAACATTGAAGCGCAAAGTGAGTTAATGGGCGTAATGGTAGCCAGAACCGAAAACAAATTAATTAACAGTAAAGGTCGATTAGATATTTATAATGAAATGGGTTCAGTAAATCGGGATACGCTTTTAAATTTAAAAGCTAACATACGAGGGTTAGAAAATGAAATGAGCAACCTAACGGATGCAAATAGTCCTTCAAAATTCACATTAAATAAGTTTAATAATGGTCTTTCAAAAATAGAGATGTTAATGCAACTCCACGAGCAGGGAAGAAAACGTCTTGGGTACGATTTAGAGAGATATAATCAATTAATAAATGCCTTTGAAGCGGATGTTCCATCGGTTGTTTTGATAGAAGCCGGTCAGGTGCCAATAGTTAAATCAAGGCCCAAAAGAACTTTTATTATTATTGGTGTTACCCTTGCGGCTCTTTTAGTTTCTGTAATTGGAATTCTTTTAATTGATAATTACAGTCAAATAAACTGGAAAGAAGAATTAAATGCTAAATAGCAATTCAAGTCTATTAAAATTAAATTTAAGACATCAAAATAGTTTATTATTAAATATTCTAGCCATAGCAGTATTTTTTTCTGCAGTAATAGCAACACTTACTGAGAAAGTATGGTTAATGGGTATTCCTTTTTTTATCATATTGATTTATGTTACAATCATAAATTTTAAGATAGTATTTTTTTTTCTATTTGCCCTAATCCCAATTTCAACTGAAGTAAAACTCAAAAGTGGCTTTTCTACGGACTTCCCCACTGAACCACTGATAATTTATCTAATGTTTGTATACGTATTTTATATACTGTACAACATGCGGGCAATTAGTAACAGTTTTTTTAAACATCCATTGACACTGTTTGTAATTTTCCATGTACTCTGGATAGGGATTTCTATTTTATCTTCTCACGACCTTATAATATCCCTAAAATTTTTCTTAGCAAAAATATGGTATGTAATCTGTTTTTACTTTTTGGCAGGAATAGTTATAAAAAAGGTAAAGGACTTAAAAGTATTGTTTTGGTGTTTTTATCTAACCTTGTTTGTGGTAGTCTGTATTGTGCTGGTAAGACATGCACATTATAATTTTAGCTTTAAAGACGTTAATTATATTTTCGATCCGTTCTTTAGAAACCATGTAAATTATGCTTGTACACTAGCATTGATTTTTCCTTATTTATTTTTTGCTATTTTTTGGTACAAGAAGTGGAGTAACAAATGGCTTTTCTTAATCTTTGGGTTAGCATTTTTATTTGTAGCCATTCAATTTTCTTATACAAGGGCTGCTATATTATCAATATTTATTGCAGCAGGAGCTTTTTACATTATTAAAGTAAAATTAATTAAACAAGCTTTTTTAATAACAATTTTATTGCTGGCAATAGTAATTATATTCCTGGGAGAACAAAACAAGTATCTTAGACTAGCACCTAAATATGAGAAAACGATTACACAATCAAATTATGAAAATCTATTAGAAGCAACTTACAAATTAGAGGATATAAGTACAATGGAACGTGTTTACAGGTGGGTTGCAGGTTTCCAGATGATAAAACAAGAACCCATTTTTGGCTTTGGGCCGGGTAATTTTTATTTTAATTATAAATCATATACCGTTTCAAGTTTTAGAACCTATGTAAGTAATAATCCTGAAAGATCAGGAATTCATTCTTACTATTTGATGGTATTTGTCGAACAAGGTATAATTGGATTTTCTATTTTTATGCTAATGGTTTTCTATGCCTTAGCTAAGGGAGAAATGGTTTATCATAAACTTAAAGACAGATACTCTAAAAATATGGTAATGGCAGCTGTATTAAGTTTTATTATTATTCTTTCATTGTTGTTAATAAATGATATGATAGAAACTGATAAAGTCGGACCTTTCTTTTTCCTAGCGATGGCAATAATAACGAATTTAGATTTGAAAGCTCAAGGCTTGATAAAAGATGAAGAGGATACTTCAAATATTAATGAAGCTCCTATATCTCATTAGAATCATTATTATTAATAGGATTAAAAGTTAATATATTTCCCATTTGGTAGCAGGACCGGCACCTGGGTTCATATTGATCTTTTGCTCCTAAATATACTTTTGAAGAGTTTTCAATTAACCTGTAAGAATGGGTTGCAAGATTCCCACAATGAGAACAAATAGCATGTACCTTTGTAATATATTCTGCCACAGCAAGTAAGTTTGGCATCGGACCAAAAGGGGCACCCCGGTAGTCCATATCGAGCCCGGCAATAATTACCCTTATACCTTTTAAAGCAAGTTGTTGAACAACATCTGTAAGTTCTAAATCAAAAAATTGAGCTTCATCAATACCTACAACGGAAACCCCTTCAATTAAATCTAATATCCTGGAAGAATGAGATACCGGAATTGATAATATAGTATTCATATCATGACTTACCACATTGTTTTCATCATACCTATTCTCTAGTTTAGGTTTAAAAATCTCTATCTTTTGATTTGCAATTTTGGCTCTTTTTAATCTTCTTATTAGCTCTTCCGTTTTCCCGGAAAACATGGAACCGCATATTACTTCAATCCAACCACTTCTTTGTCCTTTAAAATGAGGCTCTAAAAACATTTTTTTAAATTACTTTATATAAGAATAGAATAAATAAACAATAATTGATAAATTTTGCTTTAAGAAAATCGTTAAGCTATCATGAATTTCTTTAAACGGTATCAAAATTAACCCTAAACTTCAAACTCTAATCATCATGTCAACAGAAAACAAAAGTGCTGAATTGAAAAATCTTATAGAAAGAATACAAATTGGAATTGATAATATTAGTAATTCATCTCTTTCTATAATTGAAAAGGATATATTATTATCCCAGATAAGATCTTTATATGAGAAGGTATTGCCTTTGGAAATAAAGATGGCAGGGAATGAAATTATTGTTAAAAATGAAGAAGAGAATGTAAACAAAGTAGTCAAAACAGAGACAAACCCGGTGTCCATTATTTCAAATTATGAAATCGATAAACAACAGGACAAAATAATTGAAATTGAAGTTTCTGAAAAAGCAGATAACGAAAATAAAAAGATCGTAACTGCAGAAATCCAGGAAAAGCAAATTGACTTGCCAATTGAAACGCCCAAACCTACATTTGATGACCTGGTTAATAAAGTTAAAGAACAAATGAATCACCAGGCGAAACCTCAGGACAAGCAGTTCGTTTCAATTGTTGAGGAAGAAGATGAAGACAAACCGGTTTTGTTTTCTGATTTAAACCTTGATATTTTATTTAGTACTAAAAACCCAAGTGAATTATCGGATAGATTAAGCCAATCTCATATAGATGATATTGGAAGAGCAATGGGATTAAATGAAAGAATATTTACTTTGAATGAATTATTTGATGGAAACAATACTGATTTTGAAAAATCTTTACAGGATTTAAATGATGCAAATAGTTTTGCAGCAGCAAAAGAAATTATCGCTATGAACCTGGCTGTTAAATATAATTGGTTGACAGATAGTAAAATAAAAAAAGCAAGGGATTTTGTAAAACTTGTTAAAAGAAGATTTGTATAATTATTCTTAAAAATACTAAAATGAAAAGAATCGCGGTTTTTACTTCTGGAGGTGATGCACCTGGTATGAATGCCTGTATAAGAGCAGTAGTAAGAACAGGAATTAAGTTGGGGGTGGAGATCATTGGAATTATGAGAGGATATGAAGGCTTAATAGATGGAGAAATGGAATTGCTGCAAAGTCATAGTGTTAGCAATATAATTCAAAATGGTGGGACCATTCTTCAATCTGCAAGGAGTGAAAGATTTAAAACTGTAGAAGGAAGAAAACAAGCTTACGAACAATTAAAAAATCATAATATAGATGGAATTGTTGCTATTGGAGGAGATGGGACTTTTTCGGGTGCAAGTGTTTTTATGAAGGAATTTAAAATTCCAATTATTGGAGTTCCTGGAACAATTGACAATGATCTATATGGTACAGATTATACTATAGGTTATGATACTGCCATAAATACAGCAATGTGGGCACTCGATAATATTAAAGACACCGCAAACGCACATAACCGTTTATTTTTTGTAGAAGTTATGGGCAGGGATAGTGGATTTATTGCATTGCGAAGCGGAATCGCTACAGGCGCTGAAGCTGTTTTAGTTCCAGAATCTCCAACTGAAATTGATAAGTTGGTAGAGATGTTAGATGAAAATTATAGAAACAAAAAAAGATCGAGTGTTATTGTTGTTGCGGAAGGAGATGAAATAGGAGGGGCATTTAAAATTGCAGAAGAAGTTAAGAAGCGAAATAGTATTTATGATACAAAAGTTACTGTATTGGGGCATATCCAAAGAGGAGGAAGACCCACTTGTATGGACCGGGTTCTTGCCAGCAGGTTGGGATTGGAAGCAGTTAAAGCATTAATTGATGGAGTTTCAGGGGTTATGATAGGTCAAATACACAATAATATTTCTTATACACCATTTGAAAAAGCGACTAAATACCATATTACAGTAAATCCACTTTTATTAGAAATGGTAAATATATTAGCCTAATGCCCGGAACAGAAAGTACAGTTTTTAAAAAGAGAATGCAATGGCCCATTGCTTTCATAATGTTATTATGGCTAATCCATTTTATTAAAGTAATATTTGATCTTGACCTGGGGGATTGGGGTATTTACCCACTTCATACCGAAGGATTGCCAGGAATTATAACTGCACCTTTAATTCATGCAGATTTCAAACACCTTTTATCCAACTCAGTCCCACTTTTAGGTATGTTAGCCATAATGGTTCTTTTTTATCCTACAGTGGCTTTGAGATCTTTCATGCTAATATATTTTTTAACAGGATTAAGTGTGTGGCTATTTGGACGAAATGTATTTCATATTGGTGCAAGCGGTGTAGTATATGGATTAGTAGCATTTGTATTTTGGAGTGGAATTTTCAGAAGGAGCCTTAAATCAATAATCCTCGCTTTAATAATTGTAATTTTATATACACCAATGTTTGCAGGGATTTTACCTAATCAGGAAGGAATTTCCTGGGAAAGCCATCTATTAGGAGCCATAATGGGCGTCTTTACATCCTTTTATTATAAAAAAGAGCTTGAAGTAGATGAAATGGAAAAGAAAAATCACATTATAGATGAAAATGAAATAACAGATTTACATGTCTATTTTTTGCCAAGAGATATTTTTGAAAAGACTAAAGAAGAGAGAAAAGCCCCATTAGATCAAAATAGTAATTGGTTTTCAAACAACAGTTATTAACGATTAAATTTTATAACAAAAACTAAATAATGTCAAAAAAACCTAAATCTAATAAAGTCATCAATTCTTCAATTAAGCTTAAATCAACAAAAGGACTTGGTTTAGATAAGAATGCTTCAATATTTGCTATAGGAGCCTTAATTGTCTTTTTATTAATATATTTCTTAATCAGACTGCATTTTAAAGAAATGTCATTTGAACGAGATGAGGGAACTTATGCCTATATGGGTAAATTACTTTTAGAAGGCAAAAAACCTTACAGCTATTTTTATGAAATGAAACCACCGGGTTTATTTTATATGTATGGGGTTATGGTTGCATTATTTGGAACAACTGTAAGCGGTCTTCATATAGGATTTTTCCTGGTAAATCTTATTACCAGTGTTTTTGTTTTCTTATGGATTAAGAAAATGCTTAACCAAACTAGTGGAGTTTTAGCGGCAATAGCATATAGTATAATCAGTACATCTCCTCATGCATCCGGATTAACGATTCAGGCAGAACATTTATTAAACCTGTTTATGATTCCAGGATTGTGGTTATTATGGGAGGCATTAACAAGCAACAAAAAACTATATTGGTTTCTTTCCGGTATATTTCTTAGCTGGGCCTTATTAATAAAACAAAACACTATTTTTTTTATTGCTTTTGCTGGAATAGTAATAATCCTTTATCATTTCATTGTTAATAAGGGAAAAACTATAAAAAAATTGATTCAGTCCGTTTTACTATTCTCAGCAGGAATTTTACTGCCAATTATAATAGTAATTTGTATTTTATTAATAAATGGGTCCTTTAGTGATTTTATTTTCTTTATTTATGAGTTCCCTAAGACCCTTTATCTTTCCAGTATTGAATTCTCAAGAGGTATGGGGTATATGAAAGATAGATTGCAATTAATAATGCTGAATTATGCTCTTATCTGGTATATGGCCATTTTAGGACTCTTACTCGTTTGGCTTATCGGAAAAGACCTATTTATTAAGATTGTAGTAAGCTTATTTCTTCTTTTGTCTCTGTTTTCGGTGGCACCGGGACTTAGATTTTATGGTCACTACTGGATACATTTTTTACCTACCATTGCTTTATTATTTGCAGTATTTGTTAATACGATTACGCAATTTATAGCTTCAAAAAATTGGACTAAAAGCCCTCAATTTTTATCGGTGGCAATATTAGCAATAGTAGTCTTTGAAAATATTAACACCAATAAGGAATATTATTTTCAAAGTGATCCCGAAAGAGTAGTCCGGATGGTTTATGGGAGTAATCTATTTCCTGAGTCAAGAAAAGTAAGTGAGTTTTTAAATAGAAAAATGAATCCGGAAGATGGTTTAATAGTATTAGGATCGGAACCTCAGATATATTTGTACACAAATAAAGACTGTGCTTCAAGACATTTTTATTGCGGAAATCTTGTACAAAAACATCCAAAAGTAACAGAATGGGCTACTGAATTTAAATCTGATTTTGGAAAAGCAAACCCAAAATATGCAATATGGGTACAACATCCTTTTTCGTGGTCAATGCCCAAAGAGGGCAATAAAGACTTTGTCGATTGGGCCTATGGAGAGTTAGTTAATAAATATCACCCAATTGGATATGCTGATTATATTGACCAAAATACAACAGAATACATATGGGACCAGGCAGCAGTTCAATATAAACCAAAGGGTAAAGAATACATGATTGTATTAGAAAGAAATAATTGAACGCAATAACTAACTTGTAACAACAGATCATAGTTAAACGTATTGGCTTATATGTCAAGAGATCAACAGCCATATTTAATAACATTTCCGCAGTTTGGAAACCCGGTTGAAGGGTATATTGCTGTAAGTGAATATGCAATTCATATTCCATTTGAAGTTAAAAGAACATTCTGGACATATTATACGCCTGAATCGATTACCAGAGGACGGCATGCTCATTATAAAACAGAAATGGTTTTGATAGCTGCCGCAGGAAAAATTATAATTGATTTAGAATCAAGCAATAAAGAGAAATCCAATTTTATTCTTGATTCACCCCAGGTTGGTTTATACATGCCCCCACTTTATTGGCATTCCATGAAGTATTCTCATAATGCCATTCAAATAGTTTTAGCCTCAACGGAATATAATGAAGAAGACTATATAAGGGATTATGAAGCCTTTATAATATTAAGTTAAATTACTTCTCAAGAAAAACTGCTTTATTATAATATGAAAGTTCCTTTTGTTTCATTAAACACCATAAACAAAGCGTTAAAAGTCGAGGCTATGAAGGCCTTAGAAGAAGTGTATGATTCTGGTTGGTATATAATGGGAGATAAGCTTCAGGCTTTTGAGAAAGCTTATTCGCATTATTGTGAGACAGATTATTGTATTGGTGTTGCAAATGGTTTAGATGCATTACATATAGCATTAAAGACTCTAGATATAGGATTAAACGATGAAGTAATTGTGCCTAGTAATACTTATATCGCATCAGCTTTAGCTGTATCTTTTACAGGAGCTAAACCCGTTTTTGTAGAACCAAATGAAAATACTTATAATATAAATCCTTCATTAATTGAAGATAAGATTACAAGTAAAACAAAAGCAATATTACCAGTTCATTTATATGGCCAAGCCTGTGAAATGGATCTCATAATAGAGCTTGCTGAAAAATATAACTTAAATATTGTTGAAGATAATGCCCAGGCACAAGGGGCAATGTACCGAAACATGAAAACCGGATCAATGGGCATTATTAATGGTACTAGTTTTTATCCTGGGAAAAACTTAGGTGCGTTGGGAGACGCAGGAGCCATAACTACTAATAGTAGTGAATTGGATAAGAAAGCAAGATCCTGGCGAAATTATGGAAGCCCACAAAAGTATTATAATGATGTATTGGGTTTTAACTCAAGATTAGATGAAATACAAGCTGCTTTGCTTACATTAAAATTAGAACATTTAGATAAATGGATAATCGTAAGACAAAGAATAGCCGCACGTTATTTAAATAATCTAGGGAAATGCGATTGGTTAAAACTGCCTGTTACAGCACAAAATGCTACACATGTTTATCATTTGTTTGTAATCACTACAGTACAAAGAGATAAGCTACAGGCATATTTACAAAAGAATGGCATTGATACGCTTATACACTATCCCTTACCTCCGCATTTACAACAGGCATATAAACATTTAAATTTGATAAAAGGAGATTTACCCATTGCAGAAAAACTGGCTAATGAGTGTTTAAGTCTACCAATGTATATAGGTTTAACTGACCAGGAAGTTGATTATGTTTGTGATATTATACTAAAGTTTGGCAATGAAATATAGCAGACCTATTCTAATATTAATTACCTGTATTTTGTTCTTTTTTAATTTTAAAGGAGAAATTATTCCTGTTAATAACGGAATGGGATGGGATGGAAGATTGTATGGTAATTACACCGCAATGCTTGACTCTGCAATAATTGAAAAAAAGATTAATGAATACAGATTCCAGAGAATATTAATGTCAGTAGTGTTGAATAAAACTATGAAAGCATTTAATATTGATTTTACAATAGCAAATATTGTTTTAGGTTTTAAAATATTTAACCTGATATTCCTGTTAATTGCATTACTTTATTATTTATTAATAAGCAGAAAACTCGGTTTTACTCCAATAAATGAAATGTTGGGTTTAGCAGCATTGTTCTGGTGTTTTCCAATACTAAAAATTCCTGGCTATAATCCCATAATTACTGATGTGGGTGCTTTTGCGATGGGAATGATGGTAGTTTATCATTTTTTCTCTAATCACAGAATTGTAAATATCTGCTTAATATTATTGGGCTCATTTGTATATCCAACATTTTTGTTATTTGGATTACTGGTAATTTTCCCCAGGGAAGCATATACGTCCAGTGATAAGACTTATAGAAAAGATAGAATCATTTTTCCACTTCTATATTTACTGATATTTTGTATTGCTTATTTTGGATATCAGGCTGAGTTTTCAGATACCTATGCAAATATTAATCCTACTAATAAAAATATGCTTTGGCTCTCAATTTTAATAGCTGTGTCATATTGTTATTTCATAGGAGCCTTTTTCCCGGACTTTCAAAAAATCAAAGAAGCCTTTCAAAAAATCAACTGGCTTTATGTAATCCCGCTTATTGGCATTTTTATTTTTGTAAAATATCTGACTCATACTTATGCGACTCCTCAACCTCAACAAATGAGTACTGGTAGATATATTATTAATATAATGAAACAAAGCGTTGCTAATCCTGGGGTCTTTATTGTTTCACATATTATTTATTTTGGACTAATACCTATCATATTAATCTGGATGAAAACCCAAATCGTTGCTGTAATTAGAGCAAATGGTTATGGTCTAACAATTTTGCTAATTGGCATAGGATTTATGTCATTAGGAAGTGAAAGCAGACAACTTATTAACTTTTACCCTCTTTTTGTTATATTGGTAATATTAGCATTACAAAATATGAAACCAATTAAACCAATAGTGGCATATGGGTTTGTGATTGTATCCTTGTTGTTGTCAAGGTTTTGGTATATTATAGGAACTGAGGGAGATCTTTCAACTAAGTTGTTAGAATATCCTGCACAAAGATATTTCCAGTTTTTTGGTCCCTGGATGAATAACCAGGTTTATTTGCAAAACTTTGTAATTGTTATAAGTATATTATTCGGGTTTTTAATACTTCAAAAAACCGGCAATTTATTTGAGTTGAAGGAATTGAAATCTAAACTAAAACCAGCCACACATAAAAAAAGAAAATAGAGTAAATAACCCTAGGTTTTAATTCGGGCTTCATTTTAAAGTTCGATTATTAAACATTAATGACCTTAATAGTTAAAAATAGAATCAATATCATAGAGAGAATAGTTTAAAGATTTAAGATGGAGAAAAAAGATATATTCGAAATAGTAATTAATCAGGTAAAGGAGTTAAATGAAACATTGCCTTCAGAACAACAATTTGAAGTAAAAGAGGAAACAATTCTATTTGGAAACGGCTCAAATATTGACTCTTTATCTTTGGTTTCAGTTATTGTAGATTTAGAAATGCTTTTCTCTGATGAGTATGGACATGATATTTCCTTAACTGATGATAGAGCAATGATGAGAGAAATAAGTCCTTTTGATAATATTAAAAACCTAGTTGAATATATTGAAGAAATCATAAACGAATAACAATATGTATCAGGGAAAAATTGTTTTAATTACTGGATCTAGTAGAGGGGTTGGGCTTGAAATAACAAAACACTTCATTGAAAATCATGCAACAGTACTGGGCATAAGTAAGGGTAGCTCAAGTTTTGAACATGAAAACTATCATCATTTCTCTTTAGATATTGGTGAGCCTGAAATGATTACACTTTGCTTTCGAAAAGAAATAGGAAAACAATTTAAAAGAATTGATATTGTCATTAATAATGCAGCGGTTATGACATCCCAATATTCTATGATCATGCCTATTAAAAATGCTGTAGATATGGTTAATGTGAATTTACTTGGTGTGTTTTTTATTTCCAGAGAAGCTGCAAAATTAATGCGGACTAAAGAACCGGGACGAATAATTAATATTGGATCAATGGCATCTAGTTTAGAACCAATTGGAGATTCATTATATGCTGCTACAAAAGCAGGAATATCCAGCCTGGCAAATATATTAGCAAAAGAATTATCATCTATGAATATTACCTGTAATACACTTGCAATTACTGCTATTGAAACCGATATGCTCAATTCTCATTCAGCTACTGCTCAATTAAAAATAAAGGAAATTATTAATAGTTTACCTATTCCCAGAATGGCCGCAGTAGATGATATTATAAATGTAATTGATTTTTTTGCATCCGACAGGAGTTCATATATAACGGCACAAACTATTTACCTGGGTGGAATCAACTAATCAAATTATTTATACAGTTAGAAATGAGGTATTTCCCTCTAATACATATTTTCTTAAGAACAGGAATAACAATACATGTATTATCATAGATCCCGGTCTTGATATTAATTTAATTGAAAGAAAATTAAATGAGTTTAATATAGAACCAATTGCAATAATTTCTACCCATGGGCATTTTGATCATATTGGAGGCGTTTCTGTGTTTAAAAATAAATACAATATTCCTTTTTATATGCATCAGGCAGATCTTAAACTTTCCAGATCTGCTAATTTTTATTTAAAAGTTGCACATATTGATATTCAAATTGAGACTCCGGTTCCTGACTTTATTTTTAAAGAGACTGTAGAATCTTTAGATATAGCTGATTTTAGTTTTACTATTCATAATTTCCCCGGTCATTCACCCGGAAGTTGCGTTATTAAATATGGAGCTTACCTTTTTTCAGGGGATATAATTTATAAGAAAGGTTTAGGATTTAATAATTTCCCGGGAGAGAATAAGCTTCAATTAAAAGAATCTATCCTCGAATTGTTTAAGATGTTTTCTGGAGATAGCCTAATTTTACCTGGTCATGGTGAATCAGAATATTTGGATAAAATCAAGAATAATAATCAGGATTTAATTAAGTTTTTAAGTTCAAATAATAATTAGATGCCAGAATACGGAATTGGAATATTGGGTGCTAGTCATTATTTACCTGAAAGAATACAAACTAATGAGGAATTATGTCAAGTAATAAAAGACGTTTCTCCTGAGTGGATAATTACAAAAACAGGTATTAAACGACGATATATTGCAAGCGAAAAGGATTCTTCTTCGAGCATGTCTACATTATCGGCAGAAAAGCTATTAAAAGAGAAAAACATATCCCCTGATGAAATAGATTTAATTATTGTTGCTAGTTTTTCACCTGATTATATGTTTCCTCCTGTATCAGCAAAAATACAACAAAATCTAAAAGCTAAAAATGCCCAGATTATTGATATTAATACTAACTGCACAGGTTTTGTAACAGCATTAACAATAGCTTCTGACAGGATGTTGGTTGATAGTACTGTAAAATATGCATTGGTAATTGGTGTTGAATTGCATACACGCTATATTAATCCACAAGATAAAGAAACAGCAATTTTCTTTAGTGACGGTGCTGGTGTTGCTTTATTAGGAAGAGTAAAGAAAGGGTTCGGAGTTATAAATTCAAAGTTTTTAACTGACAGTTCAACCTATGAAGCCGTTCGGTTTAGAGGTGGAGGATCAAGTTATCCGCTTATGCATAGAAGTTTTAATCCTGATATAGATTATATTGAAATGAATGGCTTAGCAACCTGGAAACAAGCTATTACCAATTTACCAAAAGTAATAAAAGATCTTTTAATAAAATCAGATACCAAAATAGAAGATATTGATTATTGTATCTTTCATCAGGCTAATCTTAATTTAATTCAATATATTATGTCTAAATTAAAAATACCTTTAGAAAAGACATATACAAATGTGGAAGAAATAGGAAATACTGGCTCTGCAAGTGTGGGAATTGCGCTTAGTGAAGCAATGCAATTGGGTAAAATTAAGCCTGGACAAACAGTTCTATTAGCAGGGGTAGGTGCCGGATTTAATTTTGGTGCAAGTTTATGGAAGTTTGATAAAATCATACATTCAACTTAAAAACTATGAAAAAGTATTCTGAAATAAATGTGGGTGATAAGGAAACTCTAATACATACTATTACTCAAAATGATATTGAAAAGTTTGTTGATTTAACGGGTGATGATAATAAACTTCATATTGATGAAAACTATGCCAGCAAGACCCAATTTAAAAAACCGGTAGTTCATGGAATGCTTGGAGCTTCATTTATTTCTACAATTATTGGAACCAAACTACCTGGAGATGGAGCTTTGTGGTTTTCACAGTCGTTAGAATTTTTATTACCCGTAAGAGTTGGAGATCAATTAACCGTATCTGCTGAAGTGATTAAGAAACATGATAATGAAAAAATTATAGAACTTAAGACTGATATTCTTAATCAAAACAGGCAGACTGTTACAAAGGGAATTGCAAAAGTTAAACTTATAGAATTAGAAGTTGAAACAAATGACAAAGAATCAAAAGGTGAAGAGTACCCAAAAACGGTATTAGTAATAGGAGGTACAGGGGGAATTGGTAAGGCAACATGTATTCAATTGGCAAAAGATGGATTCAATATAATTATCCATTATCATAAGAATAAATCAAGTGCAGAAGCAATTAAACTTGAAGTCGAGAAATATAATCAAAAAGCTAGCTTAGTAAAAGCGGATATATTAAATGAAGTAGAAATCAAAGAATTAATTGAAAAGGGTATACGTGCTTTTGGTAAAATTGACATATTGGTTAATTGTGCTGCAGTAGCAATCCCTAATATTAAAATACAGGATTTAGAATGGAGCGATTATTTGCATCAGTTAGAGTTAAATATTAAATCCAGCTTTTTAATTATTAAAGGAATTATTCCTCAAATGATTGAAAATGGCTATGGTAAAATTATTTCGATTGGAAGTATGGTTACTGACAAACCCAATGGTGATTGGTCCCACTATATTACAGCCAAATCCGCCTTAATAGGTTTTACTAAATCACTGGCTTTTGAATTGGCACCCAAAGGTATAAGAGTTAATATGCTAACACCTAGTTTAGTAAATACAGATTTAACTGCAGATATTCCTGAAAAGATAAAGTTGTTAACAGCAGCTCAAACCCCATTAAGAAGGTTAGCCGAGGTTTCAGACGTAGCTGGGGTAATAAGTTTTTTAGCTTCCAATAAATCAGACTTTTTAAACGGTGAAAATATCCGCCTGAATGGTGGTCAGGTAATGATATAAGAAGTTTGGATGGAAAATTTAAAATACACAGAAATCCTTCAGTTAAATAAAGTACTTGCAACAAAGCCAGTAGGTAAGCCTTATAATATTGGTATATTATCAAATGTTACTATTAATTCTTTAAAAGAAATACTAGAATATTCTTGTAGGGTTAACCAAATTGAACCTAATATAGAAATAGGAAATTTTGACAATATAGTTCAGGACTCAGCTATATTTAACCATAAAGATTTGCTTATCATTTTTTATGATACATTGAATATAATAGATTCTATAGATGGATTATTTGAAAGTTTAGATGATGACAGCTACAATAATTATAAGCAAAAAATATTTACTGAACTATCTATTATATTCGAGAATTTAAAGTCTACCCCTGCGGTTATTTTTAACACATTCTCAGATGCTTATTATCCTAATAATATTCTTACTCCCAGTATAATTAGTCTTTTTATCAAGGAATTGAATAAATACCTCCTGGACTTTGCTCCGGCTAATTTTATCCTAATTGATATTGACAAGATTTATACTCAACTGGGATTCAAACAATGCATAGATTATCGATTTTATTTATCATCTAAAGCTCCTTATACCTTAAGCTTTTTTAAAACTTATGTTTCATTAATTGAGCCCATATTATTAAAGTTTAATGGAAAACTTAAAAAGGCATTAATATTTGATTGTGACAACACCTTATGGAAAGGAATAATTGGAGAAGATGGAATAGAAAATATTGAAATGTCTTCGTTAAATATTCCCGGGAAGTATTTTCACAAGATTCAAGAATTAGCAGTTTATCTAAGTCAAAAGGGTATTATAATTGGTCTTTGCAGTAAGAATAATGAGGAAGATATAAAGGAGGTATTTAAAAACCATAAGGACATGTTCCTTAAAGAAGAAAACATAGTAATAACTAAAATAAACTGGGACGATAAAGTGAGTAATTTAAGAGGTATCGCAAATGATTTAAATATCGGGCTTGAAAGTATAGTGTTTGTTGATGATTCTTCTTTTGAAGTAAACCTCATTAAAGAACAACTGCCTGAAGTTTTGACCTTACAAGTCCCTACAAATCTTTCTGAATATCCTGATTTTCTTTTAAAAAAAGTATTTCACTATTTTAACCTCTCTCTAACAAGTGATGATGTACAAAAGACTACAATGTATAAAGAGCAGTTTAAGAGGGTGAATGCGAAATTTGAATTTAATAATATTGAAGACTACCTTGCCTCACTAGAAATTGAATTGGAAATTAAAATGAATGATACAGAATGTATTTCTCGTATTTCCCAACTAACCCAAAAGACCAATCAATTCAATCTTACTACCTACCGATATACGGAAACTCAGATTCAACAGTTTATGAATCAGGACAAGAATTTTATATTTTCAATGTCTGTAAAGGATAAATTTGGAGATAATGGATTAACCGGAGTTTGTATACTCAAAGAAGATAAAGAGAAGATAAAAGAAATAAACATAGATACACTACTAATGAGCTGCAGGATTATTGGAAGAAATATTGAATATACCTTTCTGGATTATATTATAGATTTCATTAAGGATTCAGGATATGAATCGATAAGTGCACAATTTATTCCAACCCTAAAGAATATGCAAGTTGTAAAGCTATATGATACCTTGCGATTTAAACTGGAAGAAGAAAGCGAGAAATTCAAACAATATAGGATTGAGCTTAATAGCTATAAGCCACTTAAAATTGATTATATAAAACTTAGTAACACGCACAGCCGAAATTCAGTATAATAGTCAAAAGCTTTTACAGGCTTTAGAGTTATGAGACTATTTTATATAATAAAACATGAAAGAAAGATTACAACAAGTAATGAGCGCAGTATTTGAAATTCCTGCTGAAGATATTAATGAAGATTCTTCCGCCGATAATATTGAGACATGGGATTCATTGCACCACCTAAATTTAATCCTTGCACTGGAAGAAGAATTTGATGTTACCATTCCAGATGAAGAAGTAGGGAACTTGGTTAATTACAAATTAATCGAATTGATAATTAATGATTTACGACAGTAGTATAGATCAGTTTATAGAAGACTTTAAAACTTATGAGGATAAGACTGCCATAATATGGCACAATACCTCATTTTCCTATAAGTATTTATATAAACAGATGACTTACTGGCGTGAAAAGTTAAAGGATATTAATATTGCTAGTATTATAGGGTTAGAGAGTGATTTTTCTCCCCAAACTATTGTCATATTATTCGTTCTGATTGAGAAAAAACTAATTATAGTTCCCTTCGATATTCACCATTCTGAAAAGAATAACAAGAAAAAGGAAATTGCTCAGCTTGATTATCTAATTCGAATAAATGATGAAGAAGATATCGAAATTACCATAATAGATAGTTTTGAGAAAAAAAATGAGCTGTACTTAACAGTAAAAAATAGAGCAGTTCCCGGATTAGTACTTTTTACTTCAGGTTCTTCAGGTGAACCCAAAGCTGCATTGCATGACTTTTCCAGATTATTAAGTAAATTTAACAAGAAGCGCACAGCATTATTAACCATTAACTTCCTGTTATTTGACCATTGGGGAGGCCTTAATACATTATTTCATATACTTTCAAATGGAGGCACGGTAGTAATATTAGAAAACAGAACGCCTGATTATGTATGTGAATTGATTGAAAAATATAAGGTGGAATTATTACCTACTTCACCTACTTTTTTAAATATGATGTTAATTAGTCGTGCATACGAAAGACATTCTCTTAAAAGTTTACAAATTATAAGTTACGGAGCAGAACCCATGCCTGAAAGCCTGTTAATGAAGCTTAATATACTTTTTCCCAACATAAAATTACAACAAACTTATGGCTTGATTGAATTAGGTGTTATGCGGTCTCAATCAGAAGAAAACGGATCTTTATGGGTTAAGATTGGAGGAGAAGGATATGAAACCAGGGTTGTAGATGGTATGTTGCAAATTAAGTCAGACTCTGCTATGCTGGGATATCTCAATGCTCCGAGCCCTTTTACAGAGGATGGGTGGTTTATGACAGGAGATACCGTAGAAATAAAGGAGGATTACTTTAAGATCCTGGGGCGGAAATCAGAATTAATCAACGTGGGGGGTGAAAAGGTGTATCCTCAAGAAGTGGAGAATGTAATTCTTGAAATACCAGATATACTGGATGTAATAGTATTTGCCGAAAACAATGCACTTACAGGAAAAATAGTTTGTGCAAAAGTGAAATATACTGGTCAAGAAACAAAAGCGGAGCTTGTCAAGAGAATCAAAACTTATTGTAGAACTAAACTCGAATCATTTAAGATACCTATTAAAATAGAACTGGTAGATAACAGCTTTGAATCAGACAGGTTTAAAAAGAACAGAATGAATGGAAACTAGGTTTGAGAATATATTAACAAGAAATCACATAGTATTAAGAAAAGCAGAGATCCAGGACGCAAAAGATATCTATAAATGGAGAACTGGAGCCGGAGGTATATTTTTAAGACAGCCAGAGAATTACTCAATTCAAATGCAGGAGGATTGGATTAAAAGTAGAGGAAATGATGAAATAAATTATATAATTATAGAAAAGCATACTTTAGAGAAATTAGGAACGATAGGCATATATGATGTAAATAATGATGATAAGATTGCAAATGTAGGCAGGTTAATAATTAAAGATGAGTACCTGACTAAGTCACATCCTTATGGGTTAGAGGCATTATTGCTTTGTTATGATTATCTGTTCAATATAATGCTTTATAGAAAAATGACCGGAGATATTCTAGCTACCAACAAAGCAATGTATAAATTGCAGATATTTTTAGGAATGAAAGAAGAAGGTTATCTTAAAAGGCATGTCTTAATTAATGGCAAGGAAGAGGATTTATACATTATGTCTATATTTAAAGAAGAATTTGAGCAGAATTATAAAAAGAAAATAAGCTTTTTGTTAAAAGGATTTAAATAAGCTTAAATAGGAATTAATGCTTCATTTAATTATAACATGAAGAAAGACGTATTATCAGTCATATTATTATCATACAAGTCTAAGGAACGCTTAATAGTGGTTCGTAACAACTTAGATATGGAATTAAGCACTGCTCATATTCCCTACGAATTAATTATAATAGATGACGGCTCAAATGACGGTTCATATGAAATAGCATATGCACTAGAAAAAAAATATGATAATGTAAAGGCTTATGAACTGAGTAGAAACTATACCTCACATTATGCCATATTTGCCGGGTTCCAAATGGCAACAGGAGATTGTGCTACGGTGATTGCTGATGATGAACAGAAGCCCTATCACATTTTGGTGGAACTGTATCACGAATGGCAAAAAGGCAACAGGCTGATATTTCCATATAGAATACAACGGGATGATCCATGGCCATCAAGATTGTTTGCTAAGATGTTTTATAAAATCATGAGTTCAATATCTGATTTTGCTTATCCACCTCATGGGATAGACTCTTTTTTTATAGACAGAGAAATTATAGAAATAATTAATAATTCCATCCACCCTATCAATACTACTACTGTTACAGAACTACTACGACTAGGATATAATCCGGTTTATTTACCCTATATACGAGGCAAAAGTACAGCCACTAAATCAAGATGGACATTTAAGAAGAAAGTAAAACTAGCTAAGGACTGGTTCTTTTCTACCTCTTCTTTTCCTATCAAACTGATCACATTCGTTGGCTTTTTCATTTCACTTTTTGCCTTTTGTTTAATACTGTTCTATTCATACATAAAGTTATTTGGCAACCCTGATTATTGGAGACTGGAAGTACAGGGATGGGTTAGTATAGTAATCTTAATCTCCTTTTTTTCCGGCCTTATACTCTTAAGCCTTGGCATTATTGCTGAATATATCTGGAGAATTTATGAAGAGGTTAAAAACCGACCTGGATATATTATTAAGAAAAAAGAGAAATAGAATTACTTTTACAATTTAAGTAAACCCCTAATTTATCCTATATGGATTTTTATAAATGCACATATTTTAATATATTAGCAGAGATATTGTAAATCTAGGATATAATAGATAACTTTGACATTAATATACAGCGCAAAATAGTTGAAATTTAGAAACCGAATAGATAGGGCTGGAATTTTCTAATGCATTTAAAACAATGTAATGAAAAAACATTTTTAAATGAAAGTTATTGTTATTCTGTTTATCTTATTTCTGAATTGCCAATCCATATTGATATCTCAGAATTCCAAAAGAACGAATGTTTGGTATTTCGGACGTAATGCTGGAATTAATTTTAACACTACTCCTCCAACACCATTGCTAGATGGGGCTTTAAATATATGGGAGGGATGTGCAACAATTTGCGATACCTTCGGGAACATAATGATTTATACTGACGGTGATAGAATTTGGAATAAAAAACACCTTGTAATTCCTGGGGCATATAGTTTAGGAGGAAATAATTCTTCAACCCAGTCTGGTATTATTGTCCCTAAACCCGGTTCTGATAGTCTTTTATATGTTTTTTCATTAGATGCTGAAGGCGGGTTGGGTGGCTTGCGATATTCAATTGTTAATATAAACCTCAACGGAAAGTTAGGAGGATTAATTACTTCAAATAATATTTTAAATAATCAATGTTCAGAAAAGCTTACTGTAATACCACATTGTAATAAAAAGGACTTTTGGATTATTGCTCATAAATTAGGAAGCAATGATTTTTTAATATGGGAATTAACAAGTGTGGGAATTTCTGTCTCCCCTAAAATTATTTCTCTAGGATCTATTCATTCTATTAATTCATTATCCTCTATTGGTTATATGAAATCCTCAGCAGATGGGTCTAAACTTGCTTTAGGAGTGTATGAGGGCAATTTCTTTGAACTATTTGATTTTAATAATAAAACTGGAGATATTACAAACCCTATTAAATTAATGGATGCACAATTTACTCACTCATATGGTGTAGAATTTTCACCAAATGGAAAACGACTTTATGTTGCAGGAACACAAAATAGCCCAGTGATATTCCAGTATAATATAGATTTGACTTCGGCTCAGGATATTAAAAACTCATTAACCATCGTAGGTCAGGGTACTTATAGTTATTTTGGTGCTATCCAGAATGCACCCAATAGTAAGATCTATGTTGCAAAAGATAACAGTCCATATTTATCTGTAATAAATAATCCAAATGAATTAGGACTCTCCTGTAATTTTGTAGAAGATGGATTTTATCTGAATGGTAAAGAAAGTGCTTTAGGGTTGCCTAATTTAATTCCAAGTTTTTTTCTTGAGGAGGACAGTGTTTATATAAATATAGTAGAGAATTGTAACGGGAATATAGAATTAAAAGCAAATTCAAATATAAAAAGTGATAGTGTTTCTTATCAATGGTATTTTGAAGGGAATTTAATTCCAAACCAATCCTCAAAATTAATTAATGTAAATTTAAGTGGCGAGTATGAGGTAAAATTAACGATTTTTTTTAGTTGTGAAACCTTATTAAAAGAATATTCAAAGAAAATTGATTTGCAAATTCCGGCAGCGTTAGAAATTTTGGATGTTAATGTAAATAACACAATTTGTGGAAAGAATAATGGTTCTATAAGCTTAATCCCTACTGGCGGCGTTCAACCTTATTCATATTCATTTGATAATGGAGGAACATTTCAAATATCTAATTTAAAGGAAGACTTACAGGAAGGCCAATATAGTTGTATTATTAAAGATAGTAATGGATGTACTTCTTCTGAAATAGTTGAATTGAATTCTTTAAATTCTCCTAAAATTATTGATATTCAAGTTACAAATACAAAATGTGGAATAGATAATGGAGCATTAAATATACTTGCAAATAATGGAACGGGAAAATTGGTATTTTCTATTGATGGACTAAATTATCAGAAGCAAAATAATTTCAATAATTTAAGTAGTGGTGTTTATAATATTATTATAAAAGACTCTGTAGGCTGTAAAGATGAAAAAACTATAGAAATTAAAAATAGTATTACACCAGAAGTTGAAATATTACAATCCAAATCAACCTCATGTAATAATAATAATGGTTTAATTGAAGTTTCAGGAATTTCAGGAATTTTACCCTTTGAATTCTCTTTGAATGGTCAAAATTATAATTCTTCAGGTATTTTTAATGGCTTAAAACAAGGATTTTACTTAGTGTTTTTTAAAGATTCACTAGGCTGTATTGATTCTATAAATATTGAAATTAAAGGAGAAGTTCCTGTAAAAATTAAAGATGTAATTGTAAATTCTACTTCCTGTGGACAAAAAAACGGGTCAATTCAAATTAATATATTTGATGGTTCTGGCATACAATATTCCATAAATGGCATAAATTTTCAAAATAAAAATGTATTTGAAAATATCTCTCCAGGAATCTATTTAATTACAGTTAAGGATAGTAATAGTTGTGTAGATACACTTAATACTATGGTAGATTCAAGCGGAGTTCCAACATTTGAAAATATTGATATTTTACCATCTTCCTGTGGTGAAACAAACGGTTCAATCATTGTATTGGGATCTGGTGGGAGTGGAAATCTAGAATATTCCATTAATGGAGTTGATTATCAGAAATCTAATGATTTTAATAGCTTATCTGAAGGTAATTATCAATTAAGTATTAAAGATGATAAGAACTGTTTATCAAAGAAAGAAATATCATTAGGGGGAACACCACCAATAATTATTGAAAATATTAAAAGTTTTCCTACTGAATGCGGTAAATCAACAGGGAGTCTATTGATTGATGTATCTGGTGGTACTGGTTTAATAGAAATTGCTTTAAATAATGGTGCTATACAGCCCAATCTAAATATTGAAAATTTAGAAGCTGGGGCCTATCAACTATTAGTTTCAGATATTATTGGATGTAACACATCGGCTTTAATAACAGTCGATCATGGCAATTGTCCTTTTTTTATTCCTAATTCCTTTTCCCCAAATGGAGATGGTATTAATGATTTATTTCAAGTTTATCCCCACCCAGATTTTAAAGGAAAATTTTATTCCCTTAAAATTTATAATAGATGGGGTGGTCAAATATATGAAAGGCTAAATTTTGATCCATATAAAGATTGGTGGGATGGAACATTTAAAGGGTTAAAATTAAATACAGCTGTGTTTGTTTATATACTTGAAGTACAATTTGAAGATGGAGGCATATCCATAATTAAGGGCGATATAAATTTAATAAAGTAATTGATTAATGAAGGAATACTAATAATGAAGAACCTTTCCAGAGGGTAAAATGTATTTTCAAATATTACAATATTTTCACAGACTTCTTCAAAATAATATTATCAATTAATCTCACCTCCCCAACCCAACAGCCTATACATGCTACTACAAAATCATGGTTCTTAATATGAACTATTTGCTTTAGTGTTATACCGTCAACTATTTCAAAATACTCGGGCTTAAAGTCTTTTTGATGCTTTAATCTGGACATCGCTTCAGCACATATTTCAGATATGGGTCTTTCACTAATTACTTCTTTTGCCCAGTTTAAAATATCATAAATTAAGTGGGCCGTTTTTCTTAATTTAGGATCTAAACGGATATTCCTGCTACTCATCGCCAAACCATCAGGTTCTCTTACAGTTTCACACATGATAAGATGGATGGGTAAGTTTGTTTGAGATAATAAGGATCTGACAATAGCCAACTGCTGAAAGTCCTTTTGGCCCATATACAAGTTGTCAGGCATTATTATGTCCAACAATCTTTTTACTACCTGGGCCATTCCATCGAAGTGTCCCGGGCGAAAATGCCCTTCCATTACTTTATCCAGTTCCTGAAAGTTTAAGCTTAATTCGTTTTTTAAACCACCCGGGTATATTTCTTCTTCAGTTGGTAAAAATAAAAAGTCGCATTTGGCATTAGAAAGCATTTCCATATCATGCGATATAGGCCGGGGGTATTTGGCTAAATCATTAGGGTCATTAAACTGGGTGGGATTGACAAAAATAGAACACACAACATACTTACATTCGGCTTTGGCCCGGTCAATTAATGAAATATGACCAGCATGAAGAGCCCCCATAGTAGGTACGAAGCCTATAAGACTTCCTTCTTTCAATACAGACAATTTATTTTGTAATTCATGTACAGTTTTAACGGTCTGCATAGTATTGTCTAACTTGGAGAAATGCAAAAGAAATAATAAAATAGTTATAATTATTAGTTAAGGGCATGAAAATTCCTAAAAATCCGTTATTATTTGTACTTTTGCAGATTCATTTTATAATCTCTCTATTTTCCTTAATATAAATACATGAGTAAAAAGCGAATTCTCATCGTAGCACAAGAAATGCTACCTTATACGGATCCAAATGCATTTTCTGAATTAGTAGGACGTCTTCCCCTTTATCTAAACGAAAAGGGATATGAAATACGCGTATTAATGCCCAGGTTTGGAATGATTAACGAGCGCAGGCACAGGTTACATGAAGTGGTCAGACTTTCTGGTATGAATATAATAGTTGATGATGATGATTATCCTTTAATTATCAAAGTAGCTTCTTTACCTGGTGCACGACTCCAAGTTTATTTCCTTGACAATGAAGAGTTCTTCAAACGTAAAGAAATGTTTGAAGAAGAAGACGGTACTCCTTTTGAAGATAATGCAGAACGTATGGTTTTCTTTAGTAAAGGTGTTATTGAAACTGTTAGAAAATTTGGATGGCCACCTGATATTATTCACTGCCATGGATGGATGACTAGTTTGGTACCTATGTTTATTAAACAAGCCTATAAGAATGACCCTGTATTTAGCAATACTAATGTAGTTTACTCTACTTATGAGCAAAAAATAGACTCTTCTATTCAGGATAACTTTATGGCTAAAGCATCTATTAATAATATAGATAAAGAAGATTTAAACGCTTACTTCAACGGGGAGGTGTTATCCCTTGATAAAGGAGCTATTAAATTCGCTGATGGAGTAATCAAAGGCAGCAATAATCTTTCTCCAGCCGTTCTTGAAGAATTAGAACATAGTGACAAGCCTATTTTAGAACATGTAGAAGGTGATGGCGATATGGCTGGGTATGTTGAATTTTACAAGACACTAATGGCACAAAGCGTGCCTTCTTAACAAACTGAATAAATTATTGAATTTTCAAGGATGAGGTATTGGCATAGTTTTCTTCTTATCGCTGTTTGTATTTTTACATGGTCAGCGTGTAATGATAGTTTAGATTTTGGAACTGATCTTTTACAACAAGGGCAGTTAGAAGTTGGGAGTACAGATACATTGAATCTCAGGACCACAACAGTTAGCCAGGATTCGGTTTTGGTTTACGACCCGGCTATTAAAATCGTAGATGCTTTTCTTATTGGTACTTATCAGGATCCATTCTTTGGTACAACCAAAGCCTCTGCTTATCTCCAATATAGATTAGGTTCTACTATTAGTCCTGATATATCAAATGCTACAATAGATAGCGTTGTGCTAAGTATGGTATATGATACGCTTAGAAATTATGGAGACTATCAACATCAGGTAAGTTTTGATGTATTCAGGATTAGAGAAAACATGACTACGACTGCTCAGGTTTACTCCAATAAGAAATATATAACAGACAATACACCTGTAGGTACCACTAGTTTTGTCCCTTCTCCCTTTACGAGCCAAACTTTTTTTGAATATCCGGGAGGCTTTAAAGACACTGTTACTTCCCGTCAGATAAGAATCAGACTTGATCAAAGTATAATAGATGACATAAGCAGTGCTAAAGATTCCATCTTCAATAGCAATGACAATTTCCAAAAGATATTTAATGGATTTAAAATAAGTTCAAGTACTATTAATTCGGGCATTTCAGCCTATAGTCCTTTGGATCCTAATTCAAAGATTACGGTTTATTATACTAAGCATGGAGTGTTTCCTGCTCCTGACACTATAAACCAGTATGAATTTATAGTATCTACTTTAAGTACCAGAACGGTTTCTTTTGAACATGATTATTCAACTAGCCTGGTTAAAACCTATATAAATTCCGGAGCATTGAACGACTCTTTAGTCTTTCTACAAGGAATGGCAGGTACCCAGGTTAAAATTGAAATACCTAACGTAGAATCCTTAAATAAGAAGATAATTAATAAGGCCGAATTGAATATTTATATCAAGAATCTGAGCGGTGATAACCCTAAATATACCCCTGTATCTAATATTCTAATCGGGAAAAAGGATGCAGCCGGTAAACTTAGTTCAGTAAATGATGTTATTTTTGCTATTAACAAAGGTGGAGAAGCAGGCTTAGCTACTTTTTTAGGAGGTACAGTGACCCAGGAAGTTGTAAATGGTGTATCGGTAAGCAAATACAAATTGAACATGTCTGCACATTTACAGATTATGGCTAAAAGCTCAAATCCTATAATTGATAATTATATTTATCTTACTGTATATAGAAGGCCTGAGAATGCTAATAGAGTTGCATTATACGGTGCAGCATCTAAAGTTTTAGCCCCCAAGCTAAAAATTACCTATACTAATTTGATCAAGTAAATAAGTTTTTCACCACCTAATTTTTTACCTATGTGTGGAATTGTAGCTTATGTTGGAAAAAAAGAAGCCTATCCTATTCTAATAAAAGGCTTGCATAGACTAGAGTATCGTGGATATGATAGTGCAGGCGTCGCTTTGTTAAATGGTAAACTCAATATCTATAAAAGAAAAGGGAAAGTTAGTGAATTAGAAGAGTTTGTAATTTCTAAGGATCTTAATGGTACAGTCGGTATAGGACATACCCGTTGGGCCACCCACGGTAAGCCAGACGATAAAAATGCCCATCCGCATATTTCAGGTAATGGAAGAATTACCCTGGTACATAATGGTATCATTGAGAATTATGATACTATCAAAAAGGCATTAATAAAGTTAGGACATACTTTTACCAGTGAAACCGATACTGAAATAATGGTACACCTGATTGAAGAGGTACAGACGAGAGATAATCTGGTAATTGAAGAAGCAGTGAGAGTAGCATTACAAAAAGTAGTGGGTGCATATGCTATAGTGGTAATAGATACTCAGGACCCAACTAAACTCGTTGCAGCCAGAAAAGCAAGCCCACTGGTGATTGGTATAGGAGACGATGATTTTTATATTGCATCAGACGCTACACCCATTATTGAATATACAAAAAGAGTTGTCTATCTGAATGATGAAGAAATAGCAGTAGTTAAAAAGGACGGAAGCCTGCAACTTTTTACCATAAGCAATGAAAAGCAAACACCGCTTATTCAGGAGTTGGATATGGAAATAGAAAGATTGGAGAAGGAAGGCTTTGACTCTTTTATGTTAAAAGAAATACATGAACAACCCAGGACCATAGGTGATGCCATGAGAGGTAGAATGAATCCTGCTGAAGGATGGGTGAGATTAGGGGGAGTTGCAGAATATGTAAACCGGATCTCCAGGGCCGATAGAATTTTAATAATTGCTTGCGGTACATCCTGGCATGCCGGTTTAATAGCTGAATACCTGTTTGAAGACCTTGCACGCATACCCGTAGAAGTAGAATATGCTTCTGAATTCAGATACCGGAATCCTATTATTACTGAGAATGATGTAGTTATCGCATTATCACAGTCAGGTGAAACAGCAGATACCTTGGCCGCAATGGAACTTGCAAAAGAAAAGGGAGCTTTGGTTTATGGCATTGTGAATAGTGTAGGTTCATCCATAGCCAGACTTGCTGATGCCGGCTCCTATATTCATGCCGGTCCTGAAATAGGTGTTGCATCAACAAAAGCTTTTACAGGACAGGTAACTTTATTGACCCTTATGGCACTTAAGCTCGCACATTTGAGAGGTACCATTACCAATTCATATTACCAGCAATTACTTACCGAACTAGAGAATATTCCTAATAAGATTCAGAAAGTACTTGAAAAGAGTTCACAAATAGAATATATTGCAGGAGAATTTAAGAATGCAACCAATGCTTTATACCTGGGCCGGGGATATAACTTCCCGGTAGCACTTGAAGGAGCCCTTAAACTTAAAGAGATTTCTTATATACATGCCGAAGGATATCCGGCTGCTGAAATGAAACATGGGCCAATAGCATTAATCGACGAAAACATGCCGGTTATTGTCATTGCCACTAATAAAAGTGCTTACGAAAAAATAGCCAGCAATATACAAGAAGTTAAAGCCAGAAAAGGAATAGTTATAGCAATTGTGAATGAAGGAAATGAAGTAATAAAGGCTATGGCAGACTATACATTGGAAATACCTGAAACAGAAGAACCCCTTTCTCCGTTATTATCAGTAATTCCTTTACAATTGTTTGCCTATTACATTGCAGTTATGAGGGGTTGTGATGTTGACCAACCCAGGAATTTAGCAAAATCAGTTACAGTAGAATAAAATCAAATAAATGTCAAAAACTAATATACTTCAAGTAGAATATAATTCTATAAAAGAACCTCTTATACTACCTGAATATGGTCGTAATATCCACCTGATGGTAGAGTACGCCAAGTCAGTTGCAGATAAGGAAGAAAGAGCTGCTTACATCAATTCTATAGTTGAATTAATGTACCAGATGGCTCCACAGAATAAGAATGTAGAAGATATAAAAACCAGGCTCTGGAACCATATTTATGAGATAGCAGGCTATGATTTGGATGTGATTCCTCCCAGTGGCATAGTTCCTACTCCTGCCGGGAAAAAACATGTACCGGAAAGGATCGGGTATCCTAAAAGTGAATCCAAGTTAAGACATTATGGTAATAATGTAAAGCGACTGATCAATAAGGCGCTGGCAATGGAAGACGAAGTTAAAAGAGACGGTATGGTGCATTGCATTGGCGCCTATATGAAACTTGCGTTCAGAACCTGGAACAGAGAACACTTTGTAACAGATGAAGTGATCAAAAGTGATATTAAAACATTATCTGATGGTAAATTGAGCTTAGAAGAAGATGCTGTAATAGAAAACTTAAAACCAGCTATCACGAATAGAAGAAATATAAACAGTAATAATAACAATCAAAAGCGGAAAGGTCAGAATAACAGACCCGGTTATGGCAACAATAATAACCGCAATAACCGTAATAATACTAACAATAGTAACAGCAACTCAGGCGCTAGTCGCAGTCGATGGCGCAATAACAGACCGAATCAATAAGAAAATAATATTGGGGTTTGTAATTCCTTGGCTCGTAGTTACTAATTAAAATTGAATACTAGCATCTATAAAATCTAAAAGTCTATTGTAGGTGTGCTCTTTATGAGTACCCAAATAGCAAATCATTCAAATATATAGTACAACACTCTTTGTTTTTTTATAAGACAACCGCAAATATCCCCAGCGGGGTTAAATGATAATAGCATTCAATCAAAAAAAGAATTAGCTCCATAAGGAGCTCAACAACGAAAATAGTTTGTCTATGTTGAAAAAATAAATTCGTCGTTATGGTTTTGCTACTCTGGAGTAAGTTGTTGGTATTTATATATTACTATTAACATTTTACCCCGCTGGGGATATTCGTCGCTTCCATTGGATACAAGAAATTAATATGTTTTTTTGCATGTTGAGCTATTTATAAACATTACTAGGATAAAGAAGTCGGAAGTACCTGTATTTGAACACATTTCAAACCCTAACAAAAATCCTGAATTCAAAATATCAATTAACACCCACCATAATGTGTAACTTAGCACCCAGCTATTAAAAACATTATGTCTGCAGAATCATTTGAAGTTATAGGAGGGAAATCTCTAAAAGGAGAACTTACCCCACAAGGTGCAAAAAACGAAGCCCTACAAGTTATTTGTGCTCCTCTTTTAACATCCGAACCCGTAATAATTCATAATATACCAGATATACTCGATGTAAGAATGCAATTGGAACTCCTAGAAGGACTTGGAGTTAAATTGCGAAAACTTTCTCCCGGATCAATAGAATTTGATGCTAGCGGAATAGACATTAAGTATTTTGAGTCTGAGGATTACCAATATAAAGCTCGTAAGTTAAGAGGCTCTGTAATGCTTATGGGAGCTCTGTTGTGTAGGTTTGGGAAAGTCTTTTTACCAAAACCAGGAGGTGATAAAATAGGCAGACGACGACTAGATACCCACTTTCTGGGGTTTGAAAAGCTGGGAGCTAAACTGGTATTTGATGATAAGAATGATCATTTTTATTTAGATGGTTCAAACCTCAATGGGGGTTATATCCTGATGGATGAAATCTCTGTAACCGGTACTGCTAATATTCTCTTTGCAGCGGTATTTGCAAACGGCACCACGACTATTTACAACGCAGCATGTGAACCTTACATTCAGCAATTGTGCAAAATGCTTAACCGTATGGGTGCCAACATATCGGGAGTAGGATCTAATTTACTCATTATAAAAGGGGTAACCACCCTGCATGGTACAGAACATACCTGTCTACCGGATATGATTGAAATAGGTAGTTTTATGGGGTTGGCTGCATTGACAAAGTCAGATATACTTATTAAAAACTGCCAGGTAAATGAATTGGGTAATATATTACCCATATTTGAACGCTTTGGTATTAATTTTCAGATAAAGGGTGATGATATACATGTTCCTGCCCAGGATCATTATGAAATAAGCCACTTTATAGATGGTAGTATACTTACTGTCTATGATTCACCCTGGCCCGGATTTACTCCCGATCTTATGAGTATTTTATTGGTTATGGCCACACAAGCAAAAGGCAGTGTGCTTATCCACCAAAAGATGTTTGAAAGCCGATTGTTCTTTGTAGATAAACTAATAGATATGGGGGCCCAAATAATATTATGTGACCCCCATAGAGCAACGGTAATCGGAATTGATCGACTATATCCTTTAAAGGGAATAGAAATGACCTCTCCGGATATTCGCGCAGGTGTATCTTTATTAATAGCTGCTTTATCAGCAGAAGGAAAAAGTACCATTCATAATATAAGCCAGATAGATCGCGGTTATCAAGATATCGACGGCAGGTTAAATGCCATAGGAGCCGATATAAAACGAGTCAGAAGTAATTAATACTTTAATTTTTAACCAACTTCTTTACCTCAACCCTCCCATGATCATCCGTAATTTTTAAAAAATAAATACCAGCTATGAAACTGGAAATATCCAATATATGCTGAGAATCCTTCAGCTTTTTAATCAGTACACTATTGCCAATCATATCCATTACCTCAATTTCCCTGATAATCTGCCCTTTTAACATCCTGATGTGTAGCTCATTTTTAGCCGGATTCGGATAAACCAACATAGTATTATCTGAAAACTTCTCATCAATCGTATTGGTTAGCACATTTATCCCACATGCAGGAGAACTGCTACCATTTATAAGCGCATCCGACAAACAATTCAAATAGCATTCAAGATTAGTATAGCCGGCAGTTCCGGTGATACTAACAGATAAATTTAAGCCATTATGATCCTGGACATTATTTTGCAAACCATGAGCTAATTCCCAATAGTCAGGCATACCATCTTCATCAGAATCTAATGGAGCCGGAGCCGGAGTGTCCAGAATAAATACATCATCTGCAGCGGCATCTCCAATAGGAACCGGCGAAATATTGCCAGTGAATAAGGGCTCAAATAATCTTCTATCCATACTATCCCTGGGGAATGCCCCATTATTGGCTCTGAGATTGGCTGTAAGATTATTAGTAGCCGTATAGCTGATGCTCGGATAGGCAAACGGAGAAGTTTTCAAATTTGCAGCACCCAGATCTGTATTCGGATTATATAAGTAAAAATCATTACAGCAATAGAATAGCTCATAGTCAGCATATTGTGGATATAGATTGAGTTTGTTGCCGGAGAAATAAAGATTGTTCTGACTGAAGTTTAAAAGATCAGTGTGAAAAACAGCATTTCCATAAGTAGGCCGGGCAAAACTATAATTATTAACCGCGTTCATATCGAGGTAGAAATTACCATTCGAATTTCCGGTTACCCCTTCATACCACAATTCTATTTGTGGGTCCCAAAATAGATTATTAGAAAGTTCTATCTTCAGATGCCTGCCATTGCAGTCAGCAGTCTCACAACTTATCTCCGGCATCCTGCCACCTATCCTGTTCCAGATATTATGATGAATAGACAGACTATCTAAGCGATTATTATTGGACGAATAATTAATCAGCATACCTCCCAGGTAAGCATGGCCTCCCAGGGTTTCAGATAACATACAGTTCTGAATAGTTAAAGAAGAAGTTCTGGAAATATCGACTTCTTCATCAGTTGCATTGGCAAAAGAGCAATGATCAATGATGGCATTGTGAACACCACCAAGCGTAATTCCATCCTCTCCGGTCCAATATGGAGTCGGATACAATGTAAAATCACCCAATCTTGACCGGAGATGTCTTACGATAAAATTACTTGAAGACGGACTGGTTTCAGCATAACTTTGAAAACCCCGGGTAATAATTCCACCAGGTGAAGTCTGTCCTGCCAGGGTAAAATTACCATGACCAAGTGGTACTTCAACAGTAGTAGGAATCACACCACTTACTTTAAACAAGATATATCGGGGCTCAGGATCGTTCAATGCTTCCTGAAGAGATCCGGGTCCGTCCACTTCCAGGTTGGTAACATAGATTACCTTGCCGCCTCGGCCTCCGGTAGCAGCGGCACCAAAGCCTTCTGCCCCGGGAAAAGCAACCTGGGCATTAATAAATGAAAGAGAACAAACATACATTAGAAAGGCAAATGCCAGGGAAGTTTTCATCGCTAGTGATTATTTTATACAATATTCGGGTTTTCTAAAGTCCGATGCCTGTATTTTTGCGACATTGTCTTATAATATTGCGACAATCAGATCATGAGGTATAGCATTTTAGTATTTATTCTATTTATTTTAATCAATCAATCGCTGGCTCAGACCATTGAAATACCCTTTGCTGTAAATAAACCAATCATAGATGGTAAGCTGGATGAGTGGAACCTGTCCATCGACCTTACTGATTCAAAACAAGCAATCGCTTATAGAAATACCAACCACGCAGCTTGTTTATGGGACCAGGATTACCTCTATATTGCTTTTCAGATTCAGGACGCATGTCTTACAGAAAATGAAAAGGGTAATGATAATCCCCGCTTATATTTTAATGATGCAGTGGAGCTATACATTGATACCCACAATGACAGCAAATCAAAAATGGACATTAATGATTATCAGTTTATTATTTCTCTTACAGGAGAATCTGTTATTTTCAAAGGAGACAAAGAACAAATAAAGGAAGGCAACACAGTACCCAAAGATGTTGGCATAGCCAACATAGTTTTCAATACCAAAACGTCCGTAAAGGGAAGCATAAATAACTTAAATGAGAAAGACGATGGGTATGATGTGGAGATTGCATTACCCTGGGCTGCACTGGGAGTAGTGCCAAAGGAAAATCAAATGTTTAAACTGGATCTATGTGTGGATGATATAGATACGGTGGCCAATTTTAAACCATGGCCTAATGATTA
>Ga0193744_1000089_pt1 | contig 35360 bp, 30 predicted proteins | sample L1a1metaG_FD_143056 | JGI IMG/M metagenome (GOLD analysis project Ga0193744, IMG submission 143056) | Soil microbial communities from a riparian zone of the East river system, Colorado, United States - L1a1 | ecosystem: Environmental > Terrestrial > Soil > Riparian zone | place: USA: East River...
TCCGATCTGTAGTAAATGTCAGGCCGAGCGATTTCTGAATTATAATCGTCTTGTAAAGAACAATCGTTTTAGAAATTCTTATCCATTAGCAGAGCGTATAGATTTACCTACCTTAAACCGTATACTAAAAGAAGAATTACTCAATGTAGGTATCAACATAAATTATAATTATAGTATATATGAGACTTCTAGAAAGAGCATGATTATTACTGATAATCACTATGTGGTAGCAGCCAACAATGAAAACGCTGTACAGGCAGGGGGTGAAGATCATTTAAAAAACTCTAAGTACAGGGTACAGTTATTTGGCTTAGGTAATAAAGCACCCGGGTTATTATTAGTTTATTTTCCTAAAATAGCAAATGCTATATGGGGTAGTATCTGGTACACTATGATGGCATCTTTAATATTCACATTAATTATATTAGCAGGATTCATCTATACTATTTTTGTCATATTCAGACAGAAACAACTCTCTGAAATGAAGAATGATTTCATCAATAATATGACACACGAGTTTAAAACTCCGATAGCTACTATTTCACTTGCTGCAGATTCTATAACCAGCCCAATGGTGAGTAATGATACCAATAAGGTTAAGCGATTTGCAGATATAATTAAGCAGGAAAACAGGAGGATGCATGGGCAGGTAGAGAAGGTATTACAGATGGCTATGATTGAAAAAAGAGATCTTAATTTAAATCAGTCGCCGGTAGATTTACATGAACTTATACAACAGGCTGTTCATAACATTGCACTACAGGTAGAACAAAAAGAAGGTGAAATAGTAACCCAATTGAATGCAGATGAACCAATTATTGAAGGTGATCCTACCCATATATCAAATATTATTTATAACTTGTTGGACAATGCCAATAAATACACACCAGAAAGACCATATATAATAGTAAGTACAAGAAATATACCTGAAGGAGTTGAAGTGATAGTTAAAGATAATGGAATTGGTATTTCAAAAGAAGCTAGGAAACATATATTCGAAAAGTTTTACCGGGTACATACCGGTAATCTCCATGACGTAAAGGGATTTGGACTTGGATTAAGCTATGTAAAAGCAATGATGACAGCTCATAGAGGACGTATCGATGTATTTAGTGAACCAGGCAAGGGATCTAGCTTTATTTTAGTATTCCCTTTTAAACAGACTTAATTTTAACATTTAAACGTTATAGTGCAACAAAGACTTTAATAAAAGAATCTAACTGCTTATGGAACGGAATTTAAGAATATTATTAGTGGAGGACGATCAAAATTTTGGAGATGTCCTTAGATCTTATCTTGAAATGCACGAATATGAGGTAGTGTTAGCCAGTGATGGTGCTATGGGATGGGATAAGTTTAAGAAGAGTAAATTTGATCTATGTATACTTGATGTAATGATGCCTAAAAAGGATGGTTTTACATTAGGAAAGGAAATAAGGGAAAAGGATGCTGAGGTACCTATCATTTTCCTGACAGCAAAGACCCTTAAGGATGATGTTTTACACGGATTTAAGATTGGTGCAGATGACTATATTACCAAACCTTTCAACTCGGAAGAGTTACTCTATAGAATACAAGCTATATTAAAACGCAAACTTCCAAAACCAGATCCTAAAGACGATATCAAAGAATTTAATATAGGTAAATATCATTTCAATTATCCACTTAGAATTCTTACTTACGCAGGTACTGTGCCTGAAGGTGAAGAATCCACTTTCAAGCTTTCACCTAAGGAGGCACATCTATTAGCTTTATTTGCTAAGAAAGTAAACGATGTACTGCCAAGATCAGAAGCATTAACAAGAATATGGGGAGAGGACAATTATTTTACTGCCCGTAGCATGGATGTTTTTGTAACTAAGTTGAGAAAATACCTCAAACATGATACAAAAATAGAAATTGTAAATATCCATGGAAATGGTTTCCAGTTACTGATTAAAGAGTAAAATAGCAAAAAGCAAGGAAATAATATAAGTAACAATCTTAATAAGATTATAGCAAAGTATTCTTCTAATTATTACTTATAGAAGGACATCTGATATAACCAAAATAATAAGCTAATCCGATTGTGAACATATGATATGAGTCATTGTCTGTGCTATTACCTCTTTGCCGATCTTTTTGACCAATACCCGGATCAAATCCAATCTCAACCGATCTATCTACTAAGGCAGCAGCAACATCACCATGTAGCTTTCTTACGTTTTTTACATCAGGATAAACAGTACTAACATCATCAAGATAATCTGTGAATAATGCTCTCGAACTGAATTCGGCGTTTATGCTCCATTCATAACTTATATCGCATTTTATACCAAGACCGTATGTAAATGCCACTTGTATTAGATTATATTCTGCACCTAAAAACTGACCTTCTGTACCCAGTTCATTCAGATTATAAGTTTGACCTTTATATTCAGCAGTTGGATTAAATTTATAAGTAGCAAAACCCAGAAACATATAAGGAGTAAAAAATTCTTCCTTACTGCCATGTTTATAGGGTAGAAAGTTAAACTCAAATTCACCCGCACCTTCAAAAATGTGAGTAGCAAAACTAAGGTTCCTGTCATGCTCAAATGTATTATCAGAATCTGCATCATTGGCAGCTATATGTCCATATGATGCCACAAACTTTAAACAGATACGCGGGTTAAAATTATAACGGGCAAAAAGCCTTGCAGCAAATCCGGGATGTTCTAAACGGTAACTGGTATTGAGATCGCCAAGGTAAGTACTTATACCTACAGTACCTCCCAATTCCCATCCTGGCTGAGCATAGCTTACAGAAAATGAACAGACGGTAAGTAGTATTATAAATAGATTCTTCAATAGTGTTAATTTATTAAATGCTCAAATTGTCCTCTATAACGCATTATCTTAATACAATTGTACCAAACATGCATTATTAATTAAGAACATCAAAACCAGTATACGGTTGTAATGCTTTTGGGATTCGTATACCATCAGGTGTTTGATTATTTTCTATTAAAGAAGCTACAATTCTTGCCAATGCCAAAGCACTGCCATTTAAAGTATGCGCTAATTGAGTCTTTTTATTTTCATCCCGGTATCTAAGTTTTAATCTATTACTCTGAAAAGTCTCAAAATTAGATACAGAACTTACCTCTAACCATTTTTTCTGGGCAGCAGAATAGACTTCAAAGTCAAAAGTCAGTGCAGAAGTAAAACCCATATCACCACCACAGAGCCTCAATATTCTATAAGGCAATTCAAGTTTATCTAATAAACTACTTACATGCTCAAGCATATACATTAAAGTATCATAAGATCGATCAGGATGTTCAATCATTACTATTTCTACCTTATCAAACTGATGAACCCTATTTAATCCTCTTACGTGGGCACCATACGATCCGGCTTCTCTCCTGAAACAAGGAGTATAACCTGTCAGTTTAATTGGCAATTGGTCCAGGTTGACAATTTCATCACGGTAAATATTTGTCACCGGTACTTCAGCTGTAGGTATTAAATAAAGATTGTCTTCGGTTACATAATACATTTGACCTTCCTTATCAGGAAGTTGACCAGTACCTCTGGCAGAGGCTTCATTTACCAATAGAGGAGGAACAATTTCTTCAAAGCCCTTAGCAGAAGCCTCGTCAAGGAAAAAATTAATTAATGACCTTTGTAACCTGGCTCCTTTCTTCCTGTATACCGGAAATCCGGCACCTGTTATTTTATTACCCAGTTCAAGATCAAAAATATCATATTTTTTAGCTAGCTCCCAGTGAGGGATGGCATCTGCAGGTAATTCAGGTAAAGCTTTACTCCATTCACGATAAACTTCATTTTCCTCAGGTGTTTTTCCAGAAGGAACTGAATCATGTGGAATATTAGGAAGTGAAATCAACAATTCCTCTAAATTATTTGAAACAGACTTCATTTCATCTTCAAAGCCAGTAATTATATTCTTTACCTGGGCAACTTCATTTCTGGCGATTTCAGCCAGATCCTTTTGGCCAGCCTTCATGAGATCACCAATTTTTGAAGAGGCTGTCTTTAATTCATTTAATTTATCATCCAGGCTTTTTTGAATGTTCCTTCTTTGGGCATCCAGGGAAATTATTAAATCAACTATTTCTAATTTTTCTTCAGTAAAGTTCCTTTTACGTAATCCTGCTAATACTTTTTCTCTGTTTTCTTTTATAAATGATGCTTGCAACATGAATATGGAGGCTTTTATTTGTAATATTATTAACAAATATTGAACAAAAAGTCCTATATTGCGTAATAATTAAAAATTGTACGGGCAAAGATACTATTGGATTCAAAAATAATTGTACTTTTGCGCGGTTCAGTTTGGAGCACGCCATAAAGCAATCCTTATAAAACACACCAAATCCTCTATTTTAGACATATTTATTAAATTAGAAGTATAGGCAAAATTGGTGTTTATAATTAATCTGGATATTCACTATAAAATAATTTAACCTTAATATTCATCAAACCATTTCGTTATTTATGTATGACATTCTGCAGTTGAATGATATGTTGGTTCCTGAGCTTCGGGAAATTGCAGAGCAATTAGAAATTGCCAACGCCAAAAGACTTTCTAAACAAGACTTAATTTATAAAATTCTTGACGAGCAAGCCTTAGCAAAACCAACCATAAAAAAAGCTTCAACCGAAGTAATTGAAGATAAACCGTCTATTAAAGTTAAAGAAGATGATGCTTCAAGAGAAAAGCGATCAAGGAAAATAATTCTAAAACCATTGCCTGTAAAAGCTATGCCTAAACCAGCTGGAACATCAAGGCCAATGCATGAAAACAGGGTTGTAGAAAATGCACCAGAAGAGATTGCAAAAGAAGAAGTTACAGAGGAAACAAGAAAAGAAGCAAGACCTCAACCCAGACCACAGCCAGGACCCCAGCAAAGATCAGTAGATAGACCCCAACATATACCAAATAAAAGACCATTTGATAAAGAAACCAGAGAAGTAGATCATAATGTTGGAAATGATGATGAAAATGGGGAGGTTCAGGAAGAAAGAGCACCAAAGGTAATTGAACAAAGAAAATCACAAATAGAGAATAAAGAGAAAGCAAATCAAAGAAAACCTAAAATTGATGAACACGCTCAGCCTAACTTCGACGATACTATAGAGCAGGATGAGGTAGAAACAATGATTTCTCAAAAGGAGGAAGCAGAGGCTGAAGAGAAAGAAGCCATCACTGACGCTTCTAAATTTAATGTAGAACTTGACGGTATTATAGAAGGCGAGGGAGTTTTGGAGATGATGCCTGATGGATATGGATTCTTGCGTTCAGCTGACTATAACTATTTGTCTTCACCGGATGATATATATGTTTCACCATCTCAAATTAAACTGTTCGGATTAAAAACCGGTGATACTGTAGTAGGCGCAATAAGACCCCCAAAAGAAGGAGAGAAATATTTTGCATTATTAAAAGTATCAATTATTAATGGTTTTCAACCTAAGGATGTAAGGGATAGAATACCTTTTGATTATCTGACTCCATTATTCCCAACCGAAAAATTCAAATTATCTTCCGCTTCACATGCTAAAGAGTATGGTGTAAGAATGATTGATTTATTTACACCAATAGGAAAAGGACAAAGAGGACTTATTGTAGCACAACCAAAGACGGGTAAAACTTTCTTATTAAAAGATTTAGCTAATGCCATAGCTCGGAACCATCCGGAATGCTACATGATAGTACTTTTGATAGATGAGCGACCAGAAGAGGTAACTGATATGAAAAGGAATGTAAATGCAGAAGTAGTAGCTTCCACATTTGATGAACCTGCAGAAAATCATGTTAGAGTCGCTAATATTATACTTGAGAAAGCAAAGAGATTAGTGGAATGTGGTCATGATGTGATTATATTATTAGATTCAATTACGAGACTTGCCCGAGCTTATAATACCGTGGCACCTGCCAGTGGTAAAGTCCTTTCTGGTGGAGTTGAAGCAAATGCCCTTCAGAAGCCTAAAAAGTTCTTTGGTGCTGCTAGAAATATAGAGGGAGGAGGTTCACTAACAATATTGGCAACAGCCTTGATTGATACAGGTTCTAAGATGGATGGTGTAATCTTTGAAGAATTCAAAGGAACTGGTAATATGGAGCTACAGTTAGACAGAACACTTGCCAATAAGCGTATGTTCCCATCTGTAGACCTTACCAAATCAAGTACCCGTCGAGATGACTTGTTATTAGATAAAGATACGTTACAAAGAATGTTTATTTTAAGAAATCACCTGGCTGATATGAAGCCTGAAGAAGCATTTGATTTCCTTATGAAACATATGTTCGGAACTACAAGTAATGAAGAGTTTTTGATTTCTATGAACGGATAATCAATTATTATTAAAAAAACTGTTATAAGAGTTGTACTTTAAAGCTGGAAATCATACCTTTGCCGGGCTTTAATAAAAAGCAAGATATTTTATTTAAGAAAATATAAGTAAAATGAAAAGAACTTACCAACCATCTAGAAGAAAACGTGCTAATAAGCATGGCTTTCGTGAAAGGATGAGTACTAAAAACGGACGTAAAGTCTTATCAAGAAGACGTGCAGCCGGTCGTCATAAACTGACGGTATCAGACGAAAGAGGAGTAAAGTAATCGGAATTTAATTCAGAATACCTATTTTGGTATTTTAATTCTTCCGTATTAATATTTATTCCTCTTTTATGTCTAACCTTAGTTTTAAACCGGAAGAAAGACTTAAGCATAATAAACTTATTGGACAGGTTTTTAAAGAAGGTACTACAATTGTAGGCTATCCTTTACGATTTCTGTTTATTACCTCCCCTACGGATTTAATTCATCCATCGCAAGTAGCATTTTCTGTACCGAAACGTATGTTTAAAAGAGCAGTAGATAGAAATCTGCTTAAAAGAAGAATACGTGAGGCTTACCGATTGCAAAAGTCTGATTATTATCAATTAGCTGAGAACTCACAATTATATTATTTAGGTATATTTATTTATGTATCCAAGGAGATTTTACCTTACCAGGATATTCAAAAAGCTATATTGAAGATATTGTCTAAATGGAACAAGCAATTAAATACTGATCACTCAGCCCAGATCAAAGATTGAACAGCCAGTTTATAACCTTTTAAGCCTAAGCCTACAATTACTCCCTGACATTTAGAGGAGAGAAAAGAATTATGCCTGAATTCTTCTCTTGCATAAATATTTGAAATATGAAGCTCTATTACTCGAGCGGTGATAGCAGCAAGTGCATCGGCAATAGCAATAGAAGTATGAGAATAAGCTCCGGCATTGAGTACTATACCATCATAGTCAAAGCCTGTTTGTTGCAATTTGTCTATAATAGCACCTTCAGAATTACTTTGGAAATAGTCTATTTGTACAGCCTTAAATTCTTTCTGTAAACGCGGTAGATAATTTTCAAAAGATTCTTTGCCATATATTCCCGGTTCTCTTCTTCCCAGAAGATTTAGGTTTGGTCCGTTTATAATGATTATTTTCATTTGTGTTAATTAAGAAGCCAACTAGTGATTTAAGCATAAAAATAAAAACTATGAACTTATATTAGTTTGCCATTTCTGATAAGAATTTAATTCTCACAAGTTTTATTTCATCTATAGTAATATCATCTTCTCTCAGTTCTTTATATGCATCTTCAACAGAATCGGTATCGGCATCCATAAAGTATTCATAGATATCTTCTTTACTATATTCATCAACGTTACCCTTAATATAATAATCAATATCGAGTTTAACCCCTGATGCAATTATAGCGTCCAGTTCATCATAGAGTTCATCCATCGTGAAATTGTTTGATGCAGCAATATCAGTCAATGATAGTTTTCTATCTACAGCCTGTATTATAGAGACTTTTGTTTTTGATTTATTAGCTACTTGTTTAACGATAAAATCACTTGGCCTGTCGATATCATTATCTTCAACATACTGTTTAATAAGTTCAATGAATTGCATTCCGTATTTTTCAGCTTTCCCTTTACTTACCCCAGTTATCATGCACATATCATCAAGGCTGATAGGGTATTGAATAGCCATATCCTGTAATGAAGGATCCTGGAAAATAACATAAGGAGGCAATGCTAACTTCTTAGAAAGCTGTAATCGAAGAGTGGTTAACATCTTTAATAAGATCTCGTCCATAGCAGCTGTCTTTCCACTTGATTCATCAAGATCAAAATCATCTGCATCTACTTTTGAATTTATAGAAATGCTAAAATTCTTAGGCTTTTTAATAAAACCTCTACCAGCATCTGTCAGTTTAAGTAAGCCATAGTTCTCAATATCCTTATAGATCAGGTTATTAATTAATGCTTGTCTTAATATGGAAGACCAAAAAATATCCTCTTTTGACTTACCAATTCCAAAAGATTTAACTTTATTAAATTTGTAGTCTTTCATTTCCTTACTTTCCACACCTGTAAGGAAATCTACCACACTCTTTATTCCAAAATTCTCCTGCATAAGATCAATAGCATCTAATGCTTGTTGCATTTCTTGCATTACTTCTATCTTCTCTTTAGGATGAAGACAGTTATCACACATTTGACCACATGTTTCAGTTGGATAATCCTCACCGAAATAATGTAATAAGAATCTTCTTCTACAAGCAGACGTCTCAGAATAGGCCATTACTTCCTGTAATAATTGAGCACCCATTTCTCTCTCGGATACCGGTTTATCTCTTAGAAACTTTTCAAGTTTACTGATGTCTTTATCTGAATAGAAAGCGATACACCTGCCTGTTAAACCATCACGACCACCCCGACCTGTTTCCTGGTAGTAATTTTCAATACTTTTTGGAATATCATAATGTATTACAAAACGTACATCGGGTTTATCTATGCCCATTCCAAAAGCTATAGTTGCAACAATGACATCAATATCCTGCATTAGAAATGCATCTTGGGTAGCACTTCTGGTTTTCGGATCAAGACCTGCGTGATATGGAAGGGCTTTTATTCCATTTACACTTAAGACCTGAGCAATTTCTTCTGCAGACTTTCTACTTTGTACATAAATAATACCAGACTGATTCCTGGCTTCGTTGATAGCCTGAAGGATTGATTTCATCGTCTGTTCCTTCTTTAATTTAGGTCTTACTTCATAAAACAAGTTTTCTCTATTAAATGAAGACACGAAACTGTTAACACCTTCCATATTCAATATCTTCAGAATATCAGACTGTACTTTTGGAGTTGCAGTAGCAGTTAAGGCAATAATTGGAATGTCTCTTCCAATAGAATCAATCATTGTTTTTATCCTTCTGTATTCAGGTCTGAAATCATGACCCCATTCTGAAATACAATGGGCCTCATCTACTGCTACAAAGGATATATCTATTTGTCTTAAAAAGTCTAAGTTCTCTTCTTTTGTTAAGGTTTCAGGTGCTATATACAGCATTTTTGTTTTACCATCTGTAATATCCTGTTTAACCTGTTTAATCTGAGTTCTTGATAAAGATGAATTTAGAAAGTGAGCCACTTCATCTTCTGTACTATATCCTCTAATGGCATCCACCTGATTTTTCATCAATGCAATAAGTGGAGAAATTATTATTGCAGTCCCGGGCAAAATAAGTGCAGGAAGTTGATAACACATTGACTTACCTCCACCTGTTGGCATAATTACAAATGTGTCAGTACCACCTAAAATACTTGAAATGATAGCTTCCTGATTTCCTTTAAAGGAATCAAATCCGAAATAATCGTGTAAATGTTTTTGTAGGTTTTCTTTTATTTCCAACATGGGATACTCTATTTTTAGCACTGTGTTATTTTACTTTTATTTTTCTCTACCCAAAATATTTATAGAACGCATAATAGCTTTTAAATATAATAAATCCCTGCCATTATCTAGCATTATTGGGTAAATTATTTTAGAAAATTGATTGATTAGTTAAAATTAGATTAAATTAACACCGGATTTCCTGTTAAGTTTGCTCCCCTTTTTTTAAAAGAGGACGAAAATACAAAAACTATAGTGAAAAATCAAGACCTAATTTATCAAACTGCAATAGAAACTATTCGTATTGAATTAGCTGCTATTGAAAAGTTACCTGAATGTATTAACGATGATTTTATAAATTCAGTACATTCTATTTTTAAATCTAGTGGAAGACTAGTAATAACCGGAATAGGAAAAAGTGCAATTGTGGGGCAGAAGATAGTAGCTACATTGAATAGTACAGGTACTCCGTCTTTGTTTATGCATGCTGCTGATGCTATTCATGGAGATTTAGGTATGATACAAAAAGATGACTGTGTTTTATGTCTTTCTAAAAGTGGAGAAACGCCAGAGATAAAAATATTGGTTCCTTTATTAAAAAATATGGGCAATATAATGATTGCAATGGTGTCTGCTCCAGACTCTTACTTAGCACTACATGCTGATTATGTGTTATTGACACCAACCGAAAGAGAAGCTGATCCTAATAATCTAGCTCCTACAACCAGTACAACCCTTCAGATGATTATGGGTGATGCTATAGCAACTTCATTGCTAGCACTTAAAGGATTTACCAGAAATCATTTTGCTAAACTTCATCCGGGAGGAGCATTGGGAAAGCAATTATATTTAAGAGTAGAGAGCCTGGTAGAAAGGCATGAAATGCCTAAAGTAATGGAAAATTCATCTATCAGGGAGGTAATTATGGAAATGACCTCTAAAAGATTGGGAGCAACGGCCGTAATTAATAAGCAAGAACAATTAGTTGGAGTTATTACTGACGGAGACTTACGAAGAATGCTGGAGAAACAGGATTCACCCGCTGATTTAACTGCAAAAGATATAATGAATGCTCATCCAAGAATTATTCAAAAAGATGAATTAGCAGTAAATGCACTTGAAATGATGAGGACAAACAATATCACACAATTAGTGGTTTTAGAGGATAAGGAATATATTGGAATGATTCATCTACATGATTTAGTTAAAGAAGGATTATTATAATGGAGGGTTAAATGTAATTTACATTTTAAAGACAACACTGCATTGTCTAAACTGTGATGTGATGATAATATTTGAACCTATACTTATTTGAATTGTAGTGTTTATTGAATTAAATTATTATTTAAGCCACTATTTTAGACTGAATTTCGTTAAGGATATTACATTTTGGTTAAAATAATTGTAATTTTGCACCCCTATGGTAAATAGAATTGTAGTTTTATTCCTTGCAGTCAATATATTGGTGTGGTTTCCGGCTTGTAAAAATCAGTTGGATAAGATCAAAACCAGTGGTGATACTGAGCTTATTTATAAGAAAGGAATGGAATATTATGATAAAGAAGAATGGGCAGATGCTCAATCTCTTTTTGAATTAGTATTGAGTAATTATAGAGGTAAAAAGGAATCGGAAGTACTATATTACAAGTATGCTTATACTCATTATTATCTCCAGAACTATTTAATGGCTGCATATTATTTTAAATCGGCAGCTAATTTATTTTCTACTGGTGAGTATAAGGAAGAATCGGAATATATGGCTGCCTATTCTAATTATAAAATGTCACCTGATTATAAGCTGGATCAAACTGAAACATTAAAAGCTATTGATGGCTTTCAGGCATTTATTAATACTTTTCCTCAAAGTACAAGAGTTGCTGATTGTAATAAATTAATTGATGAATTAAGAAACAAACTGGCAAAGAAAGAATTGGCAGAAGGTACTTTATATTATAACATACGCCAATTCCAATCAGCAATAAGCACTTTCACTAATCTTTTAAATGATTATCCAGATATTACTGACAGGGAATATATAAGATTTATGATTGTTAAAGCCAGCTATTTATGGGCAGAAAACAGTATTATTTTTAAACAAGAAGAAAGATATAAAATAACAGTTGATCGTTACGAAGAGTTTGTAAATAAATATCCTAAAAGCAAATATCTTAAAGACGCAAGGCTGTACTATAGGAATTCAAAATTAAAATTAAAAGAGATTAGATCATGACAGATATAAAAACACAGGTTCAAGGCTTAGATCCAAACATCCAGGCAAGAGATATTACAGAAATTGCAGATAAAGCATTAAATATATATGAGGCTTTAAATGTCATCTCAAAAAGAGCTAACCAATTGGCTGTAGATATCAAAACTGAGCTTCATAATAAATTAGATGAATTTGCTGTTTCTTCTGATACTATTGAAGAAGTTCAGGAAAATAAAGAACAAATAGAGATATCAAAATTCTATGAAAGACTTCCTAATCCGGTTATTATTGCGATAAATGAGTATCTTAATGACCAGATACACTTTCATTATAAAAACACAGACCCAGACTCTGCTGAATAATTATATTAATACTTATTAGATGAACCACCTCGCCGGAAAAAAGATACTCTTAGGCGTATGTGGAAGTATAGCTGCATACAAAAGTGCTTTTCTTGCCAGATGGTTCATGAAACAAGGAGCAGAATTGAGAGTTATTATGACTCCTTCTGCAGAAGATTTTGTCACGCCACTCACATTTTCCGCTTTAACTAAGTATCCGGTTTATTCTGAAGTATCTGGAGAGACCGGCTGGAATAATCATGTCGAATTGGGGCTTTGGGCCGATGCTATGATTATTGCTCCTCTTACAGCCAACACACTTTCAAAAATGGCAAATGGCATGAGCGATAATATGGTTGTTGCTACTTATTTATCAGCTAGATGCCCGGTTTGGATTGCCCCAGCAATGGATTTAGATATGTGGAAACATCCATCTACAAAGAGGAACATTCATAAATTACTAGAAGATAAAGTGCAATTAATCCCACCTGTATATGGTGAACTCGCCAGTGGTTTAGTAGGGATAGGTAGATTAGCAGAACCTGAAGAAATTGGAAAGATAATTAATGAATATTTTAGTAAAGATAAAAAATGGAAAGGCAAAAAGATTCTAATCACAGCCGGTCCTACTCATGAACCTATTGATCCAGTAAGATATATTGGTAACGAATCTACAGGTAAAATGGGAATTGCTATTGCTGAAGAATTTGTAAAAAGAGGTGCAATGGTGGAATTAATTCTTGGCCCAACTTATATTGTAGTTGAAAATCCGGGTATAATTGTCCATAAAATACAAACAGCAAAAGAAATGTATGATGAAGTACTGGAACATTTCAATGATAGCAATGTAGTTGTACTCTGCGCCGCAGTGGCAGATTTTAGACCGGTTGAGAAATCAAATACGAAAATTAAAAAGGGGGATAGCTCAATAGATATTCAATTAGAACCTACTGTTGATATTGCAGCTTCACTTGGTTCAATTAAAAAAGCATCTATAAAACTAGTTGGTTTTGCACTTGAAACAGATAATGAAGAGAACAACGCCATAAATAAATTGAAATCTAAAAACCTGGACATGATTGTTTTAAATTCGTTAAAGGATCAAGGTGCAGGATTTAAAGTGGATACTAATAAAGTAACTATTTACTTTAAAGACAATAAGCAGAAAAAATTTGAGTTAAAATCTAAGAAAGAAGTGGCAAGTGATATAGTTGATTGTATAGAAGAATTATAATAAATGGGATTGATTAATCAGTCTTCAACATAACACTTTTGAAGAAATTATCGTTAATTCATAGATTAGCTATAACCTTAGATAGGACTAATCATTAAAATATAAATTTAATAACATGAAATATATTATTTACTGCATTGTATTCTGTTTTGTATTTGTTCAGTTGCATGCTCAGGAATTCAATTGCAAGGTGACTATCAATACACCCAAGCTACAAACAGTGGATCCAAAAGTATTCCAGACTTTAAAATCTGCTATTTCTGATTTTATGAATAATACTGCATGGACAGATATAAGCTATGATAATTCTGAAAAAATAGAAGTCAATTTTACAATCAATCTAAAAGAAGAAGTAAGCAATACCACTTTTAAAGCTGATCTGGCCATCCAGGTAGTCAGGCCTGTTTATGCATCAGATTATAATTCCCCATTATTTTCTAATTTAGATAAAGACTTTAGTTTTATTTATGAAGAGTTTCAACCTCTTCAATATAGCAAGGGGGTATATAATGATAACTTATCTTCAATGCTTTCATTTTATGCTTATTATATTTTGGGGTCAGATTATGATTCATTTTCATCATTGGGTGGTGAGACTTATTTTCAGACAGCCCAGGAAATTCTAAATAATATACCACAATCTGTAGCTAATAATTTTACTGGATGGCGTGCAGCAGATGGAGCAAAGACTCGATATTTTATAATAGAAAATATGTTGAACCCAGGTATGAAAGCCATAAGACAGGGTATGTATGAATATCACCGTAGAGGATTGGATCTGATGAGCACCGACCCTGTTGCTGGAAGAGCAGGTATGCAAAAAGCTCTTGAATATTGTGATGCAGTTAATAAATCTTATCCTAATTCTTCAGCTATTCAATTGTTTGCGATTACAAAAGGGGATGAGATAATTAATGTATTTAAAGCTGGAGATGCAAGTCAAAGAGCTAAAGTAACTCAGATTATGTCAAAACTGGATGCTGCAGGGGCACAAAAATATGTTCAATTAGCATTTTAATGAGAATCTTTATTGTATATTTCTAAAAGTCTTAACTTTGATTTATTGATAAAAAATAAGCAAATATGACTTTAAGGGATTACTTTTCTTTTGCTGCTTTGAATCCAGGCTGGTTTGTTTTCTTTTTTATGATAATTCCTATTCTTGCTTTTCTGACAAGCTGGATTTCTAAAGGAATGGGGAACGAAAGCCCTTGGAAATATATCTTTTCAGCATTAATCTATGCCATCTGTGTTCCTGGTATATTTTCTATTACATTAGATATCTATCTTTTTCTATTTGAGAGACAAAGTGTTTTTGATGCAAATTTAGTGTTGCAGGTTTTACCTATTATCTCTATGATTTCTACACTTCAGATAATAAAATACAATGTTGACCTTGATCTTATACCAGGTTTTCATAAGATATCTGGCTTGGTAATGTTAATATTCTTTACTATTTGTCTTATGTGGTTTATTGATAGAACACATATATATGCAATTGCCTTTTTATCATTTGGCCAGGTGATTTTAATTTTTGTGGTGTTGTTTTTATTAGTAAAATTTGGGTGGTATTTAATGTTCAGACAAAAAGTGGATAATAAAAGTAACGGTTAGTGCTATCAGAATTAAAAAGAGACATCAAACGATGTCTCTTTTTAATCCCTTTTATTTTATATCAAATTACTTTTTTAACAAATCTCTTATTTCAGTTAATAAAACTTCTTGTGCTGGCGGTGGTAGAGGAATTGATAGCGTTGCAGCTTCTTTTTTCTTCATATTATTTATAGCTTTTATTAACATAAACATTACAAAAGCAACGACCAGAAAATCAATAGTAACAGTAATAAATTCACCCCACTTTATGGCAACTTCAGGAGTTGTGACCTTGCCGGCATTATCCATTACAGCTTCTTGTATCACAGTTTTCTTTTCAGCTAAATTCACTCCACCCATTAATAGGCCAACAACTGGAGCAAACATCCCCTCCACAAAAGCGGTTGTAACTTTACCAAAAGCAGCACCCATAACAAAAGCTATGGCTACATCTACTAAATTACCTTTGATTGCAAACTCTTTGAATTCAGAAATCATTCCCATAGTGTTGGTATTTAATTGTTATGAATAATATATCATCCAAATATATTAAAAAATTACCATACTATACCCTGGTCCATTCTTATTTTATTAAGAGCACTTCCTGCCTTGACCCATGCAATTTGTTGTTGATTATAAGTATGAGATACTTCAAAACTATCATTGAATCCATCTGAATGGTGTAAAACAATCGTCAGGTTTTTATCAGGTGCAAATTCCTCCATACCCTTAATATCAATTAAGTCATCTTGTCTTACTTTATCATAATCCTCCTTATTGATAAATGTTAAGGCAAGCATTCCTTGTTTCTTAAGGTTGGTTTCGTGAATCCTTGCAAAGGATTTTACCACGACAGCTTTAACCCCTAGATATCTTGGTTCCATAGCTGCATGTTCGCGACTTGAACCTTCACCCAGGTTTTCTTCTCCAAAAATAATAGTTCCCATATTGTGTGCCTGATAATATCTTGCACAATCCGGGACTTTCATATATGTTTTAGTTTCTACATTATAGACCTGATTACTTTGATCATTGAATGCGTTGATAGCACCTATATAGCAATTATTAGAGATATTTTCAAGATGACCTCTGTATTCTAACCAAGGGCCTGCCATCGAAATATGATCAGTAGTGCATTTTCCTTTTACTTTTATCAACAAACGCATATTGGTAATCTGCTCTGTTGTAATGGGAATAAATGGTTTTAATAATTGTAATCTTCTTGATTCAGTTGATATAGCAATTTGGACCGAACTTCCATCTTCTGCAGCTTGAATAAATCCAGGGTCATCTACAGCAAAACCATTTAATGGTAATTCTACACCCACTGGTGGATCAAATTTAACTTTTTCACCATTTTCATTTGTCAGATAATCAGTAATAGGATTAAAAGTCAAATCACCAGCAATCGCCATTGCAGTTACCAATTCAGGTGAAGCAACAAATGCATGAGTATTTGCATTGCCGTCATTTCGTTTAGAAAAGTTTCGGTTAAAGGAGGTAAGTATTGAATTCTTTCTGTTTGGATCATCGGTATGACGAGCCCATTGTCCAATACAAGGACCACATGCGTTTGCCAATACAACACCGCCAATTTCTTCAAAGGCTGATAATTGGCCATCTCTATGCACAGTGAATCTTATTTGTTCCGAGCCTGGGGTAATTGTAAATTCAGATTTCGCTTTCAAATTCTTTTCCTTTGCCTGCCGTGCTATGGATGCAGCCCTATCCAGATCTTCATAAGAAGAATTGGTACAAGAACCTATCAAACCAACTTCCAATTTTGCAGGATAGCCATTTTCTCTTACCGCAGCAGCAAATTTGGATAAAGGCCATGCAAGATCTGGGGTATAAGGTCCATTAATGTGTGGTTCTAATTCTGAAAGATTAATTTCAATAACCTGATCAAAGTATTTTTCCGGGAAAGAATACACTTCTGAATCCCCTGTTAGATGTTCCTGAATTTCGTCAGCTAATTCCGCTATTTCAGTTCTTTCAGTTGCTCTTAAGTAACGGCTCATACTTTCATCATAACCAAAAGTCGAAGTAGTTGCCCCTATTTCTGCACCCATATTGCATATAGTACCTTTACCCGTACAAGAGAGAGATTGAGCACCTTCACCAAAATATTCTAATATAGCCCCGGTACCACCTTTTACAGTTAATATTCCAGCCACTTTAAGTATTACGTCTTTGGATGAAGCCCACCCGGATAGACTTCCTGTAAGTTTTACACCTATTATTTTGGGCATTTTTAGTTCCCAGGGCATTCCAGACATTACGTCTACTGCGTCTGCACCACCTATACCTATTGCCACCATACCCAAACCACCTGCATTTACAGTATGAGAATCGGTGCCAATCATCATTCCTCCGGGAAAAGCATAGTTTTCAAGTATAATCTGATGTATTATACCCGCGCCTGGTTTCCAGAAACCAATTCCATATTTATTTGAAATAGATTGTAAAAAGCTAAATACTTCTGAGCTTTCATCCAAAGCCATTTTCAGATCTTTATCTGCTCCAAGTTTTGCCTGGATTAGATGATCACAATGAACCGTAGACGGTACTGCTACTTTTGATTTACCTGCCATCATAAACTGCAATAAAGCCATCTGAGCAGTGGCATCTTGCATGGCAACACGGTCAGGACTAAAAAAAACATAATCCTTACCTCTTCCATGATCCTTAAAAGGTGAATCAGGATGGAGATGTGCAAAAAGTATTTTTTCAGTGAGAGTTAAAGGTCTATTCAGTTCCTTTTTTGCCTGATTAATTGCCCCGGGAAATTTAGCATATAGGGCTTTGATCATATCAAGATCGAAAATCATAATGTCAGATATTTAGTAACAGGCTGCAAAATTACGACAATTGCTATTGAAGTTGCAAATTCAAATAGTAGAACATGTATTATTTAGACTTTGTTTAATTTAGTCGACCGTTGTTTGTCCCGATTGGTCATAAACTAATAAATTTTTAATCTTGAAACACTAAATAAAAAAATAGAGGCAGAGCAAAAGCTTTCCTTATTGAAATAGTCAAGGTTGATTCAATTCTTTTAATCCTGGAAAAGTTACTGAATCGGGATTAAGTGTTTTTATAGAACATTTAATAAAAAAGGGGTATGACTAAATCGAAAAAGGAAGGTTTGGGATTGGGCTTCAGTGTGTGAACACATCATCCCGCTTTTGTTCCAGGCAAGATTTACCCCTGTTGCCTCTATTCCATATGTAAGGGTAATCTGTATATATGAAGATCAGGCTGAAAAGTAACATATGGAAATACCACAACCCTAGAGAATATTTTCTAATTTTCGGGTATTAAATCCTACCTGGAAGGAGACAGGGAGGATTCAACTATTCAAATTACAAACATACGACATTTTAGCACGAAAGTCAAGTTTTTAGTCGTTTATTTTTGTGAATGATATGTTAATGTTGTTATGATATTATTATGAACCATATAATATTCTGATGGGAGTGCACTAGGTGCCAAAGAGTATTTGGGGGGTATAACACTATCTCCGATATAAGTGATAAGTTATTTGGAGAATGGCAAAATCGTTATCCAATGTCTGATGTCAGAAAGTTCTTCGGAATTGTTTAAAGAAAGAGGGATAATAATCCTTATTTTTCACTTGTTATCTGGATTACTTTCCAAATAAAATGAATATAGGTTTATTTAATTGTTCTTTAAGACCTAACAAAAGTTATATTTCACAGATTGAATTTACATTTGAGCTTTACATGAAATTCACAATAATCCAATATTATGAAAAAACTAGTTTTAATTTCTTGTGCTATTGCAATTTCTTTTATACTTCAGGGTCAGACTAATTATTACGTTTCTAAAACTGGAGATAATTCAGATGATGGGCTTTCAATTGGAACAGCCTGGAAAACAATACAATATGCAGCTGGTCATGTAATACCCGCAAGTACAGTAAATATTTTAGCCGGAACTTATAATGAATTTGTCGATTCATTTGTTTCAGGAACTCCTGGAAATCCTATCACATTCAAAAATTATCAAAATGGAAAAGTCATTCTTTCCGGCATTGGTTTTACCGTAAAGTATAGTTATTTGATATATCTAAGTGGGAAAAGCAATATAGTAATCGATGGTCTAATTCTGGAAAACCTTACAGCCCAAAGCTGTGATGCTATTCAGGTAGTTTGTGAAGTTGATGACAAGGTTGAAAATATAAGCCTTAAAAATTTAATCATAAGAAATATTGGATTCACAAAGGATACAAGCTATATACCTGATACTACCGATAATGCTCATGGAATAGAAGTGTATGGAAAAGGGATTACTCAAGCACATGCCATTAAAAATATTATCATTGAAAATTGTGAGGTTTATAATAATATTACGGGCTATAGTGAAAATGTAACCTTAAATGGCAATGTCGATGGATTTACAATTACTGGGAATACAGTTCATGACAATACAAATATAGGAATTGAAATAGCTGGAAATTATCCTACTTCTAGCAATCCTATTCTGAATCATGCAAGAAATGGGATTGTGTATAATAATACTACTTATAAAAATATCTCAAAAAAGGCTGTTAGTTCCGGAATCTATTGTGATGGCTGTCAAAATACCATCATTGAAAGGAATATTTCTTATAATAATGGAGTCGGAATTACAGCAGGTTGCGAAGAAGCAGGAACAGCAGATAATGTAATCATCAGAGAAAACTTAGTTTTTAATAATAGTTTTACTGGTATAGAAATTGGGGGTTATCATAACACAAAAATTGGAATAGTACAAAATTCAAGTGTCCATAATAATACTTGTTACTATAATAATCCGGGTAATCAGGATGGACAATTAGTAATATACAGAACCAGTAGCTGTAAAATATTTCAGAACATATTCTATAGCAAAGGAGATCTGCTTTTTTATGTGGATAAAAAGATTCCACAGACTTATACGATGGATTTTAATGACTTTTATACAACAACAGGGAATATAGCTGATGCTGAGGTTGATTTCCATGGAAATATAATAAGTTATAGTGTTTTTAAAAATACCACTAAAAAGGATTCTAATTCCATATTTTCAGACCCGGAATTTAAAAATACAACTCTTGCATTGCCAGACCTTCATTTACAAAAAACTTCTCCTTGCAGGGATTCTGGAGATCATAATTATTTGACAGAACCTGGTGAATTGGATTTTGATGGTGAAGTTAGAGCAAATGGAATTGTAGATATTGGCGCTGATGAGTATTATACGCCTACTTTGATAAATGAAAGTGATTTTTCAGATGATGAATGGAAATTATACCCTAACCCTGCTTTCACTATAATTCATATTGAATCTAAGAATAGTTCTGAAAAGCAATATGTGCAGATTAGGAATGTGATTGGTCAGTTAATAAAGGAAGTTCCATTTATTGAATCAACTCAACTTGATATTTCTGAATTGATGAATGGGATTTATTTTGTTAGCATGAAAGGGCAATTTGATAAAGTTTATAAGCTAATTAAGATTTAAATATTAAAGACATTCATTTTTAGCGCATATCAAAATCTCATTTAATAAACAAAAGCCTTAAGGATTTATATATTTGAATCTACAAACATTCAACCACTCAAATGATAATACCTTTAGATCGGTTCGAAGAATATATAGATGAGCTTATTTTAAGCAGAGGTCTTTCTTACTTTGAAAACGGTAAGGTAGATGAACCAGAAGAAATTGGGCCCGGTATTTACGAATGCTATGTTCGGGGATCTGAAAAGTATTTGGTCGAACTAGAAATTAAGAATGGAAATATTATTGAATATTGTTGTGATTGTCCTTATGATCAGGGACCAGTTTGTAAACATATAGTGGCTGTAATATTTGCAATACAAAATGAGATCTTAGAAATAGATCAAAAACCAAAACTCAAAAAAGAAATAAAAAAGGAAAAGAAAAAAGCAAGCAAAACAATTGAAGAACAATTAAATGAAATACTCAATACTATATCACATGATGAGCTAAAACAATTTATCAGGAATAAATCAAAGGATAATCCTGATTTTAGAAATATTTTCTTAGCATCTTTTGCTCAACTACATAAAGAAGAATCAAAAGAATTTTATGCAAACTATGTGAAATCTATTCTGGACAATGCTGCCGGAAAGCAAGGCTATATCCCATCCAATAAAACAAGAGAGGTTGTCTCTGCCATAGATGAACTTTTAGATATTGCTCAAAAGCATTATAATAATAATAATTTCAAAACTGCAATTTTTATTTGTCTTGCAGTAATGGAAGAAATGGATGATGTAATGGAATATACAGATGATTACAATGATGATGTTTGGGGATGTGTGGAATGTGCAACGGACTTATTATACGAAATTGCTGAAGAAGAATTACCTGAAGATATAAGAATATTCTACTTTGAATATTGTCTTGGTTCTTTTGAAAAGCATATCAAATCTACTAATGATGTTAATACTATGATGCTATATATAGCTGGATTCTTAATAAAAGATGAAAATGAAGCCAAGAGGATATATAATCTTATAGAAAAAATCCCAATATCAAAATATGATGAAGATAGTATAATGGGCTTAAGATTAAATATTATTAGAAAATTAAAGGGGGAAGAAGCAGCCGATGAATTTATGGAGCAAAATATCTCTAAATCTGAATATAGAGAAGATGTTATAAGGAAAGCGTTTAAAAGGGAAGATTTTGAAAAGGCAATTTTATTAGCTAATGAGGGTATCGAAAATGATAAAAAGGATAGACCAGGTCTTGTTAATAAATGGCAAGATTGGTTATTAAGTATTGCCATTGCCCAGAAAAATAATGAACGCATAATTGAATATGCCAGAATAGGATTATTAAAAAGTTATTCAGTTAACCGTGATTATTACAATTTACTAAAAAACTATGTGCATCCTGATAATTGGTTGGAATTTATCGAAACTGTGTTAAATGACATTACTTTAGGTCAAGGTTATTATGGCTTAAAGGCAAATATCTATGTCAAGGAAGAAATGTGGGATAGATTATTTGAATATGTTTGTCTAAATCAATGCATTGAAATTATTGATCAATATGAGGCTTATTTAAAAAAGGATTATTCTATTGAATTAGTCCAAATGTATGGTAATCAGATCATAAAATATCTTAATGACAAAATGGGTAGGAATCATTATATAACTGCTTGCAGGTATCTGAGGAAAATGAAAAAATTGGGTGGTAAAGAAAAAGTTGAAATGCTAATTTCAACTTTCCGTAAGCAGTATCCGCAAAGGAAGGCATTGATGGAAGAATTGGATAATGTTTGAAAATAGTTTATGATCCTAATATTTAGAATTCCATCCTTATTTTATAAGCTTGGTATCATCTAATAAAAAATCTTCATAATTGGCAGGAGTTATTACCTGTGGTATACTTCCCGGATAATTATCTGTCCAAGTCTTTGAAGGAAGGAATTTTGAATTAGGATTCCATTTAAACTCATAAGCATAAAAACTTCCGTCCCTTTCTTCAATACAATCAATTTCCTTTTGCTCCTTTGTTCTCCAAAAATAAATATTGGTAAATAAATTTTGGTAATTAATAAATTTTTGCCTTTCTGCTATTAAGTAGTTTTCCCATAATGCACCAATATCGGTTCTTAATTCAACTTGATTAAAGTTTGCTAATAAAGAATTCCGGATACCATTGTCGTAGAAATAAATTTTCCTACTGTTCTTTAATTCATTTCTATAATTTCTGGTTAAGGACTTTAATCTGAAAATTATGAAACATTGTTCCAATAAGACAATGTAATTTTCAACAGTTTGATTATCGAGGTCGACGATTTTACCCAGTTCATTATATGAAACCTGGTTTCCAATCTGAAGTGCAAGTGCTTGTAATAACTTTAAAAGTTTATCAGGTTTTTTAATTCTTTCCCAAAGCAAAATATCTTTGTATAAATAGCTATCCGTAAGGGCATGTAATATACTCTTCTCATCAGAAAGAGATGTTACTACTTCCGGATAATATCCATATATAAGTCTATGATGTAATAATCTTTTTTCATTAATGATGCCATGATAATTTACCATTTCTGCAAAAGATATAGGGAAAATATGGAACTCCCACTTCCTGCCTGTCAAAGGCTCATTTACTTCGTTTGCCAATTCAAAAGCAGAAGAGCAGGTAGCCACAATTTGCAAGTCAGGTTTATTATCATGAAGTAATTTTAAGGCAATCCCTATGTTTTTTATGCGTTGTGCTTCATCAATAATTACAGTTGACTTATTTCCTATATAGGTAAGTAATTTTGTTGAAGTAGGATTTTCGAATACATTTTGGATGTCTGCCTCATCACCATTAAGCCACAAGATGTCATCTGCTTTAGAAAATAACTGTTTTAAAAGGGTAGTTTTACCTGTTTGTCTGGGACCAAGTATTAAAATCACTTTTCCTTTATAGAGTCTTTTTTTTATGTTTTCTTCTAGTTCCCGATGTACCATCTATCTTTTATTCTTAACTACAAATATATGCTACTTTTTGCGATTGCATTCGCAAATAGTTATAACTTTTTGCGATTACAATCGCAAATGTTTATGTATTTATAAGATTCTACTTTTTTAAAGGCTTCGTATATGATGATTACTTTGCAAAAAACGATGCTTTTATACCCATGATTTTTTCAAAATTAAGCATTATATTAGATCATCTATAGATCAGCTTTAGATCACACTGCGGTCGAACCGCTGTCGAATGGCTGTCGAATCTTCATCGTAATGACTTCCTACTATTAATAATTGTCATCAAGCTTTCTTCAGGTAATTAATTGCATTATTCACATTGCTTTAATCTGTTCTTTTATAAAAGGAATTAAATAATCCTCATCTTAGCCTTCAAATATTTAAATATGCTCTCTTTAATTCCCTTGTTTAAAATGATTCATATTATAGGCTTTGTTTCCTGGTTTGCAGGTCTTTTTTATTTATTGCGAATGTTTGTCTACTATGCCGACACTTCAAATAAACCAGAACCTGACAGAACCATACTTATGAGGGAATATGGATTAATGCAAAACCGGGTTTACAAGATAATTTGTAATCCAGCCATGATGATTACATGGACTTTTGGAATCCTAATGATCATTGCAAATGTAGATTACTTGAATCAGGGATGGTTTCATATGAAATTGACATTATTGATTTTATTAACAGTATTTCATTTGTATTGCAAGAAATTTAAGAATAAGCAACAGGCGGGGATTAATACCATGCCATCTTTCAAGATCAGATTGCTAAATGAAATTCCAACGCTTTTTTTAGTTCTAATTGTTTCGCTCGGGGTTTATAGAGATAATATCAATTATTTTTATCTATTATCAGGCCTTTTAGTATTTATTGGAGCTATTTATTTTGGAGCGGTCAGATATAAAAAAAGAAGAGAAGCTAATCCGGATTTATAAGTTTTAAAAATTATTTCTAACGTTATAAAGATTCATAAATGAAAAACAGAGGCACTATAATATTAGCTACATTGCTGATATGCTTTTCGGCTCAGATTTTTTCGCAAAATGATTATCCCTTGGTTTCCGGACCTGTCCTTGGACCTGTGGAGTTAAGAACTGCTACTATTCTGCTGGAGGTCAAATCATTTGTTAAAAAAGTTTCTATACAATATAAAGCAATATCGCTGGATAGCAGCCAAGCTGCTGATCCGGGTCTCCTTACTGGAATTGAAAGATATAAAGGAGAACTTGGAAAAGAGTTTAACCCCATTAAGATTCAAATAGGTGGTTTGAAAATGAATACTGCTTATGAGTATAAGATATTCGCGGACGGAAAAATGGTCAATCTTAATTATAAAACCCGTTTTACTACCAGAGATTTATGGCAACATAGAAAAGCTGCCCCTGATTTCAGTTTTCTTACCGGTAGTTGTGCTTATATAAATGAAAAAGTGTTTGATAGGCCTGGTAAACCTTATGGTGGTGACCCAAAGATTTTCGAAACTATGGGTGCTACTCCGGCAAGTTTTATGCTTTGGTTGGGTGATAACTGGTATTATCGGGAAGTAGATTATTACGACAAATGGGGAATATACTACCGGCCTTCAAAAGATAGAAGTATTCCTGAATATCAAAAATTATGGGCCAATATGTCACACTATGCCATTTGGGATGATCATGATTATGGGGCAAATGATTCAGATAAAACTTTTCCATTCAAAGAAGAAACCCGGAAAGTATTTATGGATTATTGGGCCAATCCTTCTTACGGACAGGAGGGCAAAGGAGTGTATACAAAATTCAGTTATGGTGATGCTGATTTCTTTTTATTGGACGATCGCTGGTTTAGAAGCAATGATGGTTTGAGAGACAGTGTAGATGGCAAAGCCAATCCCACTAAGAAAATGTGGGGAAATGAACAAATGGAATGGCTCAAGAATTCTTTAAGAGGAAGTTATGCGCCATTTAAGTTTATAGTGAATGGTAGTCAAATATTGAACCCCTTATCTCCTTATGACTGCGCAAGACATTATCCTGTTGAGTTTAAAGAATTGTTTGATTTTATTGCTGATGAAAATATATCAGGAATTGTTTTTATCAGTGGTGACAGACATACCAGTGAGGTGACAAAAATTGAAAGAGAAGGTCTTTATCCATTATATGATATTACTGCTTCGCCTTTAACATCAGGATCGCATAAGTTTGATGGTAAAGAGAAAGTTAGCCCTTACAGGATATATGAACTAGTTGAGAAGCAGAATTTTAGTAAGATTAGTATTACAGGTAAGAAGGGTAAACGCAAGTTGGTTTGTAGTTTTATAGGAGTTAATGGAGAGGATTATGGGAATTGGAGTGTAATGGAAGAGGAGCTGAAAGCCAAAAATTAATTTACGATATACGACATACGATATACGACATACGATGTATTTTAATCATGCTTACCTTTTAATTTGATAAATAAAATAAATATATAAATATCATTTCATGAGGGAAGAACTTAAACAACGTGCTAAAAGGATAGGAATAGATGTTATTAATCTCATTGATGAATTACCCAATAAACCTTCGGCTTGGGTAATTAGTAAACAGATTGTCAGAAGTGCTAATTCTATAGTGCAAATTATAGGGCTGCTTTTAGGGCTAAATCTGATGTAGACTTTATTTATAAATTAAAAATTGTTGAAGAAGAAACTGATGAAACCTTTATTGGCTTGAATTATTGGAAGAAAGTAAATTAATAAAAAGGGAAAGTATTACGCCCATAAAGCTTGAAGCAGATGAAATTCTTTCGATCGTAGTGGCAACTATTAGAACTAAAAGAAATAATATATAGAATTTACACCATACATCGTATATCGTATATCGTAAATATTTATGATGTTTAAGCTTAGATGAACATAATCCCCTTAGCTTTTTTATTATTCTAGTATCTTTACATTTTGTATCAATCGTAGGGTACAAATCAATACCAATTTATAAAAAATGAAGAAAGCATTAATAACCGGGGTTACGGGTCAGGATGGAGCATATTTGTCCGACCTGCTTCTGAAAAAGGGATATGAAGTACATGGTATAAAAAGAAGAAGTTCGCTTTTTAATACCAGCCGTATAGATCATATTTATGAAGACCCACACATTGAAAACAGGCACTTTATACTTCATTATGGTGACCTGACAGACTCTACAAATTTGATCAGGATCATGCAAGAAGTGCAACCTGATGAAGTTTATAACCTTGGTGCTCAATCACATGTAATGGTGAGTTTTGAGACACCCGAATATACTGCAAATGCAGATGCTGTTGGTGCTTTAAGAATATTAGAAGCTATCCGGTTATTGGGATTAACTAACAAAACCAGGTTTTATCAGGCTTCGACTTCCGAGATGTTTGGATTGGTACAGGAAATTCCGCAGACTGAAAAAACAGCCTTTTATCCAAGATCACCTTATGGTGTAGCCAAATTATATGGTCATTGGATCACAATTAATTATAGAGAAGCTTATAATATGTATGCTTGTAGCGGTATTTTATTTAATCATGAGAGCCCAATAAGAGGAGAGACTTTTGTGACCAGGAAAATAACAAGAGGCGTGGCAAGAATAGCACTTGGCTTGCAGGATAAGATATACTTGGGCAATATCGATGCTAAAAGAGACTGGGGCCATGCAAAGGATTATGTAAAAGCTATGTGGTTAATGCTGCAGCAGGATAAACCTGAAGATTATGTGATAGCTACCGGTCAGACTACATCAGTTAGAGATTTTGTCATTTTAGCTTTTCAGCAAGTAGGTATCGAACTTAGTTTTACCGGAAAAGAAGATAATGAAAAGGCTATTGTTTCATCTTCAAATCATCCTGATTATTTTGTCGAACCCGGAACAGTAGTTTTGGAAGTGGATCCTAAATATTACAGACCCGCAGAAGTAGATCTGTTGGTTGGAGATGCAAGCAAAGCAAATACCCAATTGAAATGGTTTCCTGAACATAGCCTCAAGCAGTTAATTGCAGAGATGATCAGTTCTGACTTAGAGTTATTTAGTAAAGATAAATTACTAATAGAATCGGGGTTCAAAGTAAAAAACGAATTTGAATAATGAAGTCAGATGCACTAATATATGTTGCAGGGCATAGAGGAATGGTGGGTTCTGCAATTGTCAGCAGATTGCGTAGTGATGGTTTTAATAATATTCTAAGCAGTAGTTCAGCTGATCTTGACTTAAGAAATCAACAAGCCGTGTTTTCCTATTTTGAAGAAAACAAACCAGAATATGTATTTATGGCAGCTGCCAAAGTTGGTGGAATATTAGCAAATGATACTTACAGAGGAGAATTTCTCTACGATAATTTAATGATTGAAGCCAATGTGATTGAGGCTAGTAGAAGAGTAAATGTTACAAAACTGCTTTTCCTGGGTTCTTCCTGTATTTACCCAAAACTTGCACCACAACCTTTAAAAGAAGAGTATCTTTTAACTGGTGTATTAGAACCGACCAATGAACCATATGCTATTGCAAAAATAGCCGGTATTAAAATGTGTGAGGCATATAGGGCCCAATATGCTTGCAACTTTATTTCTGTGATGCCTACCAATCTTTATGGCCCTAATGATAATTATGATCTGAATAATTCTCATGTACTTCCTGCACTAATTAGAAAAATGCATACAGCAAAGCTCAATAATTCTGCTTCTGTTACTATATGGGGAACAGGTAAACCACTCCGGGAATTTATGCATGTGGATGATCTCGCAGATGCAATTGTTTTTCTTATGGTGAACTATAATGAGAAAGAATTTATTAATATAGGATTCGGTGAAGATATTTCTATCAAGGACCTTTCCTTACTAATAAAAGAGATCGTGGGTTTTGAAGGAGAAATTATACATGATTTTACAAAACCTGACGGGACACCAAGGAAATTAATGGATAGTACTAAATTGAGAAACCTGGGCTGGGAACCAAAAATTAAGCTGGAAGAAGGTATAAGAAAAGTATACGAAGAAGTAAGAAATAAACTATAATTATGGCAAAAGATCCCTATATAGTTATAATGGCAGGCGGCATCGGCAGCAGGTTTTGGCCTGCAAGTAGGGAGACACGTCCTAAACAATTCCTTGATATTTTAGGTATTGGTAAATCATTACTTCAGATGACTTACGAAAGATTTAGTTCATGGGTACCCCTTGAAAATATACTGGTTTTAACACATAAGGACTATAAAAAGCAGGTAAGCCTTCAGTTATCCTTATTGCCACAAGAAAATATATTATGCGAACCTGCCCGCAGAAATACCGCACCGTGCATTGCCTATGTATCTTTTAAAATACTTAAAAAGGACCCGGATGCTTGTCTTATAATAGTACCATCCGACCATTTGATTTTAAAACTGGAAGACTTTGTCAATAAACTTAAAACTTGTATTCAGTTTGCTGAACATACTCCGGCATTGATGACACTGGGAATACATCCTACAAGACCAGACACCGGATACGGTTATATACAATATGGTAAAGAAGATGTATCTGGCATATGTAAAGTAGAAAGTTTTAAAGAGAAGCCTGATATGGAAACTGCTCAGCACTTCTTAGCCCAGGGAAATTATGCCTGGAATGCAGGTATCTTTATCTGGAAAGTGGCGGATATACTCAGGGCATTTATGCACCAGAAGCCAGATATGTACCAATTATTTGAAAGAGGAATACCTTATTATTATACAGAAAGTGAAGAGGCCTTTTTAGAAAAACATTACCCTGAAGCAGAAAGTATTTCTATAGATTTTGCCATTATGGAGAAAGCTGAAAATGTATATACCATTCCAGCAGATATTGGTTGGTCTGACCTCGGTACCTGGACCTCATTGCATTTGGAATCTGCTCATGATGAATATGGGAATGCATTAAATCACAATCAGATCATGGTAGAAGATGCAAGTCATAATCTACTCAGAATTAAAAACGGTAAACTGGCAGTAATAAAAGGTCTTCATGATTTTATTATTATTGATGAAGAGGATGTGTTGTTGATATGGCCCAAGGAAAAAGAGCAGGAAATTAAAAACCTGACTGTAAAAATAAAAGATCAATTTGGTAACCAATACTTGTAATTTAGAATTTGTACGAAAATATACATAAGGAAATACTTACCAATTCTTTTGATACTTTAGAAAAGTTCAAAAGAAAGAAAGTTGCTATTGTTGCCAATTCGACCTGGAACATTTATAACTTCCGTTCAAATGTAGTAAAAGCTTTATTAGAAAATGAAGCAGAATTAATCATAATTGCTCCTATTGATGAATACATTCCCCATTTAAAAGAGCTAGGAAATATTACTATTGTACCGCTTAAAAGATTAAAGAGAAATGGGATAAATCCGGTAAATGATCTTAAATTATTTCTGGAGATATACCGCATCTATAAACAGTACAAACCAGATGTGATATTGCATTATACCATCAAGCCTAATATGTATGGTGCAATTGCTTCAGGCTTACTTGGGATTGCCAATACTTGTGTTGTCACCGGACTTGGATATACTTTTATTCATAAAGGCTGGATAAATACTTTGGTAAAATCAATGTACCGATTTGCTTTTAAATTTGCAGATCGGGTCTTATTTGAAAACCTGGAAGATAAAGCCCTTTTTGAAACAGAACACTTAATAGAAAGACATAAGTCATTTCATATCAAAGGATGTGGAGTAGACCTGAATTATTTTAAACCAAGGCCTGAAAAACCCGAGGAGGAGGATATTCGCTTCACTTTTATCGGCAGATTACTATATGATAAGGGTATTGTTGAATTTGTCAGTGCGGCTAAAATCATCAAAAAGAAATATCCTTCGGTTCAATTTACAGTAGTGGGGTTTTTGGATGATGAGAACCCTGCCCATATATTGCGATCAGAACTACTAGACTGGATATCAAACGGAATAATACAATATCATAGTCAGACCGAAGATGTGAGACCTTATATAAATAGTTCCAGTTGTGTCGTATTGCCTTCTTATCGTGAAGGATTGCCCAGGGTAATGATGGAAGCTATGGCTATGGCAAAACCAATTATTACTACAAAAACTGCCGGGTGCAGAGAAATGGTAAATGAAGGTATCAATGGCTTTTTGGTAGATGTAAAAGACATTCATGCCCTGGCAGAAGCTATGGCCAATATCATTAAGTGCAGTTCTGCCAATCGTTTTAAAATGGGCCTTTATAGCAGGCAAATGGCAGAAAAAGAATTTGATGATAAGCTTATAGCCAATTTAATCATTACTGGTTTGGCTCAATATGTCTGATATTATTAATGTTGCGATATGAATAAAAGCAAAGGATTATTATTTCTTGCTTATTATTTCCCCCCCTTACATACTATAGCCATTTGGAGAAACTATTTCCTGGCGTCTGAGGCAAGGAGCATGTTTGAAAATCTTTTTGTATTTACAACCGATAATAATGAGTTATTTAAACATGAAAATGTAGATATCTCCTTTTTTGATATTACACAACTCAGTACCTATGATTATCGAAGTTTATTTAATTCATCCAAGACCCAAAGCATAGGTTTTAAAGAAGAACACAAACAAAACTGTTATTCAAAGATTGGAATCAAATTATTAAATAGTTTCCCCATTTCATTTATTGTAGGAGAGGGAGGTCTGGTATATATATTGAAAGGATATAAAGAGGCAAAAAAGCTTATTAAATCGGGAAAGATAAGTCACTTATATAGTTCGTACCGACCCATGGCTGATCATTGGATAGCCTATTTGCTTAAAAGAAAATATCCGGAATTACACTGGACAGCTGATTTCAGGGACCTGCCCATTGACCCTCTTTACCGTTATTATGTCTGGAAAAACTTTCAGGAAAAAGTTCTGAGGAAGATGCTTAAACGAGCCGATCTTGTTTGCACATTTGCACAAGGCATCCAGAGTGGTTTGCAGGAATATACAGATCTTAAAGTGCAAATTATACCCAATGGAATTTTCCAATTGGAAAGCAATGATACTAAGCAAGAATTACAACCGAAATTTACTATACAATATACGGGCTCTTTATTTCTCGAAGAAAGAGATCCTGGTATACTACTTCAAGCTATCAATGAATTAATAGATAATGGTATTATTGATATAAAAGACTTTAGTATTCAATATGCCGGTAAAGATGCAATACAATGGCAGCATCATATAGATAACTATAAACTTGCCGCTATTAGTCATATTATAAATGAAACATCTACAGCAGAGGCAAGAATTCTCCAGCAAAAGGCACACCTTAATTTATTATTAACCTCTTCTCAGCCCGGCTTTACTGGTATATTTACTGGTAAGTTTTTCGAACTAATCGGAAGCAGCAGACCCATGTTGGTGATAATTAATGGTATAAAAGATGAGGAATTCGAGCATGTTTTCAATAAATATAATTTAGGATTGTTGAGTTATAACAGGTCAGGTAGGTTAGAAGAAATAAAATCATTTATTTCAGACAGATACACCTATTGGAAAAGAACAGGTAAATCGGAGTGGGAAATGGACAAGGGTATTGTAGAAGATTTTAGTTGGAAGAAGAGTGTTGAAGTCTGGAGGAGCTTGCTTACTAAGTTAAAATAAGAGTTGATCATCACAATTACTAGAAAGTAACTCCTTTCATTTACCATTAAGGCTCTGATCTAAATAATGCAAGATTTCTGGATGTTTGACTCTGAAATCTGACGCCCCTTCGGGGCTTTATAAGCTAAGTTGAGTGATTGGCAATTTATATTTATAAATAGGTCTGAATGGCCGATATATATTAGCAAGGGGTGAAGCCCCTTGTAAAATGATAGAGACAATAAGCACTACAGGTGCGTAATATCTTTTGAAATTAGATATTCAAGATTTGCAATAGAACCAATTTAATTCTCTTAACTAAACGACATTGAATTACGATTAACTAAAGCTCGATTTTTAGTGTATAAAACTACCAAAATGGATATAAATAAATTATTTTTGATTGCCTTTTGATGTCAAATTTTTACTGAAAAGATCGTGGGAATCTGAAAATAAACCCGACCAACGACCAACAAAAAACGAACATGGCACATATAAAATTAGAAGAAGGATTAGCAGGTATCAGAGGCCCGATGGCTTTTCGTCCGGAAACATCAAAACCGCTAAATGAGCTGGCAGAAGTCTTACTCCGGGATGATAAAAACAGCCTATCCAGAGGTGAAAGAGAACTTATTGCCACCTATGTATCTTCACTGAATGATTGCTTTTTCTGCCAGAATGCACATGGCGCTATCGCCGGTCATTATCTGAATTGTGATATAGAAAGTATAGATGCTATCAAAAAAGACTATTTGCATTCCAGTATATCAGAAAAATTAAAAGCACTGCTTACTATAGCCGGTAGTGTTCAGATAGGCGGAAAACAAGTTACCGTAGAACAGGTAGAACATGCTAAATCCTTGGGTGCGAGTGATATAGAAATTCATGATACAGTTTTAATTGCTGCTGCGTTCTGTATGTTTAACCGTTATGTAGATGGCCTGGCAACTTGGGCCCCTGCTGACCGGCAATATTATGTTAAGCGGGCACCTCAAAGAGCGGAAGAAGGTTATCTTGATTTTGATTTGTATAAGTGAGTTTAGTTGTCAGTTTCCGGTGTGATTGGCTTTTGCATTAAAACCCAGGATGAAATTATAGGGTACATTTCAGCTTTCACAAAATACATCTTATATTGTATGCCTTATATAGCAATAATTATATTATGCTCAATTTTATGTTAATCTAGTAAAAGAGACATTCCAAATAAGCATCAAAATCCAAATCAATATGCAAATTTCAAACAACAAAATACTAATAACCGGTGGAGCCAGCGGAATAGGCCTGGGTTTGACAGAAAGATTTTTACAAGAAAATAACATTGTAATCATTTGTGGTCGAAGAGCTGATACTCTTAAGGCAGTTTCCGATAGATTTCCAAGTATTATTACCAAAACCTGCGATTTAAGCAAAGCAACTGAACGAGAAGAACTATATACCTGGATCTCAGAGAACCACCCCGACCTGAATGTGCTGGTCAATAATGCAGGGATTCAACACTGGATGAACATTGACGACCCCGATTTCTTTGATCTGGCTAAAGAAGAAATCGTGATCAACATTGAGGCACCAATTCACTTAAGCTCTCTTTTTATTAAATTGAAATCCCTGAGAACCATCATGAATGTAAGCTCAGGTTTGTCTTTTGTGCCACTTACTAAAGCTCCGGTGTATTCAGGTACCAAAGCTTTCTTCCATTCTTTCACCCTGTCATTAAGACACTTATTAAGCTCAAAAAATATAGAAGTTATAGAAATAATTCCGCCGGCACTCAATACCGATCTTGGAGGAAAAGGATTACATGACCATGCACCTCCGGTAAGTGATTTCATCCAGTCTATATTTGAACAGCTAAAACTGGGAAGTACCACTCTTACTTTTGGTTTTAGTGAAGCGATGCTAAAAGCTGGCCCGGATGAATTGCAAAAAGCATTTGAGAAGATGAATCCTGGAAATTGAACTTTTAGGAAGAGCTAATACCAATGTGATTAATATTCTTATCCCCGAAGTCTGACTATCAGAAATTGTAGACATTTAACTTATTATTATTAAGCAATATTAAAATCATTTAATTAATCACCTCATTCATTTTTAAAGCAATATAAACTGTTTCCTCTAACATATTCAAGTATAGCTTGTGCAGCATATCCGACTTGACTCCTATCATTTACAATAGAATTTAAGCTTGAAATTTGCATTGCAGTTATTTGATTACCAGATCTAAGGTTATGTAGTACATTCAATAATGTAATAATTAATATCTTTTCTGAACCACTACTTTTCCCTTGGTTATAAAAGCATTCTTACTGTCTTTAATAACGTAAGGATAAATTCCAGTTGGTAAGGATTGAAGCATAACACTATTCGAATTCGTACTCATTGGATAAGTAAGGACTAAATCACCTTGTAAATTATAAAAATAAACTTTCCATCGATCTCTTACTATGTGAGCAAGATCCTTCCATCTGTAAAATAACTCACCACTTGTTGGGTTAGGATAAAAGCTAATAATATTACTTTCTAAGATTTCATTAGGTTCATTTGTTGCTGTAGGAAATTGAGTTAAATGATCATATCCAAGGCTATCTACTTTCATTACCCAGGCTTGCTGATTTATATGGTTATCAATTATAAATTTATGCAAGGTAGAGCCTGCAAGAATGTACCCACCATCTAAAGAGTTGTTGCAAATTTGCCTAAATGCAAAGTTGCAGATATAAGAAAAGTAAATATGCAAAATGGCAAATAGGCAGCGTCTCAGCACCTCGGCAAAAAATCACTGCATTGTCTCCAAATGAAAAATAAATGTGCGATGTAGGACATACTGCATTTGATGTAAATAATACCATTCTGATGTACGATACACGACATTTTTTTTGCGGAGTTGCGGAGTCGTTGCAGATTCGCAAAGTTGCAAAGTTGCCGGTTACAAGAAAAGGCAAATAAGCATAAAAGCAAATTGGCATCGACTCGGCGACTCGGCACCTCCGCGACTCCGCTATTCATTGTCTATTAAAATCTAAAATTATGAATCAATCTATTTTAAAATACCTGGCTGACCACCCCAAATACAATGCTATAAGCTGTGCATCTATACTTAGTTTTATAATAAACCTGGATCTAAATCAAATAGTCAATACCATGGTACTTAGCGTTGTTGGAGCATTGTCGGGTTATGTGGCTACTAAGATTCTA
>Ga0193744_1000090_pt1 | contig 35357 bp, 30 predicted proteins | sample L1a1metaG_FD_143056 | JGI IMG/M metagenome (GOLD analysis project Ga0193744, IMG submission 143056) | Soil microbial communities from a riparian zone of the East river system, Colorado, United States - L1a1 | ecosystem: Environmental > Terrestrial > Soil > Riparian zone | place: USA: East River...
ATAAAGCTGAACCATGGCAAGATCTTATAGCCACTTCTAAAATATTGAATAATACACCTACAGCTACACTTGAATCGGCCTTAGCTGACTACCTGGATATTGACCGTACCCTTTGGTTCCTGGCTTCTGAGATCATTTATACTGATGATGACAGCTATGTCTATAAAGGTAAAATGGACTATTATGTATATCAGGATGCTGAAACCGGAAGGTTGACCCCTTATGATTATGATGGGAACAGTGCAATGGAAACCAATTTTGTAAGCTGGAGTCCTTTCTATAATGAAACCAAAGTAAATTATCCATTGCTGAACAAGCTATTGGCGGTGCCTAATTTAAGGCAGCGGTACCTGGCACATATGAGAACTTTAATTACCGAGGGACTGGATACATCACAGACGAATGCTGTATTTAATACCTATCGTGCTATGATTGATACCATAGTGAAAGCTGATGTCAAAAAGTCTTATACCTATGCACAGTTTGGAACTGAAGTACAAAACCTGAAGAACTTTATACAGAACCGTAAGAATTACTTACTGTCGAATACAGAAGTAAATAAACTAGGACCTTCTATAAGTACAACAGAATTCTATGTAGATAATACTGCAGGACAGGCGCCTTTAGAAAATCAGGAAGTATTAGTTAGAACCAAGGTCCAGCATGCAGAAGGTATTAACCTTGTAAATCTTTATGTATCAAGTGGTTTATATGGAAAATTTACTAAACAAAGTATGTATGATGATGGACAACACCAGGATGGAGCAGCCAATGATGGTGTCTATGGAGCTAATATTCAGGCATTTCCGAATGGAACCTGGGTAAGATATTATATAGAAGCTACTGCGGCTAATACTGCTAAGAGCATTAGTTATGATCCGGTAGGTGCCGAACATGATGTATTTATTTATAAAGTAGTATCTAATGAAGGCAAAGGAGAAGTTGTAATAAATGAGATTATGGCTTCCAATAAGACAGTCGTACAAGATGAGGCAGGTGATTATGATGACTGGATAGAATTGTATAACCGTTCTAACCTGCCCGTTAATCTAGAAAACTATGCACTTTCTGATGAACCCAATAATCTTCAGAAGTGGAAGATTCCGTCAGGTGCTATTCTGGGGGCTAATAACTACCTGATCATTTGGGCAGATGAAGATCAGACTCAGGGTGCTTTACATGCTAATTTTAAACTCTCAGGTGATGGTGAGAGAATTACTTTATCCAACAGTTCCGGAGATATTATAGATTCACTTACTTATGGTATACAAACCGAAGATAAATCCTGGTCACGTATACCGAATGGCTCTGGTTCTTTTATAATTAAGAACCCTACTTTTGGTGGTAACAACCAGCCTACTGCTACTATTAATATCTTATCAGGAGATAATCCAATATTGGTTTATCCTAATCCTGCTAACAATTATATAATTATAAACACCCATGAGAATAAGGAATATGAACTGGATCTTTATAATTGTATAGGACAGAAAAGGAGCCATCATATTGTAAGCAATGGAACCATGATCTCCACTGAAGACCTGGCTTCCGGTCTGTATTATATAAGTTGTAATGCTGTAACGACTAAATTTGTGATTCATCACTAAGCAGCTTAATAGATAAATTCTCTAATAACACAATACGGGGAAGGTATGATTTTATACCTTCCTCTTTTTTATTTGATAGTATCTACCTGTACTCCCCAAATAATTTCTTAATAGCTTCTACCCGGTAATCGAATATAGATTTTAATTTATTGGCTATGAGAAACTTGTTTATTGCCTGTCCAAGTAATCCATAAGGTAGGGCATATTCTACACTATCGGTCATTTCTACACCGCCGGGTATTTCTTTAAACAAATGAGTATGTTCCCATAATTTAAAAGGCCCTCTTTTTTGAATATCCACAAAACACGCAGGTTCTTTCATATCCCTTATTTCAGATATCCAATTTAAGGGAATACCCATCAAGGGGCTAACCCGGTATTGAATGTTCATACCATTGTGTATGTCAACATTCTTAATTTCAGATATAACTTTGAAATCAACATATGGGGGGCAGATCTTAATCAGGTATTCAGGTCTGGAAAAGAAATGCCAGGCTTCTTCAATGCCAATGGGTATGTTCTGTATTCTGACCAATTTGTAGATCTGCATCTTAAAACTTTGTTAACTATAATAAAACAGCTTGTAATAATGTTCAATAAAGCGCATATTGTTATGAGTTTAAACTATTGAGGCTTTTGCTTATCCAATATTCAATGAGATTAAGACTGCTGGTGTGTTTCCTTTTTTTAGGTTTTAGCTTTAATGAGATTAAAGCTAGTCCGGCTGTCAGCTCTCCCCATGATAGCATCACGGTGTATGTTTTTCTATTAGAGGACTGTATCATAAGCCAGAATTATACCGATTTACTAAATAGATTGGCTGTCGAATATAAAGATAAAAAGGTAGGTTTCCTGGGTTTATTTCCGAGTTCGTTTTCAAGAGACTCAACGATTAAAGCCTTTTCAGCTAAATACCATATCGCATTTCCCTTAAAAACAGATCATTATCAGACTATGACAAAAAAGCTGGGTGTCACGATTACACCTGAAGTTGCTGTATTTGATCAGGTAAATAATGTACTTTTATACCGCGGTCGAATTAATAATCAATATGAAAGGGTTGGAAAGCGACGTTCTGTGCCTTCCACTTCCGAACTCGAAGATGTATTAAAGTCCTGGGCAAATAATAAACCACTCGCTTTTTATGAAACTAAAGCGGTCGGTTGTTTTATAAAAACGAATAAAATACCTTAACAATGAATAAACTTATTGCGCTTATTTTCTTTTCCGGATTCTGCCTTTCACTGTATGGACAGAGCCCAAACTTTTCTCAGGATATATCACCTATCGTTTACAATAAATGTACGAAGTGCCATAGATCTGGTGAGATTGGTCCTATGTCTTTTACCAGTTACCAGGAAGTATCTAACTGGGCACCTACTATAAAATATGTAACCAGTATTAAGTACATGCCACCCTGGAAACCAGACCCGGAATACAAACATTATATAGGTGAAAATGTATTGACAGCCGAAGAGATTCAAAAGATAGCTGACTGGGTAGACGCGGGTACACCTCAAGGGGATCCATCAAAGGAAGCACCTATTCCTTACTTCCCTAAAGGATCTCAACTTGGGACACCAGATAAGGTACTTTCATTTGCTAAGTCATATACGCATAAAGGAAACAATACCGATGAGTATCATATATTCGTATTGCCTACCGGTTTAACAGAAGATAAAAATATAGCCGCGGTAGAAATGAGACCAGGCAATGTTAAACAAGTACACCATGCATTGATGTCTTGGGATACTACAGGTAAGGCACAGCAATTGGATGCTGCTACACCTGAATATGGTTATACCAATTTCGGCGGATTTGGAGTAGATGCTGCAGGTGCTGATCAGTATCCGGGTTATGTACCCGGCCAGAGAGCCAGGTATTTCCCTGATGGAGTAGCACAAAAAATGTATAAGAATTCTGATCTACTTATGCAGATACATTACGCTCCTACTCCAGTAGATGAAGTGGATTCTTCCAGCGTCAATATCTTTTTCTCAAAGAAACCGGTACAGCGTTATGTATACAACTACATCATGTTGCCTTATGACCTGGTCAATGGGCCATTTGTAATTAATAAAAATACAGTTAAGACCTTTGAGGGGAAATATACTGTCCCTTATAAAGTAAGCGTATTTGCCATATGGCCCCATTGCCATTTACTTGGGCAAAAATGGAAGGTGTATGCTATACATCCCAACGGAGATACTACCAATCTTATCAAGATTGATGACTGGGACTTTAAATGGCAGGGAGCTTACCTCTTTCCAAAATACCAGGTGTTTGAACCAGGTACTGTGATCCATGCATTCGGTACTTATGATAACACTACTAATAATCCTGTAAATCCTAATAATCCGCCTAAGACAATTACCTGGGGTGAGAAAACATCTGATGAGATGTTCTACCTTCCGTTCTCTTTTGTGCTGTATCAATCAGGAGATGAAAACATCACTTTCCCTAATGATCTGAGCGCGGTGAATGATCCGGTATACACAAAGAATAATGATAAGTTGTTCCCTATATTCCCGAATCCGACCAATGGAAAAATTACAGTTGGGTATAGATTATTAACGAATTCGGAAGTGAATATTACCATATCTGATATGTCAGGTAAATTGGTAGCTACTGCTTTAAACGATAGAAACCATAGTCCGGGTGATTTCAGTGTAAGCTATGACGTGAGTAATTTAAGTCCCGGCCAATACCTGGTGACTTTATTTACCAGGAATGGTTCACAATCTCAGCAGTTTAGTATACAGAAGTAGCCAAGGATATAATATTGTAGAGTATAAAAAGGCCCGACAGATTTAGTTTGTCGGGCCTTTTTTGATTTAAGTAATATATTGTGAACGAGATTATGAATTGCAGGAATAATAACCCAGAAAGGGTGACATTATTATAGCATTTTATGATAATGAAATTATAAACCTCGAAGAGGTGACATTATTCCATACGCCATATTTACATTTATTTACAATCCATTATTTATTGCATTTAGCGATATTGTTTGGAGTAGAGAATAATGTCACCCTTTCAGGGTTTATTTGTTTTTAATTTTGATAGTCTATTATTATGTCACCCATTCTGGGTTACGAAATATTCATATGGTCATTACCATCAGGCATAAAAAAAGAGAAGAACATCTCTGTTCTTCTCTTTACCCTGAGGTCGCGAGCGGATTCGAACCGCTGTGGGAGGTTTTGCAGACCTCTGCCTAGCCGCTCGGCCACGCGACCTTGTTTATTAGGAAGCGGCGCAAATATACGCAGTTTTTATATATTACGCACTTAGCGCAAATATGTTGCCAAAAACTTTTCTTCTAAGTACATTATAAGACCTCTCTTTAAAGGTCAAATCTGATTCCCTGAGCCAATGGAAGATCCTTACTATAGTTGATCGTATTGGTCTGTCGGCGCATATAAGCCTTCCATGAATCTGAACCACTTTCTCTTCCGCCACCCGTTTCTTTTTCTCCACCAAAGGCTCCTCCTATCTCGGCTCCACTGGTTCCTATATTTACATTCGCTATACCACAATCTGATCCTGCATAAGATAAAAACTGCTCAGCCTCTCTCAGATTATTGGTAATTATTGAAGAAGATAAACCTTGTGGCACTCCATTTTGCATGGCTATTGCTTCATCCAGGGTCTTATAAGTCATGATATATAAAATAGGAGCAAAGGTCTCATGCTGCACTATCTGGTAAGTATTCTCTGCCTCAATGATACAAGGCTTTACATAACAGCCACTTTCATATCCTTTTCCCGATAAAATGCCACCTTCTACCAATACTTTACCCCCTTCTTTGATGGCCAACTCAATAGCATGTGTATAATTCTCCACTGCATGTGTATCGATCAACGGTCCAACATGATTCTCGGTTTTGAGTGGGTCCCCGATATGCAATTGCTTATATGCATGAACCAGTTTTTTCTTAACCGTGTCATAAATAGATTCATGAATTATAAGTCTTCGGGTAGTAGTACAACGTTGTCCTGCTGTACCTACAGCACCAAATACTGCTGCGGTAAGATATATTTCCGGTGCAGCATCTGGCGTAATAATGATGGCATTATTTCCACCGAGTTCCAGTAATGACTTACCAAACCTGGCTGCTACTGCCGATCCTACCATTTTTCCCATCCTGGTACTTCCTGTTGCAGAAACTAGTGCTACCCGGTGATCATTGGTCATATATTCACCCACCTTATAATCACCATTTACCAAGCTACAAACCCCTTCCGGAACATCATTATCGGTCAATACTTTTTGGAGGATATTCATACAGGCCACCCCACATAATGGCGTTTTCTCTGAAGGTTTCCACACCACTACATCACCACAAACCAGGGCAATCATTGCGTTCCATGACCATACTGCTACAGGAAAGTTAAAAGCTGAAATAACCCCAACAATTCCTATCGGGTGCCATTGCTCGTACATCCTGTGTAAGGGTCTTTCCGAATGCATGGTTAATCCATATAATTGCCTTGACAATCCTACCGAGAAGTCACAGATGTCTATCATTTCCTGTACTTCACCCCATCCTTCCTGCAGGCTTTTTCCCATTTCATAAGATACCAATCGGCCCAGTGAATCCTTATGTTTTCTGAGCTCGTCACCATATTGTCTTACTATTTCACCTCTTTTGGGAGAAGGGACAGTACGCCATTGTTTAAATGCCTCTTCGGCTTTTGCTATTACCTTGTCATATTCATCTTTTGAAGTAGAAGAAACACTGCCAATAAATGACCCATCAACAGGCGAATTTGAATGAATATCATTATGTTCATTAGTGGTAGATTTGATACCTGTCCAGGTACCGGCATTCTTTTTATGAAGGCCCAGTTTTTTAAGAAAATCCATGTGTTTTAGCTTTAATGTTCAAAGATATGAAAATAATTACCCTTAAAATTGAAGGGTATAACGCTGCGTTATGATATAAGTTTTGCTTTTTATACATTTAGCCCTGATAAATGAATCACATTGTTTAGGATTTTACTCATACTTAGTTTTTTCCCGGTTTTACTACTTGCCCAGGATAAGAAAGTCAAAGACATAGGCCCTGAGATGGTTCCGAATAATGGCTTTGAGGTAATTAAAAGGATACCTACCCATTGGTACATGAATGGGGAAGACTTTAACAACATCATGAGTGACTGGACCTCTCCTACACTTGCATCCCCCGATGCATATACCCTAAGTACAAAGGTGCCGGCATCCTGGAAAGAAAAAGGATTTGGAGATCAATATGCCTATAAGGGCAATAATATGGTGGGCCTTACTATGTTTGGCTGTAAATATGGCAAGCCCCACTGCAGGGAATACGTGCAAGTTAGACTAAAAGAGCCACTCATTATTGGGCAACAATACTACTTTGAAATGTGGGTAAAGCACTTGCCCAAGTCGCTCCACATCAATAACATAGCTGCTTTCTTTGCCCCCGGTATGATCAAGAAGAATTTTGACATACAGATAAGCTGTAAACCCCAGGTAATAGCAAAGAAGATAGTCAAAACCCCTGGTAGAGATTGGGTGAAACTGAGCGGGAGTTTTATTTCCCAAACCTCAGCCAGCTTTATGGTCCTGGGCAATTTTATGAACGACAGCCTTACGAAGACCGAAGAACCACCTAACGAATCGTTAAACTTTGCCTATTATTATATCGATGAGGTGTCCCTAAAGAAGATTCCGCCGTATATTACAGCGCCATCTGAGGAAGGCACATTTGATGATTGTTGTATCAAAAAAGGAGATACGGTTATACTCAAGAATATCTATTTTGATTTTGACAAAAGTATTTTGAGACCGCAGTCCTATATTGAACTGAATAAATTATTGAGGGTACTGCATGAGAACCCAAACATGGTAATCACTATTACCGGGCATACGGATATTGTAGGAAAAATGCGCTACAATACCTGGTTGTCCAGGAACCGGGCAGAAGCTGTAAAACAGTTCCTTATGGATAACTCAATTGAAGCAGAGAGATTAAAAGTAGTAGCTATGAGTTATACCAAACCAGCTGCTACGAATAAAACAGATCAAGGGCGGCAGTTAAACAGGAGAGTAGAATTAGTCATTATTGATAAATAGCTTAGATGTTGCAATCATACCATACTAAAGGAGTAATAGAAGCAGGCGTCGATGAAGCCGGTAGAGGTTGCCTTGCCGGACCGGTATTTGCTGCAGCGGTTATTTTACCAGCTGACTTTTTCCATCCCGTGCTGAATGATTCAAAGCAATTAAATGAAAGCAACCGAGACATATTGAGGGAAGTAGTAGAAAGAGAAGCTATATGTTATGCAGTGGGAATTGTAGATGCCCCAAGAATAGACGAAGTAAATATATTGAACGCTTCTTTTGAGGCAATGAACAAAGCCATTGCCAAATTAAGCCATAAACCCCAATCTTTATTGATAGATGGTAACCGTTTCAGAACCAAAACAAAATATAAATACCACTGCATTATAAAGGGAGATGGAATCTATGCTTCTATTGCTGCGGCTTCTATTTTAGCAAAAACCTACCGTGATGAGTACATGAAAAAAATACATCATGAACACCCACATTATCATTGGCAAAATAACAAGGGGTATCCGACCTTAGCGCATCGGGAAGCTATTGCTCAACATGGATCTTGTTCCTATCACCGTATGAGTTTTACTCTGTTAGGAGATGCTCAACTGAGCCTCCAATTTGATACTAATCTTCCAGAAACTCAGGCTTTATAACTTCCAAAGCTTTATCAAAAACACCACGGTTGGAGGCAATAATACAACCATTATTATAGTACTGATCTGTACCTGTGAGATCTGTTACAATACCCCCTGCTTCTTTAACTAAAACAATCCCGGCAGCCACATCCCATTTTTGAAGACTGTACTCAAAAAAGAAATCAAATCTACCACAGGCTACGTATGCGAGATCTAATGCCGCAGAACCTATTCTTCTCAATCCCCGCGTAGTAAGCATAAAAGACCTGAAACACCTAAGATAAGCATCCAGGGAATTATAATTATAATATGGGAATCCTGTAGCCACCAGGCACTCACTTAGTTCCTTAGAAGCAGATACTTTAATGGGCTTAGCGTTCAGCCAGGCACCTCCATCTTTCCATGCATAAAACAAATCACCACTCTTTACTTCCAGAATAACCCCTAAAACCAGTTCTCCCTTTTCTTCAAGGGCTATACTTATTGCATAAAAAGGTAATTGGTGAATAAAATTAGTCGTTCCATCGAGTGGATCAATCACCCAGCGATAATCTGCAACTGTATCATGGACAGAATCTTCCTCAGCAAGAAAAGCTGCGTTAGGGATCAAAGTACCTAATCGCTCAATGATCATCTTCTCTGCAGTCTTATCAACATAACTCACCAGGTTATTAAAAGCTTTCATTTCTATATCTTCCTGGTGAAGCGTACCTGCCTGCTCTTTAATGAATTTAGCAACCTCAATAGCTATATCGCAGGTTTTACAACAGAGTATTTCCAGTTCTTCTTTTTTCATAATGCAAAAATACATGGAGTCATTTACTAATTGGGTATATGGGAGGAGCAATATTTTTAAAAATCTACAGGCAATCGAATGGCAGCAAATATCGAAAGATAGGACGAGTTATAGGCGGGTAATAGGCGGGTATAGGGCGGGTAATAGGCGGGTAAGAATTTCTTACCCGCCTGTTACCCGCCCTATACCCGCCTGTTACCCGTCCCATAGCCGCCTAATCCTATACTAAAGATTGAATTAATACGTTTATTAGATAGTTTGTACTAAAAACACACATATATATGAGCATAAAAGCTACATAACCAACAATTATTAATGCCCTATGGCCAAATTGCTTAACTTTTTAAAATTCCAGGGATCCATTGAGAACCTAACATTTATTACTACTAAGAATGGAACATTTGTAAGAAGAAAAACCTCTCTTAACAGAGACGAGTTAATGAATTCCCCCAAGTTTGAAGCATCGAGAAAAACTATGACGGAGTTTAAGAATTTCACCCAATCTACCAAACTATTAAAGCAAGGAATTAAAACAGCAATAGATAAAATCAGAGACAGTGGCGCCCACAATCGTTTAATGAGTATAATGAATTCCATAAAAGAAACTGATGATATACACCCCAGAAAATGGAAAACAGTAGCCACTGGTATATCCCAGGAAGAGTCAAAAGAGCTTTTAAAGAACTTTGAGTTTAATGCATATGCTCCTTTGCATACCATACTGTTAAAAGAATACATCCTGGATGCAGAAGAAGGTATACTAAAGATCAATGCCTTAATAGCCCAAAAAGAATTAAAGGCAACAAAAGATGCCACCAAAGCAGGCCTAAGACTTTACTGGTCAAAAGTAGATTTCGAATCTTTTGAAAACCATACTGAAAGTTCAGAAGAAGTGATGATACCATTGAATAAAACACCTATCGATGTAAACTTAAAAGTTGCTACACCTCCAGCCGGGACAGGCACTAATGTGTTTACTTTAGCACTAGTCTTTTACCAGGAGGTGAATGCTAAGTTGTATTTGGTTAATAATAGGGAGTATAAGAGTTTGAAGATTATTGGGGTGGAGTAAGGCAATTCTTTTTCTGAATCGCGGATTAAGCGGATTTTGGGATTACGCTGTAAGTGTATCAGTGGATTTCGATTAAATTGTTTAATCTAGGATTCGGTTAGAATATGAAGTTGTAAAAAGTAGCATAAGAGGCCAGATAAACTTTATTATTCCCTTCATATTTTATACTTCAAGATTTGTTTCTAACAAAAGAAGTTTAGAATTTTGGAGCCTAATTATAAATAAAACCATGAAAAAAGGCACACAGTTAGTAGCATATACAAATGAAGAATTAACATTACTAATACCTGCTGATGAAACACCAATTATAAGAATAATGAGTTTAGATGAATTAATACATATTTTATTTGAAAAAAATATAAGATTTACCAGACTTGATAAATTTCAAGATGAATTTGAAGGATTAGCTGTTGTTTCAAAAGACTCAAAAGAAGGCGATTTTACTAGGAAAACTTCATTGATTTCTTGTTGGAGTTATAATATAAATAACCCAATGTGGCATTTGTTAAATGATAATACAGAGGAAGTTGCTATTATTACAACAGTTGGAGATTTTAAAAGGGCAATAAAATCTAGAGTTAACAGGGACTTTATTATTCCTTTTTTAATGCAATATGTTCCCGCAGGCACTCTATATGAATTAATAAATAGATCGAAACTTGCAACAAGAAAAATTGATTCTTATAAACACGAAAAAGAAATAAGATTTATATATACTAAAGGTGTAGAAAAACAACCAAGGAAAAGACTAATTAAATTAGATCCAACAAAAATGATTAAAGAAATTATTCTTTCTCCGGAAATGTCAGATGAAAATAAGAGGCTCATTAAGAATCATTTGATTAGGAATGAAATCTATAACATAAAAGTAAATGGAGAATACATAAAATATGATTTGAATCAATAGAATTTATATCTCCACTTTTATTAATCAATAATTTTGTAGTTTCAAGATTACATATTGTAATTTAGCCTTGTCATAGAAATTAATATATAATGGCTTCCGAAATGAAAAAGACAATCTGTATTTTAGGAATATGCTTAGGCCTTATTTTTAATATTAATGCTCAACTCCCTGATGGAAGTCAAGCACCAGCATGGACATTAACTGATATAAATGGAAATACCTATAACCTTTGTGAACTCTTATCTCAAGGGAAAGTAGTTTTTATAGATTTTTTTGCAACGTGGTGTGGCCCATGTTGGAATTATCATAATTCACATGTATTTGAAAACATTTATGAGCAATATGGCCCCAATGGTACTAATGAAGTAATGGTATTTGCTATTGAAGCTTATTATTATGGTTCAGAAGATTGCATTTATGGAATTAATTGCCCTTCTTCTCAAGGAGATTTCACTCTGGGTGTAACTTATCCTATTATAAAATTAACTAGTAGTAATGGACCTACAGTTGGGGTAGACTACGATATAGTCCAATATCCACAAATTTATGGAATTGCTCCAAATGGCACCACTAAATTTTTAAATTTTGGGTCTTTTAATACTTTACAGAATTATAAAAACACTTGTCCAAAAGGACCATTACCCTCTTTAAGTGTATCCGCAACAGCTAACCCTAACCCAACATGTATTAATAGTACTTTAAATTTAAATGCAAGTGCTACTGGAGGAATCAATTATTCATGGGATGGTCCAGATGGCTTTACATCAAACTTAAAGAGCCCGAAAATATATAATATAGATATTAATCAAAGTGGTTTATATTCAGTAACTGCAACTGGTTCAAATTGTGCTACTGGAATTGGTACAGTAAATGTGGATATTAATGAAGGTCCAATTATTATTATTGATGGTATGCCAAATCCCATTGATATAGGACAAACATTAAATCTTGAGGCCTCTGGCGGAAAAACTTATCAATGGTTTGGACCAAATGGTTTTAATACCACAATTCAAAACCCTACATTCAAAATTTTAAATGTCAATCAGGGGGGTACATATACAGTAATTGTTACATCTGCTGAAGGTTGTACAGCGACTGAAACAATTGATATAGTTGTTAACTCAACTCCAGAACCAACTATAAGTGCAACACCGAATCCAATATGTTCTGGGAACACATTGAATTTAACAGCTACTGGTGGTGTAAGCTATAAATGGAGTGGTCCTAATACTTTTACTTCTACCTTACCCAATCCTCAAATTGTAAATATACAAGCCAACCAAAGTGGTTTATATTCTGTAACGGTCACTTTATCTAATGGAAGCAAAGTCCCAATTTCAACGAATGTAATTGTTAATCAATCACCGACTGCAACTATATTAGCAACAGTTAATCCAATTATAATTGGAAACACTTTAAATTTATCATCTAGTGGCGGTGTTAGTTATAAATGGTCAGGGCCAAATAATTTTAGCTCTACATTACAGAATCCTATATTAACAAATATTATGACCTCTCAGAGTGGGTTTTATAAAGTTACAGTAACAGCAAGTAACGGTTGTAAGGATAACATATCTGTAAATGTAATAGTTGAGTTGCCGACAAAAGGAACAGCAAGTGCTATACCAAATACAATTTGTTCTGGAGATAAAATTAATCTATTTGCAGGAGGCGGTTCAAAATACAAATGGAGTGGACCAAATGGATTTACCTCTAATCTGCAAAATCCAATTATCAATAATGCAAGTGCATTAAATGATGGGAAATATGAAGTTACTGTAACTGCACCGAATGGTTTTCTTGATGTGGTATCAACTATAGTTACAGTAAATCCTTCTCCAATTATTATTGTTTCGGCAAATCCCAACAATGTTGTTGAAGGCAATTCTGTAATTTTAAATGCATCTGGTGGAACTTCTTATACTTGGAGTGGACCAAATGGTTTTTCTTCAAACTTTCAAAATCCAGTAATTAATAATATTTCACTTAATCAAAGTGGAGAATATAAAGTAACTGTTACTACAAATAAAGCTTGTTCAGGAATTGCCACTTTAAATATCTTGGTTAAAAGCCTTCAATCAGGAATAATATATGTAAAAGTAAATGGTAATGGAAATGGGAGTAGCTGGTTAAATGCTTTGGGAGATATTCAAGATGCCATTGATACAGCTAAAACTGGAAACCAAATATGGGTAGCAAAAGGAACTTATAAGCCAACTAAAGGTATTGATAGTACAATAAGTTTTTTAATTAAAAAGAATGATATAAGGCTAATTGGAGGTTTTCATGGAGATGAATTAAGTACATTTAATATTGAAAAGAGAGATTTTTCGCTAAATGAAACAATTCTTAACGGAGATATTGGAGTAATTGGGGATAGTTCAGATAATTCCAATCATATTGTTCAAATAATATCGGAACAATTAAACCCTATTGATTCACTAACAATTATTGATGGGTTTACAATATCTAACGGAAAAGTCCTAGGGAGCGAAGGAAATAAAACCTCTGGGGGAGCAGGAATATTAATAAGTGTAGAATCAAAAAATAACTCCATTTATAATATTTGCAGTCCAACTATAAAAAATTGTACATTTCGAAATAACAATACTTTAATCACAGGTGGAGCAATATTTATCTGGGCATATTATGGAACTTGCAATCCTAAAATTAACAACTGTTTATTTGAAAAAAACAAATCCCATTCTGCTGGTGGTGGAATAGGCAATGCTTCTTTACTTGGTGAATGTAATGTAAAAATTACTAATTGTATCTTCAGCAATAATTATGCGTCTTTTGTTGGAGGTGCTATTTATAATGAAGGATCATATTTTGGATCTTGTTCAACACAAATAACTAATTGTATTTTCCAGGATAATTTAGTTGATGATCAGGGTGGTGCAATTTTTAACTATACTCATTCTCTAGGAGCAGAGTTAAATAGCACAATTAATAATAGTAATTTTTATAATAATGAAGCATATCAAGGAGGAGCAATAAATAATAATGCTGTAACAAAAGGAGATTTTAGTGTATTAATTAATAATTGTCATTTTTATAATAATAAGGGGATTGCTAGAGGTGGTGCAATAGCAAATTATGCTAGTGGTACAATTGATTATGATGGCTTAAGTTTTGTAGACATTAATACTACGATTGATAATTGTGTTTTTGATAATAATAATTCCCCAATGGGAGGGGCAATTTATAATTATTCTTATAAAGCAAATTTAACTAATAGTATTAGGAATAGTATTTTTTATAAAAATGATGCAAATGAAGGAGGAGTAATATATAATCAAAGATACTATCTTAATAACTTCTTTAACTATTTTACAAATTGCACATTATTTAATAATGGAAATAGTTCAGGGAATTCAATTTATTTAATGGGAGATTCGATAGGATGTTCAATTAAAAATAGCTTAGTTTGGGTAAATGATAAATACGGTGATTTTGGCAGCAATGCTGTAACAGGTAATGAGATTAAATTTAACAACACTCTTTTACAAGGAAAAATTGGTTCAGGATTATTCCTAGATGGCCCAAGTTTTTCTTTATTAAATAAAAATCCTTGGTTGTCAAATATAAATGATCCAGATGGAATAGATGATAATTGGGGAACTGCAGACGACGGATTAAGGCCAAAGGGAAGTAGCCCTTGTGTAAATGCAGGTGATAATAATTATGCCATTGGAATTAAAAATGATATAACAGGAGCTGCCAGAATTTTAGAGGATACAATAGATATAGGAGCATATGAAGTTATGGGAACTGTAAGTGTAAAACCAGACATTAGAAATGAAAATGTCTCAGTATACCCAAATCCTTTTAATAATATATTAAACATTAAAATTCAAAAGGGAAGTGAATATTCTTTAACAGTTTACAATGTAATGGGAGTAGAAATTTTATCCCAAAAACTAGTTGATGAAATATCCGGCATTAATTTAAGTAAATTAATTACTGGTGGGTATAGTCTAATTCTCAGAGATATGAATGGAAATATAAGCTATAAATCAGAAATTGTAAAGAAATAATTAATCAAACCAAATATACAAATGCTAAGAATTGGAAAGCTGAATAACTTATTCTTTGTGGTAATATCCTAGGTGCCTTATCGTTATACAAAATTTAGAAGTGCTTACCAAGGAAAAACTAAACAGGACGATAAGTAACCTACCAGATTCATTTACGATTGATGAACTAATAGATCAATTAATTTTTATCGAGAAGCTTGAAGAAGGGTTTCAACAGTCTGAAGAAAACAAGCTTGTTTCAAATGAGGATGTTAAGGCCATGATTGATAAATGGTGAAAATAGTATTACACTAGAACTGGTCTTTTACTAGGAAGTAAATGGGAAGTTGTATTTGGTTAATAATAGGTAGTATAAGAGTTTGAAGATAAGACTCCAGCATAGCTTTTGTTAGAATTAGGATTCGTAGGATTAAAAGGGATTCTTAGGATTCCGTGGACTCCAGACATCGATTCCTGTCTGAATTAGGATTTTAAGATTCAAGGAAGAAATGAATTCCCGGAAAACCTTCATCGGCCATCGATCCCGACCAACAGCCAACGAAAGCGGACATCGGACACCGGACATCGGACATCGATTAGAATAAATAATCCAAAAGTCACTACATTTACTCCACAGCAAACAGTAAATGAAAATACTACTCTGTTTCTTGTTATTATTTATAACTGTAGAAAGCTTTTCACAGCATCAATATTCCTTTACCCATTATACACAAGATCAGGGGCTCCCATCAGGAACCATACTCGGAATGTTTAAAGATACTGCTGGGTTTCTGTGGCTGACAAGTGAAGAAGGTATCTCACGATTTGACGGATACAGCTTTAAAAACTTCAGGCATAACCCGGATGATAGCACCAGTATTCCCACTAAAATTGTTAATGTCGGAATGAAACTTATTAATGGAGATATTATTTTTGGGTTCGAAGAAGGTTATAGAAAATACAATCCGAAAACTCTTTCATTTCAAAGTAAATTTCCATATACAAAAATTACCTGGCCTTTAAAATCATTCAAATTAAAAGACAATAAAGATGGCTTTTATATCCTGACAGATAAAAACCTTGCTTGTATAACTAAAACAAAATGTGAGTACATTCCCTTTCCTGAACAAGTATTTACATTTAATAGAACCTTATCATTTGCTTCAGATTCTGTAAACCAGATCGTTATAAGAATCAATAACGGTTTTTATTCCTTTAAATCTGAATATAAGGAATTTAAAAAGTTAATCATCAAGAATCCTTTGGGTCAGATCGATACTGCAATATATGATGTAGTGTATGTTAAATCTGAACATAACTTTCTGGCTATAAGTAAAAGCTATATTTACCGGTATAATAAAAGCACGAATGAGTTTATACCTTATATCAACTTGCATAAATTAAGTAGCCCGCTTTGGAACCATATGTTAGATCCCACAATGGTTTGTAAAGAAGAACCTAAAATTTATGGGAATTCCTATTTCAGTTTTACAGACAATGGAGAACTCTACAAATTGGATATTCAAACAGGTGAAGAGAAAATAATTCAACTCAACAAAAAGATTCCCGAAAATAATTTAAAAGACAAGCTTTTTACGACAGCTCTGCTTGAATCAAATGGCTGGTTATGGATTGGATCAAATGATATAGGCTTATTTCATTATAATCTACTCACCGATGAGATACAGCAGTTTATACATGAAGCTGATAATCCGGCTGGCCTTACTTCTAATGAAATCTTTGCTATATTATCTGATGAAAATGGAGTAGTGTGGCTTGCATCAAATGGATATGGCCTGATAAAAATGGAACCGATACTTCCATTAATGGAAGTGGGAAGTCCGGCAGCGAAGAAAAGCAAATTTACTTATGGAGGCTTAAGTAAAAATATCCGTGCCTTTTTAGAAACTGATGACGGATATTGGATTGGCACACTCAAAGGATTGTATGCCTATAATACCTCCCGTAATGAATATAGTGATTTATATAAATTAATCAAATCTGAATATTACCTTCAGATTTTATCAAGAACCCTGGCTAATCCAGAAGAATTTTATGAAGAAATAGGAACCTTGGCAAAGGACCGCTTAGGCAATATCTGGATAGGAACATGGACAGGAAGACTTTTTATTTTTAACCCAAAAAGTAATAAACGCTTAGCATGGAGCCTACCAAGTAGTAGCTTGAGTCTACTTAAAATGATTCGCGATTTGTATTTTGATAGTAAAGATGTGATGTGGATTTCAACGTATGGTGAAGGTACATATGCTATAAATATCAAAGAATTGGATTTTGAAAACCCAGCTTCATTCCAACCAAAACTTATTGGCTACAACCCAAAAGATACCGCATCTATTTCATCCAATACTATATTTAGTTTTAGTGAAGATGCAGATGGAAATATATGGGCAGGAGCTGAAAATGGGTTAAACAAGTATAATTACACCAACAAAAAATGGACCCGGTATTACAATATCCCTGGAAATATGCATAGTCTTAATAGCAATAATGTCCGTTCATTTGCACTGGACAATAGTGGAACATTATGGATTGGGACCAATGGCGGAGGCTTAAATCGGTACAATAAGAAAGAAAATAATTTTACCCACTTTACCATGAAAAATGGCTTACCTAATGATGCTATTTATTCTATTATTTGTGATAATAATGGTAAGTTATGGTTAGGTACTAACTATGGTTTGTGCCGTTTTGATCCTTTAAATTATAGCTGTAAAAACTTTACGGGAAAAGACGGGATACAAAATTATGAATATAATACAGGGGCCGCATTAAAACTTACAGACGGTACTTTGTTATTCGGAGGAGTAAATGGTTATAACATTATTCATCCGGATAAGATTGAAAATAAAAAGCCTACAGTTCCTGCTGTTGTTATATCCTCTATTAAAATATTTGATAAGGAAGTACCACCTGGGGATAGTCATTTCAATTTAGCATTTAATGAAAACAGTCTGACATTTGAATTTGCGGCCCTTAGTTATTACCGCAACCAGGATAATCGTTATGCTTATAAAATGGAAAATATAGATCCTGACTGGATATATAGTAACACCAGGCGATTAGTAAATTATTCCAATATAAAGCCGGGGACATATGTTTTTAAAGTAAAAGCCTGCAACAGTGAAGGAGTATGGAACGAAGCTGGAACGCAAGTTTATTTTACAATAAACCCTCCATGGTGGGAAAGCTGGTGGTTCCGTTCTTTGCTGGCAGCATTAGTTATTTCAGGGGTTATCTGGTTTTATAATTACCGGACGGCCTTATTTCGCAAGCAGAAAATGATTCTGGAAAAGACTGTGGAACTTAGAACTGCAGAACTGCGCGAACAGAAGGAAATTGCAGAACAAAGCGAAAAGTATAAACAACAGTTTCTAGCCAACATGAGTCATGAAATACGAACCCCCATGAATGCAGTGATGGGTATGACCGAGCTGGTGTTGGACTCCGAACTTAATAATAAGCAGCGGAATTACCTTGAAGCAGTAAAAAAGTCTTCGAACAATCTCCTGCATATCATCAATGATATTCTCGATTTCTCCAAGATAGAAGTAGGCAAAGTAGATCTCGAATACATTGATTTCTCCATCCGGGATGTACTTGAACAAGTTAAACAAACCCTAAATCACAAAGCAGAAGAGAAAGGTCTGCATTTAATAACTGAAATTGATGAAACCATACCTGATATTTTAGTAGGAGATCCAGTAAGGTTGTACCAGGTATTGATGAACCTGGCAGGAAATGCTGTTAAGTTTACTGAAAGGGGGAGTATATCTATTGATGTCCGTTGTCTGGTATCCGATGTCTACAAAGCTGGAATTATTAGTTTAATATTTTGTATTATTGATACGGGAATTGGAATACCTCAGGATAAATTACAAACTGTATTTGAAAGTTTTAAGCAGGCACATTCATCAGATTCAAGAAAGTATGGAGGCACAGGCTTAGGCTTAAGTATCAGTAAACAACTGGTTGAATTGATGGGCGGACAAATTACGATTGAAAGTGAAGAAGAGGCAGGAACTACATTTTCATTTACTATAGATTTTAAAGAAGGATCTTTGGAAAGATTGCAACAACGATCCTCAGCAGAAGAACTAGATGGAAGTATTTTGAATGGTTTGAGAATATTATTGGTAGACGATAATGAATATAACCGAATTGTCGCAAAAGACACATTAGAGTCAAAAGCAAAAGTAGAAATTGGAGAAGCCCATAATGGAAAGGAAGCAGTGGATGCGCTTTGTAAGGAAGACTATGATATAGTATTAATGGATGTCCAAATGCCGGTTATGGATGGATACGAAGCAACTAAGGAGATAAGAAATCCGCTCTCTAAGGTAAGGAAACATGATATTCCGGTTATAGCATTAACAGCTAGTGTTGTGCGCAGCGATCTGGATAAATGCAGGGCCGCAGGTATGAATGATTATGTACTCAAACCATTTAAGACTGCGGAGTTAATTTCTGCAATTGCAAAAGTTACCAATAGAGAATTAATAAAGGGAAAAATAAAGAAGAAGAATGAAGCAAATAATAAGGCAGATAACGCTAGGATTACTGATCTGTCTTATCTTAATGAGTTTTGCTGGGATGACTTAAGTAAAATTCAGAAGTACATCAGTATGTTTTTAAATGCCGCACCTGCATTAATAGAAAAAATAAATACAGCACTGGCAGAAAATGATTGTGAAGAAATCGCCAGCCAGGTACATGGCTTTAAAACAAAATGGATCATGATGGGCATGAAAGAAAGTCAAAGCCTGGCAGTAAATATCGAAATACAATGCAGAAAAAATGTATTCAATCAAGAATTGAAGGAAAATATAGAAGCCTTATTAAGTCAAATAAATAGGGCCATGATAGAACTTAATAATTCTTGATTCTATAAGATATAACAACCCTATAATATTGAATGACTAAGGAGCTCATCATTTTATTTCTGATTCTTTCGTGCAATGGAATATTTGGACAAACTGCCCAACTAAATGAATATCTAAGTTTCCTTAATAATGCTGGTTTTTCAGGACAGATTCTTGTTGCTGAAAAAGGAAAGATATTATCGAAGCAAAGTTTTGGTTATACTAATAAAGAATCATTGATGCGGGTCACTGAGATAAGTGCTTTTAATATTGGTTCTTTAACTAAACAATTTACCGCGACCGCGATACTATTACTGGAGCAAAATGCTAAGCTAAAGACAACAGACCCTTTAGGAAAGTATTGGGATAATTTAGCTTTAGATAAAAAGAGCATTACTATTCATCAACTATTGACCCACACTGCAGGGTTTGGCCGGCAAGTAATACAAACAGAAGAAATTATATCAAAAAATGACTTACTAAAACTGATTTTTACTAGTAAACTCATTCATATACCAGGTACTATTTTTCAATATTCAAATTCAGGCTATGAAGTACTAGCGGCAATAATTGAAAAAGTATCAGGCATGCCATTTACAGAATTTATCAGGCAAAATTTTATTATCCCTAAGCAACTTTCCCATACTTATTTTAATACTGACGATTTATATGAGATCAATGAGCAAATAGCCATCGGGTATAATGAATGGAAAGAAGTGAATAATTGTACCTTGGGAATAAAAAACTGGAATAATACAGGTGCTTCCAATATCCTTTCCACAACTGAAGATTTATATAAATGGTTTGAACTTATTCAATCTGATAAGATCCTAAACTCAGCTCAAAAGGATAAATTATTTTCTCCCGCAACCACAACAGATGATGAAGAGGAATATGGATATGGCTGGTTTCTTACAAAAACAACAACAGGCAAACAACTAATTTATCATGGAGGTGATTTATCTGGTTATCATACTGAGTTTCGTTATTATCCGGAAGATGATAGAACTATTATTATTTTGACAAACCAGGAACTGTTCGGCTTAGCAATTTTTAAGTACCGTATTGCATCAACTATTTCAAAAATACTTTCAAATATACCAGTACAGTTTCCATTAAATACCACAAAATTGAAATTAGATACTTTATATAAATATTGTGGTACTTACCAATTGGATTCTGCAAATTTATGTAAAATATGGATGAATGGAGGACAATTGACAATAGGTGTTTCAGGCCAAACTGCAATAAATCTAATTGTTCCGAAAACTTTAAAAGCTCAACTTAATCTTGAAGATATTTCAGAAAAATCTCAAATCATAATGAAGGCTGTTGGAAGTGGGAATGATGCAATAATAAATCAAATCTTATCTCCAAAAACTATAGAAACCTTTTTACCGCCACTTAAAGAAAAGTATAAGCAATATTCCACAGCTATGGATGGGAATTCTGAAATTTCTATAACAGGAACGATACCTGCATATTGGAGGGGGGATGGAATAAGCAGAACATACATTAAACTTGATTTTACCTCAGGTAGTACCAGTTTTTATATGGGGTGGAATTCAAAAGATTTATATGATATTACTGTTAATGATAAAAGACCATTCCCATTAATATATCCTCTAGTTTTCACTTATGACAACAAATCAATTATTTATGATCTTGATAATGCCAATTCTACTAATATTGAATTTGACAAAAAAATAAGTGGAATAATTAAAAGCCTGAGCATGAAAGATGAAAATGGGAGTAAACTATTATTCAAAAAGATAAAGTGAACTTATTTGGCTGAGATATAACTACTTAAACAACAATCCATTCAAACAAACACATATAGAATCAACCACCAAACCCAGGCACGCCTTTGACAATTCAGCTTATTACTTTATTGGACTCCTGTGCCTTGCTGTTATAGGTTTTTGGCCATCCTATTTTGCTAAGTTCTTTGATGGTACTACAGATTTCAATTTCTATTTTCATTTCCATTTTACAATGGTGATGCTTTGGATTACAACACTTATTATACAACCTATATTAATCAGGAAAAGTAAACATTCCCTGCACCGGCTTATAGGTAAAATGAGTTACTTCTTATTTCCCCTGATGTTTATTTCTGTTCTGCTTTTGATTCATAGCAGACATGAAGTGAGTCAGGAAGATCTCGACCTTAGTTTATTTGTTCCTTTTAAGGATCTATTAATTCTAAGTGTGGGCTATTTCATTGCTATCAAGTATAGGAATAATATAAAGCTACATGCCAGAGGTATGATAGCCACAGGAATTGTATTTATAGAACCGGCACTTGTGAGGTTAATGTATACCATATTTGAAAAACTTAATATCTTCCAGGATTCACCCTATTATGCCTACTATGCTACTATTTTTTGCATCTACTCCCTATTAATTACATTAATCAAAAAAGAAAAAATGCGAAAAAAGCAAGGTGGGTTTTTCCTTTAATTCTAGTATTATATATGATAGTGCACACCATCATTATTTTCAATATTCATATAGGCCTGGCTCCTTTTTTCAAATGATTTATTTCATTACCCATAACTTAATTAATTGACTAGAGAGCATGCCAGATGGTGAAACTGGCGTTTTAAGAATTAGTGGATAACGGACATCGTAGAACGATTTCGACCAACGACCAACGAAAGCAGTTTAGCAAATAGGCATCGACTCCGCACCTCCGCGACTCCGCAAAAAGAATACATCCCATGGAAAAAATTACACATTCTTCCTATTTTTACTCCACATTGAATAAAAACAATTAACCATGACCCTAACCAAACTAATCGCAAAACACCTAAGAGAAGTCCACTTCGGAGTAAACTGGACATGGTCAAACGTCAGAGATCAATTGAAAGATGTCACCTGGCAGCAGGCTACTACAAAAGTGTATGATCTAAATACGATTGTGGCACTTGTATATCATATGAACTATTATGTAGTCGCACATTTAAAAGTAATGCATGGCGGACCGCTCGATGCAAAGGATATTTACAGTTTTGATCACCCTCCTATTAATTCAGAAGAAGACTGGGACAATATGCGCAACAAAATATTGGATGATGCTGAAACCCTGGCTACTATGATAGAGCAATTACCTGAAACTAAACTTTGGGAAACTTTTGTTGAAGAGAAATATGGTACAAACTACCGTAATTTCCAGGGAATTATTGAGCATACACATTATCATTTAGGGCAGATAGCAATTGTGAAGAAGATACTAATGCAGGAGGCAAAGTAAAAAGATATACTACATACGATATACGATTTAGAGCAGCCCTTTTAGCTATGTTTTTAACTGACTAACAATGCAATTTTTTGCAAGTAAAATATTGTAGGGGCTGGGTTAACCCCTGCCCGAATATGCAGAGTTTTTTGCCGTGTACTTTAGCATTGTTTTAGTCTGAATTAGGATTTGTAGTATTATAAAGGATTAGTAGGAGTTCGCGGACATCGTACATCTGACAACGATTTCGACCAACGGCCAACGAATCCGGACATCGATTCTGTCTGAATTAGGATTTTAAGATTCAAAGTTAAAAGGATTTCGCGGCATAAGAACCCTGATTCATTGGATTATGGAAATAATATGATTCTTATTGCACAGCAGTAAAGGCGGTTCATCAAATAAGCAAATTAGCAGCGACTCAGCGACTCGGCATCTCCGCGACTCGGCAAATAAAATGAGTCATTCTATTTAATTATTGATAGCAAGCCATTCATCTATCTCCTTTTGTACTTGTTCCTTTGTATGAAATTGACCTGAAGCGATTTGGATTCTACCTTCATCGACTGCTATTTTTTGAGCATCATTTAATCTATACATCTTAGTACTTTCTTCAAATTCAAGCAAATGAAGTACTTCTTCTAATATGTATCCATCTTCCAGATGTTCTATTTTATTAATAAGTTTCTTTTTTAATTCTATATTCGTCATTGTATTAAGATATATTTTTATAAACCTCTCTTTTCCTTATTCTCAAACGTTTCTTTCTGCATATAAATTCCTGAAGAAAGGAACAAGTCTAAAATTTTATATAAACAAATTAGCCGTACCTTTAGGACTCGGCAAAAAACCTGATTCAACTACTTATTTGATAGTTTATGAATTAGAAGTCTGATGTTCATTATCCGAAGTCAGCGTCTGAAGCAAGCTTAACCTTAGCCTCAACCTTAACCTTTTCCAGATTGAACACATTTCCCTAAATAGTAAACAAGCATAAAGTATTCTTTCTAAATTTATATTATGCTAAAAGATTCCCACAAATTAGACAACCCTGTCTGGCATTCCCTAAACGAAACCCACCCAAACTTCGCCATAAACTAAGGTGGAGCTAAATACTACCACCCCGACTACTGTCCATTTGGCAGATTTATAGACATAGACAAAACAATGGAAAGCAATGATGCTTATTCCAGATTGACCAAAGAGTTTTATGTAGTAGGAGAAAAACCCCATTTTAGTGATAAGCTGACATTGAAGAGAGACTTAATATGCAAACAGATGGTATTGGATATACCCATGGATATAGAAATCAAAGAAGAAATTATAGAACTACAATCCAATCAAACAGACGAATTATTCCGCTTAGTTAACTCCGTTCAACCTGGCTATTTTAAAAAGAAGACGGCTATGTTAGGAAGCTATTATGGGATCTTTAAAAACAATGAATTGGTAGCAGTGACGGGTGAAAGAAGGAAATGAATGACTATACTGAAGTAAGTGCTCTAGTAACACATCCAGACCATCTGGGAAAATCTTATGCAAAACAATTAATAGCCCACACTACTAATAAAATATTCCATGAAAATAAAACCCCTTATTTACATGTAGCGGAGATGAATACTGCTGCTATAAAGCTTTATGAGAAACTTGGGTTTTGGATAAGAAGGGAGATTAGTTTTTGGAATTTAAGATTAATTATTTGATAAAAAAAATAATACCATCAAACTCTAACATCTTAAATACGGGATTAAAATAAAACTTTAATATCCAAGGTGTTTATAAAAATGAATCTATATTTATAAATCGGGATTTAGGTTACCTAGCTATTATAAATTGCAACTATTTCTTTTAATTCTTAATTTTACATTATAGTATATTTGGGATATTAATTTGTATAATTAAAAACTCCGACAAGACACTATTTATAGATATTATTATCCATTTTAAGAAAATATTAATAAAACCAAGGCTACTAAATGTGAACAAGTCCACAAATAATCAAAGGTTCAGAATGGAGAAAATGGGATCTGCATGTTCATACTCCATTTTCTATATATCAACGTTTCGGTAATAATGATAAGGAGACTTGGGAAAAATATATTAAAGATTTAGAAGATTTACCATCTGACTTTGCTGTAATTGGAGTTAATGATTATCCATTTCTGGATGGATATGCAAAACTTAAAGAAGAACAAGAAAAGAATGGTAGATTAACTAATTTAAAATTACTCCCTGTAGTTGAATTTAGAATAGAAAAATTTGCAGGTGTAAATTTCGAACAACTAAGAAGAATAAATCTCCATGTAATTTTTTCAGATGAAATTACATTAGAAACAATTTATAGCCAGTTTTTAAACACTTTAGAACAAAGTTATTTTTTAGAAAATGGGACTCCATGGACTAGAGCTATTACACAAGAAAGTGTCAAAGAACTTGGAAAACAGATAAAAGCAACAGTGCCGCTTTTAGAACTTAGCAAATATGGGTCAGATTTAACAGAAGGCTTTAATAATTTAAATGTAAAGGAAGATGAAATCTTTAAATCGCTAAATAAAGATTGTTTTAAAGGTCTAAATTGTGTATGTTTTATACAATTTAAGTGGTGCAAGATTTTGGAGTCTCACTTTCCGAAATCTGACGCCCCTTAGGGCTTATCAATACTGAATTTTTAACACAGGGCTTCACCCTGTGCTATTATCTGACGCACTTTCAGCGCTATATTATTATAAATTTACTACTAAAGAAAAAATAAGTTCAAAAAGCGAATAAGACTTTGTATTTAAACTTGTCTTATATCATACATAAGCTAAACCAGAGCCTCTCTAACTAAAGTTTTGCTGCTAAATCACTGCGCTAAAAACTTTCGTGTTGCCTCAACTACCTTTTCCTGATTGAATATAAGATGTCCTAAATCGTCATCCATAATTACTATTTCTGCTTTTGCCATATCGGCAAATTGTATGGCAAGGCTTTGGTTAATAATATGATCCTGTTTATTAGCTATAATCAGCATATTTGCTTTTATTGTTTTAGCAGCATTCTCAAGTGAACCTCCCGCTTTGCTGCTAATATCATGCATCATGACTGCATTAGTTTGCCAAATGAAATTATTGCAATCAACTGAAAAGGGGTTTGGTTTGGAAAGTGATGCTAGCAAGGTAGGAAAATTATCTACAGATACTGTCTTGTTCAGAATTGCAGGGGTAGTAAGTAGTAATTGCATTAGGTGCACAGCCAAAGGTGTAACAGGATTAATCTTATAATTGCCATCATGATAGGCAGTATCAGATTTTACTGATTCTAAATATGTATTCATCCATAATAAGTCGTAGCTGGAAAGTTTAGGTGTTGTTTCAATACAAACGACTTTGTCCATGAAATCAGGATAACTTATGGCCCATTGCAATGCCTGGAGTCCTCCCATAGAGCCTCCTATGATAACAGCTAAATGATGAATGTTCATTTTATCAGTCAGCATCTTATATTGAGTATTTACCATGTCTCTTATATTAAATTGAGGAAACAATGTCTTAGGTTGACTAATGCTGTTACTGGGAGAAGAAGATGCGCCATTGCCTAAGGCATCGATCAATATGAGATAATACCTGATAGTATCTACTTCTGACCCCGCACCAAAAAGTTGCATCATATATGTTGTCATACCACCAGATGTTGGATATATGACAGCGTTAGTCCGATTTGCATTTAGCTTTCCAAATGTGCGGTAGCCTATTTTACAATCCACTATTTGTTTTCCATTCTCAAGAGGAAAATCACCTATAGATGCGTATTGTTGTTTACTATCGGTTTTATTCTGTGAATATGCCTTATGATTTAACGCCAGTTGTAAAAGGAGCACTAGGAAAAGAATAGTTCGAATCATTTGTCTATAGTTTTATTAATAAAGCATAAACTTCCCCGACTTGACTTAAGGAAGGAATTATAATTTAAACTTGTAAGTATTTAATCAACTCAGCCTATTTCATTCGTATAATCAACACCAAATAGGATTGCCTCTTTCAGAATATCAATGTTTATATCTTTCAAGGATTTAAACTTAATGCAATAACCGGTTACGCTGGCTTTACCAAGATTAATTCCATAGGTTTTGGGTAAGTAGGTCTTATCTTTTATACCCATTACATAGACTGAGATTCCAGTTGTGTTTGCACTCAAACCAATTTGATAAAACTCCCGGGTGGATCCGTCAGCATATTTTATGGTGTAAGCTCCATATCCTATATTAGGATTAGAAACAATTTTACCTTTTTCGTCTTTACCATCCAAGAACCATAATTTACATCCTGGCATTAATTCCAGAATGCTGTTGTGCAGTTCTTGTAGTTCACTCCGTTTTGGTTCAGCATGGCTGGCTATATACTTTTCTATTTCTTCTTGTAAACTCATTTAAATTTAAAAATTAAAAGGCTTAGTAAATTGTCTTTTCAAACCAATAGCTATAGGGACAGTTTGTTTTTATTCTATGAAATTATCCGGATTCTTTTCATTTTGATAGAGTATTCAATAATTTTTCGAGCATATTCAACGTCATTGTAAATCCTTCCCTGAAACCATTTTCAACCATCATTTCCATTGTGGCAAGATCTTTATATTTTATGCTCATTCTGAATGTGGTTATTCCATTTGTTTCACTAAAATCCAGGTCATTTTCTGAATTTTGTCTTTGGAGAAATCGAAGTAAAGTCCTGAACTGAAAAATACTCTTGCCCTTCCGGACTTATCATTTTATAAAATCTCCGTCCTCCAACGCTAAAATCCATAGATATAGTTTGTGTTGTCCAGGGTTCAGGTGTGCCCCATTGGTCAAGGATTTCTGGTTTGGTAAAAGCATCCCATACAAGGGAAAGTTCAGCAGCAAATTCCCTGTTTACGAAAATTGTGTTTGTTGCTTTGTCAACAATAAACTCAAATAGTAAATCCTTCATTACTAATTATTTTTTTGCATTAATTGTCTTTTCAAATCTCGCTTTATTTTACATAATGAGATTGTATTTTAGCTTTTATTATCTTTTCGATAATGTTGTTAACAATTCTTCCAGATAATTCATAGTCATTGTAAATCCTTCCTTGAAGCCCATTTCAATCATCTTCTCCATTCTTTCTAGTGATTCGTTATAAATAGCCACGCTTACTTTCGTCTTGCCTTTTTCTTCACTAAAACTGATATCCCAATCAGAACCCGGCAAATCAGGATTTTCATTTTCGTCTGCAAATGCATTTAAAAATTTAAAGTTGGTTTTCGGGCTAATAGATGTGTATTTCTGAATAGACCAGCGTTCCATTCCTTCAGGGCTAACCATAGCATAAAATCTTCTTCCGCCCGGTTCAAAATTCATCGCTTTTGTTTTTGAGGACCAGGGTTTAGGTGCCCACCATTGATCAAGAATTTCCTTTTTGGTAAAAGCATCCCATACCAGTGAAAGCTCAGCATCAAATTCCCTGTTTATAAATGCCGTTTTTTTAGATTTGTCAAGGGTAAAATCAAATAATAAATCGTTCATTTTTTTTCTTTTTTAATGGTTAATAATACTTTGTCAAGTTGATTAAAGCGAGTTTCCCAAATCTTTCTGAATTGTTCAACCCATTTGTCTATCTCTTTCATTTGATCTGCATTGATGTGATAGTAAATTTCCCTTCCTTTTTGCTCTTGCTTTACCAACTCGCATTCCGAAAGAATTTGAATATGCTTTGATACAGCCTGCCTGCTGCTATTAAATTCTTCTGCCAGGGCATTGGGTGTCATTGCATGAGAGGCAAGTAAAAGCAAAATTGCTCTTCGGGTTGGGTCGGCTATTGCCTGAAATATGTCGCGTCTTGTTTCCATGATATTTTGATAGTGCAATTATCTGGTTGCAAATATATATGCAATTATTTGATTGCACAAGTTTATTTATAATTATTTTTATGGGTAGGGTAAAACTTCAATTAAAGTTAGGTTAGAATTAAGGTCGGTAGGTAATAGCGACTAAGGTTTTGAGCCTTTGGACATTGCTTAGAATGTTCTTTGGTGAGCTAATTCGTCTGGTAATTTTAACTCCTTGATTTTTGCCCTAAATTCATTTAATGACATAGGTCCGAAAGTCATATCATTATTACAACAACTTAATTTTTTTTCTTTTGCTTTTATAATGTAATAATTGTCTTGATTATTTTTATTCTGAAGCACATACATCTCCGTATCATTCTATTCTATCTTAATCACACTATTAATTATAACATCAGATTTACAAGCCGTTTGCACATTAGAACATTGTCTTCTAAGCCCGGCATCATTGAATCGTAATAGACTCGATAATAATCAGGAAGGTCACTACAGCTAATAAATAGGAATAGCTGACAAATGAAAATTATGTAATATCGTTTTTTAAGCATTGTGCATAAGGTTTTACAGCGATGGACTGGCTTTTCGGCACAAATGTATATTCGGAAAACTGAACTTCTAGTAACCAAAAGACTTTATGCGGAGCTCTAAAACCTGCCTAATGCAAATGTGCTGTATGCGTGCAGCTTTCTTTTTTGTCAGACAAGTTTAACAAATTTGTCTTCGAGTTTTATGTTAAAATTAATTTCTGCCTTTAAAGCTTTGAAAACTCTTAATACGGTGTTTATTGTAGCACTATTTGCACTGCTTTCGAGTTTAGAAATTTGGGCTTTCTGTACCCCAACTAGTTTACCAAGTTCTTCTTGTGTCAAGTGGCGTTCTTGTCTAGCTAATTTAATCATTTTACCCAAAACGTCCATACTAAGTTCAAATTCATATTCTTCGCGATCTGTTGACCCGACTTTGCCTATATACTTGTCCTTCATTTCTGAAAGAGAATAAGTCTTGATTTTTTTAGGTGCCATATAATTACTTTTATGTTCTATTTTGAAAATATTTATCTCTTAGTCTTTCTGCTCTGACGATTTCGTTTGCCGGCACTTTGTCAAGCTTTTTTATAAAACCGTGGGTCGCAATTACAAAAGTTTCCTTGTTGTCTGTCTTGTCCCAAAATGCAAGTAACCTGATTTGAAGTCCAGCAAAATTTGTCCTAAGTTCCCAAATGTCATTTTGTAGTTTTTTGAATAGTTTCGAGTCATTCGTCTGTTCAGCAAGGTCTATATTGTATAATATTTTTTTGACAGTCTTTTGGTCCAATTCTGCTATAAACTTGTTTGCTTCTTCCATAAACCTCGTCTCAAAATATCTCATTTAGTATGTATCTTGTTAAACGCTTCAAAGATACATAATATTTCTATATTTGGAAACAATAAATTTAACACTTTCTTTTTAGTATCATTTTTAAAAAGACACATAAGGTTGTGAGCGTTTTCGTTTGCTGTATTTTCAACTTAAAGGTTTATTCAGAGAAGAGTAATTTCAGCTTGTACAAACTTGATTTTCCCACTGAATCGCTACTCGCGATTAGCTGTTGTAGTAAGGTGTTTTTTATATTCGTTCTATAATATCTTTATGCATATTCTCTTACATAATAGATATTTTGAGCATTACAGTAAATAGTTCTTTAATAGCATCAATATTACTTACTTCTTGAAATAGCATTTTTAGGTGCCATCGTTTGACTGGAATACTTATAGTGGAAACAATTATCTTTAAACTACATTCGGAGAACAGAAAATCTCCTTTCCAAACTTTCAATTATACAGATCGAAGTTCCTGTTTATTCGATGTCTTTTGGTCTAATTTGGTCACTAAGTTTCTTAGGTGCTACTTCACAATAGGCGCTTGTCAATGCCTCCATAAATAATTCCTCTTCTACTTTATTCATTTCAATTAAGGTCCAACCTTGCTTACCCCATTTGTTATTTACCGGAAATATGATTGTTTTGTCAGCAGCTGAAAAAACGTCCTGATCAATTTCCGATAACTTAATACAGGCTCTCTTATTTATGTCGTCATATGTTGCAAATATCTTCTTTTTCACTCTGAAAGAAGTGTTTTCAAAGTGAGGTTCTTCTGTCGCCTCGGGAAACGAAAGTGCTAGATTTCTGAACGTTTCAATTAATACCATTTTATTAGTCCACCATTTGTGCCAGGAATAAATAAGTTTGATTTCAATAAGTGTCTACTCTATTTTTTCTTTTGGAGGCAAGTTTCACTTTCAGTATAGCGAACCAATTTTGTGTGCGAATATAATATCAATATATTAATTTATGGTATATATGAATGGGTCGTTTGAAATTTGTACATAATTGTTTGCTCCTATAAGGTCGATAAGATTTTCAGCACAATTGTATATTTTACGAACTGTAATCTTAGTAGGACCAAAATTATTTATCCGCAACTCCTCAATGAGGTTAGAGATATTATAAGATGTTTTTTAGATTTTTCCTAACATCTCTTTTAGTATATTCTCTGAATTTGTGGATATAGTTAGAAAATTATTAAATAGCTGTTCAATCTCCTCTAACTTATTCAATCGTACAGCATCTTCTATTTTAATGAGTTCTTCTTTTAAACTTTTAATACCCATAAAATCAGCTTGTGGTTTTAATGAATGGGCATTTATTCGAAGTTGCTCCCAATCTCCATTTTGGAGGTTGCGTTTCATTTCCACAAATGTTTTAGGAGCCACCTTAAGATATAACGCGATCGTACCTGCTTAACAGATACCATATTGCGGCATTGAAAGACGATCATTTTGTTTTAAAAAATGGATCTGAAATTCCTGTTTCCAGGAGAAAGAAAACAGAATCTAATGCTTGGTTTTATTAGTTTATAATTAACTGCCTTATCCCTGATTTCAGTAATTCCAAAATGCCACACACATTTTGTGAGTAAAATAAACTTTGCTTTGTCTAGTTTGCACTTAATCATTTTCTTTATCATATCCCTCATAGTAATAGGATTGTTCAATGCCCTTGATAAGGATTTCCCGGTTGTTTATTTCATCAGTTAAATTATTTAAAAGCAATGTTCTTAATTCCAAATCGTTAATGGGGCTTCTTTCCATGGCCTGCAAGTAAAGTTCTTTGTTTACAATCTGCCAGTTTACTACTTTTTTTAGTTTCGTTTTTAGAAGTATATCCAACCAAATTCTCATTGATCTGCCATTGCCTTCCATAAAAGGATGGGCAATATTCATTTCCACATATTTGGCAATAATTTCCTCAAAGCTGTTTTCTGGCAATTGTTCAATTTTCACTAAAATCTCTTTCAAATACAAAGCGTTTGCAAACCTAAAACCCCCTTTGGTGATGTTCATGGAGCGTATTTGTCCTGCAAATTCATATAATCCGTCAAACAAATAGTTATGTATTTGCTGCAAACCTTTAACTGTGCCAATTTCAATTTTGTCTATATCGCCAGATTCAAACAAATGATAAGCGTATTCTAAACTTTTTTTATCTATATTTTTCATACTAGCATATAATTTATTTCTTATTCCAGGACTTCCAACATGTCTATTTATTAATTTTAAACTTATTTTCTCGACCTCTGAAAGATCTATCATTCTCCGTGTGCAAGGTTCTCTAACAGTTCCAGGTCTTCAATTAGAAGTAGTTTCAAGTTTTTTGAAAGTTCAAGCTTAGTTTGAAAAATATCTTGAAGCTTCTTCAAATAATCTTGTCTTCATAATTTTCAACTTCTCTGTGTGAAGGCGTTTATTGTTGTTTGAATCCACCAAAAACAGATGAATCAATATAAATTTGTTGTTATATCAAAGATACAAATTAAATTTCCAGATTTAATGTACAGAGCAAGGAGCCAATCCTTGTGCTAAACCCATATTAGTGGTTCAAGGTTTCCTTTCCGTCATCAAAATATTCTAAAATATCACCCGGTTGACAATCTAGAGCTTTACAAATTGCTTCTAATGTACTAAACCGTATGGCTTTTGCCTTTCCGGTTTTTAAGATGGATAGATTAGATAAGGTCAGTTCCACTCTTTCAGAAAGTTCATTCAAAGAAATTTTTCTCTTTGCCATCATCACATCTAAGTTTACAATTATCGGCATAGCTTATACGGTTAACTCGTTTTCGTTTTGAATTTCCACTCCTTTTGAGAAAATAGACGCAATGACATAGATTACAGCTGCCATTAAAATAAATGCCTGACTGTCTACCCAATACTGGTTTAGTGTATCTATAACAAAACCTTGATCCTGTAAAGATATGGCCGTCTGCCGTGCAATGTAACTTAAAAGTCCAATCGAAAGGGTGTAGTAACTCATTATGCTAATTTGCCTTGAAACAAAATCATTAAAAGGCTTTGCCAGATTGATTTTACTCAATAGGCGGATTACTACATAAAATAGTACTGCTTTAAGTATCGATATGACCAGGATAAAACCGTATATACTAAAAAAAGCCCATTTGTTGCGATCATACATTATACTTAAATCCAACTTTTGATATAAGTTATGGACAAATTCGGGCTTGAAAAGACTAAAAATAAAATTAACTAGTAAGGCTCCGGCTTCAATGCACAAGCCAACAAAGATAACCCAGGCAACAATGTGCAAGGCTTTAAATACGAAGTTATTTGTTTTTGACATAATTGTTAAGTTTTAAATTATGCCACAAATATAATAAATATTTATTGATAAACAATAATTATACATTAATATTCAAAAGATTTATTCTTATCCTGGAATGTGCTAACAGGATTTATTGAATGAATTGGTTTAAGTTAAATTGTTAAATCAGGAGTTGTGTAGTTTTAGTTGTACAACTTCTAATATGACCCGAAATGTTCATGGAAGTTGCCATTGCAGGTATTTAGTACAATCGTTCGCCTGAACCATTGCATTGCCGTAGAACAACTACATCTGCCATTGCAATAAGCCAGTGTTATTCGCAAACCATAACTCAGATGTAATACTGCGGGTTGCCTTCAAGGATTTCCTGTTCAAGCTTAGGCGTCTCACCTGCCTTCCATAGACGCGTGTGGTGTACAACACGGTAGATCAAAGGACCGCCATCAGGTTGGTCACTGCGTTCAAGCGGCCGCGGTATGCATACAAATTCCACCGAAAGTTGATCAATAGTAGCAGTAACCAGAGCATAGCCATGGCCCCCTTGGTCTAGCCATGATAAATGCGGTGCCACGTCCGGATTGCGCACGGCACGGGCTTGCGCCATATCTCCGGTCTCTTTTAACTTTAGAGTGGATAGCACCCCATGCATAGCACTTACGTTCATAGAAGGGATCACAGTACCATCGGTTTGATCGATCAGGTGCAGTACACGCTTCGGGTGGTCCTTCGCCATTGTTACTTCCATTACTTCAAAAACAGTTTGTTGGGATATAGAACCGGTAATGAATTCCACCCCCAGCGGTTCGAATTTCTTCGGTGTCAGAGCCTTAGAAGCTAAACCGGCATAAAACGCATGACGGTCACCTCCAACAACACAAAAACCTGTGATCTTCTGATCGCTTATGAAATCAAATATCTCGTCTTTATCCCGAAGAAATCGGTTATCTATTACAGCATAACCTACATCTTTAGGCCAGTTACTGCCTAATTCGCCAGGTAAATTCTGATAATCACTGCGCAGTTCCATGGTACCAAAAGTGTGTCCCCATATTTTCCAGCGCGCAGTTGATGCTCCGAGTTGATTTAAAAACCAGTGCCTTTGTTCGCTACCCAGAAAAGTCTGGGCATGAACATCTTTGGTCGGATTTGGAAGGTCCTTGTCGTTAAAACGAATGGTTTCTGGTGGTTTGTTGCCATTATAATGACGACCATAGTTCATAATTTCAAAAGGTATTTGCGGCGAAACCCTTGGATATCCTGGCACATAAAAATCATCACTCGACATATCAGGAGAACGAAATGACCAATTATCGGTTAACAGCAAATCGACATTTTTACCCCATCGTAATACTCGCTGGATCTTCAAACTGTTAATCGCCTTCAGGTTGTTCGGCTCTTCTGAGAGCCCGTCTTCATTGAACTCTTCCATGGGTGTATCCACCACAGCCGGAGCAATGAATTGCTCAAGTTTGGGGTTACCGGGCTGTTGCACCATGGCAGGGATGAACTCCCACCAGGCCTGGTTTGCAGAGACTTTCTGATTTTGTGCAGGAGCGTTGTAACCGCCACCAGCCACATATTGACTTTGGTATCCTGCCCAGGCAAATTCGTG
>Ga0193744_1000091_pt1 | contig 35353 bp, 32 predicted proteins | sample L1a1metaG_FD_143056 | JGI IMG/M metagenome (GOLD analysis project Ga0193744, IMG submission 143056) | Soil microbial communities from a riparian zone of the East river system, Colorado, United States - L1a1 | ecosystem: Environmental > Terrestrial > Soil > Riparian zone | place: USA: East River...
AAGCAAGAATATTTTCAAATTCAGACAAAGAAGATTTTGTCCAGATTACTTGTTTTTTAGCCATTCCTTCATCTGTTTCATAGCAACATCATTTGAAATAAGCTTATCATTTTTAATATCTAATTCAGAATTAGCGATTGAATCTTTTATCTCATTATCTAATAAAAATATTTCTAGATTTTCATCTTTTAAATTGGAGACAATCTCTTCTATTTCATTTAGAATGTTTTCATCTTCAATTTCAGAAATCTTACTCAGTAATCTGCTTTTAACATTGGTTTGATTCATTATCAACAATTTAAATACTAATATACAACGATTTTTATTCAATTTCAGTTTAGCAGAATTGATTGTGTTGTGATTTGCAACGATAATTATTCCTTAAAAGGGACTCAATAAGCTTTGTAAATAGTTCTTAAAGATTATTGTTGCTAGTTACTACCAATAGAAACTAAATATTCCCTGACAACTGTCAACTGGCAACTAAACTATCCATTTAAACTCAGAATCTTAATCTCTACCCTCTGATTTCTCCTTCGACCATCGGTAGTCTTATTGGTAGTAACAGGCATTCTCTTACCATAGCCTTTATATTGTAAACGCTCGGCACTGATTCCTTTCAGGATCAAATAATCATAGACAGCTTTAGCTCTGGCTTCTGAGAGTCGGTCACAATATACATTATCCGGAACATCATTCGTGTGCCCACCAATTTCAACCACTATATTCGGATTGTCCGACATGAAACTATGAATTTCATCAATAGCCGAATAAGATTTAGGATCAATAATAGAAGAATCAGCAGCAAAGTACAGTTTGTCTATTCGTATCGTTTGCCCAGTCTTCAGGTCTTTAGCATTCAATTTAGAAAAGCTATTGCCTGAATCTTGTCTTGTATTATTGTTAGTCTTTGTATTTACAGGCTTGTCTTGAACTGGTTTGGGTTTTACTTCTGCTATATCTTTCTTTTCTTTAACAGGCAAAGGAGTCTTACAATTTACCTCCACAATAGCAGAAGCATTGTCCATCAGTATATTACCATTATAAGGAAAAAGTACAGGCGTTTTATAAAATGCCTCCAGCATGATATAGTTTATATTCTGTTTGGGTTCAAATCGCATCTGGTATTTGGCCCAGGTCGTATTAGAAACAGAACTGGTAGAATGCAACAGTTCCATTTTATTACAGAATGAACTACCACCCCAAACTCTTAACTGAATAGGGGTTGTAAAAGGCAATATAGTCTGATCATTGGTACTCGTGGCACTCATATAGCTTTCAGATCTACACAGGTAAACAGAAAAATCATAACATTTACCCGCTACAAGTGGACTCGATAAACGCTGACTAAGTGATTCCCAACTATCATTATCCCTTACCACCATCCCAACATAAGTTCTGCCATCATAAGGACGGGTATTAACACCAAAAAAAGGAGAAGAAGGATCAATGCTTGGTTGTACATCAGGTGGAGTTTCACTTGGGAACAACTCTCTGCCACAGTCATACCAGCCGGATATGGTTAGTCCGCCTTTCTGACCCACATGAGGGTAATCTTCAAAAGAAGGATTAACCAGGTTTATAACATCTTTATCCTTTTTTACCTCAGGCTTTTTAGTCTGAGCCTGCCCTGTAATGTTAGAAGCAAGCATTATTAATATAAGGATATATTTTTGTAAGCTCATAGAATGTATGTTAATCAATAATTTTGGTTTGGGGTAAAACGTTTTTATTCATACATTAACTATAAATAACTTATATTTTAAAATTGTTTTAACTATTTAAAGGCGTTAAGGCCGGTTACATCCATACCGGTTATTAACAAGTGAATGTCATGTGTTCCTTCATAAGTCAGCACCGTTTCGAGATTCATCATGTGTCGCATAATAGGGTATTCATTGGTTATCCCCATTCCGCCATGTATTTGCCTTGCTTCCCTCGCTATCTCCAGGGCCATCATAACATTATTACGTTTTGCCATTGAAACTTGTGCTGGTGTTGCTCTACCTTCATTAGCCAAAGTGCCTAATCGCCAGGTAAATAATTGAGCCTTGGTAATCTCAGTGATCATTTCAGCCAGTTTCTTTTGCTGCAATTGAAATCCGCCAATAGGCCTTCCAAACTGAATTCTTTCTTTAGAATATCTCAATGCTGAATCATAACAATCCAAAGCTGCTCCGATAGCACCCCAGGCGATACCATATCTCGCTTTAGAAAGACAAGATAAAGGACCTTTCATTCCTTTTACATTGGGCAGTAAATTGGATTTAGGCACTCTTACATCTTCAAATACCAATTCACCGGTAATAGAAGCTCTTAGAGACCATTTGCCATGTATCTCAGGAGCGCTAAATCCCTTCATACCCTTTTCAACAATGATACCTCTTATAATGCCTTCCGGATCTTTTGCCCACACTACCGCAATATCTGCAACAGGGGAGTTAGTGATCCACATTTTTGCACCATTCAATATATAGTGATCGCCATCATCCGTAAGTTTGGTAGTCATACCATCCGGATTAGAACCATGATCAGGTTCCGTTAATCCAAAGCAACCAATGAATTCGCCACTTGCCAACTTAGGCAGATATTTTCTTTTCTGTTCTTCAGAACCAAATTTATAGATTGGGAACATCACCAAAGAACCCTGTACAGATGCCATAGATCTTACACCTGAATCACCTCTTTCCAGTTCCTGCATGATGATACCGTAAGAGATTTCATCCATTCCGCCTCCGCCATATTCTGCAGGTATACTGGGTCCAAAAGCCCCTATTTCAGCAAGACCTTTAAAAAGCTGGGTAGGGCAAACCGCCCGGTTAGAATAATCTTCAATGATAGGGCTTACTTCTTGTTTAACCCATGCGCGTACTGCATCCCTGGCCAATAAATGATCAGAGCTTAAAAGCTCATCCAGTAAATAATAATCGTGGTGCTGATATTTGTCCTCCAGCGCTTTACGGGTGCCAGTGCCATTTTGGGCATGAGTTGGTTGCATATATATTATTTAAATATTTGGCTACAAAATTAGATAAATATGTATTGAGTTGCTATAATTTATAGAGAAATCACTTTGTTTTAGACGAATAAGGAGAGTTGGAGGATGAAAGTTGGGGTTCGGGTGATTTTAAACCTTAATAGTTGATAGTTGTCAGTTGCCAGAAAATACATTTTACATTTTACATCTCATATTAAGTCGTTATCCGATGTCCGAGAATACAGCAGCAAATCAGCAATCAAGCAAATTAGCATCGACTCCGCGACTCCGCAAAATGAAGCAAGCTTAACCTCAACCTTAACCTCTTCATTTTAAGATCCAAATGAAAGGCCAGGGGTAAACCCATCCCCTTACATTTTTTACCTAATAATTCTGATACTGTGTTTACTTTTACAAAAAATCTAAAAGAATGAGTTTGTTAGGAATTGAAGGAATGCGTTTTCATGCCTTTCATGGCTTTTACAAAGAAGAACATCTAACCGGCAACAATTTTGTAGTAGATGTATATATAACAGCAGCTTTAGAAAATGCGAATGAAACGGATAAAATCAGAGATACAATAAACTATGAAACTGTGTATGCTATTTGTAAGAGAGTAATGAATGAACAATATGATCTAATAGAAAAAGTAGCAGGGGAAATAATCTCCCATTTACTTTCATTATTAATTGAGGGTGATCATCTAAAAGTCAGGGTTAGAAAGTTGTTTCCTCCAATGCCGGGTATAGTGGACAGTACTTTTATTGAACTTGAAAAAATTAAATAGTTGTCTGATTCGTTATCCGATGTCTGGCGTCCGTTTTCCGCATTGGTCAGCAAATTTCGGTCTATCCTTGAATCCTTAAATCCTAATTCAGATAAAAAGCTATGCTGAAGCTCATTCACAATTCACAACTCACAATTAATTACCCTTTCTGTTAAAATGATATTAATCCTGAAACTTAATATGTTTAATTAGGTTTTAAATTCGTCTTTACAATACCAAACATCTTATACATGAAAAAGCTACTTTCATTACTTCTTATAATTCCAGCTTTCTTTTTAGGCCTGAATTCTTGTTCCCAAGCTGAGTTTAAAAAAGCTATGGAGACAGTCAATTCTGCAGGTGGAACTAATAGTAATGAAATAAGTGATGGCTTAAAACTGGCATTACAGATTGGTATTGGAAATGGTTCTACACTTCTATCACAACCGGACGGGTATTATAAATCAATATATAAGATACTCTTGCCAGCCGAAGTACAGAAAATAACCAATAAGCTGAAGTTCATTCCTGGGTTTACTCAGGTAGAAGAGACCCTAATACAGAAGATAAATAAAAGCGCCGAAGATGCTGCTGTGGCAGCGAAGCCCATATTTGTAGATGCAATAAAATCTATGACCATAAATGATGCTTTAAATATTTTGATGGGAGCTGATAATGCTGCTACTTCCTTTCTGGAAAGAACTACCAGAGCTCAATTGTATAGTAAGTTTAATCCGATTATAATAAACTCTTTAAATAAGTTTGGGGCTTTGGATTATTATAAATCGGCAGTCGATAAATACAATTCTATTCCTTTAGTTGATAAACTCAATCCGAGATTAGATGATTATGTTACCAACAAAGCACTGGATGGTTTATTCTCAATGGTAGCAAGTGAAGAATTGAAGATAAGAAAGAATCCGGCAGCCAGGGTTACAGATTTACTTAAAAGAGTATTTGCTAAACAAGACAGGAAGTAGGTAAAATCTTCTTTATTTCATTAAAAAGAATCCATACTCTTTGTCATAGCCTGTACGATTCTTCTTTCATGAAAGAAAACACGAGCGATAACTTTTAATGATGTAAATGTAGGAACTGCAATTAACATTCCCATTACTCCCCCTATTTTAGCCGCTACCAGTATCACCAGGAAGATTTCTAAAGGATGTGCCTTTACACTATTTGAATATACAAAGGGTTGTACCAGTATGTTATCCAATAATTGTGTAACCAGGAATGCAGTGATAACTTTAATAACCATAGGTAAAATAGTAGCATAAAATGGCAAATCAATATTGGAAGAAATGGTTATCATACTTCCGAAAGCAATGGCTATGATAATACCCAGGTAAGGTATCACATTCATTAAAGCTCCAAAGAATGCTATCAATAAAGCATTTTTGATATTCATGATACTCAGAACAATAAATAAAAAGCTGGTAAGGATGGCAACCTGTAGCAAGATACCTGTAAAATACCTTCTTAACATATTGGCTATACTCGTTAAAGCCTGGCTCACCCTTTCTTCATGTCTTTCAGGCACTATTGATTTAAGGAAATTATCAAATGAACCTTCGTCTTTAAGAAAAAAGAATAATATAAACATAACCGAAGTAATGGTAATTAATACGTTACCGGCTACACTCATTGCACTTTTGAAAAAGAAGCCTAAACTTGTAGGATCCACTATTTTCTTTAATCCATTTAGTAATTGTTCGTTTATGTCTACACGCTGATCTATGAGCCTATAATTAACTAACCATGTTTTTAGTTCGGCAAGCGGGACTTGTAACGTACGATTGATTGCATTTAAGTCAACATGACTCAGGTTATTGGCCTGGTCCACTACCAGCGGTATAAATAGCCACCCGACTAAAACTATTAAAAACAGGAATACCAGCATGGTAATTAAGGCAACCATAGAATTTCCAGGGACAAATTTGCCCCAGCTTAATATCCGTTTTAGCATTCGGGTAAATGGCCTGGCTATCAGGGATAATACCCAGGCTATCAAAATGAAACTGACAATATCACTGAAGTAATACAGTAGAAAGAAGAATATAACAACTCCGACAAATATGGCTAATGTTCGGGCATTCCATTTCATTTCACTTAGCTTTATATATTATTTATGCTTTAACTACGAGACTATATACCATTGGTATTTTCCCTTCCAAACCTTCTACCTGGTATTTATCTTCTCCTATTTTGACTAATTTATTAAAGCAGGCATAAGGAGAATAATCATATTCTTCAAAATGCTGTATATGCAATCCTACATTCAACAGGCTTTGGAATACTTCTGAAAAGTTATGGTTCCAACTGATGCTTTCATATTTAATTGTAGAATAGCGGTCTGCATAAGTTCCTTCTTCTAATTCTGTAATATCTTCTTTATTGAAATAATAGTACTTAACATGGTCAAAATTCTCATCCAGGGTCCAGACAAAAGGATGAAATTCTACTAGTATCATTTTACCGCCTGGTTTAAGAAAGTGTCTGACCACCTGGGCCCATTCCTGCATATCAGGTAACCATCCAAGGACACCATAGGTGGTATAAACTATGTCAAATTTCTTATTTAGAAATTCAGGGGAGCTGTACACATCTGCACAAATAAACTGAGCATCCAGACCCAGTTCGTCATTCATCTGGATTGCCATTTTAATAGCCTCATCTGAAAGATCTATGCCGGTAACTTTTGCACCCATCCTGGCCATAGATAAGCTATCCTGGCCAAAATGACATTGTAAATGCAATACTTCTTTATCTTTTATATCAGCCAATAAATGTAATTCAATATCTTTCAAACTGGTTTTACCTGCCATAAACTCTTTCTGTTCATAAAAGTCGGAACCAACATGGATGGGTACTTTTGCGTTCCACAAATCCTTATTTATTTTTAAATAGTCTTCATTCTCCATTTGATAAGTGTTCGTTATTCTTTTATTTATGAATTAATTTAAAGCTTGAAGATAAATCAATATTCCGGATTTGGATTTACAAAAGACAAATACAGATAAATTATTAAAGTGAATCAATAGTAGTATTTTTAAAGAGACATTAAAAAATAGGCTCATTTACAAACTTTCCTCCCTTGCTTTTCTTTTTTACAGAATGCAAAGCCTAATTTTGCATCTCCTTTAGAAAATACATACTATAATGAGTCAACACGAATTGAGCGAACAGGAATTAGCTAGAAGAGAGTCCCTGGTTAAAATCAGGGAATTAGGCATTGATCCTTATCCTGCAGAGCAATTTGTAGTAAGTAATACTGCAGTAGAAATCAAGCTTGACTATAAAGAAGAAGTGCTGGAAGATGGCACTAAAAACCGTCTTAATTTCCAGGAAGTTAGCTTGGCAGGCAGATTGATGAATGCAAGAGAAGCGGGGAAAGCTATGTTCATGAATCTTCAGGACAGCAGTGGAATAATTCAGCTATACCTTAGAAGAGAGGAATTAAGTGAGGGAGAGGATTCTACATTTTTTGATCAGCTAATTAAAAAGCTGCTTGATATAGGAGATTTTATAGGAGTTACTGGTTATGCTTTTATTACTAAAACCGGAGAAACTACAATACATGTTAAGTCACTAAAGCTATTATCAAAATCCTTAAAACCTTTACCGGTTGTCAAAGTGGATGCAGAGGGCAATGTGCATGATGCAATCAATGACCCGGAATTTAGATACAGGCAACGTTATGTGGACTTAACAGTCAATCCGGCTATTAAAGAGATATTCCTGAAAAGGACGAAAATGGTAAACACCATAAGACAGTTCTTAAATGATCATGGAGGAATAGAAGTTGATACACCTGTATTACAGAATATACCAGGTGGTGCAGCTGCCAAACCTTTTATTACGCATCATAATGCCCTGGATTCTACGTTCTATTTAAGAGTTGCAAATGAATTATACTTAAAAAGATTGATAGTAGGTGGTTATGATTTTGTATATGAATTCTCTCGTAACTTTCGAAATGAGGGGATGGATAGGACCCATAATCCAGAGTTTACGGTGCTTGAATTCTATGTAGCTTATAAGGATTACTTCTGGATGATGGATTTTACAGAGCAATTAATGGAAAAGGTAGCAATTGCAACTAATGGATCTACAGAACTACAGGTAGGAGATAATACCATAAGTTTTAAAGCCCCTTTTAAAAGAATCTCCATATTTGAGGCAGTTTTAGAACATACCGGAATTGATATAAGTGAAATGAATGAAGAACAATTAAGGGAGGTTTGTAAAAAACATCGTATCGAAATAGACCCATCGATGGGTAAAGGAAAACTGATAGATGAGATCTTTGGTGAAACCAGCGAAAAGAAGTATATTCAACCTACATTTATTATGGATTATCCTGAGGAAATGAGTCCGCTTACTAAGAAACACAGAACTAAAAAAGGATTGGTAGAAAGGTTTGAATTAATGATAAATGGAAAAGAAATAGCCAACGCATATTCAGAATTAAATGACCCTATAGATCAAAGGGAACGTTTTGAAGAGCAGGTAAAATTGATGGAAAGAGGAGATGATGAGGCTATGTTTATAGATCATGACTTTCTAAGAGCTTTGGAATATGGAATGCCTCCTACATCGGGTATCGGATTTGGTATTGACAGGATGGCAATGCTTATGACCAACCAAAGTTCTATTCAGGAAGTATTATTTTTTCCACAAATGAAACCAGAAAAATCAAATAATTAATTATAATAAACTATGGAAATTAGAGGCAAAATTATTCAGACATTACCCCTTCAAACAGGTGAAGGCAAAAATGGTACTTGGAAAAAGCAGGAATATATATTAGAAACGCTGGAGAGTTATCCTAAGAAAATCTGTTTTAATGTATGGGGTGAAAAAGTAGATCAGTTCCTTATTAAGGATGAGGAAACAATAACCTTACATTTCGATCTTGAGAGCAGAGAATTTAATGGTCGGTGGTATACTGATGTAAAAGCATGGAGAGTTGACCGTAATATAGGAGGTTCTCAACCAGAAAATCAGCAGCAAAATCAGTCTATGGAGCCACAAAGGCAAGCGGCCGATTTAAACGATATGGATGACGATCTTCCATTTTAGGTGTAGTTGACAGTTGTCAGTTGCCAGTTGTCAGTGGTTTATTCAGGGATATCCTTAAGCCTAAACTGACAACTTGCAACATAAGTAAAAATCTATAATGACTTTCTTTCTGCTATGGTAGATCTAGGGTAACTATTTATCATTTAGATTTTTCTTTTTGGTGGATTTACACATTTGGCACTAAATTAGGATGCCTAATGAAAGCTCAATAATTAAGGTACCAACAATGATGAAATATAAGTATGTAATAGTTTTGCTCCTGCTTTCATGCCAGGTATTTGGCCAATATCTTAATAATACAGGGCATTTTATTTCTGATGCTACAAAGAGGGTAGAATGCAAAGTAAATCTCACTGTTAATGGCTCTGAAATAGAATATAAGGACCTTAAACTTAAAGGGAACAGCCTTTATGAAACTCCCTCCGGAATTATTACACTCTCTGGAGATGATGAATCTGTCTCATCAAAAATAAGATTATATACTTTAGATGGGGAAGAAATATTCAATAAGACATTTAAAGATATTATCAATTTCAGTTTGTCGTCAAATAAGCATTTCGCTGCTTTTCACAATGGCCAACAGATTGAATTATTTGATATAGCAAATCGGACTTTCAAATCTATTAATGGCTCCAATGTATTTTCTGTTAATGATCAGGGTCAGTTGGCCTGGTTTGATGAGGATAATTCAACTATAAACTTTGATAATCAAAGTATGAAGATCTCAGAACCAGTTTATAAGATCTTATTTTTTAATAATAGGCCTTTGTTTATAAGTAAAAGTTCGATATTGGTAATTGAAGACAATATTAGCAGAACTATTTATTCAGCACAGGAGGGTAGATTTTTTGATGCAGCTGTATTTAAGGATAAACTATATATCAGCATAAAAAAAGAACTAGCCAAAGAGTTTTTATTTACTTCATTAAGCAGTAGTGATCTAAAGAATTTTAATAACGAAGAGGAAACTCATTTTCCCCTTGCCAGTGCAGCTCAAAAGATAAAGCAACATTCACAACTAAATACAAGAGAAGATCTTCCTAAAGGAGAATTAATCCGCACACCTTTAAATTATTATTCTGATAGTGTTTACCAGCCAGTAGGTAATAGTTATGATGAAATGCAGGATTATGGAGATCCTTATTTACATCCCGGAGTTGATTTACTGGGTAACTATCTCCAGGAGGTGTATTCAGTAAAGAAAGGATATGTTAAGTCTATACTTACAACTGGTGGATACCCCTATTGGCGTATAGCTATTTCAAACCGGGATATATCAGAAGATTCACAAGGATATTTATATGCTCACCTGGAAGAAACTAGTTTTCCTTATGCAGTAGGGGATTCTGTAAATGAAGGAGATGTTATCGGACAACTGGTTAATTTCCCTGTACAGGGTTTTGTACATTGTCATTTTGCCAGAATTACTGATAAGGGCATAACATGGAAAGGTGACTGGTGGACTTTTGATAATCCGCTGAGTTATATGAGTACCTTAATTGATAAAATTCCACCCACATTTGAAAAGGCAAAAGGTAATGATGAATTTGCATATAGAGATAAAGATGGTATTTATCTATCACCTAATGATTTACATGGAAAAGTCAAAGTCATTTCTAAAGTATATGACCAGGTTAATTCTCCCTGGCACATAGGGGTTAATAAGCTAAGTTATAATTTATCATCTCTGGCCTCTCCACAAACAATACTCCTGGATTCATTTGCATATGAGTTTAATTTTTACAATGATTATTATGAGGGAGGATCTTATTATCTTGATTTGTTGAATACATTATACTCACGTGACGTCTATTGTTTTTCAGTTGGGAATTATGACAACAGGGATTTTTATCACATCATAAGTAATTCAGATGGTAATGATACCATAGATGTAAACGATTCAAAGCAATACTTTAATACAGGCAATTTCCCTGATGGATCTTATATATTCAGAGTATTTGCTTCAGATGCTTCTGGAAACTCTACAATGGATTCAATGATAATAACAATTAATAACACCATTACTGCTTATAATAATGTAAGCAAGGATTCTTTAATTAGTATATTCCCTAATCCATTTACCTCTGAAGTTTCATTATCTTTACAAAACCCTGTTAATAAACAAATAGTGCTTTCAGTTAAAAATATCATTGGTGAGGAAGTATATAGCTATTCAGATATAAACTCTAATACAAGATTCAAAAAATCAATTGATCTTAACAAACTTCCAAATGGTGTTTACTTTCTGGATATCTTAATTGACGGAAAGCATTTAGTGAGGAAGATGGTGAAAGATTAAATAGCTTTTCATATTAGTTTTCAATGAATATTGATACAATAAGAGAAATTTGTAAAAACTTGCCCCATGTTACGGAAGATGTAAAATGGGGAAATGATCTGTGTTTTCTCATTCTTCAAAAGATGTTTTGTGTAGTTTCCCTTCAAGGTCCTTTAAGTGCCTCACTTAAAGTAAAAGAAGAGGAATTTGATGAGTTAATCACTAAGCCGGGAATAGTGCCTGCTCCTTATGTAGCAAAACATAAATGGATTTTGGTAACTAATCCTGAGGTATTTAATTCAAAAGAATGGGAGCATTTCATCCAACAATCATATCAATTAATAAGAGCTAAACTACCTAAGAATAAATTAGCTCAATTAGGATAAATCATACTGGAAATTATTTTAAATTTAGTTTTTATGGAGAGTAATCAATTAAAGCTGAGTATGAAAATGGCCATAATTTTAGGTATTTTTTTACCTCTGGCTGAAACAATAAGAAGAATTCATCAAATACTGATATTTAAAGACTTTTTATTATGGATTGATGACTATCTGATAGGCACAGTGCTATTAATTGCAACTTTTAGGGTTTATAGAAAGAAGCATAAATCCAGGGAATATTTAATTGCTGCATGGGGAATTACCACAGGTGGTATTTTTTTGAGTTGCCTGGGACAGGTAAATTATATCATAAATGAGATTCCGGAAAAAGGAGTTTTTTCTTCGGGACTGGTAATGTTGATAAAGACATTGATATTAATTTATGTATTAGTTGGATTATCCCTGAGTATTAAAGTAAATGAACCAAACAAAAATCAAAATTAATCTTTAGTGAAAATCCATTTCACCTTTTACTTTTTACCTTCCCTTACAAATAAGCAATAACCGATTTATTGCCAACAACAATATCCTGGAGTTTAACAGCTACCTTAGCATCCAATGGAAGGTAAATATCGACACGGGAACCAAACTTAATGAATCCCATTTCACTTCCCTGCTCTACTCTTTGACCCTCTTTCAGATAACAAACTATTCTTCTGGCTACCGAACCGGCAATCTGTCTTAGTAATATTTTGGATTTACCATTGTTAATTACCACAGTAGTCCTTTCGTTTTCGGTAGAAGACTTTGGATGCCAGGCAACCATTTTCTTCCCTGGATGATATCTATAGTAATCAATAGTACCACCTATAGAGCTCCGGTTTGCATGTACATTTAATGGATTCATGAATACCGATATTAAGAGTCTTTTGTCTTTAAAGTATTCTGGCTCGAAGGTTTCTTCTATTACCACTACTTGCCCATCAGCCGGGGCATACACTATTGAATCATCCAATTTTTCAATAGTTCTAACGGGGTTCCTGAAAAATTGAAGTATCAATCCAAATAAAATTAAACACAAAAATAGTGCTATATAAGTAGCCCATATTGGAGCAAAATGATTGACCAAAAGTACAACACCAGCGCAAAATACCAGTGTTATTAATAATGATACATATCCTTCTCTGTGTATTCTGAATCCGAACATAGTTATTTATTTGAGCGGCGAAGATAGTAATTAGTGATTAGTGTTTAGTGATTAATAGCTTACTCATTTATCATTTAAATATATTGAACACAATTAGCAGAACTAATCACTAACCACTAATCTCTAAAAACGTGCTTCCACCTTTTATGAGACCATAACCAGGTTGGTGGATATTTCCTTATAACAGCTTCTAAATTTTGAGCAAATAGGGCAGTGATTTCTTCAGATTGCAAGATCCTGGGTTCGTCCGTTAGCAGTTTAAAGCTTACTTCATAGTATCCTCTTTTTACTCTTTGAACATCATAATAAAAGACTGGCAAATTAAATACTTTGGCAAATTGACTTAAGCCATGAAGAAAAGCAGTTTTGATACCAAAGAAATCTACCCAATGGGCTTTGTGAATTGCTGCCGGACTTTGATCGGAGATAAAAATAAAAATATTTGGGCCCCCTTTCCCCCGAATCTCTTTAATAGTTTTCCCGGCATCATGCATATCTAACATATCCATGCCTTTTTTCTCCCTTATTCTTTTAAGGAAATTATCAAGTGGTTTATTAGATAAGGGTTTGTAAATAGCATGTGATTTAGCCTTCATTTGGGACGCCCAAACCAGGGACATCCACTCCCAATTTGTATAGTGGGATGAGATTAATAACAAATCAATATTCTTTTCAGCATATTCTCTTAATTTCTCTGGGTTTTTATATTGATACCGTTTTACTAGTTCTTTTGCAGAGAGGGAGTTTCCTTTTATACTTTCAAGGGTAATATCAGCTAAATTCAAATAAAAGGCTTTAGTATATGCTGTAATTTCTTCAGGACTTTTATCTGGGAAGCATCTTTCCAGATTGGCTTTAACTACTTTGACTCTATATTTAATAACTGCTCTTAATAGCCAGGCTATAAAATCAGAAAACAGATACATGAGTCTAAATGGTATCAGACTGAAAATTATGACCAGTATTCTGAAGATAAAGTAGGATATCCAATCCATGTTCTATAATAGTTGTCGGTTGTCAGTTGCCAGTCTTTTTTTCTATTTGTACAAACAGTACTGAAATTCTTTGACTTAATAACTTAGTAAAATCAATTTAGTTTATTTTAATTCTTTCTAATTGAATCGCAAAAATAGTACTTTTAGCATGTTTATTTAATAGAATCTCTCTTTATGAAATTGATAAATACTTCCATTCTTTTATTGCTATTAATTGTAAGTGCTACTGCACAGGAGAATCCAACGCATTTGGTAGATTATGTTAATCCGTTTATTGGTACTGGTGGTACCGGACATACTTTTCCGGGTGCTACACTACCCCATGGTATGGTACAGTTAAGTCCGGATACTCGTGTAGATGGTTGGGAAAGTTGTGCAGGTTATTATTATCCGGATAAAGAAATCCTTGGTTTTTCACACACACATCTTAGCGGAACCGGGGTACCTGATTTGGGCGATATACTTATATTACCTATTAGCAATAAACCCAACATTCAACACTACAAAAATGGAAAGCCCTATATTAAAGCCAGGATTGATAAAACTAGTGAAAAAGCAAGTCCGGGATATTATAAAGTTAATCTTCCGGATGAAGCGGTTCAGGCTGAGTTAAGTTGTACTGACCGGGTGGGTTGGCATAAGTATAGGTATTCAAAAGCACATGGTTCGGTATTTGTAGATCTGCAACACCGGGATCAACTAATTGAGTCGAAACTGAATATAATAAATGACAGGGAGATTACAGGTTATAGAATTTCAAGAGGTTGGGCCAGAAGACAACATGTGTATTTTGTAATGCAGTTTTCGAGGTCAATGGAATTGGTAGACACTACTCATTCAGATATTACCAAAATATTCAGAATTAGAGAGGAAGGCTTAGAGCCTCTAATAGTTAAGGTAGGTATATCAGCAGTGAGTATTGAAGGTGCCAGAAGGAATCTGAATGCAGAAGCAGCAGGATGGGATTTTGAAGCTGTTAAGGTAAAAGCCTCCGAGGCCTGGGAAAAAGAACTAAGTAAAATAGAAGTAAAAGGCAAAAACCATAATGACATTGTTAATTTTTATACTGCACTATATCATGTCAATATGGCCCCCAATGTGTTTTGTGATGTGGATAGTATGTATAGAGCAATGGATGATAAAACCTATAAAGCAAAGGATTTTGTTCCATACACTGTCTTTTCTATTTGGGATACTTACAGGGCGGCCCATCCCTTATTTACTATTATTGATAGAAAAAGAACACTTGATTATATAAAAACTATGCTGGATCATTATCAGAAAGCAGGCCATCTTCCTGTTTGGGAATTGGATGGTAATGAAACCTGGTGTATGATTGGCTACCATGTAGTGAGTATTATAACTGATGCTTATATAAAGGGTATTAGGGATTTTGATGCAAACCTTGCACTTGAAGCAATGCAATCTTTTGCTAGCTCCAAAAGATTTGGTATTGATCATTATGTAAAAGATACCTATTTAGCTGCAGATGTAGAGGGTGAATCCGTATCTAAAACACTGGAATATGCATATGATGACTGGTGTATAGCTCAAATGGCAAAGGCAATGGGGAAGCAGGATGTTTATAAGGAATACATTAAAAGGGCTCAGTACTATAAGAACCTGCTGGATCCTAAAACAGGGTTTATGAGAGCTAAGTCTGATAATCATTTTTTAGATCCATTTTCTCCTACAGAGATCAATATGCACTTTACCGAAGGTAACAGTTGGCAATATTCTTTTTATGTTCCACAGGATGTAGACAACTTTAAAAAGTATCTCGGAGGGTCAAAAGGCCTGGAACTTAAACTAGATCAACTATTTTCTACAGCTGAAAAGCTTTCAGGAAGAGATCAAAGTGATGTAACTGGCTTGATAGGACAATATGCACATGGCAATGAACCTAGTCACCATATCAGCTATATGTACAATTATTGTGGTGTACCATATAAAACACAAAAGCTTACCAGACAAATCTGTAAAACGATGTATCAAAATGATGCAGAAAATGGTTTGTGTGGGAATGAAGACTGTGGTCAGATGTCTGCATGGTATATATTAAGTAGCCTGGGTTTATACCAGTTATCACCGGGAAATGATTATTATGAATTCACTACTCCGCTATTCGACGAATCTACAATAAAACTAGAAAATGGAAAGAGATTTAAGATAAGTACAACCGGCAATGATGCCAATAGTGATTATATCCAGAATGTTTCAGTAGCAGGGCGTAATATGGATCGTTCTTATATACTTTATGAAGAAATCAGAAGTGGTATTCCTTTAAAAATGAACCTGGGTAGTACTCCCAACAAAACATTATGGACAGAAGAAAATGCTCATGCTCCTTCCAACATTAAAGACGGTTTAATAACGCCACTTCCATTTGTATCTTCAGGTAATACAGTATTTGTAAAGGAAATAAAAGTGGAGTTGAATTGTCTTGAACCTGGCAGTATTATTTATTATAGCATAGATAAGGAGAGTCCTAAATCAGATTTTATTAAATATACAGTACCATTTAGTTTAGATAAAACTGCTAAGGTTTATTATTATGCCAGTCATCCAAAACTAGGAGAAAGTATGTTGGTATCCACCTCTTTTAATAAAATAGACGATAAGCTGCATATACTAAGTCAAACTGATTTTAGTAATCAGTATACAGGTGGCGGGAAATATGCATTGTTTGATGGTATAAGAGGTTCAAATGATTATAAAAGCCTGGCATGGCAAGGTTTTGAAGGGATAGATCTGGAAGTAAATATGGATTTGGGTGAACAGAAAAATCTTACTGAAATTGGTTTGGGCGTATTACAAGATCAGGGTGCCTGGATATTTTATCCTAAATATATTGAAGTGATGGTGAGTGAAGATGGGACTCAATACAAGTCATTCGGTAGAATTGAAAATACAGTGGACCCTCTCAAAGATGGAAGAATGAAACAGGATCTGTTGGTAAAAGGAACGGCAAGAGCTAAATTCATTAAATTGAAAGCTGCTTCTTTAGGGACCATACCTGCCGGTCATGAAGGTGCAGGTTCAAAGGCCTGGATATTTGCAGACGAGCTTATTTTCAAATAGTTGCCAGTTGTCAGTTGTCAGGTGCCAGGTGCGTAATGCGTTATCCGGGGTCCGATTTAGGCAATCATCCTTTACCTTATCTATTAACCACTAATCATTAATCATTACTCCCTTGGCTTTACAATCGTAAATACCCTGGAGATATTAAAACCTAATCTTACATCCCCATTTCCCCATTTACCTGTGGTTTCGGTGAGGAAGCTTCGGTGGTCAGTACCATTAGAATTAACAAAGAATACCTGGAATACATGCCCGCCGGTTTCTATATCGAATCCTATTGCAAGTGAATTGGTTTTATCTGAAGTTAATTGATTGGGTAGAGCATAATAATATTCTAAGTTAATAGCGATTCTCTTGGAGAGTTTTTGCCTTGCGGCTATTCCCATTAGATAAACATCATTCTTTTCTGCTATTGTTGCAACATAATTTCTATGCACCAGGGTAGGCATTAATTGTAAGGTTGTACCTGCACTTAGTTTCCTGGCTATTAACAGTTGATTGGTATAATAAGCTCTTAACCAAAATCTTTTATTTACCTCAGGGTTACTGGAATTTATAGTCTTCATGTCTATATCTACAGCATAAGATAAGCTGATGGGCATATTCCTTTTACCCGTACTTTGTCTTAGAATCTTGTATTTCAGGAAGCCATCTACTACTTTCTCATAGCTGTTTCTACCAATACCCACCATCAAGCGATCTGTAATACCATAGTCTATACCCAGTCTGATCATAGCCTGGTCCAGTCCGAATAATTCATAACTGCCACCACTGAAGAAACCAAACCGGTGGTTGATCTTTATATCCATGACTCCCTTAGCTGTATTTTCAATGGATTGTCCATTTACTACTCTTGAGGTCTTAAAAGAGGCGGTGGTATATTCGGTAGTGGGTTCATCACCCAGTAGGGACAATAGATCAGTAGTATCTGACTGAGCCTGAACTTTTAAGAATGTCGATATAAAGATTACGATGTACAGAAATTTCATATAATGGGTTATTGATATACTCATACCGGAGCTTTGTCCGGTATGAGTCTAATATATACTACTTCATTTTTTCAAGAACAAGATTTACTTCTACTTTGGCAGATTTAGAGATTTTGTCTTTTACCAATCCTGGTATATCAATTTTATAATCTTCCAGTACAACATTAAATACTGTTTTAGCATCTATTTTAGCTCCTGTTACTTTGAAATCTGCCATAGTAGAAACAGCTTTTGTTACACCATGTATAGTTAGATCACCTGTAATTTTAGTCTTATACATACCATCTTTAGCAAAGTTGACATCTTTAAGGTTTTCTATTTTGCCCTTAAAAGATGCTTTTGGTATCTTAGTAGACTCCATATAGTTTTCATTAAAATGTTCCTGCATTAGTGCTTTTTCAAAGATAAAGCTTTTGATCAGTACAGCCATTTCGAGATTACCAGTGGTAGCATCTAATACAGTAGATGCAGTGCTGGATACTCCCTGTATTTTCTCTAAGGGAGAGCTGGCATTAAAACTTATGTTTCCACTTTTAGTAAAATACTTTTGTGCTTGTACACTAAAACAAGTACTTATAAACAACAAGATCATTAAGGTATTTTTCATAATTCTGATTTTTAAATGTTATGATTAATATTAGTAGTTACTTAATTATTTAAGGCTCCATCTGAGACCCACTTATCTATTTTATTGATATCGCAACTACTTAACTGAGCTGCATCTTTGGGCATTGGAAAATATCCTGATGAATGTTTTATAGCCCCCAGAACTCTTCCCATTGGTCCTACATTTGCTTTTAAATTGCTGTATCCTTCCAGTGTAATTCCGAATTCTTTAGTTGTAGTACTGTGACAAGGCAAACAATTGGCAGAAATGATTGCTGAAACATCCGTTGAATACTTAACTGCACTGGTATCACAAACTACGGTTCCTAGCAATTCTTCCTCATTATTGTAATAACAACCAGATAAACTCATCAATACAGCAATAATCAAAACCCATCTCAGCATAGTAGAATATATTCTTTAAACTAATTATTTAGTGATCCTTCATCTATCCATGCTTTTATTTTGGATAGATTACAAGGGTTCAATTGAGTACTTTTATAAGGCATGGGGGTATAACCACTTAGCCAATTTACTACTCCATTTAATTTTCCGTTTTTAGCATAGGTCTGTACAGTATTATAATTACTTAAATCTATTCCGGCTTGTGGGCTACCGCCACTATGACATCCAATACAGTATTTTGTCAATATTGGTTTTATAGAAATAGAATAAGTTACATTACTTATGTCACAGGCTTCTCCTTCAGTACAGCTATTATTTTTAGCGCCCTGGTTGATCCATTTTGCTATCAGGTCTATTTTGTCCTGAGTTAGTGCTAAACTCGGTGGTCTGGGCATTCTTTTATCCGGATCTTTTTCAATGAGTACTTTATATATTTTACTATTTGTGGCTTTACCTTTATCAATCTCCTTTAATATGCTGTTAAAATCAGTCATATTTATGCCTTCTTGTTTTGAAATAGCATCGTGACAGCCCGGTAATGCGCAGCTTGAGGAGAATAGTGGTAAAATGTCTTTATTAAAATACACCGAGTCTGTTGAACAGGTATTTCCGCCCGGTTCGGTGCCTGTAGTATCTACTCCACCACCATTATTTCCTGGGTTATCCAGCGTAACAGGATCATATTTGCATGAACTTGCTGTCATTATAATAAGTGTAAATATTAAACTGAATAGCTTGTAGCTCTTCATAATTACTATCTTGAAATTGCTTGAGTTTAATCCTTTCGTTACTTAACGCCAAAGTTAAGACTGATAGTTCAATTATATATTTATAAGTCACTGAACTAGGATAATTGATAACTGAAGTGGGTACACAGCTATGGGTTTATGCACATCAATAGTGTTCTAATATACTTATATCCTTTAAGCTTATTAAGTGCCTAAAGTTCTTACCACCAATTCTTTATAACTTCTGCCTATCGGGATCAGCTTATTATTTATTTCTATTTCCGTAGCACTGAAAGCATCCACTTTTGATTTGGCTACTATGAACGACCGGTGTATTCTTATGAAATCTGCTTTGGGTAGCATTTCTACAATTTCTGTCATCTGTAACTTGGTAATGATGTTTTTGGATGCAGTATAAATATGAACGTATTCCTTTTGCCCTTCTATATAGAGTATTTCATTGAGGTAAAGCTTAACTTTCTTTTTGCCTACAACGAAAAACTGATACTCATTTTCCAATGGCTTATTGCCTATAATTGTTTCCTGAGTTTCTATAGACTTGATCTTATTGACTGCCGAAAGAAAGCGACTAAACTCTATTGGTTTTAGTAGGTAATCTATTACGTTGTGCTCATAGCTCTTTAGTGCATATTCATGGTAAGCTGAAGTAATGATTACTTTAGGTGGGATCTTAAGGGTTTTAAGGAAATCCAGTCCTTTGATTTTAGGTAAATGAATATCTAGAAATATCAGGTCTATTTTCTCCTTTTGTAGTACTTCCATAGCATGTATGGCATCATTACAGATAGCTGTTATGTTTAAAAATGGCACCTGAAATATATAGTCCTGAATTACTTCAACCGCCAGGGGTTCATCTTCTACTATGAGGCAATTATACTGGAATGTCATTTTGTTTTATTATTGATCTCTATGTATTGTATATATTCAAACGATTAATCATGTCGCCCCTATGGGGGCTAATTGTTGTTTTCTATTGTTTTTCTATAATCATGTCACCCCTCCGGGGCTATAAGACACAAGGCGGTGCCTTGTGTCTACATTATACCCTTAAAAATGGTATGCACGATAAACGATTCGTAATTCGTACATCGTAAATCGTAATTCACCATTGGGGTTATAGGACACAAGGCAGTGCCTTGTCTCTACATACTATTCTTTAATCAGGGTAACCTTAATAAGGGAATCGTAATTCGTACATCGTAATTCGTAATTCTTCTTACTTTTCACTTTTCACCTTTTACCCTTCTTATAAATCTGAATAAGAATTTAAATTAATCATTAACTCTACCTTAAAACTACTTTCTTCGTTCTGAAGATTGAGTTTATAATTATAGTATGATAGTTCAAGTTGTCTTCTCAAATTCTTTAAGCCTATATTTTCTATGATCTCTGTTTCTCCTGATGGATCTTTACTGTTTTCTACCGAGAAATATAACTGGGCCTCAGTCAGTTTTAAGTTTATATTTATAAATGTATCAAATCTTGTCTCACTGGCACCATGTTTAAAAGCATTTTCTATTAAAGGTAATAGAATCAAAGGAGTGATTTCATAGTGTTCATGATCTATATCAATATTGAAATCAATAGACAGTCTATCACTATAGCGGATTTTTTCAAGCTCAACATAGTCCTGGATAAGCTTGATTTCCTGTGAAACTGGTATTCTCTTTTTACCTGATTCATATAACATAAACCTCAGTAATTTGGACAGCTTCATTACCACATCTGCTGTTTGATCTGAATTCTTGCGGGCTAGTGCATAAAGATTATTGAGGGTGTTAAAAAGGAAATGCGGATTGGTCTGTGCCTTTAGCAGGTGGAGTTCTGCTTCGAGTTTTTCCTTTATGAGGTTCTTTTCCCTTTCTCTAAGTGCCAACTGAGAACTGAATTGCTTTATAGCATTGGCAATTCCGATCAAAAAGAACAAATCAATAAATGAAGATATGATCCTGGTTATACTAAATGGGTCTTCAACTTTTACTTCATGATAAATATAGGGCAATAAGACTTTCACTACCATATATCTATGAGCAATGAGCGCTAAAGTGGTGGTAAGTAATAAAAAGATAATGGCTGTCACATAGTTTTTTAGCTGAATAGCATAATGACTGATTATATAAAAACTTAGGTAGACTAAAGGAATCTTAATCAATAATTGTAATGATTCTTCACTCAGTGCCATTAAAAACCTTTCGACTGGGGCTACGCTGGAAAAGGAATGACTGATCCATGCAAATTCTATATAAGACTGTAGCATCAGGTAAGCCACCCAAAAGATCACATGACGTATTATTCTCTGCATATAAGAAGCAAGTATATGGCTTTTTAGATTGGTATTCCAGTCCTGATATCCAATCCGGGTTTGAAACCTATGAATGACCGTTTTTTACTTACGAATGCTATAATACTTGAAATAGTATCCACTCTAATTTCTATAGATAATAAACCCATTTGTTTTTAACGGTAAGGACCCCATTAAGATCCTGGCTCCCTTTGGTAAGCTAAGATCTAATTTATTCTCGGGTCCAAAATTAATAATCACGGTGATTTTATCTTTTTTATAGGATCGGGTATAAGAAATATATTCACCCTCATATTCAAGGATTTCATATTCACCATATTGAAGTACAGGTTCATTGTTCCTTAATGTTATCAGCTCTTGATACTTATTCAGAATGGAAGATTTATCATTTTGCATACTTATGACATTCACTTCTTTATAGTCAGGATTTATTGGAAAAGCCTGCTAATACATTCCCGTTCCACTGCATTGGACTTCGTGATTTATCCCTGTTGTTATTATTGCCTTCTATTAATGCTGCAGGTGCATCTTTACCTTCATTGATGGCCATTTGGTAATGTGTTCTGCCCTGTATGTCTTTAATCTCCTCAAGATTGTTAGCTGTGATATTATGCATTCCTATTTCTTCACCATAATAAATAAAGGGCACACCTTTGGCTGTTAACATCAGGGCTGCTAAAGCAACTGCACGTTCTTGATTTCCATCTGCCAACCTGTCTATCATCCTGGGCATATCATGGCTGCCAAAGAATAGAGTAGGGAAACTTTGCATATTATCTTCCATGCTTTTCAACTCCTCAAATATCCTCTGCCTTGAAAATTTAGCTATGCTTCCAAAGTTAAAATTAAAGACCACATCCATATATTCAGGTGTCGAATATTGTTTTAACACCTTTATTTTATCACTACCTATTTCTCCTACTATAAAGCGGTCTTTGTATTCATTTACTACCATTTTTATTTTATTCATGGTTAATCTCAACCAATCCTGGTTTATATCATTCAAGTGTTCTTGCTTTCCGTCCTTTACTGGATTGTCTGCAGTAATACCATCGGTAGTTAAAAAGTTTATTACATCAAATCTGAATCCATCTACTCCCATATCCAACCAAAAACGAAGTACATTTTTCATCTCTTCTACCAACTTAGGATTAGTCCAGTTAAGGTCGGCCATCTTTTTATCAAACTTATGATAATAATACTGCTTGGTAAGGGTATCGAACTCCCATGCGGTACCTCCAAAAAAGGATTCCCAGTTATTGGGTTTGTCTTTCCAAATATAGTAATTCCTGTATGGATTGTCCTTTGATTTCCTTGCTTCCTGGAACCATTTACAGTCGGTGGAACTATGGTTCAGTACCATATCCATGATAAGTTTAATTCCCTTTTGGTGAGCTGTAGCCAGAAAGTTTTTAAAGTCGGCCATGTTGCCATAAGTACTATCAATATCATAATAGTCGGCCACATCATAACCATTGTCTACTTTAGGAGATTGCAAAAAAGGAGTAAGCCAGATTCCCTTTATACCTAATGACTGAAGGTAATCCAGCTTTGAAGTCATTCCCTTAAAATCACCATAACCATCTCCATTACTGTCGGCATAGCTGGGCATGTAGATTTCATAAAAAACAGTTTCCTTCCACCAGTTTTTACCTGTAGTATTTTCCTCCTGGCCATTAGCAATATGGATACTTAAACAAAAACAAAGTAGCAAAGTGAATTGACTAAATAATATTTTCATCCTTAAAAGTAAGTCTTATAAATCATGATAATTAATTAATACCCTCTAATCACCATTCATACTTTGCAAAGATGCTTATATACCTCGCTGTCTACCCTGTGTAGATCCTGCTTAATTCTTATGTATGAATTAGCTAAAATTGTATTGTGTTACTCTTTAAGCTCACTAACAAACAGATTATGAACTTTAGGATCTATTTTTTAATGCTTTTTACCATTATCCCTATCTGGCTCTTTGGTCAGAGTTTTACAAAGATCACCACCGGGAGTATTGTTACCACCCCCAGTGATTCAAGAAGTGTAAACTGGATAGATTATAATAATGACGGCTGGCAGGATGTGATGATCACCAACGGACCCGAGCTGGGAGAAAACAATATGCTTTATAAAAACAAAGGTGACGGTACCTTCGAAGCTGTTACAGGAGATCCGATAGTACTGGATCACATGCCTTCAGACGGTGCTACCTGGGCCGATATAGATAATGATGGTTTTATAGATTGTTTTGTGGTCAACTGGTATAATAAGAACAATATGTTCTATAAAAATAATGGAAATGGAAGTTTTACACAGATCAAGACCGGCTCATTAGTGAATGATGGTGGCTATTCAGAAACTGCCTCCTGGGGTGATTATGATAATGACGGACTGGTGGACTTGTATGTAACCAATAGTGCAGGTAGCAATAAGAATTTCTTATACCATAATAACGGAGGAGGAACATTTACAAAAATTACAAGCGGTGCTTTAGTGACTGATGCACATGTATCCAGGTCAATTAACTGGACAGACTATGATAATGATGGCGACCTGGATGCATTTGTTTCTAATGAAGTCAACCAGAACGAAGATTTGTACAGGAATAATGGTGCCGGAAGTTTTGAACATATTACGGGCGGAGCGCTCATTACCAACGCCGGTAATACCATGAGCAGTAGTTTTGGAGACTATAATAATGATGGCTGGCAAGATGTCTTTTTGGCAAATGACCAGGGTTACCTTGCTTTATTTAAAAATACCGGGGCGGGTGGTTTTATAAAAATAACGAATGATACCATTACAAAGACTTTTGGAAGATCTTTCGGTAGCAACTGGGGAGATATAGATAATGATGGAGATCTGGATCTGTTTGTAACCAATGCATTTGGTCCCATACTTCAAAATTTTACCAGAGATGCTGCCAATACAATTACTGAAGAAATTGGCTGGTCCTATGGATGTGCTTTTGGAGATTATGATAACGATGGCTTTCTGGACTTATGTGTCGCCAACTGCCAGAATGCAGCACAAGAGAATTCCTTGTTTCATAATAATGGCAATGCCAATCACTGGGTAGAAATTAAATGTATAGGGGTTCAATCTAATAAATCTGCAATAGGTACTAAAGTTAAAGTAAAAGCAATTATAAACGGTAAACCGGTTTGGCAGCTCAGGGAGATATCTGCCCAGTCTGGTTACAATGGTCAAAATATGTTAACCACGCATTTTGGTTTAGCTTCCGATGGTTTGCTGGATTCAGTCAGAATTGAATGGCCCTCCGGAATAGTAGATATTTATAAAGGTGTAGATAAGGACAAGATATTAACTGCTGTGGAAGGACAAAGTCTGACTGCTATCAAAGAGATAGTAAAGCCATTTACAAAGCTATTCCTATCCTATCCTAATCCATTCAAAAATGATACTGTCATTGAGTTTGAACTGATAGATAATGCTAATGTCGATTTAGAAATCTATGATATGAAAGGAAATTTAATAAAGACATTGCTTATGAATAATTACAGTAAAGGCCAGAACCAGATCAAATGGAACGGAACAAAGGACAATGGTAAAATGCTAGGATCAGGAGTCTATTTTTTAATATTAAAAGAGGGTGATCATACTATGACCAAAAAGATAAGTATAGTAAGGTAAATATCCATAGGAGAATGCTGTTGGAAACGAGGTATTGACGAAAAGTCAGTACCTTTTTATTTCATATCGATAATTGATAATGCATTATTCAATTTCTGCCATTAGGGCTTATGTAAATAATTAAACTACTGGATGCTTAACCTTAACCTAAACCTCAAGCTTTTTCGTTTTCTCAGAGAATTCTCTTATTAGTCATAAAAGATTTCCAACAATTTATCCTTATCTAATTAATCCCATTAGCATTATTTTTATTATTATTGTTTCCAGATTTCTAGTGCAGAATGTGTTGGTATTTTTAAAGTGGTTTTATTTACAGTCTTTGCAACCAATAATATCTATAATATGAACCAGAAAAACATTTTTACAGGCATTTCACTTGTACTAGTAGTGCAAGGTTTAGTATTCTTTATCATGGCTAGTACAATTGCTTCTGACGCTTTCCCTAGCTTGGCTCCCGACTGCCAGGATGCTGTTCACAAGGTAATTAGGGTAGTTGGTGTTTTATATATACTGGTGGGTTTAGTCGCCTATTCAGCCCGCAATACTCCACAGGTACTTTGGGCTTTTGCAGTAGGATTTATCCTGTTGGCTTCAATCACTCTAAAACACATATGGAAAGATCACATTAATGTGCCAATATATGTACTAGTGATACAATTTTTAATTGCTATTCTTTGTGTTTCTCTATGGGGTCAGAATGATAAAAAGTAAAGTCTTATATTCTAACTGATTTAATTGCCTGACTAATTTTCGTAATTATATAATATTGATATAACTTAAATGCTTTGAGCTTATTTAATTATTAATGCTATAAGCAAGTCAATTCTATTGCCCGGGTTAAGCGACTTATTAATATACTAAGTATCATTTGGACTCATTTTATGAAAAGGATAAATTCAGGGGTATATTTATTGGTATTAAAAGAGAGTAGTCATACAGTGACTAAACAAATTAGTATTTTAAGGTAAGATTCCATAGAGGAATAATGTTGGAAATCAGGTACTGACTTATCATCAGTACCTGATTTTATTCCTGGTATTCTACTTACAAATGAACACTATTCAATTCAGATATTTAAAGAATTATGCCTTTCTAATTAATTCAGTTATTATAATTTTTATTATTATTGTTATAAGATTTAAAGTGTAGAATGGGTTGGTATTTTTATAGTGGTTTTATTTACATTCTTTGTAACCAATAATATCTATAATATGAACCAGAAAAACATTTTTTCAGGCATTTCATTTGTACTGGTAGTACAAGGTTTATTATTCTTTTTCATGGGCGGGAAATTGGCTGCAGATGCTTTCCCTGCTTTAGCTCCTGAATGTCAGCAAGCTGTTCACAGTGTAATTGAAGTATTAGGGATGCTATCTATTTTGGTTGGTTTAGTAGCTTATTCCAACCGCAATTCACCCCAGGTACTTTGGGCATTTACAGTTGGTTTTATTTTAGTGGCGGGAATCACTTTGAAGCACATGTTTGTCGATCACATTAATGTACCTGTATTTGCAGCAGTGATTCAAACTTTAATAGCTTTATTGTGTGCTTACTTATGGATGCAAAGCAATAAGAATTAATGGCTTTATCCCATTAGTAGTCAGCTGCTAAACTATATTCCGTAATCATATAATCCTCATTTAGCTTAGTCCTTGCCAGAGCTTTGAACTTGCATTGGATTATGCCCTGGGCAGCTATTGTAATTATCTGAAATAAGTTTGAAATATAGGTATTAATAGTTGTTCATCTCTTATTTACAACACCCATCCTGTTATTATACCAGTTCATCAGTTAAAACAGATAAAAGTCCTATTTCAAAATATCTTTGTAGGATAATTGTATAAGATGATATTCGATAAGTTATTGAGCAGTAAGATTAAAAATGTATGGCTTAGGTATAATGTGCAGTACTTTTTTAAAGGCTTAATCATTGGTACCTGCGTTAATATTCTCTTTTTTATATTTGGCCGGGCCGAGTCAAGAGAATGGCGAAACATCATCCTGACTTATATAGTCAGTACACTCATTACGCTGGCCATAACCAATGTTTATATAGTTTCTGGCAGAATCTCTAAAAGAAAATTTAGTTCTCCTATAGTTAATGTAGCCCTCAATTACCTAATAATGGCTATTGGTGTTATTATTGGATCCGAACTTAGTTTTGTATTTGTAAGTATACTTTACAAGGTACCATTTTCAGAAATAAATCAAATTGACAATCTGAAGTTTAATCTTTCTATTGGATTCCTCGTTGGTACAGTTATTTATATCTCTCAACTCCAAAGGGATAATTACGATTTAAAATTATTAGAAAAGGATGCACAATTGCTTAAACTAAACGAATTAAAAACCCTGGCAGAGCTTAAAACCTTACAAGCCCGCATTAATCCTCATTTTCTTTATAATGCATTGAACTCTATCACTTCGCTCATTCATGAAGAACCAGACAAAGCCGAAGGGATGACCCTAAACCTGGCTAAACTATTTCGCTACAGCCTGAATACCCAGGATGTAAATTTTGTTCCGGTCAAAGAAGAATTAGATATTGTGAATACTTACCTCGATATAGAAAGAGTAAGATTCAGAGACAGACTTCGGTATGAAATAAATGCCGATAAAACTATTTTAAGTGTACAAATACCCAGGTTTATTCTGCAGCCACTGGTAGAAAATGCCCTGAAGCATGGCTTAAATACGGTCAATAAAGAAGGCCTTCTCACCATCAATATAAAAGACAAAAAGGATAAGATAGAAATAGCTGTTATGGATAATGGAAGCCCTTTTCCTGACGATTTAATGGCAGGATATGGCTTACAGAGCTCTCAGGACAAGCTGAATCTGTTATATGGTGATGACTGGAAATTAAACTATATGAATACCCCCGAGAAAAAAATCGTCATAGTAATACCTAAAAAGCCAGGAAAATGAAGAGCGTTTATACTGTAATAATTATTGATGATGAGTTACTTGCATTAAAGCGACTAAAACGCTTGATGGAAAAACATGTGGAGAGTTTCGAAATTCTGGCTGAAGCTTATAACGGTGAAGAAGGATTGAAATTAATAGAGCAACATAAACCAGACCTGATTTTTCTAGACATAGAAATGCCGGGAATGAATGGTTTTGAAATGCTCAATAAACTGGAATACCTACCTAAAATCATATTCACTACAGCATTTGATGAATATGCCATTAAGGCCTTTGAGGAAAATTCCATTGATTACCTACTCAAACCCATAGAACTTGAACGCCTGGACAAAGCCGTAGAAAAGCTTAAAAGATTATCTGGAGTAGAGACTGAAGCATTACCACTTCAACTCAATAAATTGATAGCAGAACTAAAAGTTAAGAAAGTAGTAAAGTCTATTCCGGTAAAAATAGGTGATAAGATCCTGCTCATAAAACCAGAGCAGATAAGCTACCTGGAAGCCAAAGACAAATATGTATTTATAGTAACAGACGAAAATAAGGAATACCTCACCGACTTCACCCTTACTTCTCTTGAAGAAAAACTATCCCTTCCATTTTTAAGGGTACATCGTGCCTTTATGATCAACTGCGATAAAATAAAAGAAATACATAAAGGATTCAATGGCTCCTTTTCTCTAATTATGAAGGATAGTAATAAGACAAAGATCCAAACCGGCAGGTCTTATAATGATAATGTAAAGGGGATTTTTGAGTTGTGATGTTGAATTTCTTTCATAATTCCTTTTCATTTAGCTCTACTTATTTTCTCATCCTAAATCAAAATATATCTTAATTTAATACCATGGTTTAAGGAATTATTCATTATTTATTTTGACTATTATCTAAATTATGTGTGATTTAAGATAGGTAAATATTAGGTATACAATATAAAAGCGCTGAAAGTGCGTCAGATAATAGCACAGGGTGAAGCCCTGTGTTAAAGGTTTAGTATAATAAAGCCCTAAGGGGCGTAAGATTTTTGAAAATTTTGACTCCAAAATCTGACGCCCCTCTAGGGCTTAAGGAACATAATCTTGTGAATCACAGGGCTTACACCCTGTGCTAAAATCTGACGCCCCGTTAGGGCTTGATAATGTTAATACACTGAAATAGAATGAATCATACAAAAGCTAGACTATAGACTTTATTTTTTATTCTGCCCTTAGTACGAGAGCATTTCCTCTTATCATCAATTTCAAATAAAATGTATCGTGCCTAAGGCACTCGATGACGTAAACGTATTGGACAACGGATTAAAATCCGTTGCTACAAAATGCTTCGAGCCCAAGGCTCTGAAAATCCATATTAAAGAGGCTTAGCCTCGATCAATATTGTAACGCCGGATTTTAATCCGGTGTCCTAAATTAACTTTTAATATGAGTGCTGTAGGCACGGTACATTTTAGATATGACTTAACAATATGTCCTATTTTGGAGGATTAACTAACATAATCTTTGGTTTGAAAGTGCCTCATTGCTTCCTTCCCTGCTTCTCATTTATGACTTATAAGAGGACTAAGGGGCGGGTAACAGGCGGGTATAGGGCGGGTAAAGGACGGGTAAGAATTTCTTACCCGTCCTTTACCCGCCCTATACCCGCCTGTTACCCGTCCTATACCCGTCATTATAGTCATCTCTCCAATTCTACTTTCATCCCCCCATTTCTACCATTCATCTGAAATAGCTATGAGCAGGTCTTATATTGCTTCACCTTTGCTTTATAAAATCAGATAATATGAAACATTGCTTTAGCTTATTACTATTATTATTCACTACTCTTACCTTGAGGTCACAAACAAACATCAGCGGAATAGTATTGGGAGAAAATTCAGACACTATCGTGGGTGCCAATGTATTTATTAGAGGAGCCTTTGATGGGGCTAGTACAAATAAGTTTGGGAGCTTTTCATTTACCACTATCGAAAAAGGGAATCAGACTTTGGTAGTGAGAATGATAGGTTATGAAGAAACCGAAAAGTCAATAATACTGGATGGCAAAACATTGTCATTACATATTATCTTAAAAGAAAAAAGTAACGAGCTTAATACTGTAGTCATCACTGCCGGAAACTTTGAAACCGGTGATGTAAAGAAAATAGCTGTTTTGAATTCAATAGATATAGCTACTACTGCCGGGGCAACTGCAGATATATTTGGGGCATTGAAGACTTTGCCAGGATCACAACCTGCCGGAGAGGAAAGTGGGCTCTTTGTAAGAGGAGGAGATGCATCTGAGTCCAGAACTTTCTTTGATGGCATGCTAGTCAACAATGCTTTTACATCAGACCTCCCGGATATAGCCCAGCGTGGCAGGTTTTCAGCATTTATGTTTAAAGGGACCTCATTTAGTACTGGGGCTTATTCTGCACAATATGGACAGGCATTGTCTTCTACCATGGCATTAGAATCTAAAGATCTGCCTGAAAAGACAAAATCAGATATCGGTATTATGACCGTCGGCTTAGATGCTACCCATACCCATCGATTTGAGAACAGTTCTCTTGATGTCAATGTGGGCTATTATAATCTGTCACCTATATTTTCCATTATAAAGCAAAATACAAGCTGGACAAAAGAACCTGAATCTGTCAATACCAATGCATCCTACAGATTGAAAACTGGTAAGACCGGTATGCTTAAAATATATGCAAATTATGAAAAAACCCATATTGGGGTAATCTCTGAAAACTTTAATGACATCACACAACAAGTCAATTATGATATAAAGTCTACAAATACATTATTTAATTCTACCTGGCAACAATACCTGGGAGATAGCTGGAAACTGAACACCGGATTGGCCTACAGCAATGATGAAAACAATATCAATATCAATCCTGACAAGGTTCTTCAAACTGAAAAAGCATTAAATGCGAAGGCTACTATTACACATTATTATGGCAAGTTATCAGATATTAAAGCCGGTATAGAATATATTGATTTAAAGAATAAGGAATCCTACAACGAATTATCACATCAGATAGACAATCCGATTTTAGCTTCATTTATGGAGACTAACTATTTTATCACCAATAAACTGGCTATCAGAGCAGGTGCAAGACTGGAATCTGCCGATATTATTCAAAGTACGAACCTGGCACCCCGCTTATCTTTGGCATATAAAATAGCTGATGCTTCGCAAGTATCATTCGGATATGGTAGATTTTATCAGGTACCGGAAGATAAATACCTATTCGATAGTAAGGATTATAACTTCCAGAATGCCACACATTATATTTTGAATTATCAATATCAAAAGGATAACCGGACGTTCAGAATTGAAGCATATTATAAAGATTATGACCAGCTTTTAAAACAGCAAAGTCTGGAGCCAGACCTTTTTGATAACAGTGGCTATGGCTATGCAAAAGGAATTGATGTTTTTTATAGAGATACAAAAACGTTTAAGAATACAGATTTCTGGATTAGTTATTCCTTATTAGATACCAAAAGGGATTACCTCAATTATCCAAAGGAAGTTCAACCATCATTTGCTGCTTCCAATGTGTTAAATATTGTATACAAATATTGGATTAATGCAGTGAATACCAGTTTGGGTGCTACTTATACTTATGCCTCGGGAAGACCCTATTTCAATCCCAACAATCCTGATTTTCTAGCTGATAGAACTAAAGACTACCATAATTTCAGTATGAACCTCAGTTATCTGAAATCTATAGCCGGACATTTTACCATCATTTACTTATCGGTAGAAAATATTTTTGGAATCAGCAATGTCTATGGATATCGTTATTCACCCGATGGTAATACCCGAAAGGCCATATTGCCATCTGCTCCAAGGAGCCTGTTTTTAGGGATATTCATCACTTTTGGTGATGACCAGTATAAATAATCAATCAATTAAAATTATTCATAACAATCAAAAAATACCATACAATGAAAGTATTATTAATGATCAGCACAATCAGTTTATTTAGCTTTAGCGCTATAGCAGTTTCAGATTATGAAAAAGGAATGTTAAAAGGTTTGGAAATGCTTAAAAACGCTAACGACCTGCAAGCATCCATAGATGTTGTCAATTATTTTGAACGTGTAGCAGAGGCTAACAAGACGGAATGGCTACCCCTTTATTATGCAGGCTATGCATCCTTAAGTGTTGGCTTCCAACAAGAAAAAGTAGAAATGAAAGATGATTGGTACCAGAAGGGTCTTGGCTTTGTAAAAAAGGCAGAATTGCTTAAAGAAAACGAAAGTGAATTATTGGCCATGGAAGGCTACCTGACCCTAATGTATATTTCCAATGACCCGATGAAAAGGGCTCCTTCTCAAACCAGGAATGCAATTGGATTATTAGAGAAAGCAAAAGCATTGAATCCGAATAATCCGCGTCCCTGGTTTATACACGGACAGAACACATTTTACACACCTGAGTTTTATGGTGGAGGTGCCAAGAATGCAAAGCCGTTATTGGATAAAGCATTGGCATTATATAATGCTTTCACACCTGAGAATAATCTAATGCCGGTATGGGGGAAAGAGAGATGTGAGATGTTGTTAAAGGAGAAGTAAACAATAGGATTCATATTTACCCAATTGGGTACCCACAAGAGGCACCCCTTCAGTTCTCTATTGTTGAAATCTTATGTAGAAAATGTACCACGAATATCCCCAGCGGGGTTAAATGTTAATAGTACTAGACCAAATACACAAACTAGCTCCATAGGAGCTCAACAACGCAGTGTAAGGTTTCGCTCCTCTGGAGCGAGTTGTTGTTGGCGGGTTTTACTATTAACATTTAACCCCGCTGGGGTAATTCGAGGCTTATTGGAGACAAGCATTCGCAAAGAGAATCTTTTGTCATGCTAATATCATTGATATTCCTAAAAATAAATTGATCTTAAATAAGTAGTTTCAAAATAGGAAAAGCTTAAAGAAAAGGAATCAAAAATTTAAGCTTATAGTAAGAATTGTATGTTAATTATGGCTATTTATTTAAAGAACGACTGAGCAAAATAGGCCATTAAAAAGCTCGATATTTTTTATTACGCCCCCATGGCTCTCAACATCCTGTCAATTAAATTATTCCAGTATAAAGTCTGATCGGGGATATCATTATCATCACACCAGTCTTTAATTTCCAAAATAGTTTCGTCTGTAATAGTCGAACTGTATATTTTAAATTCTAAAAACTCCTTGTCACTCTCTGCAGAATCAAATTTAAACCTCAAGAATTCCTCTTCAATATCATCAACCAGTTCGGCCCACTCTTCACTTTTGTTCCAGGTAAACTTGTAAAAATCACCATCGATATCCACTTTATCACAAAACCATCTAACCAAAGTAGCCGGATTAGTCAGGAAATTATACACAATTGTGGGCGATGCCCGCATAATAAATTCCAATTGAAATTGAACTCTTTTCATTTTAAATCCTTTTGGTTTAGATCAATACCAGTAAATATTAACTAGTATCGAGCCGCAATGTAATACCTCAGACAAAAACTAAAAATTTATTTTAGAGTTTTTTTTTACTAATTATAAGTAATAATATATAAAATATTGATTTTTAGCGTTATAAGTAAAAATACATTTAAATATGTAGAATATGAAATATTCATTTATTAGCTCTCTATTGACATGAAGATCAAATAGGACTACTTTTGTGGGGTCTTAAGAAACTTTAAAATGTCGGAAACTTTTATTCATAAATACGTTACATAACATATTTAGCAAGTTCGACCAGGTCTTAAAAACATCCCAACATATCGCGGCCCTAAACTGAACTACCTAAAGAGGGAGTTTGAATTTAATTATGTAAGCGTAAAAAAAGAATGCATGAGACAACTCAAGATTACTAAGTCTATTACTAACCGTGAAAGCCAATCTTTAGAAAAGTATTTACAAGAAATTGGTAAAGTTGATCTTTTAACCCCCGAAGAAGAGGTAGATCTCGCCAAAAGAATTAAAGAAGGAGACCAGTTTGCACTGGAAAAATTAACAAAAGCGAATTTAAGATTCGTAGTATCTGTAGCTAAACAATATCAAAATCAAGGTTTATCATTATCTGACCTTATCAATGAAGGTAACCTGGGACTAATTAAAGCAGCTCAACGTTTTGACGAAACCAGAGGTTTTAAGTTTATTTCTTATGCTGTATGGTGGATCCGTCAGTCAATCTTACAGGCTTTAGCAGAACAAAGTCGTATAGTTAGACTTCCTTTGAATAAAGTGGGTTCATTGAATAAAATTAACAAAGCTTTTTCAGAATTGGAGCAAGAGTTCGAGAGAGAACCATCTCCTGAAGAATTAGCAGAGTTATTGGAGATACCGACTGAAGAAGTAGAAACTACTTTAGGTGTAGCTGCAAGACACGTATCCATGGATGCACCCTTTGTAGAAGGTGAAGATAATTCACTCTTAGATGTATTGGAAAACAGTACTTCTCCGGGCACAGATTCAGCACTGGAATACCTAGATTCATTAAGAAAAGAAATTGAAAGATCATTAAACACCCTTACTGATCGCCAATGTGATGTTATCAAACTTTATTTCGGTATCGGTATCGAGCACCCAATGTCTTTAGAAGATATTGGTGACAAGTTCGGCCTTACAAGAGAAAGAGTACGTCAGATTAAAGACAAAGCCATCAACAAGCTTAGATCGGTATCAAGAAGCAAATTATTGAAGCACTATCTTGGTGCATAAGCAATAATAATTTTAATTTTTAAAAAGGCATTTCTGGAAAAGGAGTGCCTTTTTTTATAGTGTTTAGTGATTAGTTTTTTTGCCGAATCGCCGAACCGCCGAATCGCCGAACTGCTTTTCTCTTTTATCGATGCCATCATCTCAGGCAGTAATCGATGTCCGGTGTCCGATGTCAGATGTCCGCGAAAATCCTACTAATCTCTTATAATCCTACAAATCCTAATTCAGACAGGGAATCGATGTCCGGTGTCCGATGTCTGCGAATTATAGTATACAAATTTTGATATGGCGGTCCAAAGGGCAGA
>Ga0193744_1000092_pt1 | contig 34988 bp, 8 predicted proteins | sample L1a1metaG_FD_143056 | JGI IMG/M metagenome (GOLD analysis project Ga0193744, IMG submission 143056) | Soil microbial communities from a riparian zone of the East river system, Colorado, United States - L1a1 | ecosystem: Environmental > Terrestrial > Soil > Riparian zone | place: USA: East River...
CTGTATATCCCTTAACTGTAAGTGTTGGTCTGGCCATAATTTATAGGTTTTATGGCACAATATACATATAATTGTGTAATTATTTATTAGACTTTATATAATTATACTAAATTATGCAATTACCCCAGGTAATATACTAGGGGTAATTTTTTTACTATTCTCTTATTAATAAAGAATTTCACCAGACTTTCATTACTGCTTTTTCTAATAGAGTTCAGACTATTTCCCCAATATTTCACAAATAAATATTTTGAAGTTTTGCAATTGAAACATTCAAAAACCAGGGGACCTTATTTTTCAACTTTCACTCTTATACAAAATCAAATATTATTAACCATTAAACAAATCATTATGAAAAATTTATTCTTTTTTAATTTTCTTGCACTAGGTTTTATAGTCCTATTTTCAACTAATACCAACGCACAAATAACTGCTTCAACGAATGATAAAGGGAAGCTAGTGTTGAATGTGAATTCTGGTGAAGTAATAACTTCAGTTGCCGATAAATTCTTTGGAAAAAAAACCAGCACTACCTCTTCTACCCAAAAAACAAGAGAAACACAAACTACAGCTGCTTCACAACCCACCACAACAAATACTGAAACCCGTAGCATTCAAACCTCAAATAACGCAAATGCCTGGATCAATGGCGACTGGAATATGAAAGTCAACATTAAAGATGTTTTAAATGGAACTGGACAAAGAAAAGAAAAAGCCGATAACGGAGAGATAGGATTAAAATTTCAAATCCATGGAAATAATATAATTGGAGAATATACCTGGGCTAAAAAAGTATATGGAATTGCTTCATTTGAAGGAACCATGATTGATAATTCAAATTTTGAGATCATTATTACATTAGGAATGGGGCCATGCTCAGGATCTAAAATGAAACTTACAGGAAGCTTTACTTCTTCAACAAGCTTTACCGGTAAAATGAAACCTGAAGGTTTTCCAACCGGAAGTTGTGAGACCTGGTGGGGAACTGTGGTTGCTGAAAAGGAATGAAATTAGAATAAATTAGAATAAATAATAACATAATCATCTTACTTATTATATTTAATTTTTAAAATCACTATTTTATAAACAACTTAAAAAATAACAATTATGAAAACTTCTATTTACTTATTTCTCTTACTTATTTCAGATATTCTTTCAGCACAGGAGTGTTTTCCTAATTCAAATGAATCAATCGCAGATGCTTGTCAAATAACATTAATTAATCTTGTAGGTACGGTAGATGGAACAATCTTTCCAAAAGGAGATAAAGATTTCTTTAAATTTGAGATTCCTAGATCCGGAGTTATTACATACACCGTTAATAATGTAGCAACAGAGGTAGCAATGTTTGGTGTACTTATACCCGATTGGGATCAAACTAATGAAAATTTAGCGCCCGCTTCAGGTAATTTTGGAGAAAGTATTAAAGCATCAAAATTAGTTTGCCCCAAAGGGAAATACTATATTAAATTAAGAGGGAGTTCTGGGTCAGAAAGTTTAAAACCATATACATTAAAAATAACATTAGATACTTCTGATATTTTTGAATGTAATGACCTCCCTGATGTTTGCACAAAAGTTTTATTAAATAAAAATATTAAGGGAGCTATAAATACAAAAGGAGATGTTGATTATTATTGCTTTAATATACCCAAAGCAGGTGTAGTAACCTATGCAGTTTCTTTTTTACCTTTTGGAATGTTTGGGTCCTTATATCATGAGTCAGATTTGTCTAAGGATTTATCTCCAGGGTATGGGAATTTTGGGGAAACCTTAAAAAGTACAAAATTAGTTTGTGATACCGGTAAATATTATCTCAAATTAAGGGGTGGTAATTCTGGTTATGAAAGCCCAGATCTTTATACATTAAAAATAACTTTGGATAATTCTGATGTTTATGAATGCAATGATTTGCCTAATAATTGTGCACCAATTTTATTGAATGAAGATATTAAAGGATCTATAAATACAAAAGGAGATGTTGATTATTATTGTTTTAATATTCCCAAAGCAGGTGTAGTAACCTATGCAGTTTCTTTTTTACCTTTTGGAATGTTTGGATCACTTTATCATGAATCAGATTTATCTGTAGACTTAGCTCCAGGTTATGGTAATTTTGGAGAGAGTTTAATAATTCCAAAATTAGTTTGTAAAACTGGTAAATATTATCTCAAATTAAGGGGTGGTAATTCTGGCTATGAAAGCCCAGATCTTTATACATTAAAAATAACTTTAGATACTTCTGACATTTATGAATGCAACAATGATTACCAGACTGCTACAGCAATAAGTTGTAATAAACCAATCTATGCATCAATAAATGATGCAAGTGATTTAGATTTCTATAGGTTTACGCTTACAAAATCAGATGACATTACAATCCTAATATCTGAAGTCCCGACAAATCTAGATTTGGACTTAGAACTTGATGGCCCAAATAAAATGAAATTCGTTCCAATTGTTTATGGAACTAAAGGAGGTCAAGATGTACAATTGATCTCAAAGAATACTCCTCCAGGTGATTATTGGATTAAATTAAATGATCATAGTAATAATGACTTTAATACATTACAATATAAACTAACAATTTCCTGCCCATCAGTTGTAAGTACTGAAGAACAACAATTTTTATCCGGCATAAAATTATTTCCTAATCCTGCAAATGATAAGTTAAGAATTGAATTTCAAAATAACTTAAATGAGGATATGGATTTTGAAATAAGAAATGTATTAGGCCAGATTATGATCTCAAGTCAGAAATTAGTACAAGGAAAAGAAATTGATGTAAGTATTCTGGCTCGAGGCTCTTATATCATTACCATCCATAATAATACAGAACAAATCTCAAAGCAGTTTATTAAGTTATAAATTTTCAGTTATTCTATGTGGTCAACTATTGAAAATACAATAGTTGGCCACTTTTTTTATACAATTTAAGGGGACCATTATATTCATCTTTTACTCTAAAAAGCATAAATCCAATACAAAAAATGGAGTATATAAAAAATAAATATTAACCCTTAAATTTTTAGAAAATGAAAACTATTCAATTAACAAGCCTTTTATTTTTACTATTAAGCTGTACATTTTTATCCTGTAAAAAGTCTGATTTAAATCCTAACAATGTATCCTCAACTTGTGATTTTGATAAAATAGACTGGACAGCATTTGGAGTTGACAGGCATTATTTTGGCAATATTACTGACCTGGCCGCATTAGATAATGGTGATATTGTTTTTGTCGCAGCAAGTGGCAATTATTCTATAAATTATGTTATCAGGTATTCAAATGGAAAATATTATATCTTACGCTCTTCCGATTCATTTTTCCAGCTTGCAACACATGGAAATGATATTTATATAGCTGAAACAGAAGGATTATTTGATCCTCAAATAATCTTCAAGTGGAACAAAGAATCTGGAGATTTTCTGCAATTAACCTATGGATATTTTAAATGTTATGAACTAAAAGTTAATCCAAACGGTGATCTATGGGCAATTGACAAAAATATATTATATGCTATTGATCCCACTTCAGGCTTCATAAAATCTTACGGGTTAGATTCTAGGGTTAATATTGATCCTTTTAATAGTACTTATTCATTTGAACATAGAAACTTAGATTTTTCTCCAGATGGCAAAACACTTTATTTGACAGGTAGGGATGCATTGGTAAGTTGGAAAATAAATAAAGGCGAGAGTTTTCCATTTGGTTCAACGGGAACTGCCGAGTTTTTTAATTATCCTGATGCAAGTGATTATACGGTTAGAAATAGATTAAAGGTTGATCCGGGTACTGGTGTGGTTTACGCACATACTTATGATGCTGGATATACTTACAAATTTGATCCAAACTCTAAAACCTTGTCTAAATTGAATTATGGTACAAAGGATATAATAGATGGGCCAGGCAAAACACTTTTGGTCCGATATGGCATTGGATACAGCAATAATCCGGATGATCCAAAAAATCATGTTATAATGGATCCTGACAAATGCGATAAATATGATGCCATTAAAAATGAATCTCCTTATGTTAATCCAACTATCTCAGTATTAAGTAAGGACGGTAAAACTCTTTGGATAGGGTATGATAATTATGAGAATTCTGAAGAGATTGCTTTTGTAAAATTTCCAATTAACTAGAAAGCTTATGTAGAATTAAGATTATAATATAAAGTCAGGCTTTTCTGCTTGGCTTTATATTATTTAATTAAATTTTCACAATTTTATACAGGAAATTGAAAGATGTTATTTATATTATGCACTAATATTATTAAAAGTTCAAACACTTATATATCAAACCTATTTATAATCTAATTTTCACCTACTAATTTTATTATTATTGGATGGATTTGTGATGGTGGAGTAAGCTAATTGTATTAATATGTTTATAAATAACTTTCAAATATTAAATTAACACTTAATGGTTAAATATTCAATATTATTGGTTTTAGCATTTTTTACTTTCTATTCCTTTTCTCAAAATGCTGACTCTCTGCAATTAATAAAAACTGTGGACAGTTTAATTAAAATTAACCGCAATCTTGTAGGGCAAAAGAAATATGATGCAGCCCTTCAAATTATTGAATTAGCAGAAAACAAACTACAAGTAGCGTTTGGAAAAAGGAATGCTACCTATGCGTATTGCCTGTTTAATCATGGTAGAACATTTCATTATATGCTTAAAAATCAGGAAGCTGAGAAGCTATATTTAGAGGCTAAAGAAATCCAGGAAAAAGTCTTGGGTAAAGATAATATATATTACGCATTTTCTTTGAACAACCTTGGGAATCTTTATAAGGATAAAAGTGATTATGATAAAGCAGAATCTTTGCTTTTAGAAGCAAAAGAAATTAGAGAAAAAATATTGGGTAAGCTAGACTCAGATTATGCTACTTCTTTGAACAACCTTGCTATTCTGTATATAGACAAAGGGGAATATGATAAGTCAGAGCCCTTATTTTTAGAGGCAAAAGAAATTAAAGAAAATGTATTTGGTAGAGAAAGCAATGTTTATACCACAGCTTTGAATAACCTAGCCATACTGTATAATAAAAAAGGTGATAACATCAAGGTGGAGACTTTGTATTTGGAGATAAAAGAAATATTGTCCAAAACTTTGGGTAAAGAAACACATGATTATGCAAATATTCTGTATAAACTTGGTAATTTTTATACTGATAAAGGGGAATATTTAAAAGCAGAGCCTCTACTTTTGAAATCAAAAGAAATAATTGCTAAAACTAGGGGGAAACAACATCCTGATTATGCTCGGATTTCAAATGATCTTGCCATGCTATATTATGACAAAGGCGAGTATATAAAAGCAGAATCATTATATTTGGAGGCGAAATTAATTTTTGTAAATACTTTTGGTAAAGAGCATCAACTCTATTCTAATGTTCTTAATAATTTAGCAGTTCTTTATAAAGAGAAAGGCGAATATTCTAAAGCAGAGTCATTATATTTAGAAGCCACTAAAATTAGGAAAAAAGCTTTAGGTAAAGAACATCCTGATTATGCAGAAAGCTTGTTTAATTTAGCTAGTTTATATAGAGAAAAAGGCGATTATGCAAAAGCGGAGGAAATGGCTTTGAAAGCATATATAATTATAGAAAAAGTCTTAGGTAAAGATCAGCCTGATTTTGCTCTTTCTTTAATGGTCCTTGCGAATCTGTATTCAGATAAAGGTGAATACACAAAAGCAGATTCCTTGTATAGGGAGGTAAAAGTAATCTATGAAAAAACAATAGGAAGCCAACATCCGCTTTTTTCAGATGTTTTGGATAATCTTGGACTATTAATGGATAGAAAAGGAGAATATTCTAAAGCAGAGACTTTTTATTTGGAAGCTATTGAAATAAGAGCCAAAACAATTGGAAAGGCACATCCAGATTATGCTTCGAGCCTGAATAATCTAGCAGATCTTTATGATAGAAAAGGAGAATATTCTAAAGCAGAGACTTTTTATTTGGAAGCTATTGAAATAAGAGCCAAAGTACTTGGAAAGGAACATTCAGATTATGCTTCAAGCCTTAATAATCTAGCAGGATTATATGAAGAATTAGGTGAATGCAAAAAAGCAGAAGAAATGTATTTGAAAGCCAAAGAAATCTTTTCAAATACATTAGGAAAAGAGCACCCATTTTATTCTAATGTTTTAAATAATCTTGCTGGTGAATATGTGCGAAAAGGTGAATATGATTTAGCCGAATCATTACTTTTGGAAGGTATTGAAATTAGAGCAAACACCTTGGGTAAAGAACATCCTGACTATGCTTCAAGTCTAGTAAGATTAGCAGGGCTTTATGAGTCAAAAAAAGAGTATGCGAAAGCTGAGGACAATTATACTCAAGCAATTAAAATTCAGGAAAAGGTTTTAGGAAATAAACACCCGGAATATGGTTGGTCACTAAATGCTCTTGCAAACTTATACTTTGAAGAAGGCGACTTTGATAAAGCTGAACCTTTATATATAAAAGCTAAAGAAATTATAAAAGAAGCATTAGGTAATAAGCATCCAGATTATAATGAATATTTATTAAATCTTGCGGTTCTTTATCAAGTAACTAATCGCATACCTCAATCTTCCGTTCTTTTTCTTGAAATGAATGATTTAAACCGACATCTTATCGAGAAGTCTTCTACTTACTCTTCCCAAAATCAAATGCTTAATTATATGCATACTTTTGAAGACAAAAATGAAATATTCACTTCATTTTCAAATTCTTTTCAAAACCAGGAGTTTAGTTGTGCTGATTTTGATAATGCTCTTTTTTATAAGACTTATCTTTTAGAAAAGTCTATCTCTATTCCAAAGGAAATCCTCAAAACAGACAGTCTTACCCAAGATATCTACGAACGCTGGAAAGCTTGTAACCGGCTCCTTGCAAAAGAATATAGCATGCCGATTAGCAAACGTCAATATATTAATCAGGTTCAGGAAGAAGCGGAGGCTTATGAAAAGACACTTACAAAGAATCTTTCAAATTTCAAGGAGAGTCAAATGGTTCCAAAATGGAAGGATGTACGAAGTCATTTACAAAGAAATGAAATAGCAATAGAGTTTATAAGATTCAGGTATTATAATCCAAAGATTACAGATAGTATACTATATGCGGCTCTCGTTCTGAAACCTGAAGATGAAAGCCCACATTATGTATACCTCTGTACTGAACAACAACTTAAAAAACTATTAGGCAAATGGGATGAGAAAAGCCTGGAATCTTCACCTGTAGAAATATATTGGCCAAAACAAGATGAACTGTCTTTATATGATTTAATCTGGAAACCCATAGAGAATTTAATACCAACTGGTACCATCGTATGGTATTCTCCTGCAGGGCTTTTACATCGACTTAATCTGGAGGCAATAAGTAAAACTAGATATGAATCCTTAGCTGATATTTATACTTTTCGAAGAGTAGGCAGTACCAGGCAGATTGCCCAGGAAAAAACCAACGAGACAACTGGGAATGAGGCTGTATTATTTGGAGGCCTTAAATATGATGGAGATACTTTATCATTAGAAAAATCAATTACAGATCTTGGTTTGGCATTTAGGTCATCAGAAAAAGAAGAATTACAAGCTATTTCACCTGAGGGTACCCGAAATGTAAAAGATGGAGCAGTTAATTATCTGCCACATACCTTAACCGAAGTACAAAATATATCAAGGGATCTGAAAAAGTCTGGTTTTAAACCTACTACTTATTTTGGTTATTCAGGCACAGAAGAAGCTTTCTTTAAGCTGGGGCAATATTCAAAAACAAAGAAATCTCCAAGAATCTTACATTTAGCTACACATGGTTATTTCTTTCCTGATCCAAAAGAAGATTCCAGCTTAATTCATAATTTGTCTGAACTTGAAAAGAACATTCCTTTCCGTGCCAGTGATAATCCATTAATTCGATCCGGGCTTTTACTATCAGGAAGCGAACATGCATGGAAAACCGGAACACCTGCAAGTCCAAAACTGGCAGACGGAATTCTTACAGCAGCTGACATTGCTAATATGGATTTATCTAATACTGAATTAGCTGTTCTCTCAGCATGTGAAACCGGTCTTGGCGATATAGATAATAATGAGGGAGTATTTGGATTACAACGGGCCTTTAAGATAGCAGGTGTTCATTACCTGATCATGAGCCTTTGGAAAGTGGATGATAATGCAACCATGGAACTTATGACTTCCCTTTATTCAAAGTGGCTAGATAAAAAGCATCCTTTAACAATACCTGAGGCATTCAGAAGTGCTCAAGCGGAAATGCGGAAAAAGAATAGAAATCCTTATTACTGGGCTGGGTTTGTTTTGGTAGAGTAAGCTTATTAATTCTTTTACAGATAGAGTAACTTAATATTAAATATACTAATTAAATAATAACAAACAACACGATGAAAACTGACTCCCTTTTTAAAATTCTAATCTTGGTTTTACATTCCATATTGATATTTAGTTTTTCAGTAAAGTGCCAAACTCCTTATAATCATCCCGTATCTGGAAATCAAATTATCTATTTAGCTCCTCAAGATTATGGACTAAACTATTATTATGATGATGGAGGAGCCATTGGTAATTATTCAAATAATATTAATAATACTTCTATCACCTTTGTAGTTCCTGATGGGTATGACCTTTATTATAAAGTTAATTCATTAAAGCTTACTAATGATATTTGTCAAAATGATTATTTAAAAGTAAATCAAGGATTTGGCGATTGTGGTGGGACAACTACTGAATCAATAATTTGTGAATCTAGTCCTATCCCCTCTAATAATGCTTATCCTGTTTGTGGTAATTCTATTAAATTTACATTTAAATCTAACAGTTCTATAACAGATGCAGGTTGGACAATAATTTTAATTGTCCGGAAAAGAGATATAGAAAATGCAGGAATTACCTGTCAATTTGGATTGTATTATGATTACCCTTGTAGGAATTCATATAGTAGTCAGAAAATTAATTGTGGTAGTTCATTTTCTGATTTTGTTCCTTGTTATCCCTCAGTTAATTGTGATAAAAACGATAAAGGAGACATTGATTATTATTCTCCAATATCTGGTATATATAATTTGCCAGAGTGGATTTATGAATATGATGGAATCTTTAAATCCAATCTTTGCATAGATACAGATTGTCCAAATCTTATACAAGAAATGTTTCTTGTTCATGGTTGTACTGTACTTCAAAAAGGGATTAAGAATGGTTCAAATTATTGCTTTACAAATGTTCCTCAAAGTGAACAATATAGTAAAACCTATTTTATTGCAGAATATAATTGTATAACTGGTGGGGGTGGAGATATTGGGTTTTGCAACTTAAATGTAACTTGTCCTGATCCATGGAATTGTGCTACATTTCCTGATATAAAATGTTGCGACATTATAAATTCTAGTAATTCAAATGGTGTAAAAGTAGCCTATCAATATACAAATTGTTATAATAGTCCTTTTGGTCCAAATTATTCTGGACCCGAAAAAATATATCGCTTTATTGCAACTGAAAATGGAACTGTAAATATTTCCCTTTCTGGCTTAAGTGATGACCTGGATTTATTTGTATTAGACAATTGCGATATTAATTCCACATGTGGGGCTACAAATAACCTAAGTCATAATTCAGACAATCAGGATGAATTTGTTTCATTTAATGCTGTAAAAGGGCAGGATTATTATATTGTCATTGATGGTTGGGAAGGAGCTATTTCTAATTATACTTTAGAATTAGAGTGTGTCCCTCCAGTCTGTAATCCTTGTGGTGAATGTTTTTTATACACCACAACAAATGGTATAAATACGACACAGATAAATTGTTTTAATCAGTATAGTGTGTGCGGCACTACAAATCCTACTAATCTCAGTTTTAAATGGTTTGTGGATAATGTTCAGGTGTCAACATTAGAAAATCCTGTTCTAAGCTTAAATAATGGTAAAATATATCAAATTTGTCAAAAAGTATATAATGCATCCAGCACTTTGCTACTGCAATGTTGTTGGAACGTTATTGCTAAAAATAATTGTGATAGCCCTCCTATAGCAAGTTTTAAAATATCTAATTTAAATAATAATACTATTGAATTTGATCCGGGAACAAGTTCTGGTGGCACAGAATTTACCTGGCGATTTGGTGATGCAACTGCGCCTGTTATTAAAACCACATCAGATAAGGTTTCTCATACTTTTGCACAGTCTTCTACCTATACTGTGTGCCTGTATGTAAGTAATGAAAATGGAATCAGTAATTATTGTACTCAAGTAAAAACAGGGAGTACCAACTTAGGATGTCAATCTAAACTAAAAATTCCCACATTTACAACTAGTTTAAATAATTCTGATATTACCATTAATGCAGACCCAAGCCAAACTTCTGATATCTATGAGTATTCAATAAAATATGGTGACGGGACCAATACAATAACTGGTAGTATTTGGAACAGTCCTTATAAACATTCTTACCCTGCTGGCAAAAATAGTTATCAGTTGAGCATAACTTATAAAATGAAGTATAAAGATGCGAATGGAAATTGTTGTATTTATTATGGCTGTTATAATACCACGATTAAGTTGGGGTGTTGTAATACCATAAGCAATAATTGCAATGCAATTTCAATTTACTTTGTAACTGAAAATCAGGGTTTAATTTATACATTAAAAGACAATACCCCGGGTGACCTGGTTGAAAACTGGGAAATCAATGATGTTTTGATACCAAATAGTGCTTCAAATCAGCTTATTTATAAATTCGCTACAGATGGGGTTTACAAAATATGCAGTTCTTATCATGATGCAAATGGCTGTTTAATTAAATGCTGCCAAAATTTTTGCATATCCAACCCATTAAACTGCAATGAAATTTTTTATACTTATGTAAAAGGAAGCGGATATAAATTCTCTATAGACAACAGTTTAAATGATTATAGTGATATCTCGTGGCAAGTTGACGCACCATTTATTTTAAACCTGGGTACTGGCAACAATTCAAACTATTTAACATTACCCATTATTTGTCAAACTTATACCATTTCATTGAGATTTTATGATAAAAAATGCAGTGGGTATAGATCTTGTTTGCTTCAATTTTATGTCTGTGATCCTTTTATCTGTAATAACATTAAATATTTTTATAACGCTGCTCAGTCAAGTTATCAGTTCTCTTTAGATGGTGATGTGTCAAATGCCAGTTGGAGTTTTGATGACAACAATGAATTTATAGGTTCAGGAACTACTGTGAATTATTCTGTACCGGTTAATTGTAAATCAAGAACGATTTCAGTAAGGTATTTTGATAAATTTTGCAGTTGTTGGAGGATCTGTAGTCTCCCTTTCTACTTCTGTGATCCAAACTTATGTAATAACATATCATACAGCTATAACAGCCAGATATCAAGTTATAATTTCATTTTAAATGCAGATGCTACCAATGCAGTTTGGACTTTTGATGACACTGGTGAGGAAATTGGAACTGGAAATTCGGTCAGTTATAAAATTCCTACATCTTGCAAAACAAGGACAATCTCTGTTCGATATTATGATAAAAGCTGCAATTGTTGGAGGATATGTAATCTCAATTTTTATATTTGCAACCCATTTATTTGTAACAATATTGAATTCAGTTATAATAGTAGCATCTCTAGTTATAACTTTAAATTAAACGTTAATGCATCAGATGCTGTTTGGAGTTTTGACGATAACAATGAACTGATCGGAACTGGTAGCTCAGTAAGTTATAACGGCCCGTTTAATTGTCAATCAAGAACCATCTCAGTAAGATATTTTGATATATTTGGAAATACCTGGAGAATATGCAGTATTCAATTTTATGTATGTGATCCATATCTATGTAATACAATCAATTATAGTTTTAACAATGCAACATCTAGCTATAGTTTCAATTTAGATGGAAATGTCTCAAATGCAGTTTGGAAATTTGATGATACAAACTTAGAAATAGGAACCGGAAATATTGTTACCTATAATGGTCCGATTAATTGCAAAACAAGACCCATATCTGTTAGTTATTTTGACAAAACCTGTAATTGCTGGAAGATCTGTAATATAAAATTCTATATCTGTAATCCATTTGATTGTACAGGCATTAAATACTATTATGGTAATGATTTGAAATACCATTTTTCTATTGAAGGAGATGTATCAGATGCAGTATGGAGTATTGAAGAGACGAAAGAGGAAATTGGAACTGGTAAAACATTATCATATGATGGACCTTTAAACTGCACCACAAGAACGATCTCAGTAAGGTATTTAGATCAATTTTGTAATTGCTGGAGATTGTGTAGTTATAAGATTTACTTATGCCCGCCTAATGATTGCAATGGAGATATAATTTATGCTAATTTAGGATCGGGTAAAGTAGAGCTGAAATCTAATAACATAAATGCCCAAAATATTAGTTGGTATACGCTCTCTGATAATAAGCTCTTAGGGCAAGGATCTTTAATAAATGCCAGTTTCACCCAGGGAAATACTGTAACAATTTGTATGTACTTTTTTGATCCTGTTTCGAATAGTTTCCAGGTATGTTGTAGAGATGTTATGGTAGCACCAACAGTTTCTTTCGAGCCGGAAATTGGAAATCTATTTAAAATTGTCCCCAATCCTACAAATTCTCAATTTAGGATCGAGTCAGATTATAAATCTGAGATATTAGCTATAGAAATTTTTGATTTAACTGGCAAGAAAATGTACGCAACTGATAAATATATTCTTGGTAATATGATTAAGTTGGATGTGCCTTCGGGTATCTATCAGCTCAGAGTAAAGCTTAAGGAAAAAAGTTTGAATTTGAAATTGATTGTAGGGGGTAGATAAAAATTTATTAAACTAGATCCATAATTAAAATTAACCACTATTATATTAACCATTTAATTAATACAGATTTTATGAAGCTTATATATTTGTTTATTTTATTCTCAATACCAATAAGTGCTATGTCTCAAAAGGTTGACACCTCACAAGCAAATAAACTTGTGGACAGTTTATTAACTAAAGCGTCTTATAGCGAGGGAAGTGGGAATTTTGCAGAAATGCTGTCATTTTCAGAAGAAGCTGGAAAATATGCAGAAAAATCATTTGGAAGAGTATCTGTAAAAATGTCAGAGTGTTTGAGTTATGCTGGATGGGCAAAAATGTCATTAGGTGATCTTAAAGGGGCAGAAAATTTGCTTTTAGAATCTAAAAATAATTGTGAATCAATTGTAGGTAAAGGCAAACCAGATTGTCTCACATCGTTAAATGATTTATCAACTTTATATTCTGAGTTATGTCGCTATAAAGAAGCTGAAGACTTATTATTACAAACAAAAATAATTAGCGAAAAATATTATGGGAAGGAGGATCAAAGCTATACAAGAGCTATAAATAATCTTGGCACTTTATATAATTCACTAAGTCGTTATGAAGAAGCTGAGCCATTACTTATTGAAAATTTAAACTTGCGAAAAAAGACAAAACAGGAACGTGGGGTGGATTATGCTAGAGCTGAACTCAATTTAAGCGATTTGTACCATCATCTAGGTCGATACAAAGAATCTGAAATTCTTATGCTTGATGCTAAGGAAATGGTAATGAAGAATTTAGGAAAAGAAAATGGCCCTTATGCAACTTGTCTTAATAATTTAGCAGGCTTATATATAGATATAAATAAATTAGATGATGCAGAAAAATTACTCATTGAAACAGTGGAAATAAGATTAAAAATATTCGGAAATGAGAATGTAAATTATGCAATGGGTTTAAACAACCTTGCAAATATTTACGATAGGAAAAACAAATTTCAAGAAGCAGAAAAGTTGTATTTAGAAGCTGGAAAAATTATAGAAAATAAACTTGGAAGGGAACATCCTAATTTTGCATACAATTTAAATAATTTAGGAGAATGCTATGAGGCACAAGCTTTATTTGAAAAAGCGGAAAAATATTTAGTCGAATCAAAAAATTTACGGGAAAAAATATTAGGTCGTGAACATCAAGATTATATTACCCAGAGTTTAAATAATTTAATCTTGTTATATCTTAAAATGAATAAGCTAAAAGAAGCAGAAGATCTATTAATTGAAGAACAATATTTAACACAAAAAATGCTTATAAAAGCAACAAAATATTTTTCTGAAAAAGAATTAAATCAATATTTAAATAAGTATTTAAATAAGTCAAACAGGAATTTAAACTTAGCTTATACGGAACTAAAATCATCTAGTAAAATTATTGAAATTTGTTTAAATAATTCTATTTTTTACAAAGGATTCTTATTACAAAATGGTATTGAAATTAGAAAAAAAATATTGGCGGATCCATTGTTAAAAGACAAATTCGAATTACTATCATCATATAGGATGCTATTGGATAAAGAATATCTAAAACCAATTTCAATGAGAAAGTCTGAATTAATAAATGAATTTGAAAGTTTAGCCAATTTGAAAGAAAAAGAATTGGCCAATTCAATAATGAATTATGAAGATAGTTATAGAGTTATTGACTGGACTGATATTAAGAAGAATTTAAATGCTAATAATGTAATCGTTGAATTTGTCAGATTTAGATATGATAATCCAATAGCCAATGACAGTATACTTTATGTAGCACTTATTTTAAGCCCTGAAGATAAAAATCCTCATTATGTATATCTATGCGCAGAAAAAAAACTGAATAATTTATTAAATAAATGGGATGATAAAAACCAGGAGGTCTCACCTTCTGCAGTTTATTGGCCTAAACAAGGCGAACAATCCTTATATGATCTAATATGGAAGCCAATTGAAAATATTATACCAGCTGGTTCAACAATCTGGTATTCGCCAACAGGACTCTTGCATCGTTTAAACTTAGGAGCAATTAGTAAAAACCGATATGAATCCTTAGATGATATATATAATTTACGAAGAGTAGGTAGTACAAGACAAATCGCACAGGAAAACTCGCAGGAATCAATTGGAAATGAAGCAGCACTTTTCGGCGGGCTAAAATATGATGCAGATACTTTATCATTAGAAAAATCAATTGCTGATCTTGGTATGTCATTTAGGACTTCAGAAAATGAAGAAATAAAAGCTATTTCACCAGATGGGACAAGGAATGTCAGAGATGGTTCTGTTAATTATTTACCACATACTTTAACTGAGGTACAAAATATATCTAAACAGCTAAATAAGGCTGGTTTTAAAGTTACCACCTATTCAGCTTATTCAGGTACCGAAGAAGCATTTTTTCAAATAGGACAATACTCCAAAACAAAGAAATCTCCGAGAATCTTACATCTTGCAACGCATGGTTATTTCTTTCCTGATCCTAAAGAAGATTCCAGCTCAATTCATAATATGACTGATATTGAAAGGAACATTCCATTTCGTGCCAGTGATAATCCATTTATTAGATCCGGTCTTTTACTGTCAGGAAGTGAACATGCCTGGAAAACAGGTACTCCTGCAAGTCCAAAATTAGCTGATGGCATCCTAACTGCTGCTGACATTGCTAATATGGATTTATCAAATACCGAATTGGCTGTTCTCTCTGCCTGTGAAACAGGTCTTGGGGATATTGAAAATAATGAAGGTGTCTTTGGTTTGCAACGGGCTTTTAAAATAGCTGGTGTCAGATACTTGATTATGAGTTTATGGAAGGTAGATGATAATGCTACCATGGAGCTTATGACATCTTTTTATTCAAAATGGCTGGATAAAAAGCATCCTTTATCTGTACCAGAGGCATTCAGAAGTGCCCAGGCTGAAATGCGTAAGAAGAACCGGAATCCTTATTTCTGGGCTGGGTTTGTTTTGGTAGAGTAATACTTCAAACCTTCTTTTTAACTATTCAAAGTATAAAAAATATAATGGTAAAGTTTATTCTGACTGTTCAATTATGCTTGATTGCAATAAGTAGTTTTGCTCAACCAAAGCCAATTGCCTTTTACCCATTAAATGGAAATGCAAATGATCTGTCAGGGAATGGCTTTAATGGAATTGTTTCCGGGGCAATCCCAACTATTGATAGATGTGGAAAAGCCAATTCAGCATATTATTTTGATGGAATTGATGATGTTATAACTATTGCTGACAATAATATCCTGGATATTGGGACTCAGGATTATACCATTGTTGCGTGGATAAAAACTAACGCTGAGGATTGGGGAAGGATTGTATCAAAAGGAAGTTCAAGTTGTCAGACCGGATATATGATGAGGACAGGAGGGTTTTTAGGCTCTATTATTCGCCTGGAAAATGCTTATCAACCTAATTGTGAAGTATTATTAGATGGGATAGCCCCAATAAATGATAATCAATGGCATTGCATAGCAGGTGTTGTAAAAAGAAGTTCTTTTGCTAATATTTATGTAGATGGTGGATTAGATAATCAACAAATAATATCAACTTCCGGAATTGATTTATCTAATAGTAGGGATCTATTAATTGGAGCAAATTATGAGCCTTGGAAATATCCTGAATGGTTTAATGGATCAATTGATGATGTCAAGTTATTTAATATTGCTTTAAGTCTAAAGGAAGTTAAAGATGCGTGTAATAATTATAATATCATTAATGAGAAAATTAGTATTTGCGCAGGTAAAACATATAAAGGGCATTCAACTTCAGGAATATATAATGACACGATAGCTTGCGAGTTAATTAATAAATTAGATCTGACTGTAATGCCTGCCATAAAAAGTACAAAAACCAAAATAATTTGCGAAAAGGACGCTCCTTTTCTGGGTCATTTTATATCAGGTATATTTTCTGACACATTGAAATCAGTTAAGGGATGTGATAGTATTAGTACTTTAAAACTGACTGTATTACTTGATAAAATTACGATTGAAAATATAAACATATGTCAAGGCCAGAGTTATAAAGGATATTCCACTACCGGTGTTTATGACGACAGTTTTATAGCATCTAATGGATGTGATAGCATCCGTACAATAAACCTAAATGTCGTTCCGGATTTTATTACTTTTCAAGATGTGACAATTTGTGAAGGTAATAATTTTAATGGGCATATCTTAAGTGGATTTTATGCAGATACAATTCATACAGCTGGCTTTTGTGATACCATTAAAAACATAAATCTTACAGTATTAACAAGTTATAATGTTATGCAGGATTTATCTATTTGTGAAGGAGATTATTACAAAGGTCATAATATAAGTGGTATATATATAGATACAATACGTTCATTTGGAGTTTGTGATACTATTCTAGTTGTAAACCTTAAAGTACTACCCAAATTAACTATTATGCAAGACATTACAATCTGTGATGGAGATAGTTACAAAGGCTATACTGCTAGTGGGCTATATATAGATACTCTACATACTTTAGGAGGATGTGATACAATTCGAACTTTAAATCTAACAATTTCTTCCAATTTTTCTATTGTTGAGGATATATCAATATGTGAAGGAGAGAATTATAAAGGTTATTTAATTAGTGGAATTTATTTTGATACTATTTCTACTTTTGGTGCGTGTGATAGCTTCATTATGATAAAGCTTTCAGTCTTACCAAATTTATCAAATACTATAAATATTACCATATGCAATGGAGAAACTTACAATGGACATTCTACGACTGGTATTTACATCGATACTTTATCCTCCAAAAATGGCTGTGATACTATCAGAACCTTAAATCTCATTGTTTTGCCAAATTATAAAATTGTTGAAGATGTTGCTATATGTCAAGGTGAAATATTTCAGGGACATTCAACCAGTGGATTGTTTTCAGATACCCTGCAATCTAAAAATGGCTGTGACAGTATTCTACTAGTAAATCTTACTGTCTTAACTAATTCAATAAATATTCAAAATATAAAAATTTGTCAAGGTGAAGAATTTATGGGTCATTCAACTAATTGGATACATATTGATACCCTTAAATCCATGAGTGGATGTGATAGCTTAAATGGCATTAATTTGACTGTTTTACCTATTGCATCAAGTTTTCAAAATATAAATATTTGTCAGGGAGATAATTATGGAGGGCATGCAACATCGGGAATATTTGTGGATACACTTAAAACAATAAATGGATGCGATAGCTTAAAAATTTTAAATCTCGCGGTAAATCCAATTTATAATTTAAACCAAAAAATTATAATCTGTAATGGTACGAGCTTTTTATTTAACGGGCAATTAATTACAAGCGATGGTATTTATAAAGAGACCATAGTTTCATCACTTAATTGTGACAGTACAGTTACTATAGATTTGAAATTTACCAAAAATAATTTTTTAGGAAAAGACACTTCAATTTGTACAACTAATGATTATTTAATAATTAGTCCGTTTGCAAATACTATATGGTATGATAATACAGTGGGAAGAATAAAGAAAATATTTAAAACAGGTGAGTACTGGGCTAAAGTTATTGATTCAAACGGATGCGAAATTATTGATACAGTTCAAATAAAGTTTTATAATAACATTTTTGTTCCAAATACCTTTAGTCCAAACAAGGATGGGATCAATGATTATTTTCATCCATATTTTCCGGTATCAAATTTTAAATCATATAAATTTCGTATATACAGCAGGTGGGGAAGTTTGGTGTTTAGCTCTACTAATCCAGATGATAAAGGATGGAATGGACAATTTAAAGGATTGGATTGTAATCCGGATGTATATGTTTATACATTGGAAATTGAAACAGAATTTTGTGCAAAATCCTTAATAAAGGGCGATGTAACTTTACAGAAATAGAGGGATCTATGGTACAAAATTGATTTTTGTTCCATTCCAAATATAGTTTTAAAGCTTATGATTTTGAGGTAAAAAGTAATTAATTTAATAATCTGTCTTAAATCATAAATTATCTAGATCTTAATCTAATTTATCTATAAAACAATTCGCTTATTAAGAGCAAGAGTTGAATTGGATTCATTCCTTAATATTAGGGATTTGCAAGCTTTAGTTCTCTTAACCCTACACTCTATAGGCGAGTTAGGGACGGGTAACAGGCGGGTATAGGGCGGGTAATAGGCGGGTAAGAATTCTTACCCGCCTATTACCCGCCCTATACCCGCCTGTTACCCGTCCCTAACTCGCCCATTAAGCTGTTCCCGATTTACCAAAAAGAAATAGTCCAAAAAGTATGGATTGTAAAATATTGGGACCTGGTAAAAAAAAGGCGACAGTCAATTACTTGACTGCCGCTGCCTCAAAAGTTTAAGTCCTATCTTATGATTCTTTATCAGCGATTGACCTGAACATATCCTGAATACTTATGCCCTTCACCATCCTGGAATATGTAGAAGTAGGTACCATCCGGTAATATCTTACCTTCCCACTCTGCTTTCCAGTCGTTTTTGTAGCCAGTCTGTGATAAGACTTCACTACCCCAACGATTATATATTGTAAGCTTATTATTCGGGTATTTATCAATACCATCTATGACAAATGTTTCATTGGCGCCATCCTCATTTGGAGAAATACCATTATTGAAGACAAGGTCAGCACATGCAATATTGACATACACTGTAGCGGTATCACATCCGTATTTTGTACACAACTCATACTCAAATGCTATTGGTTCACAATTGTCTTTATCCAGATCAATGTTGATGTACGAATTGTTTTCAATAAATACATATGCTTTATCTGGTTTGGATATCAGGTTAATCTCTGGGTATCCATCTCCTACACTATCATTTCCTAATATCCTGATGATTTCTGATTTTCCTTTTGGAATTGTGATGTTATCATCATTAGCATTAGGTTTTGAATTCCCTGTGGTATTTACCTTAATATTAATGTAAGTGGTATCACAATATCCCAGATTATCGCAGACGATAATACAAGCCTTTTCATCTCCAACTTCAACTCCTGTAATGTCAATACAGTAAGTATTGTTATTCATGCTTAAAGTACTGAACTCACCTGATAAGTTGCCACATACATTGACCATACTTACCGGTGTACCTGGAAGTTGTGAATTGTCAATACAGATTTTCTTGGTTTTTCCGACTCCTACAATCACATTCACTTCTGTTGACTGTATACAGTTTACTTTTATATTTACTGTATCAGAACAAACCAGAGTTTTATGTACAAAAACCAGTTTGTGAGAACCTGTTGCCAGGCTGAATGAACTGCCATGTGGTACTTGTTGCTTACTGATATCCATAGTGGCCTTTCCACCAGCATTTTTCTGTTTTACTTTTATCTGGCCATATACATTTCCTTTCTTACCACCTGTTATACTAAGTGTAGAACTGCTTAATATCCAATTACCTTGTGGATCCAATACATTCAATAAACTAACCAGATCTTTTATATTGGCAAACTCACCTGTTTTGGCATTTCCATTGATTAACCAGGATTCTAATACATATGGACCAGAGTTTCCTAATCCAGGTATTGTAGCGTAAGAATAAGATAATACTGTATCAATATCACAAGGTTTAACCTGACCGGTATACTTGATACCATTATCATAAATATCAAACTTAAATACATTGGCCATACTAATTCCCAGACAGATGTTTGCATCTTTAGAACAATCAGGATTAACCACTGTCAACTGTTTCTCAGGTACGATATTTTCTGCAAGCTCTTTTACAGTTACAAATACTTTTTTGAAGCAGTTTTGTCCTGTTTTGGAAGAGACTATGACAGTGTAGTTACCTGGCGGCAGATTAGTTTTAATATTACCTGCATTATTAGAAGTTCCCTGGTTTGGCAACCATGCAAAGTCATAATTATTTACTCCATTGCATATTACTATTTCTGCAGTTCCATTATTGAGGCCACATCCTGAGTGGTTGATTTTAACATTACATACTTCAGGTTCAACGCATCCACAAATAAGTAGTAGAGTTAGTTTCTGAGTTTTAACTGTCGTATTTCCACAAAGGTCAGTTGCTGTCCATTTTCTAATCATGGTAGCAATACAGTTTGAAGTGTCTGAGCTAACAGTATAGATTAGCGATATATTCTTATCACAATTATCACTTAGTGATACTGCAGGTACACCCGGCACTACCCCACCTTTGGTAATATCAATAGTTATATCGGCAGGTACTCCTGAAATTACAGGTGCAGTATTATCTATAACAGTAATAATCTGGGTCTTGACTGTAATATTTCCACAGGCATCAGTTGCTGTCCATTTACGTATTATAGTATAAGGACATTTACCTGTCTCTACTGTTTCATTGAAACCTAAAGAAGGGTTAGCATCACATACATCCGTAGCTTTAAGAGATGGCGCAAGCGGAATAGCGGCACATTCTACTGTTACATTTGCAGGTACTCCTGAAATCACAGGTGCTGTATTATCCTTCACTGTAATAATCTGTGTTTTGGTACTTACATTTCCACAAGCATCAGTTGCTGTCCATTTACGGGTTACAGTATAAGGACATTTACCTGATGGTATGGTCTCATTAAATACAAGTGCCGGATTTGGATCACATACATCTGTTGCCTTTACTAAAGCTACTGCAGGTACTGTACATTCTACAGATACATCAGCCGGAACACCTGAAATCACTGGTGGATGGGTATCTGATACACTAATCTTTTGTGTACACTTGGCAATGTTTCCACAGTCATCTGTCGCGGTATAGGTCCTCAATATTATTTTCGTTTGCGGACAAGAACCCTGAATTGTCTGTTCGGATACTGTTACTGCTACATTCAGATCACAATTATCGGATACTGATAGGTTTGAAGGTGAAGGAATTGGTTGATCACATTCAATCTTGATATCTGAAGGACAGTTACTGATTACAGGTGCTTTGGTATCCTTAACCAAGACACTTACTGTAAATACTGAGCCATTGCCACAATGATCTGTTGCAGTGAATGTATAGATATCTTTTCTGGTATATCCGTCAGTTATGCAATTGCCATTCAAACTAGATAAACTCAAATCAATTATAGGATCTGAATCACAATCATCTGACACATTAAAGTCTGCCGCGGTATATTGAACCGGATTTGAGGAGCAATCAACTGTTATCGTCTGTCCGTCTGTAATACCGGCTAAACTTATTACCGGAGCAGATTTATCCTGCACTGTAATATTCTGAATACAAGTGCTGGCATTTCCACAATGATCACTAGCCACCCATGTCCTTACTATTGTATATTCCTGAGGGCAATTGCCACTTACTATAGTTTCTGTGTAATCTATAGTAGGGCTGTTATCACAATTATCCAGGGCAAAAACAAAATCAGGATCTGGTATAGCATCATTACAATTCAATACAAGATCTCCAGGACAATTCTGTATTTCTGGAGCAGTAATATCTTCTACTTCAATGTATAGTACAAATGTGGACACATTAAAGCACTCATCCGTTGAGCTCACCACATATTTTATTAATTTATTACAAGATGCGGTAGCAAGCAGGTTCTTTTTAAATGTCATCTTTGGTGCTGCATCGCAATTGTCATCTGTACTAAAATCATCCGCAGTAAACTCAGGTTCATTTCCGCAAGTGAGTTTCAGTGTATCACCATTTGACAACCAGAAGTAGTTCGGATTATTAAAGTAAATGACAGGTGCTTTGGTATCCTTAACAGTTAATATCTGAGTTCTTGAAGTTGTAACACCACAATTATCGACAGCTGTCCAGGTTCTTTTCAGTACAAATGAATTGGCACATTGACCACCCACATATACTTCTTTGAATGTCAATTGGTAAGTACAACAAGAAGATACTGACACATTAGCCGGAATATACACCTCAGTGTCATTGCACTCAATGGTCTTATCTGCAGGTACATCCACCAATACTGTAGGGCAAATCCCTCCTATAGTGATCACTTCCGAATCCTGATCGTCTTCATCACCATTACTATTATCGGTCACATCATTGCCACCAAACACATCATTACCAGCTACATCATCAGGTTTACTATCCTGATCGGTTAATACTGGTGGTGTATTAGGATTATCATCATCGTCTGCTTTGCTTATTTCGGCAAGGTTAGTAATACTTCCCGGCTGGGTGGCAGTAACTTTAAAGGTAATATCTACACTTTCAGTGAATCCAGGTAATATAAGCGGAATAAGTGTTTTTAATTTAGCTTTACTTCCAGTTAACGACCAATCTGCATCTGCTAGTTGTAGTCCTGCCGGTACATAATCTGTAAGCTCTACATTATAAGCAGGCACATCACCCTGGTTAATAACAGTAAGCGTGAAGATGACATTATCGCCGGTTTGAACATTAGCTGATTGACCTAATGCAAGCGTTTTAATCATGGCAAGGTCAAATACTGGGGTTGTTGTAACCGTAATCTCTGCGACATCAGCGTCATCTTCATCGCCGTTGTTGTTGTTTATTTCATCATCACCTCCAAATGCATCATTATCAACATCTCCATCAGGAGAGCTGTCTATATCCGTTAACACCACCGGTGTATTCAGATCATTATCATCATCGTAAGTATTAATTTCAGCTTTATTAACCAAAACTCCGGCAACTGAACCAGAAACTGTCATCGTGATATCCACATTGATAGTTTCTCCGGCAAGTAAAACCGGAATCTTATTATTTAACTCAGCCTTTCCATTATTAACTGTCCAGTCTGCATCAGAAACTTGCAGGCCATCAGGTACATAATCTGTTAAACCTATATTGTAAACCGGTACATCGCCCTGATTGTAAACTATCATGGTGAAGTTAACCTGATCGCCAGGTAAAACAACCGGACTCTGACCAGCAGCCAGGGTCTTAATTAAAGCTAAGTCTAAAGTACAGCCTGGTTTAGTAATAGTTATAGTAGTAGATTCAGTACATCCCTGAGCATCAGTAACAGTAACATTATATGGCCCTGCTGATAAGTCAGTCAATGATCCAGCTGAACTACCATTACTCCAGATAATAGTATAAGGAGAGACCCCATTGGATATACTTAAATTAATTTTGCCATCCTGACCAAGGCCACAAGTTTCATTAGAAACATTGGCTACCAGGTGAATATTACACTGAGGAATACAACCATCTTCTACTTTTATTCCGGTAACTACTTTGGTACAACCATTGGCATCTGTTACAGTTACACTATATTGTCCTACTCCCAATCCGGTTACAGATGGGCCTGTAAATCCGTTACTCCAGTTAAAAGTATAAGGATCTAAGCCATTAGTGGCAAATACATTTGCAGTTGCATCATTACCAGAACAACTGGTCTTATTAGCAAATACAAAGAGCTGTAAATCACAGTTTGGTGTACAGTTTTCATTGACATTAATGCCGGTTACAATTCCAGAACAGCCTTTACTGTCTATTACAGTTACTGAATAAGTTCCTTTTGCTACTGATATTTGATCACCAGTCTGGCCATTACTCCAGAAGTAATCAAATGGAGCAGTACCTTGGGCAGCAGAAGCTTTTAATGTACCATTGGCAATTCCGCAATCAGCATCAGTAGATACTACATCAATACTTATCGTACACAATGAAGAGAGTACAGCAATCGCAGCTATATCATGATCATCTTCATCTCCTGGTTCATTGTCAAACAAGATATGATCGAAATCACCTAATCTGTCTATAACCAGGTCATTATCAGGATTATCATCCGGATTAGAGTCTTCATCAGTCAGGTGGTTTCCGAACTCATCATCAGCTGATACTATTTCTGATGCGTTTATAGTATTACCCACTACAAGTCCGGCTGTATTATTAATTTGAAGTACAAAGTTTATTTCATTAGTTCCGCCTACAGCCAATGGACCGAAGCTAAAGTAGGTTTTGTTGTTTACTGGAATTGACCATCCCGGATTATCAGCAGCATTAAATGTTAAACCACTTGGTATATAATCTACTATAGTTACTACCCCGGCATAAATATTACCCTGGTTGGCAACTTTAATAGTGTATTCCACCTTATCACCAATGTTATAAAGTTTAGGGTTATTCACCAATTTTATCAAAGAGAGGTCAAAGTTACCCAGGTAGATGCTGGCAACGTCATGATCATCTTCATCACCTACTTCATTATCAATGGCAATATGATCATTTGAGCCTGTTCTGTCTATTACCTGATCATTATTAGGATTATTATCTGGTGTTGAATCAGAATCCTGTGGATGATCTCCTTGCTCATTTTCAGCATCACTTATCTCAGCAGCATTGGTTAATGTACCGTTATTGGCAGTATTGTTTATCTGGAATATAATAGGTATAGTAGTTGCCTGAGCTACATTTAATGTATTGATCTTAGTAGTAACTGTATTTGGATTAAAACCTACTTGCCAACCCGGATTATCTGAAGCCAGGAATGTTAATCCTGAAGGTATATAATCTGTAATCACTACATTCCTTGCATTGACTGCACCCTGGTTTGCAACATTTACTACGAAAGTCACTTTGTTACCAATTACCCAATCAGCTGGATTACCCAATACTAGTTTAGTTAAAGCAAGGTCAAATTCATCAAGGCTTACTTTTGCAATATCATGATCGTCTTCATCGTCTGCAGTGTCATCAATCAATATATGATCGAATTCACCTGTTCTGTCTACCAGTGGATCACCGTTTTCAGTATCAGGAGTAGAATCTTCATCTTTAGGATGTTCACCCTGAAGGTTCTCAGCAGAAGCTATTTCAGCTGCATTCGTGAGGTCCTTAAACTTACTGCCAGCCGAACTATTAATAGTCATTATGATATGAATAGTGATTGGCTGACCAGCACTTAAGAAAGGAATAGTATAGAAAGTCTTATTATCTGAGGCTGTTGACCATCCTGGGTTAAATGCTGGATCAAATGTTAAACCATCAGGTATATAATCTACAATCTGAATGTTCTGAGCATCGATCACACCCTGGTTGGCTACATTGATATCAAAAGTCACTTTAGAACCTTTGCCATAAGAACCTGGCTGAACCAATTTGGTTAAAGCTAAGTCGGCCCAAGGTAACAGAAGCTACATCATGATCATCTTCATCTCCAGCCTGGAAATCGATATCAACATGATCGTTACTTCCTGTTCTGTCTATAAGATCATCATTATTTGGATTAGTATCCGGAGTTGAATCAGAATCTTTAGGATGTCCGCCTGATTCATTCTCAGCATCAGTAATCTCTGCAATGTTAGTCAGGTTATTGTTAGTAGCATTGTTATTAATCAATAATACTATAGGAATCGAAACTGCATCACCAGCATTCAAAGCAGCAATTGTAGTATTCACAATTGTACTATTATTGCCACCTGACCATAATGGATTATCAGCAGCAAGGAAAGTAAATCCTTGAGGGATGTAATCATTGATGTCTATGTTTCTGGCATTGACAGTTCCCTGATTGGCTACATTTACCAGGAAGCTAACTTTATCACCAATAGTATAATTGCTGGTATTGCCCTGTATAGTTTTAGTAAGTGCCAGGTCAAATTCATCAATTGAAACTACTGCTATATCATGATCATCTTCATCATCAGCAGTATTGTCTATTAAGATATGGTCAAATTCTCCTGTTCTATCTACCACTTTATCACCATTTTCTGTATCTGGATTAGAATCTTTATCTTTAGGATATTCACCCTCAGGATTCTGAGCTGAAGCGATCTCGGCAGCATTTGTAAGATCACCAATTACCTTACCAGCATTACTATTAATAGTCAGTTTTATATTGATAGAAGTAGATTGTGCAACATTTAGTGAAGATAAAGTATAGAATGTTTTATTACCAATAGGTAGTGACCAACCTGGATTATCAGCCAAATTAAATGTCATACCTGAAGGCAGATAATCTACTATCATAATATTCTGCGCATCAATCTCTCCCTGGTTAGCAAGATTAATAGTGAAAGTAACTTTACTACCTACAGAATAAGTTCCCGGCTCTACTAGTTTAATTAAAGCTAGATCAAATACACCGAGCGTAACAGTTGCTATATCATGATCATCTTCATCACCTTGTTCGAAGTCAATGTCTACATGATCATTGCTGCCCGTTCTGTCAATCACATCATCATTGAATGGATTGTTATCAGGAGTAGAGTCTTCATCTTTGGGGTATTCTCCGGCATCATTCTGGGCACTGGTTATTTCAGCTATATTAGTTAAGTCACCTGCTGTTTTTCCTGCAGAGGCATCAACCGTCAATACTATATAAGCTGAAGCAGTTTGTGCTACATCCAGGTTAGGGAAATTATACTTAACATCTTTAGAACCAACCGCTCCTAACCAACCCGGGTTATCAGCAGGGTTGAAATTCAAGCCAGAAGGAATATGGTCATTGATAATTACATTCTGTGCATCTACTTTGCCCTGATTAGCAAGGTTTATCTGGAAAGTAACTTTTTGACCTATTGTTACAGGTGATGGAGTTATAGCCAGTTTAGTTAAAGCCAGGTCAAATGTTTGTTTAGATCTGATAATAGCTCCATCATGATCATCTTCATCTTCCCCAAACTTACCATTACCATTTACATCATTATCATCAAGGTATTGGTCATTATCAGGATTATCATCCGGAGTAGAGTCAATATCTTCCTGTGGATTACCTTTAGTATCTGTAGCAGCGCTTATTTCTGCCAGGTTAAGGAATTCGGTATCTCCTGGAATAGGAGAATTGATTTTTAAGGTAATATCAACAGTTACAAATGTTCCTGCTTTTAATCCTAAGGCAGGTAATCCGTTACCTTTAGACAGTGTCTTTTGAGCATATGCTCCAAAAGTATTCCATAATGGGTCTGCTAAAGAAAGTCCCAAAGGAATGTAATCAGTTATTAATATATTATCAGCGTCTACCTTACCCTGGTTAATAATTGTGATTCTGAATTTAACAAGATCACCCGCTTCAACAAGCGGTGCTTGTCCAGGAGCTAATGTTTTATACAACGCAAGGTCAAAAGGTAATACTGTTACCTCTGCAACATCATGATCATCCTCATCACCTCCATTCTTTCCTTCTCCATTGATATCATTGTCTACAAGGAAGAGATCATTATCCTTATCCAAATCTGGTGTAGAATCAATATCATCCTGAGGATTTCCAGAACCATCAGTTGAACTGCCTATCTCTGCCCAGTTTTGTAGATTTAAGTCAGCAGGTAACGGAGAAGCAACTTTAAGCGCTATCAATATAGAGGCACTTTGCTTAGGTTTTAAGCCGGCAAGTGGTAATCCATCTCCTTTTGTTAATGTTTTAAGTGCAATATCACCCAGGTTTGACCAATTAGGGTCAATGAGTACCATACCGTTTGGTATATAATCTACAATCTGAATATTGTCAGCAGTTATGGTTCCCTGGTTAACAACTGTTATTTTGAAGCTCACCACTTCACCGGCAGCTACTGTTGATTTTTGTCCCGGTGCTAAGGTCTTATATAAAGCAAGATCATAAGGCTCAACATACAATTGTTCTTTATCATGATCATCCTCGTCACCTCCTTTTTTACCATTACCATTGATGTCATTATCAACAATTAACAGATCATCATTTACATCATCGGGTGATGAGTCAATATCATTAATGAGATTACCATTTACATCACCTGCAAAGGATATTTCAGCATAATTTATTAAACTTGAACCTGCAGGTAGCGGACTTGCAATTTGTACAATGATATCTACAAATACTGTTTGTCCGGGTTGAATTCCTCCTGCGCCAAGACCATTACCCGGAGTCAATGTCCTTTTAGCTTTTGCTCCCGGATTTAATGTCCAGTTAGCATCTGCTAAGCTCATTCCTGAAGGCAGATAGTCTGTAAGTTGTACACTGTAAGCTGGTACCGCTCCCTGGTTTACTACATAGATTCTGAAACTAGCCAGGTCACCAGGCTGAACCAGTGCTGTCTGCCCCGGAGTCAATGTTTTAAATAAGGCCAGGTCAAATGGTAATACATATACTACCTCTGGATCAGAATCATCTTCATCTCCTCCTTTCTTACCATCACCATCTACATAATCATTTGTATCATATTTATCATTGTCTTTAACATTATCTGGTGTAGAATCCAGGTCATCCTGCGGATTTCCTTTATCATCTGTAGCAGCACCAATCTCAGCTATGTTTTTCAGTTCAGTATTAGCCGGAAGTGGTGAATTTACTTTCAGGGTAATATCTACAGATACAAGTTGTCCCGGCATTAATCCACCAAATGGAATTGTGCCGTTGGCTACTGATAAAGTAGTACTTGCAGTGGTTCCGGATAATGACCAGTCAGCATCAGCAAGACTCATTCCTGCAGGAATGTAATCATAGATCTTAATATTATCTGCAGTAACAGCACCCTGGTTGATGACATTGATGGTAAAGTTTACAAGATCACCTGGTTTTACCATATCAGACTGACCCACTTTCAGTTTTTTCTGAAGTGCAAGGTCAAATGGTTGAACCACAACTGTAGCCGGGTCATGATCATCTTCATCTCCACCATTCTTGCCGTTTCCATCTATATAATCATCGTTATAATAACTATCATTATCCGGATCATCATCAGGACTTGAGTCAATATCACTTGTAGGGTTACCCTTATTGTCGGTGGCAGATTTAATTTCTGACCAGTTGATAAGTTTTGTATTAGCAGGAAGTGGTGAACCTGCTTTTAATGTAATGTCTACATTTATTATTCCTCCCGGTATTAAACCACCTACCGGAATTGCATTATTAGCCACTGTCAGTTTAATAGTTGCTTTATCAGTTCCCTGGCTAGTCCAGTTAACATCAAGCAGACTCATGCCAGTTGGTATATAATCAACAATCTCTATATTATCTGCATTTACTGTACCCTGGTTTATTATGCTGATCCTGTATTTGACAGGTGCACCCGGAACAATAAAGTAAGGCTGCCCTGGAGCTAAATGTTTAATTAAGGCAAGGTCAAATGGAGATACCAGTATCTCTTCCAGGTCATGATCATCCTCATCCTCACCATTCTTACCATTACCCGATGTCTCATTATCCTGCGTTACTTTATCCTGGTTATCATTATCAGGAGTAGAATCTATATCATCCTGATCATTGCCCTGATCATCAGTAGCAGCAGATATTTCGGCATAGTTTACTATCTTAGAATTTGCAGGTGCAGGTGCAGCTACTTTAAATACTACATTTACTTTTACAGTTTTACCCGGAAGTAATCCTCCTATTGGCAACTCATCTCCTACATTTAATACTCTGTTAGCCTGGTTTCCAGCCAAGGTCCAGCTAGCATCATTTAATGTTAATCCTGCCGGGATATAGTCTGTAATTTTAATATTGTCAGCAGCTATATAACCCTGGTTAAATACCGTAATAGTAAATTCAACATTCTCTCCAGGTTTTACTATCTTAGACTGACCTTGTGCAAGTTCTTTAATTAATGCTAAGTCAAATGGTTTTACTACTATACTTGCCTGGTCGTGATCATCTTCATCCTGACCAGCTTTACCGTTACCATCAATGTTATTATCTGAAGTATAGACATCATTATCCTTATTTTGATCAGGTGTTGAGTCAATATCCTGTTGAGGATTACCAGCATCATCTGTTGCTCCTGATATCTCCGCCCAGTTTACTAAAGTAGTATTGGCAGGTAAAGGATTATTGACTTTTAATTGTATATCAATAAAACTAGTTGCATTCGGATTTAAAGTACCTGGCAATAAACTGGTTGCTTTATTTCCTGATACACTCCATCCAGCTTGAGTTACAAAACTAAGTCCTGAAGGAATATAGTCAGTAATCTGGATATTGGATGCAGCTACTCCTCCCTGGTTAGTAACATAGATTCTGAACTTCACAATGTCTCCGGGTTCTACAGTTTTCTCTTGTCCAGGAGCAAGTTCTTTCCATAATGCAAGATCAAAAGGTTTAACCACCACATCTTCAGCATCATGATCATCTTCATCTCCTCCATTCTTTCCATTTCCATCTGTATAATCATTGATCTCATATTTATCATTATTAGGATTATTATCAGGGTTAGAATCTATATCTACCTGAGGATTACCCTGTGCATCTTTGGCACTGCTTATTTCAGCCCAGTTAGTGACAGTGGTATTAGCTGCAATAGGAGATACGAGTTTTAAAGCAATATCAACAAAAGCAGTAGCTCCCGGCAATAGTCCACCAGCTGGTAATTCATTACCGGCATTCAATACTATTTTAGCAGTATTACCAGCTAAAGAAGTCCAGTCAGCATCAGCCAAAGTCATTAACGACGGTATATAATCAGTGACTTCTATTAGGTCAGCTGCTATATTACCCTGATTGATAACCTGAATTCTGTAGTTAACCAGCTCTCCTGCATCTACATTCTTATTTTGTCCCGGTGCCAGTTTTTTATTTAAGGCAAGGTCAAATATATTTGTATATAGTTCAGCTTTATCATGATCATCTTCATCTCCGCCATTCTTACCATTACCATTGATATCATTGTCGACTAGAAACTTATCATTAGATTGATTCTGGTCGGGTGAAGAATCTATATCCACTTGTGGATTGCCTAAGTAATCAGTAAATACACTAATCTCTGACCAGTTTATAATAGTAATGTTAGGAGCTAAAGGTGATTTGGCTTTTAAGGTAATATCAACATTCACACTATCACCCGGTTGTAATCCACCTATTGGTAATTCTTGTCCAATGTTTAGGGCAATAGTCGCTTTTGTACCTGATAATGTCCAGTCAGCATCATTTAGGTTCATTTCACCCGGAATATAGTCTGTAATCTGAATATTATCAGCAGCTATTGTTCCCTGGTTTACTACTGTAATCCGGAAGTTCGCATCTTGTCCAGGGATTACTATATTTGACTGACCCGGTGCCAGTTTTTTGTATAAGGCAAGGTCAAATGTCTGTGTAAATACATCAGCTTTATCGTGGTCATCTTCATCACCACCCAGTTTTCCATTACCATCAATATAATCATCAGTAATAAAAGTATCATTATTAACACCATCAGGATTTGAGTCAATATCCGTTTGAGGATTGCCTGCTTCATCTTTAGCATCCTTTATCTCAGCCCAGTTGGTAATCTGGGTATTGGCCAGAAGAGGGCTATTTACTTTCAGATTTATATCATAGGATACAGTTGTTCCCGGTAGAAGACCTACACTGGAAAGTTCTGCATTTTTATTCAATACTTTAGTAGCGGTATTACCCGGGCCTGCTGTCCAGTTAGGATCAGCAAGTGTCATTTGAGCAGGTATATAATCAATCAGGGTAATTTTATCTGCATTAATACTTCCCTGGTTCACTACTGATATTCTGAACTTAACAAAGTCTCCTGGTTTTACATTTGCACCTTGATTTGGAGCAAGCTTTTTATAAAGGGCAAGGTCAAATGTCTTGGTATACACATCTTCTTTGTCATGATCATCCTCATCTCCACCATTTTTACCATTACCATCTATATAATTATCAATTAAGAATTTATCCGTATTATTCTGATCAGGATTTGAATCTACATCTACCTGTGGGTTACCCTGTGCATCAGTAAAAGAACTAATTTCAGACCAGTTAGTGATCTTTAAATTAGCGGCCAATGGTGAATTAGCCTTTAAAGTAATATCGACATATGCACTATCACCAGGTAGTAATCCTCCAACTGGAAGTTCCTGTCCTGCATTCATGATAATAGTAGCTTTTGTACCTGACAATGTCCAATCCAGATCATTTAAAGTCATTTCAGAAGGAATATAGTCAGTAATCTGAATATTATTTGCTGCGATTGTTCCCTGGTTTACTAACATTATTCTGAAATTCACATTATCTCCCGGCTCTATAAATTGTCCTTGTCCCGGTGTTAATTTCTTATATAATGCAAGGTCAAATGCTTCAGTAACTACCTGAGCTTTATCATGATCATCTTCATCACCACCATTCTTTCCATCACCATTAATATCATTATCTACTAAGAACTTATCGTTCCCCTGTACCTGATCAGGACTAGAGTCTATATCTACCTGAGGATTTCCCGTAGCGTCAGTAAATGCACTGATCTCAGACCAGTTAACAATAGTAAGATTAGAAGTTAGTGGTGATTTAGCTTTTAATGTAATATCTACAAATGCAGTTTGCCCGGGCAATAAACCTCCTACTGGCAATTCCTGGCCAGCATTCATAGTAATAGTAGCTTTGGTTCCTGATAATGTCCAATCAAGATCATTAAGGTCCATCTCTCCCGGAATATAATCTGTAACTTGTATATTATCAGCTGCAATAGTTCCCTGGTTTACAACTGAGATTCTATAATTAACATTATCCCCCGGTTGAATAAATGTGGCTTGTCCAGGTGCCAGTTTTTTAAATAAGGCAAGGTCAAATACTTCAGTTACTACCTGTGCTCTGTCATGATCATCTTCATCACCACCATTCTTGCCATTTCCATTAATATCATTATCAACTAAGAATTTATCAGTATTATTCTGATCTGGATTTGAGTCTACATCTACTTGTGGATTACCCTGTGAATCTTTAAAGTTAATAATCTCAGCCCAGTTAGTTATAGTTAGGTTGGCAGTTAAAGGCGATTTAGCTCTCAATGTAATATCCACAAAAGCACTATCTCCAGGTAATAACCCACCTATGGCTAATTCCTGTCCTGCATTCATCATTAAAGTAGCATTGCTACCAGACAAGTTCCAGTCCAGATCATTTAAATCCATTTCTGAAGGTATGTAATCTGTAATCTGTATGCTGTCTGCAGCTATGGTTCCCTGGTTAACTACTGTTATTCTAAAGTTTACATTCTCCCCCGGTTTGATTGTCGGGCTTTGTCCCGGAGCTAGTGTTTTATATAATGCAAGGTCAAATGATTCAGTAACCACTTGTGCCTGGTCATGGTCATCTTCATCACCACCGTTCTTTCCGTTACCATTGATGTCATTATCTACCAGGTAAGTATCATTGTTACTTGCATCCGGATCACTATCTATATCTGTTTGTACATTATTGTTATTATCTGTTGCTGAGGTGATCTCTGACCAATTGGTTATCGTCAGATTTGCAGCCAACGGTGATTTAGCTTTTAAGGTGATATCTACAAATGCTGTCTGGCCTGGTAGTAATCCTCCTACCGGTAGCTCTTGTCCTGAGTTTAAGGTAATCACTGCATTAGATCCTGATACTGTCCAGTCTGCATCATTCAATGTCATCTCTGTTGGGATATAATCTACTAAATGTATATTATTAGCAGTTATACCTCCCTGGTTTACCACATAAATCCTGTAGTTTACATTCTCTCCTGGTTTGATTGTACTGTTTTGTCCCGGGGCCAGTACTTTATACATGGCAAGGTCAAAGACATTTGTGATTACATCTGCCCTGTCATGGTCATCTTCATCTCCTCCATTCTTTCCATTTCCATCTATATAATTATCTACTAAGTACTTATCCCCATTTGAATTATCAGGGTTTGAGTCTATATCTATCACCGGATTACCATTCTGATCAGTGGCTGACTGTATCTCTGACCAGTTTACTATCTCCGTATTTGGCGGTAATGGGTTATTTACTTTTAATGTGATATCTACAGTAACTGAATCACCTGGCAATAATCCTCCCACTGCTAACTCTTGTCCTATATTTAATAATATCGTTGCATTGCTTCCTGCTGCTGTCCAGTCTGCATCATTCAATGTCATCTCTGATGGTATATAATCTACCAGCCTGATATTATTTGCCGATATACTTCCCTGGTTCACTACTGTGATCCTGAAGTTTACATTCTCTCCAGGGTTAACTATATGGCTCTGTCCCGGTGATAACTTCTTGTACATCGCAAGGTCAAAAGTATTTACATACAACTCTGCCTTGTCATGATCATCTTCATCTCCTCCGTTCTTACCATCTCCTGTAATCTCATTGTCTGCCAAGAAGGTATCTGTATTATTCTGATCAGGGTTAGAGTCTATATCCGGTACACTATTTCCTAATGTATCCTTTGCACTTGATATCTCTGACCAGTTCGTGATTTTTGTATTCGCTGGAAGTGGTGAGTTTACTGTAAATGTAACATCTACATTTACACTCGCTCCTGCTGCTAATCCTCCCACCGGTAATTCCTGTCCGGCGTTTAATGTTATAGT
>Ga0193744_1000093_pt1 | contig 34382 bp, 25 predicted proteins | sample L1a1metaG_FD_143056 | JGI IMG/M metagenome (GOLD analysis project Ga0193744, IMG submission 143056) | Soil microbial communities from a riparian zone of the East river system, Colorado, United States - L1a1 | ecosystem: Environmental > Terrestrial > Soil > Riparian zone | place: USA: East River...
TTCTTCATACAATTTCAATAATACATTATTTAAAAGGGTATCATCATTAGATAACTTAATCCAATGAATATGATCTTTAACTTCAGTTTTCAAAGTGTTAAAGATATAGAGCTTTGCCGTATTTTTAAATATATTATTATCAGCGGGGATTGCCAGATTAGGATCAATTAAAACTTTGACAGCAGATTTACCTGGCCAGTATCGGGTATTTAAATTTGGATTATCAACTAAAGCGGTGTTTTTACCTATAAGAATGGCATCTGCTTTTGATCTTAAGTTGTGTACAAATCGATTACTCCAGTCATTACTCAACATTACTTGTTCTCCCGGAAGGCCAATATAACCATCAGCAGATACTGCATATTTTATTTGTATGAAAGGCCTTTTATGATCTACACTTATATTCCGGTATTTGGCAATTTCGCTACCCTCTTTTTCTAATAAATCTGTAGTGACATTTACGCCTTTAGACCTTAGATAATCAACACTTTTCCCACTTACCTCTGCGGTATGATCTAAGTTGCTTATTACTACTTTTTTAATATTGTTTTTAAGTATGAACTCTGTACAAGCTGGTGTCTTCCCATAAAAATTACAGGGCTCCAGAGAAATAAACAAAGTAGCATCTTTAATTAGGTGTTGGTTTTCTGGTGTTACCGAATTAATAGCATTCACCTCAGCATGTGGGCCACCATAATATTTATACCAAGATTCACCAATAATGAGATCATTATGTACCAGAACTGCCCCAACCATAGGATTTGGAGAAACAGTTCCCAAGCCACGTTTTGCCAGGTCAATACATCTTTTTATATAAATCTCATTTTCTTTCATGCAAATTGGATTCCAAATTTATACATTTGCTTCCTCTTTTGATTATTAATGATTTTTGAATAAAAGTAACCATAAAACTAACAAACTGTGTTATATAAGGTAAAGTTAAAGAATGCAGCAGATGAAGTTCTGTTGGATGATAAAGTGTATGAATATTTGACTTCTGACCCTTATCTTGTAAATGTAGATTTTATTAATAACCTTCGTAAACATTCCAGTGGTTGTGCAGTTTTCCAGAAGACCTGGAAGAAAGCATCAGGTACTTATAAAAATGAGACAATTTACCTGCATAAACTTATCGCTGAGCGTTTCTTGCCAGATTTAAAAACCAATGATAAGAAATTGGTGGGTGCAGTAAATAGTAATAAACTGGATTGCAGAATTGATAACCTTATGTACCGTTCACGCGCCACCGCTAGCCGAATGAGGCAATCTGGAAGCAAAGAGGGGTATACCGGAGTTTATAAAGAAAATAAGCGCTATAGGGCAGTTATTTCTCTAAATAAAAAAACAATACATATAGGAATGTATGATACTGCAGAAGAAGCTGCACAAGCCTATAATAAGAAATCCTTAGAGTTATTTGGTGAGGATGGTAAGTTGAATAAAATAAAGCCGCACATTAAAATTAAATAATAAGCTATTTCTTAGCTATTTTAGGTACAATTAGCTTAGTTAAATATAGCTTAGCATTTCTATGATAAAAAACGATATATTATTAAGAGCTGCTAATGGCCAAATAACAGAAAGACCACCCATATGGATCATGCGCCAGGCTGGTAGAATATTGCCTGAATACAGAGCATTAAGATCTAAATACAAAGACTTTAAAGACTTTATATATACCAGTAATGCTACTGCCGAAGCGACTTTACAACCTGTTAATGCATTAGGAGTAGATGCAGCTATTATATTTTCTGACATATTGGTTATTCCGGAAGCTCTGGGTTGTAATTACAATATGATGGAGAGCAGGGGTCCTGTTTTTAATAAGTCCATAGATAGTGAATATGATATTAAGCAATTAAAATCTCCTGAAGCTGCCTTACAGACTCTTAACTATGTATTTGAGTCAATATCTATAGTTAAACAAGAATTACAGTCAGAAATCCCTTTAATTGGATTTGCCGGGGCACCATGGACTATATTTGCTTATATGGTTGAGGGAAAAGGCTCTAAAGACTTTAGTAAAGCAAAGAAAATGCTTTATACAAATGAACAAGCAAGCCGACAGTTATTACAAAAGATCACCGATACCACCATTCTTTATTTAAAAGAAAAAGTAAACAGAGGTTGTAACATAATACAGTTGTTTGATTCCTGGGCAGGTATACTATCACCTATTCATTTTCAACAGTTTAGCATACCTTATTTAAATCAGATTTCTAAAGCTTTTCCTGAAGTACCCGTTATTGTATTTGCTAAAGGCGCCATGCTTAATTTAAATATAATCAATATTTTAGATTGCCAGGTATTAGGTTTAGACTGGAATATTGAAATGAATACAGCAAGGAGGATAGTAGGAGAGAACCGGGTATTACAAGGTAATCTTGATCCCTGTGCTTTATATAGTGATATTGTTGAAATAGAAAAATCTGCTGAAACCATCATTAAACAAGCTGGCAAACACCATATTTTTAATCTGGGACACGGAGTATATCCTGATACAGACCCTCAAAAGGTAAAAGCTTTGATAGACTATGTCAAAGCTTACAATTATTAGACAAACTGCTTACAGTTATCTGAAATTTATTAAAACTATACTTCTAAAAGCTTGCGTCCTTAAATGTGTATCACTTGATATGGCACTTAAGTGGCAAGTAACAGGCAAGTAATAGGCAAGTAACAGGCAAGTTAGAATTCTTACTTGCCTGTTACTTGCCTATTACTTGCCTATTACTTGCCTGTTACTTGCCTATAGATGAGACATAGCTTAATCATAAAGCTGATATTAATAAATCTCTAGTTAGTAGCATTTATTAAGAATGTATACCCATTGTATAGAATTGTCAGTAGCTTATAGTACCTAAGAAGATAGTATGTAGTTTACAAACTAAATGCAATAGTCTGGATGAGTTCCTTATAAATCTAAAATTATTTTAAGATAATTTTCAATCAATCATTATCCTGATCAAAGATACGACCGGTGCGGTTTAACATAGTAGAGCCGGCTTGTTGAGTGCTCATTACCAATACATCCTGAATATTGACATTGGGAGGTTGAGTTAAGATAAAGTATATTATATCTGCAATATTTTCAGCCTTTAAGGGATTAAAGTCATTATATATACTAGCCTTTTCTCTATCTCCTTCAAACCGTGTGATAGCAAATTCAGTATTCTCAGTATGACCCGGACAAACCTGGCTCACTCTGATATTGTGCTGATAAAGATCTTGCCTGAATGATTTGGTCAAAGCATCAACTGCAAATTTAGTAGCACAGTATACGTTTCCTTTAGGATAAACTTCTTTTCCGGCAGTAGAGCCTATATTTACTATATGTCCTCGTTGTCTTTTTACCATTGAAGGAGTTACTAACCTGGTCATATAAAGCAGGCCCTTAAGATTGGTGTCTATCATGGTTTCCCAGTGTTCTACATTTGCTTCATAGACGTAGTCAAGGCCCATTGCCAGTCCTGCATTATTAACCAGTATATCAATTTTATCCAATTTATCTCCCAGGCTTTCGATTGCTTTGGTAGATTGGGTAAAATCTCTGATATCAAAAACCAAAGTTTCTACACTTACATCATATTTAAATTTTAATTCACTGGCCAATTCCAGTAATTTATCTGCTCGTCTGCCGGTTAATATCAGATTATAAGACTTGGAAGCTAATAAATTGGCCAATGCTTTACCTATTCCAGAAGTGGCTCCGGTAATACATGCATAAGAACTAACTATTTTAGTAGGGGCATCTGGAATTTGGACATGTTCTGAGTAAAGCATTTCTGAATCGGCATTTGGTTCTGAATCTATACGTGTTTCAGAATTATTTGATACCTCATTTTGTAATTTAGTCCTGGTGGTTAGTTCTTTTGCTTTATTATAATAGCTCAATGCATTCAGCCTGTCATCGAGTTCAAAGCTAAGTTCTGCAAGATGATAATAAGCTGTTGGATGCTCAGGATCTATACCAATAATCTTTTTATATACTTTGATTGCCTTTTTTGGCTTAGCAAGGTTTTTGTGTAATATATCGGCTCTTCTTTCTAGCGAAGTAAGATTTGTGGTGTCATGTTGGAAGGCTTTTTTATAGTATTCAGCAGCCACTTCTTGCTCTTTTGGAAAGTGTTGTGCCACTAAAGATCCAAGTTTATAATAAACATCAGGGAAATCGGGTTGAATATCTATTAGCTTTTCAAAGTAAGTGCGAGAAAGAGTATGTTCTCCAACTGTTTCAGAGAGTGAGGCCAGCAGATAGATGGCTTCTACATTATTTTTATCTCTTTTTAATACTTGTTCTAGTTGATCAGCAGTACGAGAGAAATTAGCAGGATTTTGGATGAGATATTTAATAAGCTGCAACCTTGTATCTATATTGTCAGGATCCTTTCTTACAGCTTCTATTAAACTATCTTCAAAATTGATTTGCTTAGGTTCTTCTTTTTCTTCCTCATCCCAAACATCATCGTCATCGGAGAGTTTATTTTCTTCTTTGGTAGATTCAGTTAGATTATCATTTAATATTGATTTTAGATGATCAGTTACTTCCTTATCCAGTTTTTGTATTGTGTCCCATTCCTCCTGAGATCTGAATATATCTTCTTTAGATTCTTCCTTTGTTACGTCTACTGTTGTTTTTACTTTTTCAGTGGGTGTAGCTTCATCTTTGAGCAGACCATTTTTGTAAGCTTTTAGCTTTTCCAGTAAGTCAGAGTCTGGTTCTGATGAAGCAGATTGCGGAGTTTCTCTATATTTTGATTCCTGTGTATTAGTTTTATTAATTGAATCAGATTCTTCAGTCTGTTTCATAGAGCTTGACTGAAGTTGTTCAAATGCTGGTTCATTATCTATTTTATCCTCTTTTATATTCAGATTTTCATCATTCGCTTCCAGGTTTTTAAGCTTTTGTTCTATGAGGGAATCTTTATCATCATATTCTGCCATCTTTTTATAACCGGCGTAACTGTCTAAATCACCGGTAATGCTAAAGAAATAATGATAATTGTCCTTCGTGAAATCAGCTAAACTAACCGGATCCAGTTTGCGTAGCTTATGCAGCAGTTCACCTATTTCTGCAGCTATTTCTCTTATTACTTTAAGTTTTTCATCTACTACAGTAAGGGTTTTGTCATTATCCAGATAGGTCTTTCTTAGTTGTAGGTATTTATCCTGCCAATAGTTTATATAGTAAAGTATATCACCAATAGAAGCCAGCTTTGTCTCAACAGATTTTATCTGATTAGTAATAGGATCTACCGTAAAACCATCCGCAAGAATTAATGAAAATAATCTGTTATTCTTTTGAGCCTGGGATATTGTTTCCAATAATTTATGCAGACAAGTTTCATCTTTGAGGAAATTATCAGTAATAAGTAAGAAAAATGCTTTGTTATTTTGTTGTAATCTCTCGGCTATAGTTTGATGGATAACTGCGTTACCGGTATGTAAATGATCGAACTGAAACCCAACCCTGTTAAGCTTTTGATCTATTTCAGCTGCTACAAGATGGTTGTCAAAATGATAGGCTAATATGTAGTGATATGTGTTCATTGGTTTCTTAAATTGTAGTTCGCTTTTAGTCTATCTATCTTATTCTTTTAATAATGAGTCAATGAATGTACCAAATTCGTTTTTGAAAGTGTTAAATTCGTTAGTAGCGGGTCCTGCAAAGCCAGTATGTACTTTTCTTACCTTGTTATTTTTATCTAATATTACCATAGTCGGATAAGCTTCTATCTCTTCCAGAAAAGGTACCGATTTTGAGGCTTCATCCTTTTCTTTAATACCGGCAACAGCAATATCATAAGGCACTCCTAATACTTTTTTGTAGATTTTAACTGCATTATTGGCTTTTTCAGGATCCTTTCGACGTTCAAATGCCAAAGCCATAATAGCGAGATCTGGATGTTTACTAGCCAGTTCTATTAAGTATTTAGTCTCATCTTTACAATTAGGACACCAGGTACCCATAAGCTGTATTATTTTTACCTTTCCAGCATATTCCTTATTGGATGGAGAAATAAGCTTGCCATCAGGGTCAGGAAAACTAAAATTAATATCCTTTATAGTTTTATTCAGAAGGGTTAAGGAATCAGGATTTCTTAATTTAAATAAAGGGTCCTTTTTGGCTTCCCATATGGAAGGCTCCGATAATCCAGACCTGAAGGAGCCCATAATCGTTTGATCTGCTTGTATTTTGCCTTCGAATAAATAAGCATGGGCGCCATCAAAACATGATAAATAAAGTTTATCAGATTCTATATTACCATCCAGATATCTATAGTCACCGGTTTCAGTTTTAAATGTACCTCTTAGTTGGTTACCTCTTTGGTCAAAATCACCTATTGCTTTATAAGGCTCATTTGTGTTAAGATCAAAGCTGGTTTCCCAAGAACCGGTAATGTCCATCACGGGTTTCTTTTTTAGATCTGAAAAGCGATAGTTTTTACCAAATTGAGCAGTAAAGGGTATTCTATAATTATCCTTGCTGGTTATGACAAACTCACCTTCCATTATACCGCCCTCACAAATAGCCTTAATGTATGATTCAAACTCAGGAAACTTCATCACCAGGGTATCCTTTCCTAATCTTCTGTCACGGCCAAACTGAATATCATTTACAGTAATTCGCTCTTCTCCGTTGATAATATCTATGCTGAATTCCGTTTCATTCTTATATTTCACTTCAAATAAAAAAGGTAATTGGCCCTCTGTAACTTCATCAAATTTCATATGAAGCTTTTCTGCAAGCGGTTCTCCTTTTTTATTGGGCGTAATATTCTTCGGTATCAGGGACAATTCAGCACGCCAAATACCAGGTGCTATTTTAGAATAGGGATGACCCATATCAAAGCATGAACTTGATAAAAACAGGCAATAGATACAGGCAAAGAGATAAGCAAACCTCAACATAAGTATAAGATAAAAATGGGTTATTGGGAAGTATTTGAATGCCAGCAAAGGTAAGCTTTTTGGTTGGATAAACCTATTGGGCATTTGACTAAATTAAAAAGCCCATGTTAAATTAACAACAAGGGTTTTTTAATATTTTTATATGCTTTACTACTTAGTTTTTTCTCCTACAAACTGGTCTTCCTTTCTTTTAAAGAGAATATTAAATGTAGTTAAGCTACCATAAATACGCGTGATATATTGCTGTAAATCGACTTTATCTTCATCAGTTAATAAATTATGGGCATTTATTCTTTGCTCCATTACTCTTACTCTGTCCCTTAGCATTACAATCTTATGAAAGAAGGTGTCTATAGGAATTTCTTTAGATGCTAGTCCTTTTTCACCTGGTTCCATAATCAGTTTACCATTTACCCATTTATCACCTAATGGAATAACTTCAGAGATATCTGACCATGCTTTTAATATTCGTACAAGTGATTTTTCGGCTTCTGTATAGGTAATTGCATCTTCCGCTACCAAGGCTTCAATTATTTCCCATTTGTCATAATCTTTGCTTACACTTTTAACACCATGTTGTAGAAAACTAACATCATAAGCTATTAGATGCAATTTAATAATGACCCCCAATCCATATGCAGGATGATTTACCCTGCTACCAATGCCCAATAAATTTGTTGAACTCATGATACTTTCTTGTTTTTAGGTATATACGAAGATAATTCTCAAAAGTTAATATTAGCGCTATACTCAACTTTATTGAAGAATAATAGTTAAGTCTAACTGATTGAAAAAGACTAATTTTGCAGTTAATATGAGTAAAAAAGGTAAGATACTAGTGGCAATGAGTGGTGGAATAGACAGCACTGTAGCGGCTATTATGCTTCATGAACAAGGTTATGAAGTAATAGGTATTACCATGAAAACCTGGGATTATGCCTCTTCAGGATCCAGTAAAAAAGAAACCGGATGCTGTAGCCTGGATTCTATTAATGATGCAAGAGAAATAGCAGTAAAGATGGGATTCCATCATTTCATTATAGATATAAGAGAAGAATTTGGAGACTATGTAATTTTGTAGACGAGTATATAGCAGGAAGAACCCCCAATCCATGCGTTTTATGTAATACACATATCAAATGGTCTGCATTATTAAAAAGGGCTGATGCACTGGATTGTGAATTCATTGCTACCGGGCATTACGCAGTTATCAATGAATTAAATAATAGAAAGTTTATATCAAAGGGAAAAGACCTTAACAAAGATCAGTCATATGTATTATGGGGCCTTTCACAAGAGTGTTTGCAAAGAAGCACGTTCCCAATTGGTACATATACCAAACCCAACATACGTAAAATGGCAATGGATATGGGATTCGAGTCATTATCTAAAAAGGCAGAGAGTTATGAAATATGCTTTGTACCGGATAATGATTACAGAGGATTCCTAAAAAGAAGAGTGGAAGGGCTGGAAGAAAGGGTAGCAGGAGGAGTATTTCTTGATACTGAAGGAAACACATTAGGACATCATGATGGATATCCCTTTTATACTATTGGGCAAAGAAAAGGCTTGGGTAAAGCCTTTGGGGCTCCTAAGTTTGTAACAGAAATCATACCTGAAACCAATACAGTAGTGTTAGGTGATGTTGATGATTTACTTAAAAACAGTATTCAAGTATCCAAGCTTAATCTAATGAAGTATTCAGAAATCCCGGATGGTTTTGAAGCAGTTACTCATATTAGATATAATGATCCTGGTGCATTAAGTAATCTTTATCCATTATCAGCAAATAATATTGAAGTAAGTTTTCAAGCGAATGTTAAAGGGGTTGCACCCGGTCAGTCTGCTGTATTTTATGAAGGCAATGATGTATTGGGAGGTGGAATCATTCAAAATGGTAGTTTATCATTCTAATAAGTAATCATGAATAAAGTCAGGCTGATTGAGCGTACTAGCATTTTTATACTTTTCTTTTTCATGATTATCACAGCCTGTAAAAAAGACACCCTTGTTAATCAACCTGACTATAAAGAAGATTTTAAATATTATCCTTTACATATTGGTGCCAGTTGGACCTATGAAATAGACAGCATGGTTTTCTATAAATCTATTAATGGCTTAGAAATAGATACAAATCATTATTTAGTAAAGGAAACTATAGTAGATACTTTTACCACCAATGGTAATTTAGTTTACCGTATTGACAAATTTGAACGCTTAACAGAACAAGATCCATGGAATATAAAGACCGTATATTCAATATATATTGTGAATAACCTTTTGATACGTACTGAGGAAAATCAGAAGTTTATCAAGCTGACTATACCAATTCAAAAAGGAAATAGATGGGATGGTAACCAATATGTTGATAAGTTTAATGAGATCCAGATTGGTGGTGAATCCATACAGCTTTATAAAGATTGGGAATCAAAAGTACTTAATATCAACAAACCTTATAATAATGGATGGATGAACTTTGATAGTACGGCAACTATTGAAATAGCCAATAATGAAACCTTAATAGATATTAGAAATGGTACTGAAGTATATGCAAAAAACTATGGTTTAGTGTATAGATACTTAAGAGTTTTGGACACTCAATGTAATGGAAACCCAATAGATTGTAAAGATCTCCCATGGGAAGTAAAGGCTGACAAAGGATTTATAGTAAAACAGAAACTGACAGGGTTCCAATGGTAAATAAAATTTCATATGTAGAAATAGGGTACACTAAAAAAGTTCATGGACTAGGTGGTGAGTTAAAGGCATTTATTAATGAGAGATACCTGGAAGACTTTGTATCTGCCAAGTGTTTGTTTATTGAACTGAATAGTAGTTATGTACCTTATTTTCCAGATAAGATAAGGTTGGGAAATGAAATACTTATCAAGTTTGAAGAAGTAAACGAAGTAGGTACAGCAAGACTCTTACAAAGTAAAAAAATATACCTTGATGAAAAGCATATTCTGAAACCAAATGAGCGTAAAATAGAAATTAAAAGTCAGGAATACCTGGATATGGAAGGCTTTGAAATGCAATCAGTAAATGGACAAAGAATAGGGGAGGTGATAGAAATAATAGATATGCCCTCGCAAAAAATGGCAGTAGTAAAAGTAGGGGAGTTAGAGAAAATAATTCCGCTTAATGAACACTTTGTAAAAAGCTTGGATAGAGCCGGTAGACTATTAATTATGGATTTACCGGAAGGCTTACTTGAGTTATAAAAAAACGCCCGGTAAAGTACCGGACGTTTTTCTTTTAGTGAATGATATTAATTAAATGATATCTGTTTAGTTACCATTCCATCTTTAAAATGTAAATTGACAAAGTAATTACCTACAGGAAGATTAAATCTTTCTAAGCTGTATTTATTGTTATTTATACCAGTTTTAGCTTTAACTAAATTTCCTTTTATATCATATACATAAACACTTTGAATAGGATATTTAGCTTCTGTAGTAATGTTAATGACACTATGTGAAGGATTAGGGCCTAATTCAAGACCTACCTGATGATCAGTCAATACTTCTTTAGTAGCTACTGTATTACAATCAGCTAAGTTTAGAGCATAGCAAGCTCTATACTTATAAAAAGTAATGATAGAATCAATAAAAGATCTTCCCTTAGCCGGAGTCATGGTGCTATTTGTATTTAGACCATAAATATTATTTGGATTGGTAGGAGCCCAAAAGTCCCATGGAGAGCTGTCACCTATACCTGCATTACCATATATAGGGAATAAACCAGGAATACCATCATTCTTTAATTTAGCAGAAACAGAAACTGGATCATTGAATATAATATTAGAAAAAGAGGAATTGTTACCATACTGGGTAGAAAGTTTAGTAGCTAAGTAACTACCTTGAACTTCAACAACATCCAATGGATTTCCTGGTATTGGAACAATTACGATACCTTCTTTGTAAGGAGCAGAAGGATCATAAGGGCACTGAATAGCAATTATAGGAGCTTGTCCCGGATCAATCCATGCAGTGTCAGCAATAGCACCACCCATATTAACACTTAGTGCAAAATCAGAATCATAACCTACATGGTTTGGATAGCAAAGTGTATCACCGGGAGTAAATGGAGGTGGATAGCCTAAAGCAGGTACTATACCCACACTAGTGCCATATATATCACCATTGATGGATTCAAAAACCATAGGGGCAGGTTGACCACCAATCGTAGTAGTAAATTTACCATTACTTGCTGTAACTATTTTGGAGTATTTATCCAAAGCTGTAGCGGTTAAAGATATATAACCACCTGTACCTTGTCCCCAAAGTACAATCTTACTAGGATCAATACCATAAGGGTTATTATTTTCATTTACTGATTTTTTGAAGTACCTGATACAAGTTCTTGCGTCTTGAATTCCACGGTAAGCTGCATTTATTAAAGTAAATACCCTTGTTGTTTTATCACTTGCAGTTGGGTTCCATCCAAGTCTGTAATCAACCGAAGCAACTACATAACCTAACTTAGCCAACTTAGTACAAATATCAACACAAGTTGAATCTCTTTTTGTACCACTTGTACTTAAATTCTGTGGAAAAGGTAAAAAGTTTCCTGTATGAAAATAAAGAATAAGCGGGCGATCTGTGGCAACATCACCTGTTGGAGTATAAAGATCTAATGTTAATGGTTGCTTTACAGCTTGTTTAATAGAGGTATCTGCAATAGTTAAAATGGTTGCATTTGCTCCATAAATAACATTCCCTGTTACAGTAACGTCAGTAAAAATAGGGTCAAAATAACGCATTTGCGCAGAAGCACAATAACTACTGATCATTAAGATCAGGAATAAACTGGTAGTAAAAAAGTTTTTCATAGTAACATTTAATTTAATTGATTTACAAATTATTTCTTCTTAAATTCATATACTAAGCTAATATAAGCTAATCTTCCTATTAGCGGTCCTCCGTATGTTTCATAGTGTAGATTGTTCAATAAATTTGAACATCCGAGCTTAAAAGTAGTATTTATATTTGGTTCCCTGTAGTTAATTTGAGCATCTAATAGATCATATGAGGCTATAAAGCCTGTAAATTGAGGTGATCCCTCAAATTCAAATCCTTGTATCCATTTATAATTTATAGCAAAGCCAAAGTTTTTAATAGAAGTATTACCAAAGTTAAGAATCATATCTCGCCCTGAAAATCCTAAATTATATTTATGTTCAGGAGTATTAAAAGCTGGAATAATAGGATCATCTTTTGCCTCTTTAATTAACTTATTCCAGGAGTAATTTCCGGATAACATATAATAATTAGAAAAGTAATAGTTCATTCCTATTGATACTCCTTGAGTAGTGACCTGGTTATTAGAATTGGCAGCATATCTAAATGCCTGTATATCTTTAGGTAAAGAGTTTGGATTACTGAAATCCCATTTAGCAGATATTCCAATATTGTACCCTAAGAAGTCATCATAGATACTATAATAATATCCGGCATCAATATAGAGTTTATTGAAAAGAGTAGTCCTATAACCTACTTCAAAGGTTTTTACTTTCTCAGGTTGAATATGCTTGATATTAAAGAAATGAAGACTACTGAATAATTGTGTATTTAAATAATTAGTAAAAGAACTAACTGTAACTAAACTATCCACTCCATTAATATTACCAGCCAAAATGGCCCGTCCTACATTTAAGTATAGGTATTGATCTGTTAAAGTAGGATTTCTAATAGCTGAAGAAAATGAAAACCTAAAATAGTTATTGGGTGAAGGATTATAGACTAATGAAGCTGCTGGTGTTAGAATAGGATCAAAGTTTTCGTTTTTATCTACTCTTAAAGCTGCATTGGCTATTAACTTACCAGAGTTAAACTTTTTCTGTATTCCGGTATATAAGCCAAATTCTGAATTAGTTATTTTTCTACCAGCTGTATCATAGAAAATAGTACCGTCACTATTAGGTGCATAATATCTGAAATTACCGCCTATGGTAATATAATCTGTAAATTTAGGCTCTATTTTATACTCGGCATGAACATGATATAAAGCAGATTTATCGTAAAACTTAGTCCCTTCGTTCTTTTTATTTGATTTGGTTGAGGTAATTACATTAAATAAACTATCAAATATTGCAGAACCAGGTTGAAAGAATTCCTTAACATCAGTACCTGCATTTTCACCTAATCCATTTGCATAGACTCTGGCCTGACTATGCCAGTAAACCAATGAATCATGGTAAGTATTTAACCATTGATTTGCAGCATTAAAATCATAAGGTTTATAGGTGCCGGCATTAGGATCATCAACTTCCAGCTTCGGATAACCCAGGTTGATCATCTTCTTAGATATTCCATTCTTTTGCCACCAAAAGCTATAATCCTTTGACCACAATAAATCACTTTTGGAGAGATTTTGCAGGATAAGTGCGGTAAAATAAGGGTCGTAAGAATCCCCCGCATCTTCATTTGTAGAATAGGCCCTGATAAAGAATTTATCTTTTAATCTGTATTCGATTCTATTTTGGTAAAACAATATATTCTTTAAGCGGAATCTATTGTCCCCCTGATAAACTGTGGTTCCGGATCCTAAACTAGAAGATAAAATTAATTCAGGAGAGGCGCTTTCCTTAGAGGGTTTAGTCCTGATATGAATAGCTACATTTGCTTTTATATTCTTAGTATCATAATCTACCAGGTCGCTTTCTTTATATCCGTCTCTGTGCCAGGTTCTTAATCCTGAATGTAATCCCCAATAATCACTAACAGACGTAGCATTATTTAATGAATAAAACTCATCTCCATAAACATTCACTTTATCAAAACCACCCGGATTAGTGCTTTCCGAAACAGTACTATCTACTTTAGAATAGTTTTCTGCTTTCCAATCTGATGCTTTAAGGAATGAGAAGTTAAGTTTATAACCAATAACAGGATGATGATTTTTATTATTAATAACATCTGCATACCTTATTGCAGTTTCGATCATATCTCTTTCACCAAACTTTACACTTGCAGAAAGGCCTTTTGAATAAAATGGATTCTTAGTTTCCATACTAATCACTCCATTAAAAGCATTTGGGCCATAAAATGCTGAACTGGCACCGACTACCAGATCAACCTTTAATAGATCTAACTCTGAAGTGCCCAGGAAATTTCCCAGAGAAAAATTAAGGCCAGGTGCCTGGTTATCAACTCCATCAATTATTTGAAGTGATCTGACTGGACTGGTACTATTAAATCCCCTTGTATTGATTACTTTAAAACCAAGGCTGGCTGCAGTGAGATCTACACCTTTCATACTTCCTAATCCATCATAAAAGTTATCAGAAGGTGTCGCCTTTATGGCAAGTAAATCCATAGACTCTATGGTAAGTGGAGATTCCTTTTGCTTTTGAGATACTCTCTGGCCTGTAACATTAATATCACTTATTGCTACTGCAGATTCCTCCAGCTTAATATCTATTATCTTTGAAACTGAAGAAATATTTATCTCTCTGGGTTCATATCCAAGATATGATACAACTAATGTAAAAGGAACAGTTTGACTTGTCTTTAATTCAATCTTGCCATCAAAATCTGTTGTAGCACCTTCATTAGTGCCTTTTATTATTACTGTAGCACCGATTAATGGCTCATTATCTATAGAACTGGTAATCTTTGCCTTTAAGGTTATCTGAGCTGTTGTTAATTGTGAACAGATTATCCCTAAAATTAAAGTGAGTAAAAGTTTATTCATTTAGTTCTGTTTAAGCCACACCATAAAACATCTGACAAAATAGTAATTATTTTAATCTGTACCGCCTTTGTACGCTCTTATTTAATTTAATTTTTTTAAGGGATACATTAATCTAAATGTTTTGATTTGAAAGCATTGATTTATGTATAATTATTGTTATCTTGGTAAACAGGTAATTCTCAGAAAATAATACATAGTACTAATTTATAATTTATATTATGTTAAATAGCATAATCTTGCATAGACTACTATTTCTTATAAAGACCAATAATCAATATACTTACTATAAATGCTTATTAAGTTGGCTGCATCATAAATTGCTCGGTGTGGTGTGCCAATAAAATCTAACTTTTCTAGCTTTAATGCAGTAGCAAAACCTGGTGGTTCATGTTTGTTTTTTAATTTTCTATACATTTCCTTTAAGTCTATAAATTTACCTTTCATCCAATCAAAACTAACTTTGTTGACTTTACAGTCATCCTCCAATAGTATTTGATCTAGCGCTCCCCAGCTAACTAATCTAAAGTCTTTATCCTGAATATCTACCCAGGACTCAAAGGCATCTAAAACAAAAGGAAACTTTTTGGCTTTGTTGACATCATTTTGTTGTATAGTGGTAAGTTTTGTACAATAAGAGCTTAAATAAGGATGAAGAACTGGCTGAATAAATTGACTAAACTTATCTTCTACCTCCCCATATTCATTAAGTTTATAGGCCCCAATCTCAATAATCTCCTGCTGTAAATGTTTTGGACTTCCTTCCCAGCATGTGGCTTCCAGGTCATATATAATAATATTCATAAAATGGAACTATAAATCCAGGGCTTCTTTATCATATTTATCTGTCCATAAATATTGAGACCATTTAATCTTTTCAGTTAGATCATAATTATTTAACCTGTTCCTATAAAAATATACAACTGGCAAGTCATTGATTTTTAATTCTTTCTCCTTTGACTCATATTCTAATGGTTTAATTGTATGATACGTGCCGAGGCTTCTCATTCCATATTGAATTAGTTTATTTATTTCAGAATCAAACTCTTCAGAAAGCTTAAACATATTTAAGTCAGCAGATTGTTTTAATTGTTCTCTTACTTCTATACAACAATTAACAAATTGATCATATGGTATAGTCCACTCTGACTTGGGTATTTTAAGAATCGGATAAATAGTTTCAGTGTTATGTTGTGCTTTTAATAATTCAACTGCAGTAAAGGCTATAAAATGTCCTGGCAGTATAATATTGTCATTAAGAAATATCTCTGCTATACTCTTTCCCAATATTTTAGTGTATTCCGATTCTCTTTGTTCATCTTCAGTTATATTTCCCTGAAACTGAAAATAGGATTTAATATCAATCTCTTTGCCATATTTGTCATAACTTTTACCTTCAACATCAATGGTATTTGCCAAAACATCAATGGGTTCTCCAAAAGAAAAGTATACATCACTCCTTCTTTTATACAACTTATAAGCAAATCTCATAACAGATTTAAAAGTATACTGACGATTTATTTGTGATGAGTATTTTTCCTTACCTGCTTTTCTCAGGCTTTGTTCTATAAGTATACCGGCTTCTAATACGGTTTCATATGATACTACCAGCGGTACTATAAATATCTTATTGTTATTTTCTTTTTCCAGGCAAACCCTTTGTGCATCTATAACAGAGCCTAACAATCCTAATTTTAGTTTAGTTTCGATGGCCCCGTCTCTAGATCTTGTACCACCTGGAAAGAAAATGGTATTGGTTCCATCCTCTACAGATATACTCGACATGTTAACCAATGTATCTAAATAGATTGGATTTTTCTTCCTTCTGTCTACCCTATATGCCCCTAACCTGTTCATAAAATAAGCAGCCACTCCTGAATTATAAAGGTTTAGTCCGGCGCCATAACTAAAAGCTGGTAACCCTACTATAGAATCCAGCATATACCCTATCATGATACTATCAAGATTGGAAGAATGTGTTGGCAGTATTACTACAGTACCATGTTTAAACAAGGATCTGATTTTCTCTACCGGCCCATATACTTTCAGATGTTTTATGCACTTAGCTCTGGTATTACCCAGATTAAGCAGATCCAAAAGGTTTAACTTATCAAATAAGCCTTTAAATAAAAAGCTCAAGAATCTTCTTGCAAAATAGAAAGTTCTCTTATTAAAGTTGCCGACAATTTCTTCTGAGTATCTTTCTATTATTCTTTTTAAAACTGATAATGACTTTGCTTTCTTTTCTGCCTTATCTTCTAAGCCAGCAATCTTATCCAGTCTCTTTTTTGCTTTAGTCCAGAATACCTTTTCATTAGGTGGGTCGACCTTCCATGGATCTAACCTAACTCTTTGCTTTTCCAGGTAAATGGATTTACTTAAAATACTTTCTAAAGTATCCTCACTTATCTGTTGGTATTTTATAAGGGTAGTTTCAATAATTTCATCAATTAACTGGGCCCTGTTTTGACTTTGCTTATAAATGGGCCATTGCTCTATATCCGGTTCTACATGAGGATACACTTTACTTTTCTCCGCTTTCATTCATGTGTTTTTCAAACGAAATTATTACTTCATTGATAAAATCCAATACTTCTGTTCTACCTTCTTTTGTATTTGCTGAAGTTAAGTACATACCAGGTAATTCAGAGAAGCTATCATTGAGTTTATTTTTGAAGAGTTGCACTTGCCTAATCAATTGATTTTTGGTTAGTTTATCAATCTTTGTAAATACAATAGCCATGGGTATATTATGTGCGGCACACCACTCTATAAACTCTATATCAATGACTTGTGGATCTACCCTGCTGTCTACCAGTATAAATGTACAACATATATTCTCTCTTTTAGATAAATAATTTTCAATCATTTTCCCCCACGTCCTTCTCAGGCTTTTAGATGTTTTGGCATATCCATAACCGGGTAAATCTATTAACCTCCATTTCTTATTTATAAGAAATGCATTAATAAGCTGAGTTTTGCCAGGTGTGGAAGAAACCTTGGCTAATGTTTTCCTATCGGTAAGCATATTAATCAAGGAGGATTTACCAACATTAGATCTTCCAATAAAGGCAAACTCTGGGATCTCATCTACCGGCATTTTGGATATACCCGGGTATGAGGCTATAAATTCTATATGTTTAAATACTGTATTGCTGTATTTCATAATTAATGCTTTATTGATACTTAATGCGGGGGTCAGCCCATAAGTAAAGTAAATCTACTATGATATTAAGTACTATATATAAGACGCAAGTAGTGATAAGTGTTCCCAAAATAACAGGAATATCAAAGGTAGACAATGCATTTATGGTTAACTCTCCTATTCCTTTGAAGTTAAATATTGTTTCTACAAAGTAAGATCCTGTAAGTAATGTGGCCAGCCATCCTGAACTTGCTGCTATAATAGTAATTGATGAATTGGGCAATAGATGCTTCATGATTAAATCCTTAAGTCGTACCCCTTTTGCTCTTGCGGTAGTTATATAGTCTTGGTTTAATACATCTAATAAAGCGCTCCTACTCAATTGGGTTATCATAGCTATTGGCCTGATTCCCAATGCTAAAGCTGGTAGTATCAGGTTTTTTAATTGAAGCCTTTCATCTCCCAAAGCATCTAATTCATATAAACCTCCCTGCACATCAAGCCCTGTATATTTTGAAAGTATATAACCAAATACTATGGCGAATAATATGGCAGGTATATAACTCGGTAAGCTTACACCTAAAGTTGATCCCGCTATGATAATTCTGTCATATATGGTATTCCTTTTCATAGCGGCTATAAGCCCTAAAATAATACCTATAATAAAGGCAAAAATGAATGCTGTAAATGCCAGGATTAATGTTTTTGGTAGAGTCTCTCCTATTAATTCGCTTACTTTTCTGCCGTTTTGATAAGACTCTCTTAAGTATGGAAATTTAAGTACAACTGACTTTTGATTTCCTTTATATAATGTACAGTATTTAAAACTCTTCAATCCCAATACTTCATTTGAATAGAGGGAAACGGGAAGCAAATCATTTAAATAATACAGCAATTGAACCGGCAGTGATTTATCTAATCCTAATTGTTTCTTTTTTAATTCTACAGTCTGTACATCCGACATCTGACCAAAGCTCAACCTTGTCGGATCTACCGGTGCCAGGTATATAATAGAAGATACCAATGATATAACTAATATCAAAACTACAAATCCGTATAATATCCTTTTTGTAATTATATAGAGCATATTACTTAAAGTACTACTTTAATAGTTTTATCATCTTTTGGTATTATATATCCCAGTGGTTTTAAGTCAAGATCGTGGCTTTTCATCATGATTTCAAACTCCTTTTGATTGTCTTTTTCTACAGCTATTAAAAGACCTCCGCTGGTTTGTGGGTCACATAATATGTTCTTATTAAACTCTTCCTCAATACCCTCTATTTTATCTCCATATGAATCATAATTCCTGTTGGTTCCTCCAGGTACACACTTTTCTTCCAGGTAATATTTAATAGCATCTCTATCTATTAAAGGTACTTTCGATAGTTCAACCACTGCCGACTGATTGCTTGCTTCACACATTTCTACTAAATGACCCATTAGACCAAAGCCTGTTACATCTGTCATGGCTTTTATATAATCTAGTGACCCACATACTTCACCAATGGTATTTAACTTCATCATACTTTCAGGGGCCAGTCTGTTGTGTTCTGGTTTTAGCTTAGTTTTCTTTTCTGCAGTGGTTAGGATTCCTACTCCGAGGCCTTTTGTAAGATATAACACGCAGTTTGCAATATCCCCACCATTCTTTTTAAGATCATTAATATTAACCCTTCCATTTACAGATAAACCGAAAATAGGCTCCGGGCAATCTATACTATGTCCTCCAGCCAGTGGAATTCCGGCTTGTTGGCAAGTATATCTTGCACCTTCAATTACTTTTCCTGCCACCTCAGCAGATAACTTATCTATGGGCCAGCCGAGAATAGCAATAGCCAGAACAGGTTTACCTCCCATGGCATATACATCACTGATGGCATTTGTGGCTGCTATTCTTCCAAATTCAAATGCATCATCCACTATAGGCATAAAGAAGTCTGTAGTGCTTATTAAAGCTGTTCCATCCTTCAGATCCAATACCGCTGCATCATCCTTTTCTGAGTTACCAACTAATAAGCCCGGGAATACCTGATTAGATGTTCCGGAAGACTTCAATATCTCATCCAATAATTTGGGTGATATCTTACATCCACATCCAGCTCCGTGACTGTATTGTGTTAGTTTTACTTCAGGATAAGTTTCTATTGACATAATCTAATAATATTGCTGCATTCTGTTGTTCATCTTTTCCATTCAAAGCTAACATATGCACATTTACATTTTTCTTAGCTTCCAGGTTATAGCTATAGGTTTTATCATAATATACAAGCGCTATTTCAGCAGCTTTATCTAATTGGCCATCATCTACATAAGCCATTGCTTCTTTACAGGCTACTCCCCCTATTCGTTTCTCTATATTCCTGAAGCAGCTTTTTAAGTTTTCTTTGTTATAATTACCATAATCTTCAATTAATGATTTCAGTCTTAGATCGGCATTGATTTCAATATTAATTAGAGGTGCCGATTTCATTTGGTGCCAAAGCCCCAAAGGTATATAAACTGAACCAATCGATTTACTTTCATTTTCTATCCATATCGATTTATGTGCACCTAAATTATTTATTTGCTCATAAAGATCATTTTCAAACTGCTCCACTGTGGGTTGGGGTTCTTCTCCTAGTCTGCCGAATGCAGAGCCCTTATGATTGGCCAATCTTTCCAAATCTATAACTTGTTCACCGAGTTTAAAAAGTTCTCTTAATATCCTGGATTTATTCATTCCTGTTTTACCTCCTAATACAATTAGAGGTAATTGCTTATTAATGAAAGCATCGATAATATACCGCCGGTAAGCTTTATAACCTCCTTCTAGTACAGAAATATTATAACCTCCAAAGCCTAGTAGCCAGGCCATGCTTTCACTTCTTTTTCCACCACGACTGCAATGTATCAGTAGCTTTGAACTTTTTAACTGCTTTACCTGTTTCAGAAAACCGGACATTTTAGGGCCCACAAAATCTAAACCTTTTAATAAAGCCTTCTCGGGAGAAACTTGTATATAGGTAGTACCTATTATCTTGCGTTCATCATCAGTAAAAAGCGGGACATTTACAGCCCCGGGTATATGTCCTGATGAAAATTCAATTGGAGATCGTACATCAATAATTGTATGATCTTGTTTATATTGCCAAATGTACTGAGGTGAAATATACTGCATTTAGCTTCTTACATTTGTATTTTTATATCAATGAGACAAAATTAGCTATTTATGGAGATTATTCATTGTGATTATAATAGTATACCCAACCTGGCTAAGTTTGATCTCGGATATATAAACAAAGATCCTAAATTGGATAAATATATATCTTTCCCTCCTAATGAAGAAGGTATAGAACAATCAATTAATGCTCATAAATCTCAGTTTACTCATCGAGCTAAACTACAGATTATCTTAAAGAAACAGCACCAAAACTATAGTAATACTATACTAACAACATCTATTGAATCTTTAGCTAAGGACACTACATTCTGCATTACCACAGCTCATCAACCTTGCTTGTTTGGGGGCCCTTTATATTTTGTCTATAAAATAGCCTCAGCAATAAATTTATCTAATACGCTTAATAAGAAATATCCTCAGTATCATTTTGTACCTGTGTATTATATGGGGGATGAAGATCATGATTTCGATGAGATTAAGCATTTGAACCTGTTTGGTAAGACTATAAACTGGGACAGAAATGAAGGAGGCCCGGTGGGGAGGTATTCCTTAGAAGGACTTGATGAAGTTATTAAGTCAATCCTATCTAATTTTGATAATGATCCTGTTAAAAAACAAAGGCTGGAATTGCTCCTGAGTGGTAAGATAAATGCAAAGAACTATGGAGAGCTAATTAAGCAATTTGTCTATACAGTTTTTGATGGATATCCAGTGGTGGTGGTTGATCCGGATGATAAAGCTTTTAAGGAACTGATGATTCCGATATTTGAAGAAGAATTAAGAAATAAAAGGTCTTTTGAACTTATTCAGCCTGCACTTAAATCACTGGAAGCAGATAACTATAAAGTACAAGCACCCGGAAGGGAACTTAATGTGTTCTATATGCTAGATGGCATGCGAGAGCGAATCATAATGGAAGGTAATGTCTACCAGGTAGTTAATACCAATTATACTTTTAGTCTTGATGAAATCATTAAAGAACTAAATAATTATCCGGAAAGATTTAGCCCTAATGTGATATTGCGTCCATTATACCAGGAAACGATATTGCCTTCTGTGGTATTTATTGGAGGTGGTGGTGAAGTGGCCTACTGGCTCGAGTTAAAAGAGGTGTTTCAGTATTTTAAGGTGCCCCACCCTGTTATTATGCGCAGAAATAGTGCGGCGTGGATTGATAAATCTTTAAATAAAAGAATACAGAAAACCGGCTTAAGTATATTAGATTATACAATCAGCTTAAAGGATATACAGGAGAAATACCTGGTGAGTAATGATTCAAAAGTAGAACTTGAAAAAGAAAAAGAGGAGTTAAAGAAGGTATTTAAATCAATAGATAAATTGGTACAAAAGATTGACGCTAGTTTGTCAGGTAAGCTTGCTGTTGATGAAAACAATGTTTTAGCTAAACTTACAGAATGGGAAGGCAGATTGAACAAGACACTAAAGACAAAACACGATGTGGTGCTACAACAAATAGCGGCAGTCTATGAGAAACTATACCCAAATAATGGTCTCCAGGAAAGAGTTGAAAGCTTCCTACCCTATTATGCAGAATATGGAAATGAGTATATAAAGGCACTTGTGGATAACTTAAACCCACTGGATCTAAGCTTTTTAATTATGATGCCTGACTAAAACTATCCTTTTGAGAAAACAGTGCAAGAAGATCTGAAATAGTATTCTTTAATTCCTTCCTGTCTACTATAAAGTCTAAGAAACCCTTCTCCACAAGGAATTCCGCAGTCTGGAAACCTTCCGGCAGGTCCTTTTTAATGGTTTCTTTAATAACCCTTGGGCCAGCAAATCCTATTAAAGCTTCTGGTTCTGATATATTAAGATCACCCAACATGGCAAAAGAAGCAGTTACCCCTCCTGTAGTAGGATCAGTCATCAGTGATATATAAGGCAATCCTGCTTTAGAAAGCTGGGTAAGTTTGGCTGTTGTTTTAGCCATCTGCATAAGTGAAAAGGCAGCTTCCATCATACGCGCCCCACCAGATTTAGAGATGATCATAAATGGATAACCTTTCTTAATACAATAGTCCACTGCTTCTGCTATCTTCTCCCCCATAACTGAGCCCATACTACCCCCTATGAAACTGAAATCCATAGCCGCTATGACTAGTGGTTTTTTATCTACTTTACCACAAGCAACTGTCATAGAATCTAATAAGTGGGTCTTCCTTACTGTTTCTTCCAGTCTTTTATTATAAGGCTTGAGGTCAGAGAAATTGAGCATATCTACTGAAATAAGATCATTAAATAGCTCGGTATATTTGCCGTCAAATATCAGATCATAATAATCGTGTGATCCTATTCTGAAATGATGATTACAGTTTGGACACTTAAAGAAGTTCTCTTGTAGCTCTTTGACAGTAACTGTGGTCTTACATTTAGAACAACTGTTCCAGATACCATCAGGTACTTCTTTCTTATTCTTTGTAGCGGTAGTAATTCCTTCTTTTAAGCGTTTAAACCAACCCATACTTTACAGTTATAAAAGAATAATTTAGATACAAATAAATGCGGGCGGTAAAGATAAGTTTAATTTTTATTGATTTATCTCCAATAAGCAGGAAATCTTTAAGTCAGTCAGCTAAATGAACCTCTTTCGCAGAGTTAAACAACATATTTATTCACAATAAATCGATCAGGATTTATAGTGACCTTTCCAGTTCCTATATATAACGAGAATAATGATTAATACATACCTGAAAGACGAAGTAAAGACGGACTTAACACGGAGTAAAGACGGAGTAAAGACGGAGTTAGAAATTCTAACTCCGTCTTTACTCCGTCTTTACTCCGTTCTTACTCCGTCCTAAAGTGCTGTATGAGTCAATATAACTCCAATGTAAGGTAAGTCATCAGTTAGGATACTACATCACAAGTAAATAGCCTATTAGCCTAATAATTTAATAATTATAGAATATTATACCTTAAATTCAGTAATGTATAAATGTTAAATATTCAAATAAACTGATAAATAATTAAATAGCTATACAATTTATTTAGAAGTCATTCTGTTTATTATGTACAAATTCAAACATATGAAAAACAGTATCTTAATCTTAGTAATTAGCTATTTGACATTTTTTTGTAGCTGTTCTAAGGAAAAGTTAAATCCAAATCAGGGTGGTAATTTCAAATCAAATATTCTAGGTATAGTAACTGATGAGTTTAATATGCCAGTAAAAGGAGCCTCCATTATATTTAATGGTGTGGTGAATGGTACTGATAAAAATGGCATTTATGTGTTTAATGATGTTGATGTCAACTCTTTTATCAACCTGATTACTATAAGAAAAATAGGTTATTTTGATACTTACAGAAGCTTTAATGTTCAAAAGGCATCTACCCTACAATTGAGAAATATCTTATTAAAAAAGGAATTTAAACAAAGCTTTCAAACTGCTACAGGGGGTTCTATAAGTGGCAATAATTATGAAATTAAATTTCCTGCAGATGCTATTATTATGGAATCCACTGAATTAACATATACAGGGCAAGTAAACGTAGCAGTTAAATATCTAAATCCGGATGATAATGCCACTTATGATGAAATGCCTGGCGAATTAACTGGCATAACCAGTTCTAATACGATAACGAAATTATCTACTTTTGGCATGTTGATAGTGGAATTAGAATCACCCAGCGGACAAAAACTCCAAATCAAGTCCGGCAAAGAAGCAGAAATTAGTGTTAAAGCACCTGCTTCTTCAAGCATAGGAGTACCAAATACCGTACCTCTTTGGTATTTTGATGTTACAAATGCGTATTGGAAAGAGGAAGGATCAGCTGAATTAATTAATGGAAGGTATGTAGGAAAAGTAGCTCATTTTAGTTGCTGGAATTATGATGTTAAGCTTCCTTCTATTATTCTTAAAGGCAGAGTACTTGACCAACATGGAAATCCTTTAAATTGTAATATTGGATTTACTGCACCTGGGGAATATGGAGGACATGGATCTACAGATTATGATGGTAATTTTTCTGGTAGAGTGAGTAAAGATAAACTGCTGGACGCATATATTGGATCTTACGGCAATTGTCCAACTTATTCTTCCTTTAAGACCGGACCCTTTTCAGAAGATTTTACCTTACCAGATATATTTGTTGATATAGTGCCTGATCAATACTTAAATTTAAGTGGTTCTTATTTTGATTGTTCCGGCAAAGCTATACAAAAAGGTTACTTAATAATTGATCAGGATCCATTAATTAGATATTTTCCTATTAATAATGGACAAGCATCAGTAAACATAGAAAACTGTATAAAACCAGCCAAAACCATTGTTACAGTAGTTGATATGCTCAATTTACAAGAAAGTGATCCTATCAATCTTAACGGATCAGGAACCTATAATTTAGGAATCCGATTTGCTTGTGGAAATACTTTGGACTATATTTCTATCAAAAATGTATATTCTACTGTTAATAAAGTCTTTACTGACTTTTACCTAAATGGAGAATCAAATGAGAAAAACCTTATATGGGGAGACTATAAATATTTCAGATTTGACGACTCAAATAACACCCCAAACACTTTTATCAAAGGCCATTTTCCAATAAAAGAAGCCCAGAACTCTGAATCAAGTTATACTATTAAATATAATTTAATAAGTGGTTGGGTAAATATAACTCAAGGTGGTAAAACAGGAGATACAATACTAGGAGATTTTAATATCATTATGAAAAATCAAAAGACCCAGGAGTTAGAACTATTTACCGGAAGTTTTCAAAAGAAGATATAATAAATAAATTATTTACTAAATAGAGCCTTATAACTGTAAATGAAATAAAACTTAATATTATGGTAAATGCAGTATAATATTAAAGAATTCTTCTATTAAACTTAAAATTAATTTAATATTTATAGAGCAAAAGACAAGATAAGTGTATCTTTATTACACTAAATAATTAATATGAAAACTTATCTGCCATTAATTTCTATCTCCATTTTGGTTTTATTTATTGCTTGTTCAAAAGAAGATAATATTCATGCTCTGGACCTGGGAGTTAATTATAAATCTAATATACTTGGTTTTGTAACTGATGAAGATAGTTTACCAATTGAGGGAGCAATGGTAAATTATAATGGTAGTGTTAAACTAACTGACAAACATGGTGTGTATGCTTTTACAAATGTTGATGTAAATTCAAAGAATAGCTTTATTAAAATTGCCAAATCTGGCTATTTTGATTCAGGAAGATCCTTTAGTACTGGTAATTCATCAAATATTCGAGTAAGCAATATCCTTAGTAGAAAGTTATTTGATCTGAATTTTGATAGCAATTCTAATGGAGGAACGGGAACAAATGAATTTCAGGTATTATTTCAGGAAAATAGCTTACTATATGAGCAAAATACTTCCCTATTTAAGGGCTTTTTTGAAATAGCCGGAAAATATATTGATCCTACACAAGTTGATATGTCTTCTAAAATGCCGGGAAACCTAAATGGTATTAGCAATTCCAATGAAATAAGCAAGTTAACACCTTATGGAATTATCAACATTGATCTTCAAACAACGAAGGGAGAAAAGCTAATTTTACAACCTGGAAAACAAATTAAACTTAGTTTGCTAATTCCACCAACTTTAGTTTTTAATACTCCTTCAAGCATATCTATGTGGTATTTTAATGATTCTTTGGGTTATTGGATAGAAGAAGGAAAATCAGTATTAACCGGAAATACTTATCAGGGAAATATTAAACATACTGGCTGTTGGTGCTATGCAAGTTCCAAACCTTCAGTAAATATTTTTGGAAGGTTAACTGATCAATTTGGAATTCCATTATCAAGTGAACTTAAAATAACTAAGTCTCATGAAGAAATAGGCACTTATATCCATACCAATATCGATGGTTCATTTTCAAGTCCGGTAAATAAAGATGAGTATTTTACTATTTATACTTATTTTCAAGCTAGTGGTGGAAATTTGTATTATAAAGTATACTCTTTTGGACCTTACATTAAAGATATTGCCATTGAACCTATGCAAATTAATTTCTATGATCCTGGTACTTATTCCTTTAAAGCTACCTTCAAAGACTGTAAGGATAATCTAATACAGAATGGATATGTAAAAATAATTCAGGGCACTGATTCTCATTATTTTCAAATCATCAATGGGCAGGTTGAAGCTTCATTCAGGACATTTGATATAAATGTCTCCTCAATTATTACTGCCCTTAATTTAGATAATTTTACAGAAACTATTCCTGTAAATCTTATCGGTTCAGGTCTTCATGATCTAGGTGTAGTAATCATATGTTAATGACTCTGGAGTTTCATTTCCAGCTAGTTAATAGAATTAATTATTCTATAAAATTACTTAGTTTATAAAATATATTTCATTATCTAGGCAACGTATTTTTATACCCACTTGTCAGTATAATAAAAATAAAAAGTATGAAAAAGAATCTATTATTTATTGCAATGGGTTTATTGCTTATCCTGAGCAGTTGCGTTAAGGACCGTGAAGTATTTATCCCGGATGATGGTATTAATTACAAATCTAATATACTAGGTGTCGTAGTTGATGAATCTAACAAACCTGCAGAAGGTGCTACTGTTACTTATAACGGTGTCACCAAAACCACCGATAAAAATGGTGTTTATACATTTAATAATGTAGATGTAAGTTCTAAACATAGCTTAGTTAAAATTAAAAAAGCAGGCTATTTTGAAGCAAGCAGAGCTTTTAACACCCAGAAATCTGCTAATATTCAATTAAGGAATATCTTGTTAGCAAAAGACTTTAATAAATCATTTAGTGCTTCTTCAGGAGGTGTAGTGGAAGCGAATGGTTATAAGATTACTTTTCCAGCTAATGCTGTAATGGTAGAATCAAGTGGAGCTGCCTATACCGGTCAAGTCAAAGTTGCTGTTCAGTATCTTGATCCTTCCTTAACTAATACATTTTTTGAAATGCCGGGTAATCTTTCTGGCATTAGTTCAAAGAATGAGATTTCTAAACTTGCCACTTATGGTATGGTTGCAGTTGAGCTACAGTCAACATCTGGTGAAAAACTACAGATTAAAACCGGTAGCCAGGTAGAAATAGTAGCTACTATACCCAAAGATTTTTTGACTTCTGCTCCAGCTAATATTCCTTTATGGTATTATGATGAAACCTTGGGATATTGGAAAGAAGAAGGCAATGCTCAATTGGTAAATAATACCTATGTAGGTAAAGTAAGTCACTTCAGCTATTGGAACTATGATAGTACTTTACCTTCCATAAATGTAAGTGGAAAAGTTGTAGATGCCAATGGAAATCCTATTGTTTGTGATATTTCATTTACTACACCTGGTTATAGTGGTGGACATGGTTTAAATAATCCTGATGGAACATTTAGTGGCCCAATTGGGAAAGATGTTCTGCTTACTTTTAATATTTATGCTGTACAGGGTAATTGTATTGGAATACTTTATTCAGCCCAGGTCGGACCTTTTTCTGCTGATGTTGTATTGCCGGATATCACAGTAAATACAACAACTCAGGAAGTCTTTTCTTGTAATGGAACATTTAAAGATTGTAGCGGAAACCTTATACAAAATGGCTATATGAAAGTAGTAGAAGGAGGTTCTTACTATTATCCGTTTTATTACCCTATAGTGAATGGACAAGCATCAGGATCTTTCACCACCTGTCTTTCACCAATCAGTGCAACTGTAACTGCAGTTAACTTAGATGAAATAAAAGAAAGTGCACCTATCAATCTAACAGGTCCCGGCCCTCATAACTTAGGAGAAGTGAGTGTATGTGCAATAGAACCAGATCATATTAGTATAGTTTGTAATGACTTAGGAATTAATGAATTGCATACAGAATTTGGTTTTATAGATTCAATGAATGAAATAAGCTTATATGTTAATTATTTAGCACCATCACAAATAGAAGTATTTTCTGTTTTATTTGATGACGGGGATCCTGTTAAATTTCACTATGCTAAAGGCACATACACTCCATTCGGTGCAGCTTGTTATATTCTAAATCCTTCTCAAGTTTATTATTATGACAGTGGTACAATTACCATAACACAAGGTGGTAGCGCTAAAGGTGATATTATATTAGGTAACTATGATTTATTCCTCAAAGTACAAGGGACGACCAATATAAAAGAATTCACTGGTGAATTTAAATGGCACATTGAATAACAAGATTAAACTGTTTTATTTTGGAAGAACAGCGACTAATATCAAATAGGCTTAAAGCAATAGTACAAGGTAAAAGAATGCTTAATAATAAATATAGCGGGCAGATGCATAGCATCTGCTTTCGCTATTCTTTTAAATGCTCATAAACTCAGTAAACTAATCTAAAAATTAAACCGTATGAAAAAGAATTTCTTGTTTATAGCCATGCTGCTAATAACAATATTGAACAGTTGTAAAAAAGATAATTTGCCTATCGATGAAGGGATAAATTATAAATCTAATATACTGGGTTCTGTAACAGATGAATCTAATCTTCCGGTAGAAGGTGCTACTGCTACTTTTAACGGGCTTACTAAAACAACTGATAAAAATGGTATTTATATATTTACGAATGTAGATGTTAGTTCTAAAAACAACCTGATTAAAATCAGGAAGGCAGCATATTTTGAAACCAGCAGGACCTTTAATACTCGAAAGTCTGCAGATATTCAACTGAGAAACATACTATCAAAAAAGGATTTTAATAAAAACTTTATTGCCTCCTCTGGCGGTATAATTGCTGCCAATGGATATGTAATAACATTTCCAGCTGATGCCATTGTAATAGAATCCAGCAGTGCATCTTATTCAGGACAGGTAAAAGTGGCAGTAAAATATCTGGATCCCTCCCTGGATGCAACATATAGCCAAATGCCAGGGAACCTAAGCGCAATTAATGCTTCCAATGCAATTTCCAAACTAACTACCTATGGAATGTTGTATGTAGAATTGCAGTCTACATCAGGAGAAAAGCTTCAAATTAAAACTGGTAAACAAGCAGAAATAGCAGTAAGTGTACCTTCAGCTTTGTTGTCTTCAGCTCCTTCCACAATTCCATTATGGTATTTCGATGAATCAGATGGCTACTGGAAAGAAGAAGGAACTGCTGCACTATCTAACGGAATTTATTCTGGTAAGGTAAGTCATTTTAGTTGCTGGAATTATGACGCTACTATACCATCTATCAATGTTAGTGGCCGGGTAGTAGATCAATATGGAAACCCTCTTGTCTGTGATATCAGGTTTTATGTTCCGGGCCAGTATGGAGGACACGGATATACTAATTCAGATGGCACATTTAGTGGTCCCATAGGAAAAGATGTGCAATTGTCTTTAGAAATATACGCTTTGACCAGTGGTTGTTCAAATTCATTAATCTATAATGCTCAGGTCGGCCCATTTTCTACCGATGTAATATTGCCGGATATAATTGTTACTTTAACAGGCGCACAGACCTTTAACTGTTTTGGGACTTTTAATGATTGTAATGGCAATCCTGTTCAGAATGGATACATGAAAGTTTCAGATGGTACATTTATTTATAATACTCATTATTACCCGATAATAAATGGTCAGTCTAGTGGATCATATGTAACTTGTTCCAGTTCACTTTCAACTACTGTCACAGGAATAGACATCGATAATTTAAAAGAGAGTAGCCCTATTAATCTTATAGGGATCGGTCCTCATAATTTAGGTATTGTATCAGTATGTGGAATAACACCAGATTATTTATCAGTGAATTGTCCCGGCTTAGGAATTATAAATGAAGTTATTTTTGAATTAACTGCCGTTGACTCTAATGATATCAAAACTATTTATTCTAATGAAAACTCAAGTAATATAGTAAAGAAATTATTTTTTATTTACAAAGATGCTTCTATCAGTTCATACGCAACAGGTACATTCAATATTGTAAATGCTGATTTTCTCTATGTACCAACTTCTAATTACTATGACCTTGTCAATGGAACTGTAACAATTACACAGGGAGGTACAAGTGGAAACACCTTAATTGGCACTTATAATATGGTCATGAAAAATGCAGTAACTATGACACAAGAAAGCTTTAGTGGTAGTTTTCAAACGAAACTTTAATACTATAGATTTTGGAAGAAACTCATCTAATAAATGCTGGCTTTCAAGTAGAATTAAAAGTCAAGGAGCTCTTTATAATAAATATAGCCGGCAAATGCATACATCTGCTTTCGCTATTCTTTTAAATGCTCATAAACTCAGTTACAAATTCTAATGATCAACCGTATGAAAAAGAATTCCTTGTTTATTGCTATGCTGCAGGCAACGCATATTCAATATTACCTGTCAATATAGTAAAAATAGCAAAGTATGAAAAAGAATCTATTATTTATTGCATTGGGTTTATTGGTTTTCCTAAGCAGTTGCCTTAAAGACCGCGAAGTATTTATACCAGATGAAGGTATTAACTACAAATCAAATATACTAGGTTTAGTAGTTGATGAATCAAACAAACCTTCCGAAGGTGTTACTGTTACCTATAATGGTATAACAAAAATCACAGATAAAAATGGTATTTACACTTTTACGAATGTATATGTTAGTTCTAAACATAGCTTTCTTAAAATAAGAAAGAGCGGCTACTTTGAAGCAAGTAGAGCTTTTAACACTCAGAAGTCTGCCAATATTCGTTTGAAGAATATCCTATTGGCTAAGGATTTTAGCAAGTCATTCATTGCTTCATCAGGTGGTGTAGTAGAAGCAAATGGTTATAAAATAAGTTTTCCGGCTAATGCTGTAATGGTAGAATCAAGTAGTGCTGCATACAGCGGGCAGGTAAAAGTAGCAGTTAAGTATCTTGATCCTACATTAGATGCTACCAGTTATCAAATGCCGGGTAATCTTTCTGGAATAAGTTCTAAAAATGAACTCTCTAAACTCATTACTTATGGAATGTTGGCAGTAGAGTTACAATCAACATCCGGAGAAAAACTACAGATTAAGACTGGAAGTCAGGCAGAAATAGTTGCTAATTTACCTGCAACAGCTCTTGCATCTGCACCTGCTAATATACCATTATGGTATTTTGATGAAGTTCTTGGCTACTGGAAAGAAGAAGGTAGTGCTCAATTAGTAAACGGTACCTATGTTGGAAAAGTAAGTCACTTTAGTTATTGGAATTATGATGGTTCTTTACCTTCCATAAATGTAAGCGGAAAAGTTGTAGATCAGAACGGAAACCCAGTTGATTGCGAAGTTGGTTTTTATGTTCCAGGTCAATACGGAGGTCATGGTCAAACTAACTCTGATGGAACTTTTAGTGGGCCAATAGGTAAGGATGTAGTGCTAAATCTTAATATTTATTCTACTTTAAATGGTTGCCCTTATACTCAACTTTACTCTGCCCAGGTTGGTCCATTTTCTACAGATGTGGTGTTACCTGATATCACTGTTAATATAGTCGGATTATCAACTTTTTCTTGTTCAGGCACATTTAAAGATTGCAGCGGTTCAGATATTCAAAATGGTTATCTAAAAGTAGTTGAAAATTTTACACCTCACTTTGCGCAAATAGTAAATGGTCAGGCTTCAATTTCATTTATTACTTGTTCTACCCCAATTACTTCAGAAACTTCAGCCATTGATTTAACTAATCTAAAATCAAGTGATCCAATAACGCTTACAGGTGCAGGGCCCTTTGCCTTAGGAACAGTAGTAGCTTGTGCAGCAGTCCCTGATTATATTACAGTTAAGTGTCTCAATTTAGGATTGGATGAAACACATTTCGAATTTGATGTAATTGACTCTTTAGGTGATAAACAAATCTATGTAAAATATATTCCTGGCCAAAATCTGGAAGCATTTGGTATTGGATGGGCAGATTTAGCTCAATCAGGATTTACCGTGGGAACTAAAACTGTTACATCAGCCTATATATACTTGTTAAATACCAGCACAGCCTACTATTTAGATAATGGTACAGTTACAATCACCCAGGGAGGTACTAAAGCTAATGGAGATACTCTGATTGGTACATATGATGTGTATTTAAAAAAGCAAGGAACGACTAATACAGAACACATGACAGGGGAATTTAATTGGAAGATTCAATAACAAGATTAAGCAGCTTTATTTTGGAAGAACAGCAACTTATATCAGATTGTCTTAAAGGCAATAGCACAAGCCAAAAAATGCTTTATGATAAATATAGCGGGCAGATGTATAGCATCTGCCTTCGCTATTGTTCCGATGAACACCATGCTCAGGATGCTTTACAAAATGGTTTTATCAGAGTATTCAGGAATTTGAATAAGTACAGGAATGATGGCCCTTTAGGAGCCTGGATTCGGAAAATTATAGTGAGAGCATCTATTGATCAGATTGAACTAAAGAAAAGGCATCAATCAATTTTTTCCAATGTAGAGTTAGATTCTATTACTGACCAATACATTGAATGGAGTGATGACATGACTTATAATCAATTAATAAAGTTAATTGGCAATTTACCGGTAGGATATAAAGCAGTATTTAATATGTATGTATTGGATGATATGCCCCATGCTGAAATAGCAGAAATACTGCAAATTACTGAGTCTACATCCAGAACTCAATTAAAGAAAGCAAGAACAATGATTCAAAAACAAATGTTAGAAAAAAACTATATAATATGAATAATATAGGAAAATGGGAAAGCAAAATGAAAGATCTTTCTGCTGAGCAAAGTACTACTCCCCCGCGCTTAGTTTGGGATAATGTAGCTTCAACTATTAAAAAAGATAAAAGAAGAAGAAGAGCACTTATTATACCCCTTTTAATGATTTCATTATTAGGCTTGAGTGCTTTAACTATCAATTACTTACGACAAGATGTTTCAAGTAAAATAATAGTAAAAGAATCTAAATTAAAGAATGCTGTTAGTTCTCAACAAGAAAAAACTACAGTTGAGGCTGGTAAGCTTAATTCTAATACTTCAATTGCTAATAAGGTACATGAAGAAGAGAATAATACAGAAGCTAAAGTTCAGAAACTATATATCCCTAAACTAAATGCGAGCAAAGTTAAGTCTACTAATAATAGAGAGTTAAAAACTACTTTAACTCAAGGAGGAAATTACCCCGATCAAGCTAACTTAACAGATTATACTTCAAAAGAAGTTTCTAATAACATGACAAGTTTAAGCAATGAAACAGTCGACTTTCCTTTAAAGCCGGAGACAATTCAGGAGTTCAATATGTTAACAAGCTCTTTTAAATTATTAAATCTTAAACCGGCAAAGATCAAGCTAAACTTAAAAGCGTCAGATGATTGTCCTAAATTCAATAAGAAGAAAGAGATCAAGTTTTTTGCAGAAGTTGAAGGATCATACGGCAATCCATCTAAAACCATGAAGGAAAATCCGGATAATAGTGGCCTATATAAATACAGGTTAAACTCAGAAGAACCATGGTATAGTTGGGGATTTGGGCTTCATGGAGGCGTATTTATCAATAATAGCTGGACTATCA
>Ga0193744_1000094_pt1 | contig 33053 bp, 20 predicted proteins | sample L1a1metaG_FD_143056 | JGI IMG/M metagenome (GOLD analysis project Ga0193744, IMG submission 143056) | Soil microbial communities from a riparian zone of the East river system, Colorado, United States - L1a1 | ecosystem: Environmental > Terrestrial > Soil > Riparian zone | place: USA: East River...
ATTTTGCCACCCCGGATCTACCTGGTGAATATCTTCCGGAAGCTCATACCTGTCTATAATTCCACTTGATTCAAGGTTTAAAAAATCATACCGTAGAATGAGAAAACTATCATTCAACCGGTCGAACTTAGCGAATGGATTGTTGAGCAGACTGTCTTGAGCTGTAAGAGAAGTCAGGGCCAGCAGTATGATAATCAGGGTTAATAGCCTTTGCATTTTATTCTTCTGTACCTCCTGCTTTAGGATCCCAGTTTAGGATAGCCGGACTCATACCCATGCTTGAAAATCCACCATCATGGAAGAGGTTCTGCATGGTAACCATCTTGGTAAGATCACTAAACATGGCAACACAGTAATTTGCACAATCTAATGCAGATGCATTACCAAGGGGAGACATTAAACCTGCATAATCAAAAAATTCATTAAAACCTTTTACTCCACTGCCAGCTGTTGTTACTGTAGGAGATTGTGATATTGTATTAACTCTTACTTTGTTTTTTACCGCATAATGATAGCCAAAGCTTCTTGCAAATGACTCAAGTAAAGCTTTTGCATCTGCCATTTCATTATAATCGGGGAATACTCGTTGAGCAGCAATATACGTTAATGCTAATATTGATCCTCCTTCATTCATCCCATCCATTTTATACAATGTCTGCATCATCTTATGAAAGGATATTGAAGAGACATCCAGTGATTTCATCATCCATTCATAATTGAGATCTATATAATCTTTTTTCTTTCTAAGATTCATTGACATACCTATAGAATGTAATACAAAGTCTATTTTCTGTCCTCCAAACGAAGCGATGGATTTTTCAAAGAGTTGTTCTAATTCTTCTACTGAAGTAGCATCTGCTGGAATCACCTCTGCTTTAAGTTTTTCTGCTAATTTATATATTTCACCAAAGCGCATGGCTACCGGAGCATTAGTAAGGGTAATCTGTGCACCTTCTTCCACTACTCTTTCTGCTACTTTCCAGGCTATGGATTGTTCGTCAAGTGCCCCGAAAATGATACCTTTTTTTCCTTTCAGCAAGTTATTAGACATATCTTAAAAGTTTAATTGGCTGTAAAATTAGTAAATTTTTTATAGTTGTTAGTTGCCAGTTGTCAGTTGCCAGTTTGTTTATTGATGTTTTTACAATTTGATATGAAATCGATGTCAGATGTCAGTTATCTGAAATAGTATCCATTTGGGGCGATTCGTGAATCGCCCTTACATTCTCTGCTTAGAAAGATCGATATCCGTAATCCGTAAATGAATAATCACTAATTCTAAACACTCGTAAAATAAATAAAAACTATTAATTTAATATCCGTTGTAAACTAAACACTAAACACTAAACACTAAACACTAAACACTAAACACTAAACACTAAACACTAATCATTATTTTATCTCCATTAATTCCTTTGCATTAGCAATTGCCGCTTGCGTCGGAGGATTAGTACTTAACATGGAAGCTATCACATGAATTCTTTGATCTTTATCCAATATTTTAACTTTAGTAAATGTTTGCTCACCAATTACTTCCTTATAAACATGAAAGTGTTTGTCTGCTTTGGCTGCTACCTGGGGTGAATGGGTGATGACTACAACCTGGTGCTTATCGGATAATTTCCTTAATATATTGCCCATTTGTAAAGCGACCCCACCGCTTACTCCTGAATCTATTTCATCAAATACCATGGTAGGTAAGGGAATCGAGCTTGCTACTAAAGACTGAATACACAATGCCAATCTACTCAATTCTCCTCCACTGGCAACCGACTTTATTTCAGCAGGGACATTTCCTTTATTTGCTGAGAAAAGTATTTTTATATTTTCAAGTCCGTTTGGACCAGGTTCATTCAATGGTATGAAACTGGTTTTAATCCTGGCATGTTCCATGTTTAACAGAGTCAACATTTCATGAACTTTATTCTCAAGAAAAGCAGAAGCATTCTTTCTTCCTTCGGTAATTGTTTCTCCTATTTTGAGTAAATCACCGAGCTTAAGCTGGATCTCTTTCTGAAGATTTTTGATTTGTTCCTGCACATCAAAGGAACCCTCTAGTTTTGACTCCAGTTCAGATTGTAAACTTATGAGCTCATCTGAGTTTTGGACATTGTGCTTTTTTATCAGTTTATATATTACATTCAATTTTGACTGAATGCCCTCAATCATTTGATTGTCGTATTCTGATTTATCTGCGATCTGTTCAATAGTTCCTGATATATCTTCTAGTTCAGGCAATATCTGTTCAATTCTTAATTGTTGTTCTTCAATTCTTTTATCGAATTTACTTACAGCACTTAATAAGAAATTCACCTCCCTAAGCTGTTGCATTAAGCTTCTGTCAGATTCCGTCAGATTTAAAAAGCAAGCCATTAAATTCTTCTTTATTAACTCAGCATTTTCAAGAGTATGGAGTTCAGCTTCCAGTGTTATTTGTATTCCGGGTTCTAATCCAGCATTGACCAGTTCTTTATAAATAAAATTCAGGTATTCATTATCGGATGTGTTTTTAATTACTGCAGCTTGCAATGATTCCAGGTTTTTTTTATCCGTTATATATTCTTTATAAAGTCCCTGGTATTGTTTGAGTATAGCTTTTTGTTGAGCTAATGCATCTATGGCATTTCTTTGAAATTCATCATCCTGTATGCTTAAAGTGTCAAATTGTTGATGAATATCTATAAGTTTGGAAGTGAGTACCTGCAATGATTTTAGAGTAACAGGGGTGTCATTTATAAAAGCCCTGGTTTTACCATTGGGTAATATTTCCCGCCTGATCAATACGATATCATCATAATCAAGATCTTCTTCAGTAAAGAAGGATTGTAAGTTGTAGTCGGATATATCAAATTCTCCTTCAATCACACATTTTTCTTCCTGGTTAAAAAAGGTTTTTCCATCCGATCGTTCTCCTAATATTAAAGCAAGTGCACCCAATAAGATTGATTTACCTGCCCCGGTTTCACCTGTAATAATGCTGAGCCCAAGTGGAAATTCCAGGACCAGCTTATCAATGATAGCAAAATTATTGATGCTTAAATTTTTAATCATGTGCTATATAAAATTGCAAAAACAGGTTCATAATAAAATCTCTTAGAGAGAATCGCACAATAGAGGGCGATTCGTGAATCACCCTTACATTCTGAAGACAAGGCAGTGCCTTGTCTCTACAGCCTCCAATATTGTATTTTTCATCATAAAATGATGACCGCGGTAAAAGTACATCGTGTATTGTATGTCGCATATCGTACATTAAAATTTGTTATGGTTTAGGATTAGTAGCAAACACTGTTGCTTCTGTAATAAAACCTACATTATCCATTTCAAGCATGCTTTTAATTGTGTGGGCTATATCTTTGGCTTCCAGTTTTGAAGGATTATAGGACTTGCGTTCTCTTCCTGAGTTAATTACAAAATTGGTTTGAACCTCACTTGGATTTAATAACATTACCCTGATGTTATGTGGTCTCAGTTCCGCCCTCCAGCATTCGGTCATTCCCTTAACTGCAAATTTACTGGCTACATAAGCAGTACCCCCTGCAAATCCACTAAGACCTGCAGTTGAACTTATGTTAATAATATTGCCATTAGATTGTTTCATAAAATATTTTGCACAAGCCTGTCCCATTAACATCACTCCGGTGACATTGGTAGCAAATAATTGATTAAACTGTTCAATCTCAATATCAATTAACTGATCAAAATAACCATATCCTGCATTATTAATTAAAACGTTTAATCCTCCCATAGCCTCTACTGCTTCATTGGCCATTCTTTGAGCATCAGCAGGATTACTGACGTCACCGTGGATTGGAATTACACCCAATTCCTTGGCAGCTTTTGTTAAACTTTCTTTATTTCTTCCATTAATGCAAACACTTGCACCTTTTAATTTTAATACACCTGCTGTCTCATAACCAATACCCTGGCTGCCACCTGTAATAAGCACTTTTGCTTCAACTAAATTCATTTGGAATTGTTTTTTTTAATTATATGATTGTTAAACGGATCTATTATTATTTAAATAAGACAGATTTACTATCTTGGTTGGCAAAATTACATAAAATGAAACGATACTTAATATTTTACCTTGCCGTGATAGTTATTTTTATGCAGGGCTGTGGATTCAATTCAATAAATGGTAAAGGAGCTGTAACCAAACAAGATAGAAATGTAAATGACTTTCAGGAAATCGAATTGGAATGCAGTGCAGATATATTTGTCAGCCAGGGGCCCAGCTATAGCTGTACTGTGGAAACAAATGAAAATCTGCATGGTTATCTATTAATAGACAAGGATGGTAAGAACTTAAGAATACATTCTGATAAGAATTTAAGGGCTGATAAAATGAATATTTATATCACTATGCCTATTGTTGAAAAACTGGTGATCAGTGGTTCAGGTAGTATCAATGGTAAAAATAGCTTCCTATCAGACAAACTGAATTTAAATATTTCAGGTAGTGGTAATATTAATATGGACAAGATTAAAGTGGAAAAACTGATGGCAGAAATAGAGGGTTCCGGGAATATAAAACTGCTGACTGGTGAGGTTCAACATGCAAAATATATTATAAGTGGATCAGGTAAAATAGAAGCTGATAAAATAAGCGCTAAAGAAGTAGAAGCGGAAATTGAGGGAAGTGGAAATATTTATTGTTATGCAGGAGATGAGCTACGAGCAAAAATTAGTGGCTCAGGGTCAGTAAAATATAAAGGCGCACCAAAGACAAAATTTACTGTAGAAGGATCAGGTAATGTTTCTTCTTATTAATGATAATAATTTATTAATTCATTCAATCCGTAGTTTATGAAAAATCTATTCTTTTACATTGCTTTCTTAGTTTTAAGTTTTAATATTAATGGACAGACACCATTTAAGCTAACTCAGGTTGCATCTGGATTTACAAGGCCTTTGGATTTACAGAATGCTGGTGACGCCAGGCTCTTTGTCGTTACACAACCCGGTGTAATATCCGTTCTTGACTCTTTAAAAAATACTTTAACCGCACCATTCCTTGATATTAAAACAAAAGTATTAAGTACAGGGAATGAACAAGGTCTATTAGGTTTGGCCTTTCATCCTGAATATAAGAAAAATGGGTATTTCTATGTAAATTATACCAGGAAACCAGATGGCTATACCGTAATAGCCCGATATAAAGTAACTGCCGATTCTAATATTGCGGACTCTAATAGTGAAGAAATTTTGTTGATAGTGCCACAACCATATACCAATCATAATGGAGGTTGTTTGCAGTTTGGTCCAGATGGATATTTATATATTGGCTTAGGTGATGGAGGTTCTGGTGGAGATCCACAGGCTAATGCTCAAAATACTAAAAAATATTTAGGCAAAATTCTAAGAATCGATGTGGATAGTGGAAGTCCTTATGGGATACCCCCAGACAATCCTTTTGTAAATGGAATTGATACTTTACCAGAGATATGGGCCATTGGCTTAAGAAATCCTTGGCGATTTAGTTTTGATAAATTGACAGGAGATTTATTTATTGCAGATGTTGGACAGAATATATGGGAGGAAGTTGATTTTGAACCGGCTAACAGTTCAGGTGGTTTAAACTATGGTTGGAGATGTTATGAGGGAAATGCTACGTTTAATACAGCCGGATGTGGACCTGCTTCGAATTATGTATTTCCAGTACATGTACATAAACACACCAGTGATCCAAATTGTGGTGGTTCTATTTCAGGTGGATATATTTATAGAGGTAGTAAATATCCAGGACTTTATGGGAAATACTTGTTTGCAGATTATTGTTCTGGAAAATTTTGGGCTTTATATAAAGATAATTCCGGTAATTGGAAAGAATCGAATATAGCAACATTGACTCTATATGAATACTCCAGTTTTGGTCAGGATAAAGATGGTGAGTTATTTGTTATTGGAAATGGGTCAGGAAAGATATTCAAAATAGAAATGGACTGCCCATCTATTACAGCTGATTTTGCTACTACCTATGCATGTAAGGATTCCTTAAATGGGCAGATTCAAATTAACAGTAATAGTACATTAAATTATCAATGGTCAAATGGGGATACTTCAAAAATCATTACCAATTTGGCACCTGGTATATATTCTGTTACTTTAGTCGATAGTGTTTTCTGTAGCAAAATACTGGATTCAATACAGGTAATTGAAATTGATATTGATGCTAATTTAAGTCAATTAAATGATACTACATTGATCATTAATAACCCAAATAACTTAATCAATATACAGTGGTATTATTATGGAAGCATTATCCCTGGAGCCAATGATATTAGTTTGGTAGTTAAAAATTCTGGTTTGTATTTTGCAGAGTTTTACTATGGTGGAAATTGTCTTTTCAGAACTGATACTTTTAATTTTATTACAACCGGAACACAATTCAAGGATAAATTAATTGAGATAAAATATTGGCCAAACCCGGCAAAGGATCAATTGAGTATTATTGTAAATGGACTTACAAATAATCTTTATTCCATAACAGTTTTCAATAGTTGGGGACAAGCAGTAATATTTAAAACCCTGACAGATAAAAATACTGAATTAAGTTTAACCGTATTACCTGCAGGTATATATGCCGTAGAGGTCAGACAATCGGATAAGAGAAAGCTTATTAAATTTATTAAAAACTAAGATAAGAAGTATATTTTTGTATATGAAATAGTACCTGAACCAATTAATTTATTCTGTTGGTTTCAGGTACTATTTTGATTTATAAATATGAATAGTGGGTGATTAGCTCAGTTGGTTTAGAGCGCTGCCTTGACAGGGCAGAGGTCACAGGTTCGAATCCTGTATCACCCACTTTTCGTTGATAGTTGTCAGTTGTCAGGGGTCAGTTGGTCGTTGGTCGAGTGATGTTTCATGATTGCAAACTTGCCAGTTGTCAGTGCGCAACTATTGACGATTTGCTTGGGCTATGGCTTTTTCTCCGATTATTTAACACTTAGGGTAGTCTGAGTTTGCTGATTAAAACCCGGATTGGTAAGTTCTAAAAGCGGAATTAATTTTAAACACTAATCATTATTCTCTCCTTGCATCTGACAACTGGCAACTAACAACTAAATAATAAAAAAACAAAGATGATGAGTATGAATTGCTAAATTGTGGCAGATATGACAATTGAACCATTTATGAAAAACTCTTTTATTCTTTTTGGGATATTACTGCTAATAAGCTTTTATACTTGCAAGTCAGTAAAGACAAAAAATATAGACATATCCCAGGATATTCTTTCTGAAAATATGGATACCACAATTTTACCCGGTGAAGATTTTTTTATGTATGCCAATGGTAACTGGATAAAAAAGCATCCCATTCCAGCTTCAGAAAATGGGTGGACCATAGGTCAGGAGGTGGAAGAAAGTATTTATGATAAATTACTAAGTATATGTATAGAATCGTCTAAAGGCTCCTCAGATGTTGAGCAACAAATGCTCGGAGATTTATTTACTACCGGTATGGATTCACTGGCTACTGAAAAGAATGGTATACAGCCACTTGCTACGCTAATAGCTTCCATCAATAAGATTAAAACTGTGAATGATGCTTTAATTGTAAATTCTGATTTTAACAAGTTAGGTTTAACAAGCCTTTTTGATCAGTATGTGGCTCAGGACTCAAAGAAAAGTGATGTGATGGCTTGTTATTTATTTCAAGGGGGACTCGGAATGCCAAACAGGGATTATTATTTTAACAGAGATAAGAGGACCACTGATATTAGAATGCTGTATCCGGATCATATTGCAAAGATGTTTATGTTACTAGGTCAGGATGCTATAAGCGCCAAAACTAATGCGAATAAGGTGATGCAGTTTGAAACAGCATTAGCGGATAAGTCAAGAAAGCTAGAGGATCTAAGAGATCCTTATGCGAATTATAATAAAATGGACATGGCCAGTATTACTAAAAAACTTACGCCACTTATAGATTGGAAATCCTGGTTTTTATCAATTGGAGTGAAAAGCCTTGATTCCGTAATTATAGGTCAGCCTGAGTTTTTTAAAAACCTGAATGCTTTATTAAAGAAAACGCCAATTGAAGATATAAAGGCTTATTTGACCTGGCAATTAATTCATCAAACAAGTAACTACCTGGGAAATGCTTTTGACAAGGAGAATTTTGCATTTTATGGTACTATAATGCAGGGTACTATGGTTCAAAGACCTAGATGGAAAAGGGTTATTGATATTGTGGAGAAGTTGATGGGAGAGTCAATGGGGAAACTTTTTGTTCAAGAGTACTTTCCTCCTGATACTAAAAAGCGCTATGTAGATATTGTTAATGCAGTTATGCAATCTTATAAGGAGCACATTGAAAATCTAGACTGGATGAGTCCTGAAACAAAGGCTAAATCTTTGGAGAAATTATCAAAAGTATCAAAGAAAATTGGCTACCCTGAAAAGTGGAAAGATTTCAGGGCCATGAAAATAGACAGGAATTCTTATGTATCAAACGTTCTTTCAGCCTCTTCATGGTGGCAGAAATACAATCTGAATAAATTAGGAAAACCGGTGGACAGAACTGAATGGGATATGACCCCACAAACCTATAATGCTTATTATAATCCTTCGAATAATGAAATTGTTTTACCTGCCGGAATTTTTATGATACCAGGGGTAAAAGATAGTGAAGTAGATGATGCAGTAATATATGGTTATGCAGGTGCTTCTACAATCGGTCATGAAATAACACATGGGTTTGATGATGAAGGAAGACAATTTGATGCATTGGGTAATTTGAGAGACTGGTGGACCAAGGAAGATGCAGTTAAGTTTAATAAAAAGGTCAAAGGAATTGTAGAGCAGTTTAATGCCTATGTTCCAATAGATAGTACTCATATTAATGGAAAAGCTACAGCAGGAGAAAACATAGCTGATCTAGGAGGTGTAGTTATAGCTTTGGATGCCTTTAAAAAAACAGAGCAATATAAAACTGGAAAAAAGATTAGTGGGTTAACTCCTACTCAACGTTTTTTCTTAGGTTATGCCCTAGGTTGGTTAGGGCAACCACGTAAAGAAAAGTTGGCACAGCAATTATTGGTTGATGTTCATGCGCCTGGAAAATACAGGGTAATAGGTCCATTGAGTAATGTTCCTGATTTTTATACTGCCTTTAATATTCAGCCAAATCAAAAGATGTTTAGGACAGAGGAGAAGCGAGTGAAGATATGGTAATGATTAATATCTGTGAACAGATCACTTTATATTTGAGGTTTAAAGCTAATCGTAAATCAATGTCGTTTAGTTAAGCTGAATACAATAATGCCACCCCCATAAGGGGCTATTTGATCTTCCCAAATTTTACTATAATAATTTCACCCCTAATGGGGCTAAATTTCCTTAACTAAACGACATTGAATTGTAAATAGCCAAAAGTTAATAGTTTTTGACAACTGACAACTGGCAACTGACAACTATATTCCTAAACTGCTAGCATATTTCTAAATAAATGCCTAATTTTATTACCCTAATTAAACACATAACCCCAAATTTGAAATACATGAATAGAATTCTATACACACTCATTTCCCTTTTTCTATCTACTTCTTTATTTTCTCAGTATGCTTATGACTTAAGTGTATTAATAGATGTGAAAATCAATAAAGCTGTTCCATCCATAACATTAAGTTGGAATAAGTATAGCGCCGCTACCAATTATGTTGTTTATCGAAAAGCTAAAACTGCCAATACATGGGGGCTTTATAAAGCTAATCTCACCGGAGCAGATTCAAGTTGGACTGATACAAATGTGCAAATCGGAAATGCATATGAATATAAAGTATTACGAACAGGTGGTACTTATAATGCAAATGGATATATATATGCCGGAATTGATTATCGGGTAGAAGCTAATGAAGGAAAAGTGATCATCTTAGTGGATTCAACTTTGGTTAAGGATCTTCAGGCAGAGATTGACCAATATCTGGATGATATGGTGGGAGAAGGTTGGATTCCAATCTACCAGTCTATTTCACCTATTATGGATGTAAAAGATGTAAAGAAAATAATTAAGGATATTTACAACCTGGACCCTGTAAATACCAAGTCTTTATTTCTGATCGGGCATATTCCAGTTCCATATAGTGGTGATCAAAATCCGGATGGTCATCCTGATCATATCGGTGCCTGGCCAACTGATACTTATTATGGTGATCTTAATGGAACATGGACTGATACCCAGATAAATGATGAGAGTGCAAGTGATCCTCGAAACAGAAATATTCCAGGAGATGGTAAATTCGATCAAGCTTATATTCCTTCAGCAATGGAACTACAAGTAGGTAGGGTAGATTTTAATAATATGCCGGCTTTTAGTGATAATGCCACAGAACTGATCAGAAAATACCTGATTAAAAATCATGCATTCAGGACAAAAGAATTTGTAGCAAAGAGAAGAGGACTACTTCAGGATAACTTCAATTTTACGGAAGGGTTTTCCCAGGCTGCATACAAAAGCTTTTCTGTCATGTTTGGGAAAGAAAATGTGTTTGCTAAAGAATATAGAAACACCCTGTTAACTGATAGTTATTTATGGAGTTACGGTTGTGGTGGTGGAAACTATGTATCAGCAGGTGGTATTAGTTCTACTTATAATTTTGCAGTTGATTCCTTACAAACTGTATTTACCATGTTGTTTGGAAGTTATTTTGGTGATTGGGACTCACAAGATAATTTCCTTAGATCAGCACTTGCTAGTGGACAGACATTAACTGATGTTTGGTCAGGCAGGCCAAACTGGTTTTTTCACCATATGGCTCTTGGTGAAACTATTGGTTATGGAGCTCTAATTACAATGAATAATACAATTGTAAATAATAAATATTTATATGAAGAATCAGGTTATGGAGTAAATTTTGTTACTAATGCATTAATGGGTGATCCCACACTCAAGCTATTTCCATTAAGACCCGTTACTGATATTAATCTTAGCGATGTAAATGGAAATGTAGAAATTAACTGGACAGCTTATACTGATAGCCTGGATCATTATGAATTGTACAGTAGAACATCAGCCAATTCTTCCTTTAAATTAATAAAAAATATACCTGCCAATCAAACCAGTTATATTGATAGTTGTGTAACTCAAAATCAATACATAGAATATATGGTGAGAGCTTCAGCGCTTGAGACAACTGGTAGTGGTACTTATTTTAATCTGAGTAAAGGTGCTCATGAATCCATTATACCTTCATCGGCGATAGCTCCTCAACTTACTGTAAATTATGTAATTGAAAATGAAAATGTGACATTTACTGCTTCCGGTAATGCTAGTTCTTACCTATGGAAGTTTGGGGATGGAACAACTTCAACTGAAGAGTCACCTGAACATAGTTATAGTAAATCAGGGACATTTACGGTATTGCTTTTTACTGATTATAATTGTACCACTAAGATTGATACTTTTACAATAAGTGTAATCATTACAGGTGTTGCGGAAAATAATGCTAAAGAGTTAAATGTCAAATTGTTTCCAAGTATTGCAAATACAGATATTAATTTGATTCTTTCAACTGCGGTTAAAGCCAATTGGAAGATTATTAATACGAGTGGCAGGGTTTTAATGGGTGGTCAGTTTTCAGACAAGCAGCTTAAAGTTGGGGTAGATGAGTTAAGCAATGGATTTTATTATATAGAGTTGAATACAGAAAAGGATAGTTTTGTAAAGAATTTTAGTATACAGAGGTAAGTGAAAAGTGTGTAGTGAAGAGTGAAGTATACCCCTCGCATAAGAGATTAGAGAGCGAGTTGTATTGAGGTGTTTTGCTATTAATATTTAACCTCGGTGGGGTTGGTCGCGATAATTGATACTGATTAGTAATATGAAAATATAATAGATGCCATAGCTTCGCTCTTCTGGAGCTAGTTGTGTTTTGAGGTTTTTTATTATTAGTATTTTACCCCTCTGAGGTAATTTGCAGTAACTATTTCCTGGTTAATAGCTTTGATAAATAACATTATTAGAGAGCACCTGGTATTATCCAAATAGAAATTTTGCAATACAAATGTATGAATGCGACAAATTACCCAGCGGGGTAAAATGTTAATAGTATTACCTAATTACCAGCAACTCGCTCCATAGGAGCGAAACAAATGAAGACATCGCTAAAAGTACATCGTCTTATGTCGTATATCGTATATTTATTTTATCCCTAACGAACTAATATATGTTCCAATTTTCTTTCCTTGTACTAATCCATCCTCTATTGATTTCCGAAACTGAGTACCGGAATAAAAACCTGAAAAAGCTGCTTCCTGGGCTGCATTTTCAAATGAACTAAAGTTCCTTGGAACTCCAAAAATATCAGTTCTACCATAATTAGTAAAGTCAGAAAAACTATAATTAGGGCCAAACAACTCTGTTAATACATTGAAAGCTGCACCCGACTGTACTGCATATTCAGAAGAATATTCAGGAGACGGTGGTGTATTAACCAATGTATTAAAATCCGGATCAATAACTGAACGAATAAAGCTTACCGGCCTTAATACATTATGGGTGAATTTAGACTTCCAGCAAGAAATATATGCATCATGAACTGCTAATCCCACCTTTAAATAGGTTTCTGCTGCTGTAGCCAGGTCAGCACGTTCTTGCTCCAATACCTGTGTTGCTATAGATATTGAATGACCGGGAGGAGTAACAGTACCATCTCCGTCTGTCCAGAACTCAGCTATAGTTTTTTGCTCTTCTGAAATGAGCTTTGAATTTGTATACACTTCCATAGCTTCTTTAAAGAACTCACTATTCATATCCATAGAGTATACCGGCGGATTAGTGGGTTGCACATTATCAACATCATTGCTCATAAAAGGTCTTACTTTACCCCAGTATGGTTGCAGTGGGGTTGTCTCCGTACCTGTTGGTCTGTAGGTTCCGGGTCCGGGAGGAAATGAATAAGCTGAATAGTTTGTTTTGTATGCTTCATCCATACCATCAGATTTTGCATAAATGTTTATTTCCGATGCTATTAACTTACCAAAACTTATTGATCTGGTTATTTCTTCCTGATCTGATACATTATCTTTAAATATTGAATAGTACTTGGTCTCCAATTCATCGATTAACACTTTATTTTCTGTACTAGCAGTTTTAAAACAGGCTCTATAGAAATCAGCCATAGCTGCATTTGCAACCAGGCCCCAGTTGTATTGTTTTCCTTCTTCAATTCTGGATTTACCGGCTAATGAGTTATAGCCTTTCATGCCAGCTACCACCGACTGATACAGTGTAACACCAGCATATCCAAAAGAACGGGCAGCAACGGGTGCGGTAAATCCATCAGTTTCTTTAATAAGCTTATTGTGCAATGTAAACCATTCTCTGGCTACAGCACTTTCGATATTTAAGGTATATTGGGGTTTTATGCTTCGGTCTTTTTGGCAACTGTGTAGTAGTATTACCCCTATAGACATAAGGAATAATAGGCTTGATATGCGTTTCATGAGTATTGTGTTGTTTTGGTATAAAACTTAATCACTCTAAAACTGTACCAATTTGATGCAGGTATACTATATATAGGGTAATTCGGAAGTTCCTGCTTACAGCTTACTGGATTTAGCTGCTTTAATTTCCAGTGTATTTACATCTTGCAGGTATACAATAATGGAAGTATTGTCTTTAATAAGTTCGGGAGCCAGTTTAATTGGTATCTCACCATTTATTTGAGGAGCTATCTGAGTAAACTCCCTTACTACATTGTCATTGGTAAGGGTTTTGCCACTATTTTCTCCTTTTCTTATTATAGTAACCAGCTTCTGCTCTACTATAGCAATATTCATTCTAAGATTGTTAAGGTCACCATCTATATGATAGCCAATTTTATCTATTACCCCATTGGTGGTGGATGGTATTGCTAATACGATATGATTTTCAGGGGAAAGAGATAAATTATGCATAACATGCTTTCCTATTAATTCGGCATTTGATCCTACGCATTCTACTTTCCCATTTACGATCACTTGAGGTGTGTAGGCAGAATTAAGTTTCATCTTAGAAACATATGATGACTGTCTTTCTGAATAGCTACTTTGACTAAACGGATCCTTCCATCCCAACCTGTTCCAATAGTCAACATGAAAGGCTAGAGGATAAACTTGAATTTGTTCCTTTTCTGCTTTCTTTACCCAGGAAGAGAGGACTTCATCTGCTGATGGACAACTTGAGCAACCCTGTGAGGTAAATAATTCTATTACAGCAAAACCATTTCCGGGCTTGATTATTGGTTCAGTTATCTCCTTTGCTTTTGGTTCTTTCATCATACATGCTATTAATATGTATATAGGCAATAACAATAATAGATAGCTGCTTTTCATAATTTGATTATTTGTTCCTGTATCTTCTTTTTCTGAAATACAGGATTATAAATAGTAGTATTAATAAGGGCCATGCTCTAAATAAGAATATTACAAATTTAATGAGCGCAAACCAACCACCGGTAATGCCCAGGCTTATTTGTTTCCATAAATTAGAATTAGCATGTATAACTTCATAACACGATATCTCTATAGTAGAAAAACGTATTTGTGAGGTCAGATATTTTAACCTGGCTTCCATAAATTCTATATCTCCCCGCACTACAGAAAGTTCCTTTTCTATATTCAATACTTCATTAACATTATGGGTTTGTTTTAAGAGATTTATATATGTGCTTTCTAATTCTCTTTTGGAATTTAGCCTGGCATTTATATCTATATATTCTTCTGTAACATCCTTTGTTTCTATATTTTTGGTATCCAGTTTTATAGATAATAGGAGGATGTCACGTATTAAGGAATCAAGTTTAAGAGCGGGTACTCTTATTGTTGCATTAAATTCCTTTCTGTTTTCCTGATCTGATTTTGTTTCATTGGACATATAAGCTTCATACTTCCTGTTAAGTAAATGGAGCTGATTGCCTGCATAATCTATGTCTTTCACTTCAAATCTTAAACTGGCTTCCTTAATTAATTTTGTGGTAATATCCACTTGCTTATTACCAGGCGCTTCATTTGATTCATTTTTAGCATTATTATTTGAGGTATTAAGATTTGCAGCTGAAGAAACACTACCATCTTCTTTTTGCCGACAAGCGATAAGACATAATAGGAACAGTAATATTGGTAGGAGTTTCATAAATAAGGGCTTTTACCAATATGATGTATAAATGACTTATTGGAGTTGGATGATATTTGTGAAGGATGTGTTAATAATAGCTTTGTTATAATTAATTATATATTTTGGAACAATAATAGTAATAATTTATTTATTAGTAATGCAGCAATTATTATATGAATATGGATCTTTACTATATCATAATCATTTAATCTAATAGTACTCCCTTAAATTTAAGCTATGCATAATTTATTATTATTACTCTCTTTCTTACTGCCGTTCTCTTATTCTTGTACAATGGATAGTCTACTCACAAAAGATGAGTGGCTAGTAGGAGAAGAAAAGGGTACGGTTATTAAGGAATTTACTACTGCCGGTAAAGAGTTAACCCTCACCCTGGAAAGTGCTTCATTTTGTGAAGGGGCCAATGGCATTCAGTTAACTATAGAGAATAAAGGGAATCTTATCTTCACCTCAAATGTGGAGCAGTTTCCATATACTAATAAGATACAGATTCCTGCCAATTCACCTATTAAAATAACCACGCAGGTATTTGAAATAGTGAACCCCAGTATTTCTTGTATCAGGCTGGGCAATGTAAAATGTAAAATATCTTATTAGTATATTGCTTATTGGACATCGGACACCATCCCAACCAACGACCAACGAAAAATGATCCTCCAGACCCCAAGATTATTACTAAGAGAAATGACAGTTTTGGATGCTGAAAATGCTTATATTCTTAATGCTGATCCTGAGGTAGTCCGTTATACAGGTGATGATCCATTTAAGAGTGTTGAAGATGCCAGAGAGTTTCTAGGCAATTATAGACACTACGAAAAATATGGTTATGGAAGATGGGCTGTTATAAATAAAGAAGACCAGGCATATTTGGGATGGTGTGGCTTAAAGTATACACCTGAGTTGGATGAATATGATATTGGTTACCGCTTAATTAAAAAGTATTGGGACAAGGGTTATGCTACTGAAGCTGCAAAAGCATGTATAGCATATGGCTTTGATAAATTGGGTATGACTACTATTGTAGGCAGAGCGAGATTAGAAAATAAGGCTTCTATAAAGGTGCTTGAAAATATTGGTTTGGAATATTACAAGGATTTTGATATGGAAGGCTTTCCAGGGGTTATATATAGGATTGAAAAGAAATGTATCTGAAATCTTGCGCCCGTTAGGGCTTATTAAACTAAAACTTTAACACAGGGCTTCACCCTGTCCTATTATCTTACACTCTTTCAGCGCTAAAAAGTATAAATTTATTATGAAAGTCTAGTTTAGGATATGACATTTATATTAGAATAATCTGTTTTAACTATTACTTCCACAAAGAAAGAATGATGAAGCAGATGATGATGCCTAAGATAGGATGACCTGCATCAATTAATAATAGTTTGTTGGAACGGCTTTCCCACAAAGCAGAAATTCCTATTGAGCAAAAGCTAAATCCAATACCTGAAGCAAGTCCTAATTTTAAAGCTGATATAACCGTGCCGGAACCTGTTGCATATACTATATATGCTACTCCTAAAGCAGTAATTATATTATAAACCAGGTTTAAAATAAGCTTAGTCCTTAATTCAGCAGATGTAGGCTCCTTAATAATTACACCGTGTTTCTCTAGATCAGTGGCCCACATATTGCCAAATATAACTGAGAACCACAATGCGCCGGTTAGCCAGAATGCTATACCTGCAACTAATACTGCCCAAATATTTAAAGTGGAAAGGAAACCGGATGCCATAGATTTTATATATAATTTGATTAATATGTACCTGGTACCCTAGTTGAAACTAAAGGCAATTCAGCTAGCGCTTTATTTTACAATTCCGACTAACTACCAACTACCAATGATCCCCTAGTGAAACAAATTAATATCTCCTTTCAATAATATATGCTCTCCTTTGCCCAGGTCTACTTCTGCTGCATATACATATACTCCGGCATTACATTTCTTTCCGTTTACCTTACCATCCCAGGCTGCATCTTTGGCATCCGGACTTATATTAGTTGCACTAAAGACCATGCCACCCCATCTGTCAAATATCTGTAAGCTCTTGATTATGGCCTGCGGATTGGCAGTGTAGAGATTCCAGGTATCATTAATACCATCACCATTGGGTGAAAATGCATTTGGTGTATATATATCCAGTTTCCTGATTATAGTAATGGATACTTTATCTGTCTCTGTACATCCTCCTGCATCTTGTATAGTAGCAGTAATTGTTGTATCCTGATCTACAGTAAGATTAATGTTATTACAATTAGCACATATGATTGGACTCCAATCAATAGTTACTATATCTTTTCCATTTGTGATAGCCTCTATATTTACAGAGGAACCTTCATCCACATTTAGATCCGGACCGAGATCAAGTTGTAATGATTTTCCTGCTGTTAAGTCAATGACAGTGTCCTTCTCACAACCGAATAAGTCTGAAATTGTTAATGGATAAACACCTACCGGAAGGTTCTCAAATAATGGATTTGATACTGGTGCAGTACTATTTATACTATAAGTATAGGGTGGACTTCCCCCATTTACATTTAATATTTCAATAGATCCATTTGTACCTGTTGAACAGGCAGGACTGTATACATCCAGATCGAGACTACCCGGCAGATTTTCCTGTAAATTGAGAATTAGAGTAGTATCAAACACGCACGAATTAGCATCCTTGATTGATAAATTTACTACTCCCGATAAAAGTCCGGTATAGTTTGATTGGGAGGTAAACTGACTTCCATTTATGCTATATAGGTAGGGTGCAGTTCCACTATTAATACTCTGAATATCAATACTGCCATTATTGGCTACCTGGCAGGATGGTCCGCTAAGATTAATAATTGGATCAGAAGGAATATTCTCATTTATCTTCAATGTGAGTGTGGTATCAAATACACAATTGTTGTTATCCTTAATGGAAAGTACAAATGAACCTGCATTGATATTAGTAAATGAACTTTGTGCACTAAACGCCCCACCATTTAAACTGTACTGGTATGGTGCAGTCCCACTATTTATACCCATTACTTCTATACTTCCATTAGTAGCCACACTACATGCAGGACCTGACAGATTAATAATCGGATCTGAAGGAATATTCTTATCTATTTTTAATACTAAGGTAGTATCAAACTGACAACCATTTCCATCTTTGATGCTGATAGTAAAGGATCCTGCATTAATATTTGTAAATGTTGTGAGTGATGCAAATGGACCGCCATTTAAACTATATATATATGGCGGTGTGCCACTTGTTAAACCAGTGATATCTATCTGACCATTATCTGCTGCTGAACAAGATGGGCCCTTTAAATTTAAGATTGGATCAGATGGTATATTCTTATTTATTTTTAAAGTTACAGTAGTATCAAAAACACAGTTGTTATTATCCTTGATAGTAAGGGTAAAGACACCCGCAGACATACCTGTATAGTCAGTCTGAGTGGTAAAAGCACCACCGTTCAGACTATATTGATAAGGAGGGGTTCCGCTGGTAATTCCGAGTATTTTAAAACTTCCGTCTGTAGCTACATTACATGCAGGCCCTGATAAATTGAAAACGGGATCAGAAGGAATATTACTTACTATATTTAAAACTATAAGGGTGTCAAATTCGCACTGTTTATTATCTACAATACTAATTAAATAACTGCCATTGGAAAGGGTTGTAAAACTTGCATTATTGGATGGGATGCCATTGTTGATTGCATAAGTAAAAGGTGCTGTTCCTCCTGATACATTGCTTATGTTTATAGTTCCATTTAAAGCCGCTGTACAGGCTGGGTTATTTAATGTAGCATCTATTGATTTAGGCGCAGCAGTATTGTTAAGGATCTGTAGACTGTCTTTGTGTTTACAGCCGTTTACAGGATTGGTGACTTCAACATAAAACCACGAGGTACTGAGTGCAGTAATACTATTCGCAGTTGGATTGCCACTGATATTTCCTGATGGGCTGGTCCATAAAAATGTATAGTTTCCATTAGGTCCTGATCCGCTAATATTTAATGGTACACCCGTGCCATCACAAGGAAGTTCATTGGGTACTGTATTAATGCTTACATCATCTGGTTTAATAAAGTCACTTGACACCGCCAGGGTATCTGAACTGATACATCCGTTTTGATTATTGGTGATTATTAAAATGTAACTACCTGCAATGCATGCCTGATTGGATATATCTGTAACCGGATTTTTAAGACAAGGCCCTTTCCATTCGTAGATAAATTGGGCACCAGCATCTGATCCGGAAGTGAGAATTAAAGCTGCACTATCTGAACAGTTAATAATTTCATTAGTACTAATATTTACATTAGGGTAAATGGTCTGGTCGCTTACCAAAAAAGTATCTGATACAATACATCCCTGTACTTTGTCATTAACAAAGACGATATATGGACCCGACTGGGACACTTGTAAACTAGCCGAGATACTATCTTTTATGGCTTTGCCTCCGGGATCTTTCCAGCTATAAGTATAATCATTCCCCCCTTTTTGAACATCACTCAATAACTGAACTGTTTTATGATTACAGTCAAGGTAATCTGTGACCGGTGCAGATAAACTTACTTTGGTAGTACATTCTACTATGAAATATGCAAAGAGGGTATCGGCTTGTGCAATATTGGAAGTGACATCCGGGAATAAAACACCAGGGGCAATAGTCATCTTCTTAGTCTTCCATTTGTCAAACTTCCAACCAGTACCAGGTAAAGCCCCAAAACTGAGATCAGTACCTCCATAGTACTTGGCGTCAAAAGCATATGAGGATGGAATAATCGAATTTACTTTTACATTATTTGGAGAACCTTGTGGTAAAACCACCACTGTTAGATCATATGGGCCTTTTAATTGATAACAATCAACCAATCCGGTTTCAATATCAACACAGCGTTCGTTGATGAAGTCTTTCAGGAACTTCACATTGGCTTTCCATTCATTATAAGTGCCACCCCAACGTGCAATATGTCTTGGCATCTCCGGATCTATTCTTGCTATCAACTCGTCCAACAACTTGGTCATATAGTCACAACTCAGATAGGTATTATTGAGATCGGCATATCGGTTTATATAATAATCATGGAATGTTTTATTCTGAAACAACTTAGAGAGAACATCTGTGTGCATTTGGGGGTCAGAATTGCTTCCTAATTTATCTATATCACATGGGTCGGCATCGGCATTTATATTAGGTATGCCTGTATAGTTTACATAATGTCCAAAAGTAGCATCTTCATCCCATAGTGAATATCGCCATTTCTGGGCATTCCCTTTGGCATCTTGTCCATGCCACCAGGCAGTATTCCAGTTGAGCCAGTCTTTACAAACGGTGTGGATATTAATTATAAAATAATCTGCCAGACTCTGAAGATTTAAACGATCTGAAACATACTTAAAATTGGCAGGTATAGTCATATCATTAGCCAAAATATAAGACCTTAATGTGCTCCATGGAGCCAATGATCCATATTCGGCCCAGGTAGCACCCCAGGTTTTCATATAATCAATTTCTTTCTCATCAAGATTATAATAATAATCGGTATAATCTTTATCGTCTGCTTTTTCTCTAAGCTCATATACACCCCAGTATGCACCATTTACATATAGTATACAAGGTTCATAAGTACGAACGTCCAGATCCATATGCGCTCTTTGCGCCAGTTCATGAACATATGCATCTCTGATATGCGCTCCACCGCCACTTGCAGGATAGTTATCATTAGCAGCTGGTTTGAGTATGATGCGTTGGAAATCCTTACGATCTGTCAATTTGAAAATCTTATTATGGATTTCACTATCATTTCCAAACTGGTCCCTGGTTATATAATCTACTCCACGCTGCTGATATGCCCAAGAGTCATTACCATGTTTATTGTATTCACCTGTACTCTCATCCTTGAATACCCCGTTTTCATCAAACAATTCAAAGGTACCTTCCGGGGAGCTTTGAGTGCCATTGAGTAAATTGCTAATACCGCTACCACCGGCAATGGAAACTACTTTTACACTATGTTTACTGGCTGGGCCTATGAAATAAGTATTAAATTCAATGTGAGATGGGTAAATTGTCTTATCATTAGGGAAAGTTCTGCATCTCAATACTTTAGTAGCATTTATTACAATCGGTTTAGTATATAAAGTAGAGGTAGTGACAGGATCAGAACCATCAAGGGTATATCTGATTTGTGAATTTGGTTCAGGAGTAGTCAAAGTCACTGTTTGTGCAGATGCATAATAACCGGCATCAATGTCAAAATCAGGAGTTTCAGCATACCTGGTATAAACAGATGCATTAGGATTGCCTGGTGTAGGGGTATCGGTCATTACCCAGTTTCCTCCATCCGGAACTCTGGCATAGGAATGATTTTTTTGATTGGGTATTACTATTTCATTAAAGTCAATGACAGTTCCAGAGGGAGATGCCAGTACAAATGCCTCTTTTACATCGGTCTGTGTCACTTTAAAATTAGTGTGCCAGGTACCGCCTATTAATTGGTCCTCACCCGAAGCAATAAATATGACTCTACCTTTTGCAGGTATCATAACCCCATTTGGGATCTTCCACTTAGTAGGAGAGGCAACCCTGTCACTAAGGTAATATCCACCCAAATTAACAGTTGCCGCCCCTGAATTATAAAGTTCTACCCAATCTTCATAATCATTATTAGAACATAAAAAATTACTATAATTAGCTGCTGAAAACTCATTAATGACTATCTGTGCAAATGAGCATTTTATACTAACTATACTTATGAAAGTTAATAAAAAGACCCTGACCAATATTTTAATCCGGTTTAAGGACATGATTTACGTTTTAGTTTATACAATTCACTTTATATAAGACCCATTAAATGGAGGTTTTGTTATGCAAATATCTTGTTATTTCACCTTCAAATATAAACATTTTAAATAAATGCTATGCTATATGTAGTGAACTGATTAAATTAATGATTGTTTTTTGTATTAAAAACCTTTAATCTGCGACTGTAATTTTAAATCCGTTACAATCAGTAATTACAAATTCACGACTACCATATACCCTTGTAACAATCCCTTCAGCAATTATTGCATTTTTTGATCTCAACTCTTCATAGAATTTATCTATTTCAGGTACCCATATAATAAAATCAGTATTTATCTTCCTGAATTGAGCATTTGTTTTTATTTCTTCAGTATCTGATTTCCCAAAATGAATCTGGAATCCATCCCTTTCTACCATGGCATATACAGGCGGGTCAAGAAAATACCCGATTATGTTAAACCCTAATATGTCACGGTAATACTCGGCTGTTATAACCACATCGCGTACAATTAGTTGAGGTGCTATTCCAATTATATTTGCTTTTTGGTACATAATAGAAAGTTATAGAAGTATAAATAAATTCATATTATTTTTCATTGTCATCCTCATCAAATTCAAATTAACAATGAGTAAAGCTCAATAAATTTAATAAGATTTTAAATATTAGGGCTCAATATTTATAGAATTTATGAGCATCCATCTTAATATCTCTGTTTGGGCTTTGATATTTATCGGACATCTAAATTTCACTTTAATAGACGAGTTAGGGGCGGGTAACAGGCGGGTATAGGGCGGGTAATAGGCGGGTAAGAATTTCTTACCCGCCTATTACCCGCCCTATACCCGCCTGTTACCCGCCCCTAACTCGTCTATTGATCTTATAATGAGTTAAAAACAAGTGCAAAATCAGGTGTATATTGCATATAATATTTTAGTACAAAGGGAATTAATCCCCGATATAAAAAAAAGATGACCAGCGTTTTTAACGCTGGTCATCTGATAATTTTAAGATATTCGATTTAGTTAAAATAGGAGTATCAAAATGATACTACAAAAACCTGTTTATTTTATCACGGTAAGCTTTTTAATAACCCTGCCTTCTTTTGCTTTTATCTGTAAATAATAAAGGCCTGAACTAAGATCTGAGGTACTCAATACAATATTTCCATTTAATATATCAACAGGTGTAGACTTTACAACTTTACCCAGTGCATCAATGAAATCTATTGTAAACTTACCCGTTATGTTGCCCAATATCTGAATATTTATATCACTTCCTGTTGGGTTAGGGAATACATTTACCACAAAACTTGCATTGGTATTATTGACCGATGTAGTATTTATAAATAAAGTATCCTGAATTGAACTGGAACATACCCCATTTGAGACAGTCAAGGTAACTATGTAAATTCCATTTTGTGTATATAAATGGGTTGGATTCTGAACAACGGAACCTGAAGAACCATCACCAAAGTCCCAGAACCAGCTTGTAGGATTGGTCTTGGTTTTATCTGTAAATATTACTGATAAATCTGGCTGGATCAAATAATTGAATTCAGCTACCGGCCCAGGTGTAATAGCTACGGTAATAGAATTTTGTGGACTTGTACAAGATAACTCCTGAACTTCCCAGTCATAGAAATAATAGTAGTAAGTTAGAGGTGTATTGGTAGCATTGGAAGAATAAATGCTAATAAGATTATCAATTTTGTAAGGATACTTTGCACCTCCATTATTACGGTATAGATTTTGGCTTACATTTCCTATGCTGTATTGTCCGGCAGCTGGAACATCAAAATTTAATTCAACTCTGCTTTCTCCATCAGGTACTTTTGTAGTTACAGATTGAAGCTCTTTATCTCCAGCATCATATAATTTTATTGTACGATCGCTTTCTCCCTGTGCATATACTAAAACTGATTTTATTTTACAAGGAGTAAATGCTTCAAATAATAGCCTACCGTCAAATCCGGTATTATGATTGCCACCATTGCCAAAAGTATTATCTATAGGCCCTACATGTAGTATTGGATTATCTTTTAATTGTTCTAAACTGAAAACAGTATTGCTTAATATTTTAGGTGTATTAAAGACTGTACCTGTATAAACCAGAATTCCGTTTTCATACCAATTTGCAGTGTTACCTGGTAAAACATCAGCCACAAGGGTAGCAGAATTTGCAGCGCATACTAAAGTATCACCTGATACTCCGGGGATGACCGGTGGGTTATAACTTACTGTAAGACTGTAACTATTTTGACCGATGGTGTTCGTAACGGTCAATAAAACAGTATAAACTCCTGCCATTGTATAATTGTGTGCTGGATTTATATCAGTGCTTGTTGTACCATCACCAAAGTCCCATAACCATTCTTGAGGAATGTCAGTAGACTTGTCAGTAAATACAAAATGACCATAACATGAAATATCGGTATCTACTGTAAATGAAGCTGTAGGAGCAACAATTGCTGTCTGGCAATAGGTAGGAATGTCGAAATTCTCCACTTCATCACCAGTGTCTGCAGTTCCTTGTTGAGCGTATACACCCATTCCTCTTGCTGCAAATGCATCCCAGATCATACATTTGTGTTGTTTATTATAGAGAAGTTCATCAGCGGCCAGAATAGCATCTCTTGCATCCAGAAAACCAGGACCACATGGTTGAAGTTTCATTGCTTCCAGTACTAAATTCATAGCTGTAATATTCCCCCCGGTTCCATTGTACCAATCAGGGTCAAATCCCTCTGCATCTATTAGCTTCCAGGTCATATCCCAAAGTACCTGCGCCCATATTTCACCAATATCATGTACTTCACCGCTTTGAGCAATAAATCCATAAGTTTCAGGATTTATATTGAAATCTGTAGAATAAGGATATCGGCGTATTCCTGGACCGGTAATAGCTTCATCCAGTGCATAAGTTCCGATTCCTCTTGAATCGATACCCATATCTCCTGGTTCTATTGTCATTATTAAAGCTAACCAGTCGCTCCATCCTTCGCCCCCTTCTTCACCATTATTCAGACAATTAGAGTTAGAAGGTCCACCGGTAAGACGGGTAGATACTCCATGACCAAATTCATGTGCCACTATTCCATTATCTATAGATCCGTCTCTGTCAGGATTAGATATAGCTGTTGAGCCTAATGTTACGTTTACAGTCTTTCCTGCGGTAAGTTGTGCCTTAATTAAATCTCCGTCAGACTGTGAAATCATTAGAGAGGGTATATTAACATTACCCACACCTGGCATTGCAATAGGAGGTCCGCCGGCATTATTGACCATAATTACTCCAACTGCCCCGGCATCTTGTGCAGCTATTACTTTAACAGTAAAGATACAAGAACCCCTGTCAATGATAGCTACTTTGCCTTTAAGCTCGGCGGCATTTACAATATTTTCACATCCATCACTGGTAGGAGCAGTATCATCTATAAGCAACACAGCATCGGCAGTAATGGGAATTGTAAGTCCGGGGCCAAAAGTAGCTTCCACTGCTACATAATTACCGGCTATTTCTACAGGATTATTTACTGTAAGTACCGCTGATGTACCAACAGGCCATAAATACATTTGCATGACGCCATTTTGTCCGTCATCAGGGGTAGAAAAATTGGCGTTACTGGTTCCTCCACCATCCTGAGCCTCAGCATTTACGTAATCTCCTCCCAGACCACCTTTGCCATAATTATTTTGCTGGAAGTTTCCTGACAATTCATCAAAGCCGTGATGGTAAAGTACATCATGCAGTTTATTGTTTACATAGAATAAATTGGTAATGATTGCATCCTTATTTGAATTCGGAGTTTTAGTAAGATCTAAAGGGAAATCGAAATTCAAACTTGCACCTCCATCTGGTGAGTAACCCGGCATATTTGCATCAGCCTGGTCTTCATATGCATACACATTATTTCCCCTGGTAATAGTATATTCAGCACCATCGATGCCATCTGTATCATGCCAGGCAAAAGGAGAAGCATCAATATCACTAGGATCAATTAATATCTGGCGGGCACCAAATGTAGGAGCCTCAAGAGGGAAAGGAAAGATATTATAAGCACTTTTTCCGTTTACAGTTGAAGATGATCCTTGGTTTTCTATATTAAGTTCACTGTTATTTACTTTATTGCCGGGCTTTAAAACGCTGCCCAGATCACAACTCACGGTCCAGTTATTTTTACTGATAAAATTACCAGAGGCAGCATCAATACGGATATTCCACCAATCAACACTGTTGCGAAGTTTAATATTGACGTTCCAGGCTAGATTAAATCCGGTTTCGACTGCAACGTATGTCAGATCTACTTTAATAGCTTTATCAGCAATACCGCAAGTGTTAAATTCCCATTGATCAGTGGTATTTTTAATAAGATTACCACTAGGAGTAGCAGTAATTTGCTTTCCAAGGTATTGAGCGGCAGCTTGAATTGCAGCATCCGGTCGTAATGAAGGAATAACCGAGTTTGCTTTTTTAACTGCATCCGGATAAAAGCGACTGGCGAAATTCACTACTCTATTATTTTTAATAGCCATAGAACTTATGGCATTAAATATGCGAATGCCTGATATTTCCTGATTTAAATAGATGTGGGTTATGCCCGTTTTTTTATCAGTGTATTGATCAGTTATCTTCCAATTGTTGATATCCTGATCAGTCAGGTTTAACTTTGATTTAGATTCCTGAAGATAATTTTGAATTACGGATCTATATTCCTGTGCACATACAAATAATGCAGAAATACAAAAGATTAAAAACAAAAAACCCTTCTTTAAATTAGTGTTCAAATTCATTGTGTATCTAATTTTCAATATTAAGAATCATTAAAGGTAAAAGTTCTAGGTTAATATGCAATCGGAATAATAAAAATAAATACCCAGTTCATGAACAATCAGGGAAACTCTGCTTTGAATAGAATTCTGCTTTAATGCCTTGATAAATTTCTAATTACAAACTCAAAGTAATATGCTTTATTAAAACAGCCACCCACTGATGAATGCAATATATATATAAGCGAAAGGGATTAAAAAGAGATAGGCATCAAAACGGTCGAGAATGCCACCGTGTCCGGGCATTAAGGTACCTGAATCTTTTACACCAAAGTTGCGCTTAAGCATGGATTCTGTAAGATCACCTAAAGTAGCAAAGATCATAACTATTATGCCCAATACGGTCCATTCTATCGCTGTAAACTCACCAAAGAAATAACTAAAAGACCATGCTAGCAGTAGGGTAGAAATAATGCCACCGATGATCCCTTCCCAGGTTTTACCCGGAGATATAGCCGGGTAGAGTTTATGCTTACCATAGATGGAACCCATAAAATAAGCCCCCGAGTCATTTACCCAAGTTAAAATAAGTAAACCCATAACAATATGGGGGTGAAAACTATTTTCCTGAACTGCTAAAGCTGCAACAAGTGAAACAGGAATAGTTAAATATGCAAGTCCTAATGCTAATATACCAATACGCGAAAACACCTGCATTCCTTTCTTTAATAATTCAATTAAGAGTCCTATAAATACAGGGAGGGCAAAAATCAATTGGTATACATATCCATTTGGAAAGTGATAGCAATGAAATCCTTTATCTGCAATCACAAATAAATAAGGTAAGAAACATAAAACTGGTCCCCAAACTGCATAAGTCTTTTGAGCATTATGGTCATTAGTAAACGCAACCCGAAAGTATTCTTTAAGATCCAGAAATAGAATTACCCCAAATAAACCAAGCAGACTTAGGGGCGAAATGTAAATTCCAGCTATCATAATGATACCGAAAATGATAGCGGTACTAACTCTTTGGCCCAGGGTTTTAAATTTTGTACTCATTGATCTCAGTATTATGTTTAGGTGATTGATAAAGCAGGTATAAACAGATTAGGGCACATATAGAGACGACCCACCAATTAGGAGAGGGTATGTTATCCTTATTTAAATTATCCAATTTGTCAGATTGAAAATAAGCAGCCGTAATTTGAATGCCATTAAATAAAAAGTGTAAAGTGATAGTTACCCAGATATTCCGGGTTTTAGCAAATATCCATCCAAGTATTATACCCAGGAGGAACCTCGGCAAAAAGCCTTCAAATTGGAAATGCAGCAGACTGAAAAGAAAACCGGTGACGATAGTAGCTAACCACTCATGCTTAAACCATTGCCCGAGTACACGCTGTATGCCGGCCCTAAAGAACCATTCTTCCCCAAGAGCGGGTAAAAAAGCCATTACCGTTAAATTAAATATAAGCGATAGAACTGAACCATTACTTATTAAAGATTCAATGAGTGAATTAATATTATCTTCAGACTGGCGGGCCCAGTCAGGTAATAAAATTTGTTGATTGGCCCATGCACTGGCTATTACTACCGGCATAGACAATGTAAAAAGCATAAGGGCCCAGGTCCAGTAATTTTGGATTAGGTTTTTTTCATTTCCCCACTGAGCCAGGTATTTTTTGTCAGTTATATAATAAAAAAGAAATGCCGGTATTATAAAAACCATGAGGCTGTTAAGTACCAATAAGATTCTCAGTGAATACAATTCATTCTCACTCACGTGTTCCACCTGACCTTGTAAAAGCGAGGTCATATCAACCCCAAGTAATTTGCCGATTAATACAGTAGCTAAAGACAATATTATGGAACCTGCCAATGCCAGCATGGCTAATAAAATCAACCTGCCTACAGGAGAATCCCTAAAAAATTGATTCCTGGAAAGAGGCTGAGCTTCGTTATATTCTTCTAAATTTGTCATAAATTAATTCTAGCAATGACCAGACTGAGCGTAAATATCAACAAACTTGCATTAATCAGAAACTCAAGGAGTGGAAATTTGCCGGATATTTTAAAACTAGCCCGGGATTGTGAATCATTTGGTGCAGAAGGAATAACAGTACACCCCAGACCTGACCAGAGACATATCCGTTTTGATGATATTCCAAAGCTCAAAAGTATAGTAACTACTGAATTTAATATTGAAGGAAACCCTACTCCTGAATTCATGAAACTGGTATTAGAGAATCAACCGGACCAATGTACATTAGTACCTGATGCACCAGAAGCACTTACTTCAGATTCAGGATGGGATACAATCAAACACAGTAGTTTTTTAAAAGAAATAATCAAAGAATTAAAAAACAATAATATAAGAGTATCACTTTTTTTAGATCCTGTTGAAAACCTGGTAGAAGGAGCAAAAGAAACAGGAGCAGACAGAATAGAATTTTATACAGGTAAATATGCCTCTCAATATGCAGCTAATAAAATCATGGCCGTAGAAAAGCATGTAGTTTGTGCTAAGCTAGGTTTTGAAATAGGATTAGGAATAAACGCAGGTCATGATCTAAACCTGGACAATTTAAAATATTATAAAGATCATGTAATACCCCTCCATGAAGTAAGTATAGGGCATGCCATAATATGTGATGCATTCTATTATGGCTTACACAACACAATTCAATTATATAAAAAGCAGCTAATTTGAGTTGTATTTCGTTACTCTGTATGGAGTATTTTTTCTAATTATTTTCCTTCCTGGCACGGGGCTAAACCCGCACATATCTATAGATAGTTACTGTTAATTAATTGTAAACACATATTTGTTAAATAATTAATTTTTTATTTAAAAAAAAGAAAATTCGCTATGTGAGTTTAGATTTATTTAATAGTTTTGACAGACAGATGCACTTATTTTTTAATTAATTAATAAAAACAGGATTAGTATGAAAAAACTTACACTACTAATTTCTTTGATGCTAGTCGCAACTTTCTCGTTGCTGGCCCAAAGAACAGTCGTTGGAAAAGTGACAGACGCTTCAGGTGAACCCCTCCCTGGTGCACACATTGTAGTAAAAGGTACAACTACAGGTGTCGCTTCTGACGTAAATGGAAATTATTCCATTGAGGTTCCTTCAAACGGGACAACTTTAGTGATGACCTATACAGGGTTCAACACTAAAGAATTTACTTTAGGGGCTTCAAATGTTGTTAACGTGACTTTAGAAGAAGGCGTGTTATTAAGTGAAACAGTGGTTACAGCTTTGCAGACCAACCGGAACAAAAGTGAGGTGGTGTATGCAAATCAGTCAGTAAACAATGAAGACCTTAATACAGTGGTTAACCGGAGTGCGCTTAATGCCTTGCAAGGAAAAGTAGCAGGTGTTAAAATTGGACAATCTTCAGGTGCTCCTGGTGCTTCTACCAGAATCGTGTTAAGAGGTGAAACATCTTTAACTCAAGGTAATAATGCCTTGATAGTTGTAGATGGTATTCCATTGAACAATGCATCTTCATCTGGTGGTGGTGGTACAGGAAGTGGAAACAAGCAAGGCGATAGAGATAATTATGTTGACTTTGGAAACCGTGCAAACGATATCAACCCGGATGACATAGAATCTATGACAGTTCTTAAAGGCCCTGCAGCAACTACATTATATGGTTCTCGTGGAGCTTCAGGTGTAGTATTAATTACTACAAAAAAAGGATCTAACTCAGCTAGTGGACATCCTAAAGTTTCTATAGGTAGTTCTTATAGTGTTGAGCAGGTTAATTTAGTATTTAAAGAACAAAGCAGTTTCGGATCAGGTTATAAATCTTGTAATGGCTGCGGTGGTGGTACAGATATCTTTATGGGAGAAAATTTTTCTTGGGGAGCACCTTTAGATGGCAAAGTTATTCCTTGGACTGCAATTCCTGCTGATGCTGACGGAAACTTACTTCCATTGAATAATGGAAAGATTGAACAATTATCCCGACCATATAGTGCTATACCAAATCATGTTGAATCTTTCTTTGATAATGGTAGTACTAATAGGAATAATTTTTCAATTGATGGTGGTGATGCAAAGTATAAGTATTTCCTTTCATTCACAAACTTCAATAATAAAGGTATTATTCCAAATGCTAATTACTTTAAGAATAACGTTCTATTAAATATGTCAGGCCAATTTACAGACAGATTAAGTAGTGCATTTACGCTTAACTATACTAAGATTAAGCAAAGAGGAGCTACAGAAGGTGGTTACCCATTTGGTTATTCAAGTGGTACACCGGCTTATGCATTTGCTTTACAGACTCCTGTAAATATACCTTATAATGAAATGAGAGATTACAATAGCCCTTACCAGGATTTTAAAGGATTTTATGCACAATATTCTATCAACCCTTATTATATATTAGCTGAGCAGAAAGTAGAAAATACAGTGGATAACGTATTAAGTAGTGTAGCATTAAATTATAGATTATTTGATCATTTTACCTTAACAGGTAGAATAAGTACCAACTTCAGCACATCAAATGTAACTGAAGAAAATCCTAAGTTTGCTTATGCCAGAGCATTATCCTGGTCAGATGGCACACTTTCAGATTTTATGAGTCCAAGAAATAGCACTAGTTTAGGTTCATATAAGGAATCTCTTGTTAGAAGAACAGATTTAAATTATGATATTTCTGGTAATTATTCAAAAGAACTTAATGCTAATATTGGTTTGAGTGCTACAGGTGGATTTAATGCCATAGAGCAAAAGTATAGTGAAGTAAAAGGAAGCACCAATGGAGGTCTGGTAATTCCAAAATTTTATGACCTTACCAACTCAGCAGAAACTCCACTTGCAGAAAACTTCTCAACTCTGTATAGACTTTTCGGAGCATATGTAAACGCAAATGCAGGATTCAAAAAATTCCTATTCCTTGAGTATTCTGCCAGAAATGACTGGTCTTCTACTTTACCGGCCGGTAACAGAGGATTTTTCTATCAGGCTGGTGGTCTTTCATTTGTACCAACCAATCATTATGATATGAAATCAGATATACTTTCATATCTTAAAATTAGAGCAAGTATAGGAACTTCGGGTAAAGATGCTCCTTTATACAGATTGGAAAGCTATTTCACTCAAAACCCTCTTATCTTAGATTACGGAGATGATTATCAAATTAAATTACCATTCAATGGACAGGCAGGTTCTCAGAAACTTAACTTCATTGGTAACCCTGATTTGAAACCAGAGCTTACTGTAACTTTCGAAGCTGGTTTTGATGTTGGCCTATTTAATGACAGGTTAAATCTTGAGTATACTTATTACAATGCAGATTCTAAAGATCAGATAGTGGATGTTAATCTACCATGGTCTTCAGGATATGGAGTTGTTCCATTAAATATTGGTGAAATGATTAATAAAGGTCATGAACTTGGTATCAAATACAAAGCAATAAGAAATAAAGCAGTTAAATGGGATATTTTTGCTACATGGGCTCATAATGATAACGAAGTTGTCTCGATAGCTAAACAGTACGGATTGGATGAATTAAATATCTATAATACTTTAGTGCATTTCAGTGGACACGGTAGTTTGAATATGATAGCTAAAGAAGGTCAGCCATTTGGTGCTTTCAAAGGAACTACAAATGTTTATCATGATGGTAAGATCGTGGTTGATGATGGTGGTAATCCAATTCAAAGTAATACTCAAGAATTACTAGGTTCAGTACAACCAAAATATATAGCAAGTTTAGGAACTGATGTTAGTTTCATGGGATTCACTCTTCATGCATTATTAGATGCAAGAGAGGGTGGTTTATTCTATTCAGGAACCAAAGTAAGTACAGAATTTAATGGAACAGCTGAAACTACTTTACTTCATGACAGAGAAGGTTTTGTTGTGCCTAATAGTGTTACACAAAATAGTGCTGGTGAATTTGTAACAAATACAAAGGAAACTACAGCATATAGCTATTTTAAAGCCGAACCGGCTTCTAATTTCTTATTAGATGCATCATATTTAAAACTACGTGAATTATCTTTATCCTACAATATTCCATCAAGATTAATATCAGGAGGACCTATTGCAAGTTTACAAGTAGGTATTTTCGGTAAGAATCTTAAATATTGGTTACCTGAAGAAAATAAATTTGCAGATCCTGAAGTATCAGGCGCAGGTGGTGCTTCAGATGCCCAAGGTATTGAAACAACTACCACACCTTCTTCAAGAAGTTTTGGTATTGAAGTGAAATTGACGTTTAGATAATATTATTTAATTCATTTTTAATAATTGTAAGATGAGACCTATTAATTTTAAATATATATTGTTGGCTTTAATCTTGGTGGGGGGCATGATGGCTTGTGAAAAAGACCTG